>Ga0207657_10006559_pt1 | contig 12050 bp, 11 predicted proteins | sample KBSC33metaG_FD_184316 | JGI IMG/M metagenome (GOLD analysis project Ga0207657, IMG submission 184316) | Corn rhizosphere microbial communities from Kellogg Biological Station, Michigan, USA - KBS C3-3 metaG (SPAdes) (version 2) | ecosystem: Host-associated > Plants > Roots > Rhizosphere > Soil ...
CCTTAATTGCCGGGCCGACGGCAAGCGGCAAGTCGGCGCTGGCGCTTGCCCTCGCAGAACGGACGGGCGGAGTCATCGTCAATGCCGACAGCGCCCAAATCTATGGCGACCTGCCGATCCTCAGCGCCGCGCCAGACAGAGAGGCGCGCGCCCACGTTGAGCACCGGCTTTATGGGGTGCGGGACGCAGCCGATCCCTGGTCGGCCGCGGGATGGGCCGAGGCAGCGCGCAAGGAAATCGCCGACATCCACGCGACTGGACGCCCGCCGATCCTCGCAGGCGGCACCGGCCTTTATATCCGAACGCTTCTCGACGGCATCGCGCCGATTCCGGCAATCCGTGGCGAAGTGCGTGAGCGCGTTCGCTCCCGCACCCTCGAGGACAACCGGGCCGAATTGCAGCGGCTCGATCCGCAGGCGGCAGCCCGCCTCAATCCCGGCGATACGACGCGCATCGCGCGAGCGCTCGAGGTTGTTTCCTCCACCGGCCGGACCCTCGCCGACTGGCAAGCCCGGCGCGAGGGCGGGATCGCCGGGCAGGTCGCTCTGCGGCCCCTGATCCTGCTCCCGCCACGGCCATGGCTTTATGAGCGATGCGACGCGCGCTTTGCGGCAATGGCCGAACTGGGCGCGATCGAGGAGGTCAAGGCGCTGCTCGATCGGAACCTGGAGCCGTCGCTGCCGGCGATGCGCGCGATCGGCGTTCGCGAAATCGCCGCCTATCTTGGCGGAACAATCGGCCGCGACGAGATGATCGCGCTCGGAAGCCAGGCGACCCGCAATTACGCAAAGCGCCAGTACACCTGGTTCGCGCACCAGCCTCCGCCGGAATGGCCCCGATTCACGAGACCGCCGGAAGAGGCTTCCGCGGACGAGGCTCTGGCCCTCCTAATGCCGAGCGCGTAGTCGACCGCCATGGATCTGATCCGAGAGCAAGACATCGATCCCGGCCCGCTCGCCGGCAAGCGGGTTGCGATACTCGGTTACGGCAACCAGGGCCGCGCCCAGGCGCTCAACCTGAAGGACAGCGGGATCGATGTCGTCGTCGGGCTCCGGGACGGGTCGGGCAGCGCCGCCGAGGCCAGGGCCGCAGGTCTTCGGGTCGACGGTCTCGCCAAGGCAACGGGTTCGGCCGATGTCGTCATGTTGCTTGCGCCCGACGAAATCCTGGGTGACCTTTACGAGGAAGTAGAGCCAGACTTGCGCGAGGGCGCGGCGATCGGCTTCAGCCACGGACTCGCCGTTCATTTCGAACTCCTGCGCCCGCGCGAAGATCTCGATGTCTATCTTGTCGCGCCGAAAGGCCCAGGAACCGCGCTCCGTTCGCTCTACCGGCAGGGCAAGGGCATGGTCGCGCTTTGGGCGGTGGCGCAGGACGCGACCGGAAAGGCTCGCGCCATCGCCCTCGCTTATGGCCGGGCGATCGGCTGCGCCCGCGCGGGCCTCATCGCTTCATCGTTTGAAGAGGAAGCGGTCGCTGACCTGTTCAACGAGAATGCCGTGGTCTGGGGCGGCGTTCCGGAACTCTTGCGAGCCGGTTTCGAGACCCTGGTCGAGGCCGGGATTTCGCCGGAGGTTGCCTATCTCGAATGCGTTGGAGAGCTAAAGCTGATCGCCGACCTGATCGACGCGCGCGGGATCGCCGGAATGCGCGAAGCCATCTCCAACACGGCCGAGCTTGGCGCGGTGCTCGGGGGGCCGGCAGTGATCGGCCCCGACATCAGGGAACGAATGGCCGCGGTGCTCCAGTCGGTGCGCTCCGGCGGCTTCGCCAAGGCACTGCGCAACGAGGCCGCCGGCGGTTATCCGCGGCTTCGCGCTGCGCGTATGGCTGCGCGCTCGGCGGCAATGGAGAGGGTTTTCGAAAGGCTGAGGGACCTTTCGGACGACTAACCGATTTCGTCGGCTTGCGGTACGTCCCGGGCTCCGACCGAAGCCTTCTCGAGATATGCGCGCTGGAGCTCGCGGTGCGCCGCAGCGGCCTCTTCGTCAGTGGCGGCCTCGGCACGCTCGAACTCTTCGGCGGCGCGCTGCGCGAAATATGCGCGGTCCTTGCTGCCGCTCTGTTCTTGCATCGCCCTACTCCCTACTGGACGGCGTCCCCTAGCATAAACAACAGGAAATGTCGTTGCGGCCAAGGGCAAATGCGCCGGGACCAAGGTTTTTCACGGCAGTTGCACCGGGTGCCGGAAGATCGCGAGGCCGAAGAACAGTCCGGCAAGGGCGAATCCGACCGAACCGATGATGTAGCCGGCGGCGCTTGCGAAGGCATGCCGCTCGATGAGCAGCGCTGCCTCCAGCGAGAAGGTGGAAAATGTCGTGAATCCGCCGAGGATCCCGGTCGTCAGGAACAGCCGCATATGCTGGTTCACGCCCGTCCGAAACGCGAAATAACCGGCCAGCAGTCCGATCAGGAACGAGCCGAGCACATTGACGATGAAGGTTCCGAACGGAAATCCGTATCCGAGCAACCGGCTGGCCGCCAGATTGACCCCGTGGCGAAGAGCGCCGCCGATACCGGCGCCAAAAAATACAATGAGATAGCCCATGACCCTCCTACTGCAACTTAACTGCGCAACGTAGGAGCCATCAGCCGATCGGCGGTTACAGGGGAGACCCCATTCCCTGTCCGGCTGCCTAGCAGCGGCGACGCGCGGCTGCCAAGCTACTTTCGGCCGAACAATTTCTCGATGTCGGAGTGGGCGAGCTTCACCCAGGTCGGGCGGCCATGATTGCACTGGCCGGAGCGCGGCGTCACCTCCATCTCGCGCAAGAGCGCGTTCATTTCGGCGACCGAGAGCACCCGCCCTGCCCGCACGGACCCGTGGCAGGCGATCGTCGCCTCTACGTGATCGAGCTTCTCCTGAAGCGACAGGGCCGACCCAAGCTCGGCGATTTCGGCGGCGAGGTCGGCGAGAAGCTTCGAAACATCGGGGCTTCCGAGTGCCGCCGGGACGGCGCGGACGAGAAGCGAGGTCGGACCGAAGCGCTCGACCTCCAGCCCGAGCCCTGAAAGCTCGCCGGTTGCTGCTTCGATCCGGTCGCAATCCGGCTCGTCCAGCTCCACCACTTCGGGGATCAGGAGTTCCTGGCGCGCGACCGCCCCGCCGGTGCGGGCACTTCTCAGCCTCTCCAGAACGAGCCGCTCGTGAGCCGCATGCTGGTCGACGATCACCAGCCCATCCTCCGCCTCGGCAACGATGTAGGTATTCGCAACCTGGCCGCGCGCGACCCCAAGCGGATAGGATTCGACCGGTGTCAGCGCCGGCTCCGCCCGTCCGGCCGGTTCGGCGCGAATGCCCGCGAAGAGCGCCCGATCTTCGCGGACGGCGGCATCCGCCGGCGGCAATGCGGAGACGTCGCTCGTCCACACGACCGGCGCCGCCGCCTGCTCGCGCGCAGCGCTTCTGTGCGATTCCGAATCGAGCGAAGCGCGGATACCGCCGACGATCAGTCCCCGGACCGCCGCCGGATCGCGGAAACGCACCTCCGTCTTCGCCGGATGGACGTTGACGTCCACCTCGTCCAGCGGGACGGTCAGGAACAGGGCCGCGATCGGGTAGCGATCGCGCGCGATGAGGTCGCGATAAGCGGCCCTCAGCGCACCGACGAGCAACCGGTCCTTCACCGGCCGCGAATTGACGAACAGATATTGCTGGTCGGCCATGCCGCGGTTGAATGTCGGCAGGCTGACGACACCAGCGAGGCCGAGCCCGTCGCGAACACAGTCGAGCCCGACACCATGTTTCTCCAGCTCAGCCGCAAGCAGCGCCGCAACCCGGGCCGGAGGGGTGGAGGGCTGGAGCGAAAGCACCTTGCGGCCGTCATGCTCGAGCGTGAATCCGACATCGCTCCTCGCCATCGCGAGCCGTTTCACGGCATCGAGGGACGCGGCATATTCGGAGCGCGGGCTCCGCAGGAACTTGCGCCGCGCCGGGACCTTCTCGAACAATTGCTCGACGCGGACCCGGGTGCCGGGCGGGAGCGCCGCCGGACCCTCGCCCACGACCCGTCCATGGTCGATTTCGACTCTCCAGCCGTCGGAGCCGCGTTCGCGGCTTTCCAGAGTGAGGCGCGAGACACTTGCGATCGACGGCAGCGCCTCGCCGCGAAAGCCGAAGCTGGTGACCCGATCGATGCTGTTGCCCGGCAACTTCGACGTCGCGTGCCGCTCCAGCGCGAGGCGTATGTCGGCCGCGCTCATCCCGCTTCCGTCGTCGATCACTTCAATGAGACCGATGCCCCCGCCGGACAGCCGGATCGTGACGTTTTTCGCTTCTGCGTCGAGCGCGTTTTCAACCAGTTCCTTGAGCGCGCTCGACGGCCGCTCGACGACTTCGCCGGCGGCGATTCGATCGACGAGCTCGGACGGCAGTCTTCTTATTGACATGTTAATAGCTCTAGCCCAATCCGAACCGTCCCGCGAAGCGCTGATTTGAACCAAAAAATTCAGTTTGCATTCAATGGGAAAAGTTTAATTTTTCAAAGTTGTGGCCGGGGGGAGTGTCCGGCCGCCGGACAGGCGGAGAGATTAGCTGGGAATGTTCTGGACACGCTGGTTCAAATGGATGTCGCATGACATGGCGATCGACCTCGGAACGGCCAATACCTTGGTCTATGTCCGGGGTCGGGGGATCGTCCTCAACGAGCCGTCGGTGGTCGCGATAGAGACGATCAATGGCGTCAAGCGGGTGAAGGCGGTCGGCGACGACGCCAAGCTGATGATGGGCAAGACCCCGGACCAGATCGAGGCGATCCGGCCGCTGCGCGACGGAGTCATCGCCGACATCGATGTGGCCGAGCAGATGATCAAGCACTTCATCCACAAGGTGCACGGCGGCAAGATGCGCGCCTGGCGCTTCCCCGAGATCGTGATCTGCGTCCCTTCCGGATCGACTTCGGTCGAGCGCCGGGCGATCCGCGACGCAGCCTCCAATGCCGGCGCGAGCCAGGTTTACCTGATCGAGGAGCCGATGGCGGCCGCAATCGGCGCCGACATGCCGGTTACCGAACCGATCGGATCGATGGTCGTCGACATCGGCGGCGGCACCACCGAGGTCGCAGTCCTGTCGCTGCGGGGCCTTGCCTATACCACCTCGGTACGGGTCGGCGGCGACAAGATGGACGAGGCGATCAGCTCCTATGTCCGCCGCAATCACAACCTGCTGATCGGCGAAGCCACGGCAGAGCGGATCAAGAAGGAAGTCGGGATCGCCAAGCCGCCGACCGACGGCATCGGCAAGACGGTCCACATCAAGGGCCGCGACCTCGTCAACGGCGTGCCGAAGGAAATCTCGATCAACCAGGGCCAGATCGCCGAAGCGCTGTCCGAGCCGGTCGGGACGATCGTCGAGGGCGTTCGAATTGCGCTCGAGAACACGGCGCCCGAACTCGCTGCGGACATCTGCGACCAGGGCATCGTGCTGACCGGCGGCGGAGCCCTCTTGCAGGGGCTCGACGAAGTGCTCCGCGACGAAACCGGACTGCCGGTGACGGTTGCCGAAGATCCGCTGACCTGCGTTGCCCTTGGAACCGGCCGAGCACTCGAGGAAGACCAGTTCCGCGGCGTCCTGCAAACGGCCTAGGCGGGTAGCAGGCGGTGGCGGCGCCGCGCCCGGGCTGGTCGAGACGCGCGCAATACGGGCTGTTCTTCAGCTTCATTGCTGCAATTCTTGGGCTTGCGATCGGACTCATCCTTCTCGCCTTTTCAATTGCCGCCCCGAACAGCTTCAAGGATTTCCGAGGCGCGGCGCTCGACGGCACAGCGCCGATCACCGGAGCGCTGCATCAGGTCACAGCGACGGTCCAGGGCCTTGCGTCGGGAGCCGGCGATTATTGGGATGCGGCGAGCCAGAACGGGCAACTGAAGCGCCAGCGCGACGCAATGCGCGAGCAACTGACGACGGCAAGCGCGATCCTCCAGGAGAACCGCCAGCTCAAAGCGGCGTTGCAGCTTCGCGAGCAGACGACGGAAGCGGTCGCGGCCGGACGGCTGGTGGGCTCGTCCTACCAGAGCCCCCGCCGCTTCGCGATCCTGTCCGCCGGGAAAAGCGACGGGGTCCAGGTCGGAATGCCGGTGAGAGCGCCACAAGGATTGATCGGCCGGGTCATCGACGTCGGATCGCTCGCGTCGCGGATCCTGCTCGTATCCGACCGTGCCAATATCGTCCCCGCGCGGCTGCTTCGAACCGGGCAGGCGGTAATTTCACAGGGCCGCGGCGACGGCAGCGTAGAGATCAAGCCGCTGGAAGTCGGCCGCAATCCTTTCAAGCCGGGCGATCTCATCATCACGTCGGGCACCGGTGGGCTTTACCCGCCGCTGGTTCCGCTCGCGCGAGTGGTCCGGCTCGACGGGGACAATGCCGTCGCGCTTCCCCTGGCCAATCCCGCCGCGACCAGCTTCGCCATCGTCGAGCAGCCATACGAACCCGAAGCGATGGCTCCGCTCAGCGAGAAGGACAAGGAGCTGCCCTGATGGTGCGCTCGGCACTCGCTTCGAAGCAGAAGATCGGTCAGGGCCCGATTCCTGGCGCTGCTTATGTCCCGGCGGCGTCGGTTTTCGTCGGGATCCTGTTGGCCTGTCTTCCGATCGTAGCCCTTAGTGGATGGTTCCCGGACTTCGGTTTCCTGATCCTGATCGCCTGGAGGCTGCTCCGGGCCGATGTCTGGCCAAGCTGGTGGGCGGCCCCGCTAGGTCTCCTGAACGACCTTGTCGCGGGCTATCCCGTCGGCCTCTCCGTGGTGGTTTGGACCGTTTCGATGCTGGCGCTGGATTTGATCGACCGCCGTACCATATGGCGCGACTATTGGATCGAGTGGGCGTTGGCGATGCTGCTCATCCTCCTCAACGAAACCGTCCAGTGGCAGGTCGCCGCCTGGATGGACGCTCCCGTTCCGTATTCCGCAATGATTCCGCCGCTACTGATCTCGATCGCCGCCTTTCCGATTGCAGCCTGGATCGTCGTGCGGCTCGACCGCTGGAGACTTGGCCGTCAGTGAAGCATCAAAGATTCACCTCGATCCATCAGTCGCTGTCGTTTTCGCGACGGATGATGCTGTTTGGCGGCGCCCAGGCCGCGGTCGGAGCGGTTCTGGTCGGACGTCTCGGCTGGCTCGCGGTCGCCGAGAACGAAAAATACCAGCTGATGAGCGAGAACAATCGGGTCCAGATCATTCCGGTGCCGCCAAGGCGAGGATGGATCGTCGACCGCTATGGGAAGCCGATCGCGATCAACCGTTCGAGCTTCCGGGTCGACCTGATCCCGCAACAGCTGGAAAATCCCGAACCGACGCTTCGGACGCTCGCGGAATTGTTGCGCCTCGACAGCGACGATCTCGATCGGATTATCAGTGACCTGAAGCAGAGCCGGGGCTTCCAGCCGGTCGGGGTCGCCGACAACGTCACCTATGAGGATTATGCGGCGGTCACCGTGAGATTGCCGGAGCTTGCGGGGGTGTCGGCCTCCCGGGGGTTCTCGCGCTATTATCCTGCCGGCCCTGCCGTCGCCCATCTCGTCGGTTACGTTGGAACGCCTTCAGCCCAGGACTACGAAAAGACCAAGGACCCTCTCTTCCTCACCCCCGGCTTCAAGATCGGCAAGCAAGGCCTCGAAAAGACGCTCGAGCCCTATCTCCGGGGCCAGCCTGGCGGCCAGCGGGTCGAGGTCACGGCGCGCGGCAAGCTGGTGAAGGAGCTGGACCCGAAGCCGGATCGCAGCGGCGAAACCGTGCAGCTTACGATCGACGCGGGGATCCAGGAATATGCGGCGCGGCGAATGGGCCCAGAGTCCGGCGCCCTCGTCGCGTTGGATGTCGAGAGCGGCGACATCCTCGCCTTCGTTTCGATGCCGGCCTTCGATCCGAACAGCTTCAGCCGCGGAATCGGACGGACCGAGTGGAAGATGCTGTCGGAAAACGACCACCTTCCGCTGCTGAACAAGATCGCGCAGGGGCTGTATCCGTCGGGATCGACCATCAAGCCGGCGATGGCGCTGTCCTTCCTCAAACAGGGAATCGACCCGTCCCGGAAGGTGAACTGCCCCGGAGGGATTCAGATCGGAAACCGCTACTTTCGTTGCGACAAGGTGCACGGCCTCATGGACATGCACTCGGCGATCGAACGCAGCTGCAACACCTATTTCTGGGCGACGGGACTGAAGACCGACCCGCAGCAAACGACCGAAATGGTGAGCTACCTCGGCTATGGGGACGCATTCGATCTGCCGCTGGCGGCGCAGCGGTACGGCACGATGCCGAACCCAAAGTGGCTGGAGAGCAAATACCATCGCAAATGGCAGGCTTACGACACCGCGAACACGTCGATCGGCCAGGGCTACGTCCTCATCAACCCGCTTCAGTTGGCGGTCATGCCGGGACGGATCGCCTCCGGAAAGCTGATCCAGCCGCGATTGCTTATGGGGACTCCCCGCAAGCCGATCCCTCCGCTCAATGTCGACGCCGAGCATTTGGAATTCGTTCGCAAGGCCATGGCTTCCGTGGTCAATGACAGTGGCACGGCCGTCGCGTCCAAGCTGCCGCTCGACGGCATCCTGATGGCGGGAAAGACCGGGACGGCACAGGTCTTTCGTCTTGGCGAGCGCGGCCACCAATCGAATTGGGCGCTTCGAGACCACGCATTGTTTATCGCCTTCGCGCCCGCCGACAAGCCGCGCTACGCGATCGGCTGCATCATCGAGCACGGCGGATTCGGCGCATCGGCGGCGGCACCGATCGTCCGGGACACGATGACCTACTTCTTCGACCAGCAGAAGGCATGGGCCGCCCTGGCACCGCTCGAACAGCAATGGGGCGGCACTCTGGCCGAGCGGAATGCCCGGCAGCTTGACGCCTTCAAGGCCACCGCGAGAGCCAACGTCGCGTGATCTCTTCGGCCATCATCCCGCAGCCGCTTGCAAAACTGCCCTGGCGGCTGCTGCTCCTCATCACCGTCATCGCGACGATCGGCCTGCTGACCCTCTATTCGGCTGCTGGCGGGTCGGTGACTCCCTGGGCGCTCAAGCAGGCCGTCATCTTCCTCATCTTCGTGACCATCGCCGTGGGGATGTCGTGGCTAAAGGAGTCCTCGATCAAGAGCACGGCCTTCCCCCTCTACACGGCCGTTCTGATCATGCTGGTGCTGGTCGAGCTCCTGGGCTTTGTCGGGAAAGGCGCCCAGCGGTGGCTCGACATCGGGCCGATCCGGATCCAGCCCAGCGAGTTCATGAAGCCGGCAATCGTGCTCGTCCTCGCGCGCTTCTACGAACTGCTTCCGCCAGGCGACATCCGCCGCTGGCGGGCGATTTGGCCGGCTGCGCTCCTGCTTGGAATCCCGGCCGCGCTCATTCTCGTCCAGCCGGACCTTGGAACGGCAATCATGATCGTGCTCATCGGCAGCACCGTCATGTTCGTCGCCGGATTGCCGTGGTGGCTGTTCGCCGGAGCCTTCGGGGCGCTCGCGACAGCAGCCCCGGTCGCTTACTCGTTCATGCACGACTACCAGCGAAAGCGCGTGCTCATCTTCCTCAACCCGGAAAGCGACCCGCTCGGTGCCGGATACCATATCACCCAGTCGAAGATCGCGATCGGCTCGGGTGGCCTGTTCGGCAAGGGCTATCTCCAGGGAAGCCAGAGCCACCTCGACTATCTTCCCGAGGGCCATACCGACTTCGTCTTTTCAACGATGGTCGAGGAATGGGGATTTCTCGGCGGAGTGATCCTCATCTTCTGCTTCGCGCTGGTCATTCGCTGGGGAATGCGAGTCAGCCTGCGCGCCCGGACCCGCTTCGCCCAACTTGCAGCCGCCGGGCTTTCGGCGACGATCTTCTTCTATGTCGCGATCAACCTGATGATGGTGATGGGGCTGGCGCCCGTCGTCGGAGTTCCGCTTCCGCTGGTAAGCTATGGCGGATCGGCGGTCATGACCGTGATGCTGTGCATCGGGCTGCTCATGGCGCTCGAGCGGCAGCAGAGGACGGCTTCGGGCCTGTCGACGAGCCGCATCCCGGCTTGAACGCGCGGCGGTTGCGCCCCATCTGCGGAGATGCTACCGGCGCGCCGCGTCTCTGCGGAAGGCGCCCTTTCAAGACCGGCGTGGACGCATAGCTCAGTTGGTAGAGCAGCTGACTCTTAATCAGCGGGTCCTAGGTTCGAGCCCTAGTGCGTCCACCAGTCTTCCAAATCCCTGCAGTAACGTCGCCGTCACGCGCCACCCGGCACGTCACGCAAGAGAGGCGCGTGTCCGCAACGTCTTCGCCAGCTCCCCGGCCTCGGCGACCGAGCGGCAGGCGACGAATATGGTGTCGTCGCCGCAGATCGTTCCGACGGTGGCCGGGATTTCGGATTGGTCAAGCGCAACTCCGATCAGGTGCGCCGACCCGGGCGGTGTCTTTAGCACCACCATGTTCATGGCGATGTCGATCGACCGCACCCACTGCTGAAGGACCGTTTCCAGACGTGGGCTGGCGGAATCGTGCGCATGTTCAGGGATCGCATAGCTAAGCCGCCCGCCGCGCCGCACCTTCACCGCTCCGATCTGCTCGAGATCGCGGGAGACCGTCGCCTGGGTGACGGCGAAACCCTTGCCAGCCAGCTTGTCCGCAAGCTCATCCTGGCTTGTGATTGGCTCTGTCCGGATAAGCTGCACCAAGGCGCGTTGCCGCTGGGTCTTTGAATAGTCCATCTGCATAGATATACACCTATATTGCATGCACATGCAACAGGCGGCAAAGGCGCGCGATGATTCGAACAGCCATCCTCGGAGCTTCCGGCTATGTCGGCGGCGAGCTCCTGCGCCTCCTCGCGGCGCATCCCGAGTTCGCGCCCGAGAGACTGTTCGGAGAAAGCAACGCCGGAAAGGCGGTCGCAACCATCCACCCGCATCTCGCTGCTGCCTATGCGGGCGCGACAATCGAGCGGTTCGACGACCGCATGCTCGACGGGATCGACCTGGTCTTCGCCGCCCTGCCGCACGGGCACAGCCAGAAGGTGGCCTCCGATATCCTCGGCCGGGGAATCCCGTTCGTCGATCTCGGCGCCGATTTCCGGCTCGAAGACGCGGCGGCTTACGAGCGCTGGTACGGCCATTCGCACAAGGCGCCGGGTCTTCTCGGCAGCTTCGTCTACGGAATTCCCGAACTCAACCGCAACGCGATCCGCGAGGCGAAGGCCGTTGCCGCGGCCGGTTGCTATGCGACCGCCGCTATCCTGGCGCTGAAACCGCTGGTCGATGCGGGGCTGCTGAAGCCCGGCAGCAGCATCATCGTCGATGCCGCTTCGGGAGCGAGCGGCGCGGGTCGCGAGGCGAAGGAATCGACCGGTTTCAGCGCCGTCGACGGGAGCTTCACCGCTTACGGTCTCCTCAACCACCGCCACACGCCCGAAATGGAGCAGGCGCTCGCAGGCACGGTGCTGTTCACCCCGCATTTGGCACCGATGACGCGGGGGATCCTGGCGACCTGCTATGCCGAGGCCGCGGGCGGGGGCGATCCGCTCGAGGCGCTGCGCGCGGCTTATGTCGATGAGCCGTTCGTTCATGTCACGGCCGACCCGCCGGCGACGAAATGGCTCAGCGGATCGAACGGTGCGCAGGTCACCGCCCGCCGTGACGAGCGGACCGGACGCATCCTCGCCCTCTCGGCCATCGACAATCTCGGCAAGGGCGCTGCCGGCCAGATGATCCAGTGCGCGAATTTGATGCTCGGCCTCGCCGAAACGGCCGGGCTTTCAGCGATCGGAGTCTATCCATGAGTGTTACGGCGGCCGAAGGCTTCGTCGCGGCCGGATGCCACGCGGGCATCAAGCGGCGGCGCTTCGACATGGCGATGATCGCGACGCAGGATCGCCAGCCGGTGGCCTGCGCGGCCGTCTTCACGCAGAACAAGTTCGCCGCGCCGCCTGTCCACCTCGACCGCGACGTCCTGCGGTCGAACGGCGGCCGGGCGGCGGCGGTGATCGTCAATTCCGGCAACGCCAATGCCGGTACTGGCGAACAGGGCTTGCGCGATGCCCGCGCGATGGCATGCGCGACCGCGCTTTCGCTCAATGTGGGCGTCG
>Ga0207657_10006560_pt1 | contig 12049 bp, 11 predicted proteins | sample KBSC33metaG_FD_184316 | JGI IMG/M metagenome (GOLD analysis project Ga0207657, IMG submission 184316) | Corn rhizosphere microbial communities from Kellogg Biological Station, Michigan, USA - KBS C3-3 metaG (SPAdes) (version 2) | ecosystem: Host-associated > Plants > Roots > Rhizosphere > Soil ...
CTTGCCATCCATAACGGCGACGCACGAATTCGTGGTGCCGAGATCGATCCCAATGACCTTTCCCATGGTCCTCATATCCTTCTTTTTGCGGCAGGTTGGCTGGGCCCTGACGGCGCACCAATCCAAACCCCCAAACAATCAAATGCTCGCGATATTGCGACGGTGTGCCTCATATAGGAGGGGGGGCAGGCCCTGCAAGGACCGGGGCGCAACCTTGGGCATCGAAAACCCCAACCTTTGAAAGATAGTGTCGGCATCGGCCCCGACGGGCCTGGACGCGATGCGCAAGCCTCACCCGCGGGATCGCCACCGGGGCTGGCGCGATCAGGACCCCGCAGGCGATAGGGTTAAGGGAACGGAATCGCGGCGTGGCCTGTTGCCGGATCGTCAGAACCGCTAAAAGCGGGACACGAAGACATCGCCCCCGGACGAGGGGCCACGACCTGCCGACCATTGAACGGTCTCAATGCAAACCCAGTAGATTCTTCATGAAGCCCATCCGACTATTGTCCGCGGTTGCCCTGTTGGTCGCCACCCTGTCTCCCGCCCTCGCCGCGGACCCGGTTTTTCCGCCGGGCATGCGGGTCGGCATGACGCCCCTTGTGGGCCTCTCCCGCGCCAAATCATTCGTCGGATTCGAAACCGAGGACCATAGCGTCAAGGTATTGGTGACGGAGCTTCCGGCCGAGGCCTATGGCGAGGTCATGAACGCCTTCAAGGCCAATCCTGCCGGCACCGGGGGCATAAAGCCCGAGAGCATCGAGACATCAGCCGGCGTGGCCTACTATACCGCTGAAAACGCCAAGGACGGCGCGACCAATGTGCGGCGCTATTCGATGATCCTGCCGGGCGGCACGTTCTCCGGCTATGTCGCCGTGCAGGTTCCCGAGAATGCGACCAAGATCTATAGCGACGATGCGGTACGGCAGATGTTTGCCTCGGCGGCGATCCGCAAGGAAGTTCCGGTCGAGGAGCAGCTTGGGCTGTTGCCGTTCAAGATCAGCGAACTCAGCGATTTCAAGAATGTCCGCACGCTGGCGCCTGGCGCTGCCGTTATTCTCGCCGACGGCGACGAGGTAACCGGGTTTGAGCTGGCGCCCTTCATGGTGATTGGCCTCATCGGGGCCGCGCCGGCCCAGCCCGAGGATCGCGGCCGGTTTGCCCAACAGGCCGCAGCGACCATTCCAGGCGTACGCGACGCGCGCATTACGATGTCGGAGCCGGTCCGCATCGACGGCTTGCCCGGCTATGAAACCCGCATCGATGCGACCAGCGGCAAGGACAATACCGCCGTCACCGTGGTGCAATGGTTACGCTTCGGCGGCCCGAACTCGTTGCGGATCATTGGAAGCAGTCCCCGCGAGCAATGGACGAAAGCATTTCCACGCTTCCGCGCCATGCGCGACGGAATTCAGCCGCGCGGGTAGCTGGCGTAGCGTCGTACCAACTGCCTCGGCGGATTCGATACTATGTTTCAACCGCTTTGGGTTCGGCCTTCGCGCCACCCTTGGAGACCGCGACAAGGGCCGGCCGCAACACGCGATCGCCGATCATGTAGCCGGCCTGCACGACCTGGACCACCGTTCCCGCGGGCACCGACGGATCGGGGACCTCGTACATCGCCTGCTGAAAATTCGGATCGAATTTCTCGCCCGATGGATCGAATTTCTTGACGCCGTTTTTCTCCAGCGTGTTGAGAAGCGACCGCTCGGTCAGCTCGACGCCTTCGATCAAAGCCTTCAGGCCGGGATCGGCAGCGGCCTTGGCCTCGGCCGGAACCGCATCGAGCGCGCGCTGCAGATTATCGGCGATATCGAGAATGTCGCGGGCGAAACCGGAGATGCCATAGGCTCGCGCATCGGCAACTTCGCGCGTGGTGCGCTTGCGCAGGTTTTCCATTTCCGCAAGCGTCCGCAGCATCTTGTCGCGCGATTCCGCGGCTTCCTTCGCCAGCGCCTCCGCTGAGCCTTCCTCGGGATCGTCGGGCATGATGTAGGGTTTGGAAACCACGGGCTCGCTCGACTGCTCCGGGTTCACCGGGTCGTCCTTCTGCCGGTCGGGATCGGTCATAGACTGCCTTCTCGAAAATAGCCTGGGATGGATGGGGAGTTGCTGGCCCGGATATCGTGCTTTAAGCGCAGAAAATCAAGCGTAACGAGCCCGGTGTCGGGCAGATCATCCGCCCAGCATCCGGCTGACGATGCGCGCCGCATAGTCCACCGTCGGAATGACCCGGGCATAGTTAAGCCGCGTCGGCCCGATCACGCCGAGAACGCCGACGATATGACCCGCGGCATCGCTGTAGGGCGCGATGATCGTGGAAGAGCCGGACAGCGAAAACAGCTTGTTCTCCGATCCGATGAAAATCCGCACGCCCTCGGCGCGTTCCGCGCGTCCCAACAGATCGATCACGCCGCGCTTGGTCTCGAGATCGTCGAACAGCAATCGCACGCGTTCCAGATCCTCAAGCGCGTGCAGATCTTCCAGCAGGTTGGCATGACCGCGCACGATCAGCTGCCGATCGTCGTTTTCGCCGCCGGACCAGCTCGCAATGCCGGCGGCGATCACCTTCTGGGTCAGTTGATCGAGTTCGGCGCGGTTTTGCGTCAATGCGGTTTCAAGTTCGAGGCGCGCTTCCGCCAGGGTGCGGCCGCGGATCCGCGCATTGAGAAAATTGGTGGCCTCCGTGAGCGCCGAGGAGGGAACCCCGGGCGGCAGCGTCAAGACGCGGTTCTCGACCTGGCCGTCTTCGCCGACCAGCACCACCAGCGCCCGCTCCGGTTCCAGCCGCACGAATTCGATATGCTTCAGCCGCGAATTGGATTTTGCGGTCAGGACCACCGCCGCGGCCCGGGTCAGGCCGGAGAGCCGGGTCAACGCCTCGCCAAGGGCTGCTTCGACCGATTGCGCCTTGCCGACGGACGCAAGCTGGCTCTGGATCGACTGCCGTTCCGGTTCGGTGAGATCGCCAAGCTGCATCAAGGCATCGACGAAAAACCGCAAACCCAATTCGGTCGGCAGCCGCCCCGCCGACGTATGCGGCGCGTAGATCAGGCCAAGCTGCTCCAGATCCGACATCACGTTCCGCACCGAGGCCGGCGACAGCGGCACCGCGATCAGGCGTGAAATATTGCGCGAACCGACGGGTTCGCCGGTCGTGAGATAACTCTCGACGATTTGACGAAATATATCCCGCGAACGCTCGTTGAGTTGGGCGAGCCCGGCATTCGGCGCAATCAGGCCAATCGGATCGTGGTGGGCCACAAAAGTACTCCTCAACCGGCCCTAATTTGTCTATCTCAGGGGCCGGTTACAAGCGGGCATTAGTCCCAAGGCGGCGGCCAAGGGCCTTGCCGCTGCCCCGTCCCCCTCCTACAAGCACCGCGAGCCCTAACCCTTTTGCTGAATTTTCGGAGGATTCCCATGCGGCCAAGCCGCCGTGCGCCGGATGAACTGCGCGCCGTGTCGCTGGAACGCGGCGTGGTCAAATACGCCGAGGGTTCCTGCATGGTCAAATTCGGCGACACCCATGTGCTGGTGACGGCCACGCTGGAAGAGCGGCTGCCGCCATGGCTGAAGGGCCAGGGCCGCGGCTGGGTCACGGCCGAATACGGCATGCTGCCGCGGGCAACCCTCGAGCGCACCCGCCGCGAGGCTTCCGCCGGCAAGCAAAACGGCCGCACCGTGGAAATCCAGCGCCTGATCGGCCGCTCCTTGCGCGCAACGCTCGACCTCGAAGCGCTCGGCGAGCGCCAGATTACCGTGGACTGCGACGTGCTGCAGGCCGACGGCGGCACGCGGACGGCCTCGATCACCGGCGCATGGGTCGCATTGGCCGATTGCATCGGCTGGATGAAGGCCCGCAACATGGTGAAGGGCAACGTGCTGCGCGACAACGTGGCCGCGATCTCCTGCGGCATCTACGGCGGGACGCCGGTGCTCGACCTCGATTACGCCGAGGATTCGGAGGCCGATACCGACGCCAATTTTGTCATGACCGGCGACGGCCGCATCATCGAGGTGCAGGGCACGGCGGAAAAGACGCCGTTCTCGGAAGGTGAATTCCTGGCGCTGATGGCGCTGGCGCGCAAGGGCGTGGCGCGGCTGGTGGACTTACAGAAAATGGCCGTGGCGTGATTGGGGATCGCGCCCTCATTGGCGTAGACTGAAAAGCATATGCACCGTCGAATCACAGGCAAGCTCGTGATCGCGACCCACAACCCGGGCAAGCTGGCCGAGATGCGCGAACTGCTGGCGCCGCACGGCGTCGAGGCGGTATCGGTGGGCGAGCTTGGTCTTGGCGAGCCCGACGAGACCGGCGACACGTTTTGCGCCAATGCCCGCATCAAGGCGATCGCGGCGGCAAAGGCCGCGCAACTGCCGGCGTTTGCCGACGATTCCGGACTGGTGGTCGACGCGCTGGATGGCGCACCCGGGATTTTATCGGCGCGCTGGGCCGGCCCGAACAAGGATTTTGCGGTCGCGATGACGCGCATCGAACGCCTGTTGCAGGAACGCGGCGCGACGACACCTTCGCAGCGAAGGGCGCATTTCGTTTCCGCCTTAAGCGTCGCGTGGCCCGACGATCATCTCGAAGAGGTCGAGGCGCGCGCCGACGGCACGCTGGTGTGGCCGCCGCGCGGAACCGCCGGTTTTGGTTACGATCCGATGTTCATGCCGGATGGATACGTGAGAACCTTCGGCGAAATGACCAGCATCGAGAAACACGGCCTGCCACCGCTTGGCCTGGGGCTGTCGCATCGCGCCCGCGCATTCGTCAAGCTGGCGGAGATTTGCCTTGAGCAACGTTGACGCAATAGCCCCGCAAGCGGGAGAGGGAAGAGAAGCCTTCGGCGTTTACGTGCACTGGCCGTTTTGCCTCTCGAAATGTCCGTATTGCGATTTCAACAGCCATGTCCGGCATGCGCCGATCGACGAAGACCGATTCGCCCTCGCCTTCGCGCGCGAAATCGAGACCACCGCCGCGCGCACGCCAGGCCGGGAGGTATCTTCGATTTTTCTCGGCGGCGGCACGCCGTCCCTGATGCGGCCGCAAACCGTCGGCGCGATTCTGGATGCGATCGGCAAACATTGGCAGGTGGCGCCCGGCGTCGAGGTCACGCTGGAAGCCAACCCCACCAGCGTCGAGGCCACGCGCTTTAGCGGCTATCGCGCAGCCGGGGTCAACCGGGTTTCGCTCGGCGTGCAGGCGCTGGACGACGCCTCGCTGAAGGCACTCGGACGCCTGCACACCGCGCGCGAAGCGCTCGACGCGGTTGCGATCGCGCGCACCGCGTTCGAGCGTTATTCGTTCGACCTGATCTACGCCCGTCCCGATCAGACGCCCGCGATGTGGGCGGATGAACTCAAACTCGCGATCTCGGAAGCGGCCGAACATCTGTCGCTCTACCAACTGACGATCGAGCCGGAGACGCCGTTCTTCGGCTTGCACGCTGCGGGCAAACTGAAGACGCCGGATGAAGCCACCGCGCGCGCGCTCTACGACGTCACGCAAGAGGTCTGTGCAAAGCATGGACTGCCGGCTTACGAGATTTCCAATCACGCGCGCGCAGGCGCGGAATGCAAGCATAATCTGGTTTATTGGCGCGGCGAGGAATATGCCGGCATCGGCCCCGGTGCCCATGGCCGCCTCGATATCGACGGCGTCCGGCATGCGATCGCAACCGAAAAGCGCCCCGAGGCCTGGCTGATGCGGGTCGAGGCGAACGGCCACGGTGTCACTACCGACGATCGGCTGAACAGCGAAGAGCGCGCCGATGAATTCCTGCTGATGGGCTTGCGGCTCGCCGAGGGCATCGATCCGCAGCGCTATGCGGCGCTATCGGGCCGCGCGCTCGATCCGCGCCGGATTGCGCTGCTGCGCGAAGAAGGCGCCATCATTGTCGATGAAAGCGGGCGGCTGCGCGTCACCCAGGCCGGGTTTCCGGTGCTCGATGCGGTGGTGGCCGATCTGGCGGCGTAAGTAGCAACGAGTCGTCCCCGCGAACGCATGCGAACGCGGGGACCCATACGCCGTGGCCCATCGTTGGGGCGATGTGGCAAATGCCTTCTGCTATCAACAAAGCCGGTGATTATGGGCCCCTGCTTTCGCAGGGGCGACGAGAAGCTACGCGCCAAAACTCTTGGGTGATCCCGCGACCGCCACGCCGCCGCCCGATCCCACCCGCATCACCGCAAGGCCGCGCTCGTTGGTGCCGTCGGGGCGGAATCGAAACAGGCCGTCGATACCGGCAAAGCCGGAAGGATTGGTCAGCACTTCCGGCGAGAACCGTTGCGGCCCCTGCGTTCTCGCCAGCGCCGCGACCAGCGCGACCGCGTCATAGGCCAAGGTCGCGGTGCGCACCGGCTCCGATCCGAATTTGGCGCGGTAGCGGCCCGAGAAACTGCGGAAGCCGGAAGGATCCGGCGCGGCGTAGAGGCCGCCCTGCAATGCCGGGCTGGCGAATACGCGTGGATTGTCCCACAGGCCGGTGCCGAGCAGCTGGATGTTTTTCAGGTTCGCCCCGGCCGCGGTCAGCGCGTCGGCCACGCTCACCACCGAGTCGCCGTCGTCGGCGAGAAAAAGCGCATCGGCCTGGCCGAGCGCAGGCGCCACCGTCCGCGCCGCGGCGGCGCGGTCGGCGCCGTATTTTTCAAACGCGGCGATGCGTCCGCCCCTGCGGCCGACCGCCTGCTTGAACGCGGCCTCCACCACATTGCCATAGGCATTTTCGGGCAACAGCGCCGCGAACGATCGCTTTCCGGTGCTGGCGGCGTATTCGATGATCCGGTTGACGTCGGATTCGGGGAGAAAGCTCAGGAGATAGACGCCCCGCCCCGCCACACTGGAATCGGTTGAGAACGCGATCACCGATACGCCCCGCGCGCGCGTCAACTGCGCGGCCGCCGGCACCGACGTCGCAAACAGCGGCCCTAGAATGATCTCGGCGCCTTCGTCGAGCGCCTGCTGCGCTCCCTGCTGGGCGCCTTGCGGGTTGCCGGTATCATCCTTGATCAGAAGCTGGATATTGGGATTCTGGAATTCCGCCAGCGCCATCTCGGCGGCATTCTTCATCGATTGCGCCGCGACGCCGGCGTTACCGCTACCCGACAGCGGCAGAATCACTCCGACCTTGACCTGCCCGGTGCCCGCCACCAGCGGCTGCTGCGGCGACCCCGAGGAGCCGGGACTGGAAAACTGGCTGAGGCTTTGCTGCACGCCGGAGCAAGCCCCGAGCAGGGGCGCGCCGAGAATCAGGCCAACCGCCGTCCGCCGGGTTGTCCCCGAAGACCGGCACTTAGGCAGCTCGTTGGGCATATCCTTGGGATTTCGCGGGCCCACCATCGTCTCTCTTCTCTTGACCGACCGAGATCGGTCCGGACCTCAACCTCCCGGGATCAGGAGGGGGGATTCAGGCATATTGTCGGCGAATAGTTAACCGAAACAAAAGGATTATGGCGCTCTGGAGCGTACACCGGCTGCAGAACCCTGGTTCCTCACCGCTACGCGGCCCGGTATGCCAGGCACGCACGATTGTGGCGTAAGCGCTGCGTTGCTTCTAGATTGGCACTATGCGCGCAAAAGCTGCTTCCATAAATACAGCTGAAGGCCTGCCCGGCCCCTCGGAACGGACATTTTCCGTCGCCGGCCATATCCTGACCGCGCCGAAGGCGGTTCCGGGCCTGCATCTGGTCGCGACCCCGATCGGTAATCTCGGCGATATCACCTTGCGCGCCCTGGAAACCCTGGCCGGCGTCGACATCATCGCCTGCGAGGATACCCGCATCACCCGCCGGCTGACCCAGCGCTACGCCATCACGGCCCAGCTCAAACCCTATCATGAGCACAACGCCGCGCTGGCGCGGCCGAAAATCCTGGAACGGCTGGCGCAGGGCGCCTCCATAGCACTGGTCTCGGATGCCGGTACGCCACTGATTTCCGATCCCGGCTTCAAACTGGTGCGCGAGGTCTGCGCGGCCGGTCATCCCGTGATCGCACTGCCGGGACCGTCCTCGGTGCTTTCGGCACTGTCGGTGGCGGCGCTGCCCACCGACCGGTTTTTCTTCGAAGGGTTTCTGCCGCCCAAGGAGACCGCGCGCCGCGCGCGGCTGACCGAGCTGGCGCGGATCGACGCGACGCTTGTGGTGTTCGAATCCGGAAACCGCGTGCAGGATACCCTTGCCGACCTCGCCGGCATCATGGGTACACGCGATGCCGCTGTTTGCCGCGAGATGACGAAAATGCACGAAGAGGTCCGGCGCGCGCCGATCGCCGAACTGGCGCTTGCCTCCGGCACGCTGGAGACGCGCGGTGAATTCGTGCTGGTGATCGGCCCGCCCACGGCAGGCGCGCAGATCATGGCAGAGGGTGAACTGGACGATCTCTTGCGGTCATCGCTGCAACGCGACAGCGTGAAGGATGCGGTGGCGCATGCGGTCGAACTATCCGGCCGGCCGCGCCGCGAGATCTATGCCCGCGCGCTTGAGCTTGCCAAAGAAAGCGAAAAGCAAACCAAAAAGGATGTCAGCCGCAAGGATGCCGATGGCGAAGACTGACGGTGTCCTGCCGCCCGATAAGCTTGCAAAGATCGCTTCTCCCGCGCGGGTCGCGGCGTTTCGCACCGGACTTTCCGCCGAAAGCCGCGCCGCCGTCTATTTGATGGCGAAAGGCTATCGCATATTGGCCAAGCGTTTTCGCACGCCCTATGGCGAGATCGACATCGTGGCGCGACGGCGCAATCTGCTTGTCTTCATCGAGGTCAAGGCCCGCGCCAGCCTCGATGACGCCGCCTACGCGGTGACGCCGCGCCAGCAGGCGCGCATCATCGATGCCGCGCAAGCCTGGCTGATGGCCCATCCCGAACACGCCGATTTCGAACTCCGTTTCGACGCTGTCCTGATTGCGCCGCGGCGTCTGCCGCGCCATCTGTTGGCGGCGTTCGATGCCAGCACCTGAAACTCCTTTCCCACCAAACAACTTGCGGACCAGCAAATGAAATTGAACGTCGCCGTCCAGATGGACCCCATCGCGCGCATTAATATCCGCGGCGATTCAACATTCGCGCTGCTGCTGGAAGCGCAGAAGCGCGGTCACGGGCTTTCCTATTACACGCCGGACAAGCTCTCGCTGCTCGGCGAGGAATTGGTCGCTCCCGTTCAATTGCTGACCGTACGCGACCAGCCCGATGATTATTTCACGCTCGGTGAGCCCAGGCGCGAGCCGCTGGCGGCATTCGACGTCATCCTGTTGCGGCAAGACCCGCCGTTCGATCTCGCCTACATCACGTCAACGCATTTTCTCGAGCGCCTGCACCCGAAGACGCTGGTGGTGAACGATCCGGCCAACGTGCGGAACGCGCCGGAAAAGATATTTGTGATGGATTTCCCGCATTTGATGCCGCCGACGCTGATTTCGCGCGATCTTGACGAGATCAACGCGTTCCGCGACGCGCACGGCGCGGTGGTCATGAAGCCGCTGCACGGCCATGGCGGCGCCGCGGTGTTTCGCGTCATGCCGCAGGACATGAATTTCGGTTCGCTGTTCGACATGTTTTCGGTCACCTTCAAAGAGCCTTGGGTGATCCAGCGCTTTCTTCCCGAGATCAAACACGGCGACAAACGCATCATCCTGGTCGACGGCGAATTTGCCGGCGCCATCAATCGCGTGCCGGCGGCGGACGATTTGCGCTCCAACATGGTCCGCGGCGGCGCCGCGCAGGCCACTGACTTGACCCCGCGCGAGCGCGAAATCTGCGCCGCGTTAGGCCCGGCGCTGCGCCAGCGCGGATTGTTGTTTGTCGGCATCGACGTCATCGACGGCAACCTCACCGAAATCAACGTGACCTCGCCGACCGGCATCCGCGCCATCGCGCGGCTCGGCGGGCCGGATGTCGCTGCCATGATTTGGGACGTGATCGAAGCCAGGCGGGGCGGAAAATGAGTTTCTTCGCTTACGCATCCTTTGGGGGCGCTTTCCCAATCTCTTTTTAACAACACGCGCACGGGGCCCGTCGGTCAGCCCTGACGCACCTAAGTTTCCTGTTTGTTACCTAACGCTTTTCCCGGTTCCATCTGCCGTGCCGGTTTTCAGCCCGCAGCGCGCCAAATTGCCGTCGCAAACCACCGCGAATTTGTCACGCCGCGGTCACGAACGCCGCGCGCGGCATTCAAGGGTATTTTCAGCCGTGACAGACCTGGCCGGGCTCGACGTGTCGATCTTCCGTGCCTTGAACGATTTCTGCGGCTGGAGCCCGACGCTCGATCGCATGGTTGTCCACCTCGAGGTGCTCAAGGGCTCGCTGTTCATGGGGATCGTCGGGGTGCTGTGGTATTGGCCCGACAAGGACATGCCGCGGCGGCGCGAAACGCTTCTCACCATGATCCTGGCGGTGGCGCTGGCGCTGGTCGTCAATCGAGTCATCTCGATGCTGCTGCCCTATCGCGATCGCCCGATGTACGGCATCGGGGCCAATGCACCGACCTTCGAATGGCACGCCGACCTCGAGCACTGGAGCAGTTTCCCGAGCGACAATTCCACGTATTTGTTTGCGATCGCCGCCAGCCTCTGGCTGATGTCGCGGTGGTGGGGTGGGTTGTTCGGCGTCTTTGCCGCTTTCGCGGCGCTGGCGCGGGTCTATCTCGGCATCCACTATCCGAGCGATATTGTGGTCGGCGCGCTGATCGGGATTGCGGCCAGCGTTGCGGTTAATCGTGAAGCGGTCAGGAAGGCCATCGCGGCGCCGATCCTCTCCTTCGAGATGCGCTATCCGCCCTATTTCTACGGCCTGTTCTTTCTGGCGCTCGCCGAATTGTCCGGCGGATTCCCGAACACCAGGCGCATCGGCGTCGCCATCGTCCATCTCTTCGTCGGCTACAACCGATAGCGGACCGCCGCCCTTATCGGGGGCGCCCTGACGGTAGTGGGTCAGTTTGATTGCGGCAGAACTGGAAAAGCGGCGGTCCGGGGCACATATTCGGGGCATGCGAACCAGACTTCCAATCCTGCTGTCCGCGGCGCTTGTCGCGGCAGCAATTCTTCTGATGTTGCGGAACGAGCTTCACGCGCGCGGGCCACAATGTGGCTTCTGGGGTGAGATGAACGCCGGGATGTCTTGCCGATGAGCGATCAGCACCGCAAAGGCCAGGGAATGAACCACAGGGGTCATTACTGACCCACTACGGCCCTGACGAGTAGCCCCGGGCTCCTTTCCTGCGTTCCCCTAATGTTCTTGCCCTCTCCGCTCCTTTCCGCTACCCTCGATTGCGGCAGAGGGGCAGCATGGTCCAACGCGTTTCCACCGTAGCCTTTGAGGGGATCGAGGCCCGCGCCGTCGACGTGCAGGTGCAGGTCGCGCCCGGTCTGCCTGCTTTTGCCATCGTGGGCCTGCCCGACAAGGCCGTGTCCGAGGCCCGCGAGCGGGTCCGCTCGGCGCTGATCGCCTCCGGGCTGGCGCTCCCCGCGCGCCGAATCACCGTCAATCTGGCGCCCGCCGATCTGCCCAAGGAAGGCAGCCACTACGACCTGCCGATCGCGCTCGGCCTGATGGCGGCGATCGGCGCCATTCCGCCGGATGCGCTTTCCGGCTTCACCGTGCTCGGCGAACTCGGCCTCGATGGATCGATCGCGCCGGTGGCGGGCGTATTGCCGGCGGCGATCGGCGCCAATTCGCGCGACGAAGGCCTGATCTGCCCCGCAGCATGCGGGGCCGAAGCGGCTTGGGCGAGCCCGGATATCCAGATCGTCGCCGCCAGTTCGCTGATCCAGATCGCCAACCATTTCAAGGGCACGCAGGTGCTGTCGCGGCCACAGCCGAGGGTGCACGAGGCCGAGGCTAATCTGCTCGATCTGCGCGACATCAAGGGCCAGGAAAGCGCCAAGCGCGCGCTCGAGATTGCCGCGGCCGGCGGGCATCATCTGTTGATGATCGGCTCGCCCGGCGCCGGCAAGTCGATGCTGGCCGCACGGCTGCCCTCGATCCTGCCGCCGCTGTCGCCGTCGGAGTTGCTCGAAGTCTCGATGATCGCCTCCGTCGCGGGCGAAATCCGGGAC
>Ga0207657_10006561_pt1 | contig 12048 bp, 9 predicted proteins | sample KBSC33metaG_FD_184316 | JGI IMG/M metagenome (GOLD analysis project Ga0207657, IMG submission 184316) | Corn rhizosphere microbial communities from Kellogg Biological Station, Michigan, USA - KBS C3-3 metaG (SPAdes) (version 2) | ecosystem: Host-associated > Plants > Roots > Rhizosphere > Soil ...
TAATTTAATGAATATAAATCTGAAGGGCGTGTATCATACCATAAAATATGGATTTGAAGCATTGCAAAATTCGCAGGGATGTATATTAAATACCAGCAGCCTTGTCGGAGAAATAGGGCAGGAAATGCACGCTGCTTATACAGCAACAAAAGGCGGTATTAACGCTTTGACCAAATCTATGGCATTGGATTACGCAAAATATAAAATAAGAGTAAATGCAGTAAGCCCTGCAGGCGTGTGGACAGACACTTTAAGAAAATGGAACGCGGAGCAGCCGGGCGATGTAAATATGGAAGCATATCTAAATGGTATTCATCCTTTGGGATATTGTCCCAATGGGGATGTGGTGGCGGATGTTTGTGTTTTCCTTTTGTCTGATAAAGCCCGTTTTATCACAGGCTGTATTATGCCCGTAAGTGGTGGCGCGGAGTTGGGTTATAGAAATGTAAATAGTGAATATCATTCTGACAGAGATGAAACTATAAATAAGAAACACGAAATTCCATCTGATAAATAAAAATAAGAAAACATGAAAAAACTTTGTTTACTGTTCATTGGCTTTTTCTTTTTGGTTACACTGCTCCAGGCCCAGTCAACGCAAGAGGTGGCTGCCAATATTAAAACCAATAAAAAAATTATGGACGGCTTTATGGACTTGCGTTTTGGCATGTTCATTCACTGGGGGCCGGTAACGCTGAGAGGCACAGAAATAGGCTGGTCAAGGGGAAACCAGGTGCCTGTGGAAGAATATGATAATTTATATAAAGAATTTGATCCGGTATTATTTAATGCGGATAAATGGGTAAAAACTGCGAAAGATGCCGGCATGAAATACCTAACCATCACAGCTAAACATCACGATGGCTTTTGCCTGTGGCCAACTGCATTAACCGGACATAACATCATGCACTCGCAATACAAAAAAGATATAGTAGGAGAGCTGGCCAAAGCATGTAAAAAACAAGGGATCAAATTTTGTATTTATTTTACGGTGCTTGATTGGTACGATCCCAATTATCCCAATCATTTGCCCGGTCAGAAAGAAATTGATCCGAAGGCCGACATGAACAAATTTGTAAATACCACTATGAAGGGTGAATTAAAAGAATTGATAACCCGTTATCATCCTTATATGCTTTGGTTTGATGGCGATTGGGAAACCCCATGGACGCAGGAATATGCAGTGGAGATGTATAACTATTTAAAACATTTGGATCCAAACGTGATTATTAATAACAGGTTAGGCAAAGGAGATCATACAGAAATGACTTCTACATCTGTGGGCGATTATGCTACACCCGAACAAAAAATTGGTGCGTTAAATATGAAAGACCCCTGGGAAACCTGCATGACTATTTGCCAGCAGTGGGCATGGAAACCGAATGATAAAATGAAATCGCTGAAAGAGTGTATTCAGACATTGGCCAAGACTTCCGGCGGTAATGGAAATCTTTTATTTAATGTAGGCCCTATGCTCGATGGGCGCATGGAAGCAAGGCAGATACAGCGTTTAAAGGAAATGGGAGATTGGTTAAAAATTTATGGAGAAAGTATTTATAATACAAAAGGCGGCCCTTACGCGCCTAACGATACGTTTGCAACAACACGAAAAGGCAACAAACTTTTTGTTCATGTATTCTCTGACAAAATAAAATCTTTGTCATTGCCAGGTTTGACTGGCGTAAAGGTTCTTCGGGCACATTTTATCGGAGGCGCTAAAGTTTCTTTCACACAGGAAGCTAATGGTGATGTTGTTATCAGTTTGCCGGCGCAACTTCCCGATGAAAACGATTCTGTGATTGAATTAGATTTGAATAGCAATGCTGAACATATTCCTGTGATTGCGATGAATGGAATTTAACCGCGAGTAAGGATATATAAATATTTTAGACACAAATCTGCTCTGCTTAACAGGTAGCAGCAGACGAAGAAAAATCTTACTTTTCTATTTTTTTCGCAGAAAAAATCTTCGTGTACTTCGTGTCTTAGTGGTAAAATAAAATTCGCCGAAGGCGAAATAAAAATATTTTTTTTATGTGCCAATATTCTTTTCGAAATAATAATGGCTGTATTCTTTTTGTGATAACAAATTTATGATAACAAAAATTTTAATTGACGATGCAAGATTTCCTTTAGAAAAAGGCGCGGGAAGTGATGCTATTCATAAGGACCCAACTTATTCTTATGCAGTAACGAAGTTGGTAGATGATAGCGGCATAACGGGTTCCGGCTTCGCTTTCACATTGGGTGAAGGAAATGACCTTGTATGTAAGGCTGCTCAATTTTATGCCAACAAATTAATTGGAAAAGACATCGAAGAGTTGATGGCAAATTTTGGAGAAGTATTTAATGAACTTTCCAATGAACAGCAATTCCGATGGCTGGGCCCACATAAAGGTGTAGTGCATCTGGGGCTTGCTTCGGTTACCAATGCCTGTTATGATCTATGGGCAAAGAAAAGAAAGTTGCCTCTCTGGAAACTTTTAATTGATCTAAGTCCCGAACAAATCATAAACACTTTAGACCTCTCTTATTTGGAAGATGAATTAAGTAGAGAGGAGGCTTTGCAATTAATGCAATCGCAAGCAGCGGGGAAAAAAGAAAGAGAAAAAATTATTGAAACGGGTTATACAGGCTATGATACTTCCATTGGCTGGTTTAATTATCCGGATGAAAAAGTGAGAGAAAATTGTAAGAAAGCCATAGCAGAAGGATTTACTGCAATGAAATTAAAGGTCGGCTCAACCGATAGTGAAAGAGATATTCGCAGGGCTAATATTGTTCGTGAAACGGCTGGTGAGGATATAAAAGTGATGTTAGATGCCAATCAGCAATGGACATTGCCACAGGCGATAGAAATTTGTAAACAACTGCAATCCATCAATCCTTATTGGATTGAAGAACCCACTCACCCCGATGATGTGCTGGCGCATAAAACACTGGCCAAAGCAATTGCCCCAACTAAATTAGCCCTCGGCGAGCATGTACCCAACAGGATTATTTTTAAAAATTATTTGCAAGCCAAATGTGCAGATTTTGTACAAGTAGATGCAGTGCGCGTTGGTGGTGTTAGTGAATTTATAACGGTTAGTTTATTGTGTAAAAAATTTGGAATACCGGTGGTGCCGCATGTTGGCGACATGGGGCAACTCCATCAACACCTGGTTTTGTTCAATCATATTTCTCTCGGCCATGAAGCATTGTTTCTTGAACACATTCCCCATCTTCAGAAACATTTTGTTCACCCGGCAATAATAGAAAATGGTGCTTATAAAACACCGCAGGAAGTTGGCAGCAGTTGCGATTTAAAAATTTAACCTGATTCAAACAGATGATAAAAGGAATAGACATAACGATTAGTATTTTATATATCACGGGGATAGTTGCTATAGGCCTGTGGGCAGGTTTAAGAAAGAAAAAAAAGGTTGCCGGTAATGAATCAAAAGATTATTTTCTCGCCGGTAAAACATTAAAATGGCCTATGATTGGCCTTGCCTTATTTGCTACTAACATTTCCTGTCTTCATTTGGTAAGCCTTGCCCAATCTGGGTTTGATACCGGGTTACTCAATGGTAATTTTGAGTGGATGGCTGCATTCACACTTGTTTTGCTCGCATTGTTTTTTGTACCGTTTTATTTAAAATCAAAAGTAGCTACGCTGCCCGATTTCCTGGAGAAACGGTATAACAAAGCCTGCCGCGACTGGCTGGCAATTATTTCAATCCTTTCAGCAATTATTATTCACATTGCATTTTCTTTTTTAGCAGGCGGCATTGTTTTAAAAACATTGTTTGGGGTAAACATGTACGTTAGTATCACCGTTATCGCATTACTGACAGGGCTTTATACGGTAATAGGCGGGTTAAGAGCCGTGGTGGTGACGGAATCTATTCAAACAATTGTATTGCTGAGCGGAGCGGTTATTATAACAGCAATATGTTACAATAAAGTTGGCGGCTGGCATGGCATTACAAATGTGCTTCATACTACTGGAAGCATGGATAAAATTTCAATGCTGCGTCCAATAGGCGATAAAAGCGGCATGTCATGGGTAGCAGTATTTTTAGGGTATCCGGTTTTGGGAATATGGTATTGGTGTGCCGATCAGACTATTGTACAAAGAGTATTGGGCGCCAAAGATACCAACCAGGCAAGGAGTGGCGCTTTATTTTGCGGCTTTATGAAAATATTGCCGGTATTCATTTTTGTGTTACCCGGCCTGATGGCTTACGTGCTTGCACAAAAAGGATTGTTTGATATTCATTCTGTGCAACACCTTGATGCAACCGGGAAAATGGTTACGGATACAAAGGGAATTTACACCTTAATGATTACAGAGTTGGTACCTACCGGTCTTCTCGGAATTTTAGTTGCGGCTTTATTGTCAGGGTTGATGAGCCAGATTTCCGGAGCTTTGAATTCAATTGCCACACTGGTAAGCTATGATTTGTATAAGCGACACAAGCCACAAACAAACGATAAGCAATTAGTAAAAGCAGGGAGAATATCAGCAGTGGCCGCGCTTGTTTTTTCGCTTGGATTATTACCACTAATTGACCAGTATGAAAGTTTATTCAATGGTATCAACGATGTCATTGCACACATTGCGCCACCTATCACTACGGTTTTTTTACTGGGCATATTTTGGAAAAAGGCTTCTGCTAAATCAGCGCAATATACGTTGTGGCTGGGCTCCGCACTGGGCGCAGGAGTTTTTGTTATCAATAAAATATTTCCGGATTCAGTAATTGGTCAAATACCATTTATGATGATGGCTTTTTATTTATTCATTGCATGTGTCATTATGCAGGTTTCCTTTTCGTATTATTTTCCGGTACATCATACGGCTGAAAGTAATACGCTCTATTGGAAATCGCCGTGGGAACCTTTGCAGGATAAAGGCTGGAAGGGTATCGGTAATTATAAATTTTTATCGGTGCTTCTATTATTGGTGATGGTAGTGTTATACAGCATTTTTCATTAATCATAACAAATAAGAAATGTCCTTTCAAAAATTTTTCATCCTCTGTTTCGCAGCAATGCTAAGCCTTTCTGCATGTAAACAAAATCAAAAAACCGAATCGCCATCTGCCAGTAAACCAACAAATAAGCACATTCAGCGGTTTGGCATGGTCACAGGATTGAAGCCGGAGAAAATGGAATATTATAAAAAATTACACGCTGCCGTTTGGCCCGAAGTGCAGAAAAAAATTACAGAATGTAATATTCAGAACTATTCTATCTTTCTGAAAAAAATAAATGGTGAATTGCTATTGTTTAGTTATTTTGAGTACACGGGAAATGATTTTGATAAGGATATGAAAAAGATGGCTGCGGATAGCGCTACTCAACGCTGGTGGAAAGAAACTGATCCCTGCCAGCAACCTTTACCTGATGCAGCATCCAAAAAGCAAATCTGGAGTAGTATGGATGAAGTGTTCCATCAGGATTAAGAGTACTATTGCAAAACAAATAAAAATTAATAAGAGTAAAATAAAAATTAAAAACATGAGAATTAAAAAAACATTTTTGAAGATTGGATTTCTTTTCTTCACTATTTGTTTCCTGGCCGGAAGCAACATTTTTGCGCAACAAAAGTATTATCCCGATCCCGATACTTTAATTCAAAAAAAATTAGAACAGTGGCAGGATTTGAAATTTGGGTTATTGATGCATTGGGGCGCCTACAGCCAGAGAAGCATTGTGGAAAGCTGGAGCATTTGCCCCGAAGATGTAGGTTGGGCTACAGGAGCAAGAGTGCAACAAGGCGCTGAAGATTATTTCGACTATTTAAAAAAATATGAAGATCTGAAAAAAACTTTTAATCCTACAAAGTTTGACCCTGATAAATGGGCGGCTGCAGCAAAAGATGCTGGGATGAAATATGTCATTTTTACTACCAAACATCACGATGGTTTTTGTATGTTTGACAGTAAATACACCGATTATAAAATTACAGATAAAGACTGTCCGTTTTCATCAGATCCGAGAAGTAATGTTACCAAAGAAATTTTTAATGCTTTCAGGAAAGATAATTTTTGGGTAGGCGCTTATTTTTCAAAACCTGACTGGCACAGCGATTATTATTGGTGGAAAAGGTTTCCACCATTAGATCGCAATGTTAACTACTCTATCACAAAGCATCCTGATCAGTGGAAAAAATTTGTTGATTATACGCACAACCAGATTAATGAGTTGATGAGTGATTATGGAAAAATAGATATTCTGTGGTTAGATGGCGGCTGGGTACGCAAGAAAACAGATGATGAAATTAAGAAAGCATATTTGCAAAATTTGGCTGATGGCTATTTTGAATTCAATGAGCAAAGCCAGGATATTAAGATGCCTTTGCTGGTAAAAGAAGCCAGGGCCAAACAACCCGGTTTAATCGTTGTGGACCGAGATGTTCCCGGCGAGCAACAAAACTACCTGACTCCCGAACAGCATATTCCTGATACAGGATTACCTTATCCATGGGAAACCTGTATGACGATGGGCAATAGCTGGAGTTATGTAAAAGGCGATGTGTATAAACCTGCTGATGTACTTATAAAAAACTTAGTTGATATTGTAAGTAAGGGTGGTAATTATTTATTGAATATAGGCCCCGGCCCCGATGGCCAATTTGATGAAACCGCTTACAGCAGACTGAAAGAAATTGGAACGTGGATAAAACAAAATGGAGAAGCAATCTATGGAAGCAGGATGTATAAAGTTTTTGGCGAAGGAGATAACATCAGATATACGCAAACCAAAGACGGTAAAACAAAATATGTTTTTCTGATGAATTTCCCCGACAAAAAAGTTGTGTTGACCAAATTGGAATTAACCAAAAAGAGCCGGTTGAACATGATAGGGTACAAGAAGAAATTAAATTGGAAACAAACACCGGAAGGAGTTGAAATTTCAATTCCTGAAAATCTAAAATCAGTTTCTAACCATGTGTGGGTGTTAAAAGTAACGGAGTAATTTTTGAAAGAAATAAAATTCATGTGAATAATATTAGCTTGAAATAATATGGGCTTACTGCGTCTGTACGCTATTTGCGCAGTGAACCAACTAATAGACAGAATTTCTATTTTATAATTTGTTACCCTGTCAATTTCGGTTAAAGCAACTATCTGTTTCGAATATTGTTTGGCAAAATTTTTCTGTAGAAATTTTAAATAACAAGAAATGAAAAAAATATTTTGGCCTGCTCTTTCTTTTTTTTTGCTTTTATTTATTCAATCAAGCGCACAGCAAAAGCCAAATGTTTTAATTCTTTACACCGATGATTTGGGTTACGGTGATTTAAGTTGTTATGGTGCAACAGCTATTTCCACACCAAATATTGATTGGCTGGCGCAAAACGGATTACGACTTACCGATGCGCATTGTACCGCTTCAACCTGTACGCCGTCAAGGTTTTCATTAATTTCCGGAAGATACGCGTGGCGAAAAAAAGGAACCAATATTTTGCCGGGAAACGCAAATCTTACGATACCAACTGATATTACTACTTTGCCCAAAGTTTTTCAAAAGGCAGGCTATTTAACCGGAGCTGTAGGTAAATGGCATCTGGGATTGGGGAATACTTTTCCTATTGACTGGAACAAGGAAGTGTCACCCGGCCCGAGAGAAATAGGATTTGATTATTCATTTATTTTTCCTGCCACAGCAGATCGTACGCCAACTGTTTTTATGGAGAATCAGACTATAGTTGGATTAGATACTTTCGACCCTATTGAAGTAAGTTATGAAAATCCTTTTGATGGAGAACTTTTAGGAAAAGATCATCCTGAAATGTTGAAGATGAAAAATGATCCTACACAAGGACACGATCAACATATTACAAATGGGATTGGACGCATCGGTTATATGAAAGGAGGAAAGCGTGCAGAATGGACCGATGAAGAATTGGGATTTACCTTCAATACAAAAGCCATCGGGTTCATTGATGAAAGCCTGAAAGAGAAAAAGCCATTCTTCCTCTATTATGCCATTCATGATATTCACGTTCCAAGAATGCCTGCAAGCATCTTCAAAGGTAAAAGCAAACTTGGTTACAGAGGCGATGCAATCCTTGAGATGGATCATACGGTTGGTGTAATTTTAGCAGCATTGAAACAGCGGGGTCTTTTGGACAATACGCTCATTGTTTTCAGTAGCGATAACGGGCCGGTAATAAATGATGGCTATTTGGATCAATCGGTGGAAACTGCTGTGGCAGAGCATTACAAGCCGGCAGGAATTTATCGAGGTGGAAAATATAGTGTGCTTGAAGGTGGAACCCGTGTTCCTCTTATAACCTATTGGGCTAATAAAATAAAACCAAATACAGTCTCCAACGCGTTATTTTCCCAGATAGATTTGGTGGCCTCTTTTGTAAAAATGCTTAAAGAAAAATTACCGGACAATGAATTTACCGATAGCCGTGATTACTTCAATACATTGATTGGAAAACAAAATAAAAGCCGCGATTATATTATAGAGCAGCCTGCAAACAGCGCTCTTGCCATTGTAAAAGATGGATGGAAATACATCAAGCCAAGCAATGGGCCAGCATTAATGAAAGAAGTAAATATTGAAACCGGCTATAGTAAAGAAGACCAGTTGTATAATTTAAAAGAGGATCCGCAGGAATTGCAAAACCTTGCATTAAGATATCCTGAGAAATTAGCAGAGCTAAAAAATCTTTTGAAGAAGGTAGAGGATAGTTATAAATAGTTTTTGATGAGACCTGCCAGGTTTTTTAAAGCCAGGCAGGCCTGCAGAATAGGAATCTTTAATAAATGTTTGTTTACTGTGCTGCAATGAATTGTGACAAATCATTTTAAACTATATCATCCTTGATTTTAAATCTTTGCAAATTGAGTAGTCCACTACCAAATCTGCAAAGATTATTTATTCGAAAACGCCTTTTGTTTAATTTACAACTGAGCAAAAAAATATGTTTAATGTAATGTGATTGTAACAATAATGAAGCTTTCAATAAAAAATAAACTTAAAATATGAAAGTCATTTCCATGCAAAAAGCACTTATTTTCCTCTTGACTTTCTGCTGCGCTTTATCCATAAATGCGCAGCAAAAAACCAGCATCGTTTACATCTTAGCCGACGACCTTGGCTATGGTGATTTGGGATGCTATGGACAAACGAAAATTGAAACACCGAATATAGATGCCCTGGCAAAGAAAGGAATGTTGTTTACCCAACATTATGCTATGCCGGTATGCGCGCCATCACGGTATTGTTTAATGACAGGAATCAACTCCGGAAAGGCTTTCATTCGAGGAAATGATGAATGGAGCGAAAGAGGCGATGTATGGAACTTTAAAGCAATGGAAGAAAATCCTTCTTTGGAAGGCCAGTTGCCCATTCCTGATTCCACCATTACCATTGCCAAATTATTAAAGAACGATGGCTATAAAACTGCGCTCGTTGGCAAATGGGGACTTGGCGCTCCGATGACTGCCGGAGAACCCAATAACCAGGGCTTCGATTATTTTTACGGTTCATTGTGCCAGCGCCAGGACCATCAGTATTATCCCGCGCATTTATGGGAAAATACTTTTCGTGTACCGATGAATAATAAAGTTCAGGATCCCAATATCAAATTTCCTGCAAACCTGGATTCGCAGGATCCGGAAAATTATAAGATATACAGTCAAAGAGATTATTCTCCTGATTTTATGCTGGATGCCGCTTTACGGTTTTTAGATTCTTGTAAAGGCAAACCATTTTTTCTTTATTATCCAAGCCCGTTGCCACATGCATCTATGCAGGCGCCGGAAAAGTTAGTAGCGTATTATCATAAAAAATTCGGAGAGGAAAAACCGTTTATGGGTGGTAGTTATGTTCCCTGCCGTTATCCGCGTGCCACACGCGCAGCGATGATTACTTTATTGGACAACCAGGTGGGCGCTATCATAAAAAAATTGAAACAACAGGGCGTTTATGATAATACCATCATTATATTTTCCAGTGATAATGGTTCTTCTAACGAAGGCGGCGCAGATTGCGAATATTTTGACAGCAACGGCCCATTTAAAAATGAATTCGGATGGGGCAAAGGTTTCTTATACGAAGGAGGCATCCGTATGCCGCTGATAGTAAGTTGGCCGGGAAAAATAAAAGCCGGAACCAAGAGCGATTTGATTAAAGCCAATTGGGATTTTATGCCCACAGCCTGCGAAATTGCAAAAATACAATCTCCAAAAAATATTGATGGCATCAGCTTTCTCCCCACTTTATTAAGTGAAGAAAATAAACAGGTAAAACATAATTTTCTTTATTGGGAATTTCCCCAGTACGACGGCCAGCAGGCTGTGAGATTAAAAAACTGGAAAGGCATCAGGATGAATATCCATAAAGGAAATATGAAAATACAACTCTATAACCTGGACAATGATATACAGGAACAACACGACGTAGCAGCACAACATCCTGAAATTGTAAAACAAATAGAAGACATCATGAAGAAGGAACATCATACACCTGATGTGGCCTCATTCAGAATGGAAGCGTTGGAAAAAGAATGATGTGAAACGAAAGTCTGCCCGAATGACTTGCCGGACAGGGTTGATTTGGGTTCTTTCATTTCGGCAAACCTTAAAAATAAATGAAACAGGATTTCTGATTATTCCTGCCCGAATGCTCGTTCAGGCGGGTGTTGTTTTGCTGATTTGTTTTAAAAGTACAAGTGAGATGCTAAAATGGACTGTCGGTATTGAGCGGTTTGCAAATATGCTTGCAAAAAGCGTTGACGTTACTTTTTCTTTTTAGCTTTCTTTTCTAATGTTTTCAAGCTTTCCAAATAATTCTTTTCTGCTTCGCTCAATGTTTTCTGTTGATATTTTTTATACTCTGTTGTTACTTTCTCTACTGCTTTTTCGTGGCTTACCGTTCCTGCTCCCTGCAACAATTTTTCTCCACTCATTGTCAAAATCCTGTCTAAATGTTCAGCCCAGTTTTTCATTGTCATTGCTTGTTCACGTTCGGCTTGTCGTTCGGCAAAATCCAAATATCCCGAAACGATTTGTCCCAAAGCACGCAGTTCTTTTTCGTTCAAATAGTTCTTTGCAACAACAGCATCTTTCAAATACGGACGGCTGCCTGAAAAGGTCATCAAGCCCATAAATTCTTTTTCTGCATCGGCACGATTAAAAATAACTTCGGCTGCCGTTTGTTCGTGAACAGCGAAATGAATTTTGTTTTGTACTTTTTTAAAAAACTCAATGGAAGCATCTGCTTTTGGATTGTAATCAATACTTGTGGCGTAAATATCCAGCACCTGGCGATAAAATACTTTTTCGGAAGCGCGAATATCCCGTATGCGTTGCAACAATTCTTTCCAGTAACCGCCTCCGCCCAAATTTTTTAAACGCTCATCGTCCATTGTAAAACCTTTACGAATGTACTCATTCAGGCGTTTGGTTGCCCAAATTCTGAATTGCGTAGCAACTTTTGAATTTACGCGATAACCAAGCGAAATTATCATATCAAGATTATAATGCTTTGTATCGTATTTTTTACCGTCTACGGCAGTTCGTAAGAATTTCTTACCAACTGAATTTTCCTGCAATTCTCCTTCTGCAAAAATGTTTTTTATATGTTGTGTTATGCCAGGGCGTTCTACCCCAAAAAGCAATGCTAATTGGTCTTGGGTAAGCCAAACATCTTGCTCGTCCAAACGAACGTCCACCGAAATTTTTTGGTCTTCGGTTTTAAATATGATAAACTCAGAATTTGTATTTTTCATTTGCTTTTTATCCCAAATTTTAATGCGAATTCACATTTCTTCAATGATAGTTCTGGCATTTATTTTCCTGCGAAAGAAAATGTTTTCCATCCGTCTTTTGTAAATCGTAAATCACCGTCCCAAGTTACAGAATTATAAATTGTGTTTTATTGGAAGATAAAAAGCCTTCTACTTTTCTTTCGTTGGCTTTCATTTGATTTGTTTCAAAAGCACAAGCGAGACGTGCCTGTTGCACAACTCACATTGTGTTGATAAAGATAATTGCTTTTTGATTACCTTATAAGTAACTTGAAGCATGCAAGGAA
>Ga0207657_10006563_pt1 | contig 12047 bp, 10 predicted proteins | sample KBSC33metaG_FD_184316 | JGI IMG/M metagenome (GOLD analysis project Ga0207657, IMG submission 184316) | Corn rhizosphere microbial communities from Kellogg Biological Station, Michigan, USA - KBS C3-3 metaG (SPAdes) (version 2) | ecosystem: Host-associated > Plants > Roots > Rhizosphere > Soil ...
CCTGAAGGGCCGCGAGCAGGAACGCGTCGAGGGCTATTCGCGCGGCATGCGCCAGCGCCTGCACATCGCCCGCGGGATCCTGCACGACCCCGAAGTCGTGTTCCTCGACGAGCCGACGATCGGCGTCGACCCGGTCGGCGCGCGCGAATTGCGTAAGACGATCGCCGACCTGATCGCGGGCGGGAAGACCGTGCTCCTGACGACGCACTACATGTTCGAGGCCGACGCGCTCTGCGACCGAATCGCGGTCATCGCCAAGGGACGCATCGTCGGCGAAGGAACACCGGAAGCGCTCAAGGCCGGTGTCGCGGAAGGGCGCGTGACGGAGATCGACGCGTTCGGCGTCGACGAAGCCGCCGTTGCTCGGTTGCGAGCGATCGAGGGCGTGACTGCCGTCACCGTCGAGGAGCACGAGCAGAAGCAGCTGCTCCTCGTCCAGACCGCGGGCGACCGTGAGCTGACGGCACCACTGCTCGCCGAGCTCGACGGCTTCGAGGTCGGGCGCGTCTCCTCGCGCGAGCCGACGCTCGAAGACGCATACATCGCGCTCGTCACCGCCGAGTGAACAGCCTGCTCGTCATCGCGGGCGGGTTCCGGATGAACATGAAGATGCTCGGCACGTCCGCCTGGTTCCTGCTGATGGCCGTGATCCAGCCGATCATCTTCGCGACGATCGCGTACTACATGTTCCGCTCCGGTGGACGCAGCGGAACGCTGCTGTACGCGTCGCTCGGCGCCGGGATGATGGGCGTCTGGTCGTCGACCTTGTTCGGGTCGGGCGGGATGATCCAGTGGCAACGCTGGCAGGGAACGCTCGAGCTCGGAGCAGCGGCGCCTCCGTCCATGGGGCTCGTCTACCTCCCGTTCTCGCTCGCCAACTCGTTCACCGGCATGTATGCACTCGCCGCGACGCTCGTCTGGGGGCGCCTGCTGTTCGGCGTTCCGCTGCACTTCGCGCACCCGTGGCTGTTCCTGCTCTCGCTGCCCGCGACGGTTGCAGCACTCGGGTTGATGGGGCTCGTGCTCGCGTCGACCTTCATCCTCTACCGCCACGCCAACGCGCTCTCGAACCTCCTCGAGTACCCCGTGTGGATCGCGAGCGGCCTCATCTTCTCGACGTCGCTGCTCCCAGGCTGGACGCGGCCGATCTCGTGGATTCTTCCTCCGTACTGGGGTGTGCTCGCGATCCGCCATGCCGCCCTCGGCGGCGATGTCCGGGGGCCGCTCGCGATGGTCACGCTGCTCGGGCTCGCCTGCCTCGTGATCGGGTTCGCGATGTTCCGCGTCTTCGAGCACTTCGCACGCGCGCGGGCCACCCTGTCGCTCACATGAGGCGCTGGCTCTCGGTCTTCCTCGTCGGGGGCAACCTCGCGTACCGAGGCCTCTTCAACTGGATCCATCCCGCGATCTACATCCCGACGATGCTCGGTGCTCCGCTCTTCCAGTTGATCTTCTTCACGAAGCTCGGCCAGTTCGCGCACGCCGAGAACCGCGACTTCTACATCGTCGGCAATTCGATCCAGGCGTGCGCGATGTCGTCCGTGTACGGGATGACGATGGCGGTGGCGAACGAGCGCTGGTTCGGGACGCTCGGCCCGTTGCTCGCGTCGCCTGCCAGCCGCTCGGCGGTGTTCCTCGGCCGCGGTCTCCCGGTGCTCGCGAACGGCATCTTCGTCTCGACGTTCACCTTCGTCATCGGCGTCGTGCTGCTCGGCTTCCGGCCGGGGCTCCACTCGGTGCCGTCGCTCGCGCTGATCGTCCTGGTGACGGTGGTCTCGTGCACCGCGTTCGGGATGCTGCTCGGGTCGATCGGGCTGCGCGCGAAAGACTTCTTCTTCGCCGCGAACCTCGCCTACTTCCTGATGCTTCTCTTCTGCGGAGTCAACATCCCGCTCGGCACGCTGCCGGGCTGGATGAGCGCGATCGGCCGCTGCCTGCCGCTGACCCACGGGATCACGGCCGCGCGCGAGGTCGCCGCCGGGGCTCCTCTCGGCCACGTCGGCGGCCTCGTCGGGACGGAGCTCGGGATCGCCGCCGCCTACGCGCTCGCCGGGCTCGTCCTCTTCCGGGTGCTCGAGCGCGAGTCGCGCCGAAGCGCCGTCCTCGACGCCTACTAGCGGAGGCTTTCCGGATCCCCGTTTCGGGGGAGGGTGCCGAGGCGCTCCGGCGGCGATACCGAGGAGGCATGCGGCCCTCTCGGACCTTGCCCGCCACCCCTGACGGCCTCGACGGGAACCAGCTCGTCGAGCTGTTCGACTCCCTGCCGATCCCCTTCCTCGTCGGCAGGGAGAGCGACCGCCACGTGCTGGCCGCGAACCAGGCGTTCCTCGACCTGATCGGCTACGACCTCGACGAGGTCCTCGGCGTGGCGCCGCCGTTCCCGTGGTGGAACGGCGAGGGCGATGCCAGCATCGGCTTCACGCCGGGCTCGGTCGTCACCCGCATGTACCGGTGCAAGGACGGGCGTCCGCTCGTCGTCGAAGTGACGTCGCACGGATTCGCGGACGGGCTGCTTCTCGGCATCATCACCGACCTCACCGAGCGCCGGCAGCTCGACCAGCAGCTCATGCAGAGCGGGAAGCTGACTGCGATCGGCGAGCTCGCGGCGGGCGTCGCACACGAGATCAACAATCCGCTCTTCGCGATCCTCGGACTGACCGAGTTCCTTTTGAAGGAGTCGGAGGACGGGTCCCGCGCGCGTCATCGGTTGGAGCTGATCCGCGAGACCGGTCTCGAGATCAAGGAGATCGTTCGCGCCCTGCTCGACTTCGCGGGCGAGAACAGCGAAGAGCATCACCTCGTCGAGATCGAGGGCGTCGTGCGCTCCACGGTCGAGCTCGTCCGGCGCACCAACGCCCACAAGGGCGTAGAGCTCGTCGACACCTACGACGCCGCGGGCGCGCTCGTGCTCGCGAGCCCGAACCAGCTCAAGCAGATCGTCCTCAACCTGATCGCGAACGCGCGCCAGGCGATGCCGCTCGGCGGCACCGTGCACGTCGAAGTCTCCTGCCTCGGCGCCAACGCGCTCGTCACCGTCGCCGACGACGGCCCCGGCATCGATGCCGCGGCCCTGTCACGCATCTTCGAGCCGTTCTTCACCACGAAGCGCGACGTCGGGGGCACCGGCCTCGGACTGTCCGTGAGCCTCGGGATCGCCGAGTCTCACGGCGGCACGCTGATCGCGTCGTCGGAGCCGGGGACCGGCGCCCGCTTCACCGTGCGGCTGCCGCTCGCCGAGCAGGCGGCCCGATGAGCCGCATCTTGGCGATCGACGACGAGCACGTGATCCGCATGCTCGTCGTCGAGATCCTCGAATCGGTCGGCCACGAGGTCGTCGGCGCCGAGAGCGCCGAGCACGCGCTCGAACTGCTCGACGAAGGCGAGTTCGACCTCGTGGTCAGCGACGTGGTCATGCCGGGGCTCTCCGGGCTCGAACTGCTCGAAGCAGCGCGCAGCCGCCGGGCGTCGCTGCCGATCGTGCTCGTCACCGGCGCCGGCACGTACGAGACGCTGAGCCAGGCGCTCACGCGCGGCGCGGCGGGTCTCGTCACCAAGCCGTTCGCGCATGCCGAGCTCCAGACCGCGGTCTCCGATGCACTCGAGCGCGCGGCACGCTCGCGGGAAGAGCTGCGGGAACGCCTGCTCGCCCCCACGCTCGCCAGCGCGCTCGCGAACGCGATCGAGGCGCGAGACTCGTACCTGCACGGCCACTGCGAACGGCTCGCGTCGCTCGCAGTCCGCATCGCGGAAGAGCTCGGCGTCGCGCCGGAGCACATCGAGACCGTTCGTCTCGGCGCGATCCTCCATGACGTCGGGAAGATCGGCATCCCGGACCGCGTGCTCCTCAAGCCCGGCGCGCTCGACGTCGAGGAGCGGCGGATCATCGAGACGCACACGGAGATCGGCGACAAGCTGCTCGAGCCGCTCGACCTGCTCGCAGGCGCACGGCCGATCGTGCGGAATCACCATGAACGCTGGGACGGCGCCGGCTACCCGGACGGGCTCGCCGGCGAGGCGATCCCGGTCGGCGCGCGGATCGTCGCCGTCGCCGACTCGGTCGAGGCGATGACGTCACGCCAGCTCTACCGCAAGCCGCTCGAGGCGGTCGAGATCATCGCCGAGCTGCAGAAGCATCGCGGCAAGCAGTGGGACCCGGCGGTCGTCGACATCGTGCTGCGGCTGATCGCGAGCGGCGAGCTCGTGCTCGCGCAGGGCGGACTGCGCCTCCTGGAGCTCGCCCCGTGAGGTCGACGGAGACGCTCACGCCACGCGAGCGCGAAGTGCTCGGCCTGCTTGCCGACGGGCTCGCGCACGAGGAGATTGCGCACCGGCTCGGCATCGGCTCCGAAACCGTGCGCACGCACGTGCGCAAGGCAAGCAGCCGCCTCGGCGCGTCCACGCGCACGCAGGCCGTCGCGACAGCGCTGAGGCTGGGCCTGATCTCATGACGACGCTTCACCCGGAGCTCGAGGTGGCTGCACTCTCCGGCGAGGTGGATGCCGTCATGCGCGGCATCGTGGAGCACCTGATGCTGCTCCCGCACGCCGACGGCGCCTCGATGTCGACCATCGACGACGGGTTCGCCTACTTCCGCGTGTGCGCCGGCGAGGACTTGCCCCTCCAGGGCCGGACCTTCCGTCTCGAGGAGACGCTTGGTGCGGTGTGCGTCAACGGCGAGGTGGCGGTGCTGCGGAAGACGACCGGTCCGGAAGTCGACCGGTGCCTGACGCCGGGCGCAGCGTCGATCGCGCTCGCACCACTCGAATGGGACGGACAGGTACGCGGGGTGCTCGGAGTCCGAAGCTCGTCGCTCGACGCGTTCGACGAGACGGGCGTCGAAGAAGTCCGGACGCTCACCGCGGGCGCGTCGATCGCCCTCCGGAATGCCGAGCTGATCGCGAAGCTCGCCGCGAGCGAGCGCCGCTATCGCGAGCTTCACGATCGCGCGGCAGACGCAATCCTGGTCTTCGACGAAACCAGCGTGATCGTCGACGCGAACGAGGCAGCGGCGAACCTCCTCCTGCGCCCCGTGGAAGAGCTGCGCGGGTTGCCGGCACACGAGCTCTTCACCGCGGTCGAGCTCGCCGCAGCGCCGCTACGAACGGACGAGCTCGTGCGCACCGGCGAGCTTCGGTCTGAGCGGCCGTTCCTCCGCAAGGACGGAACCGAGATCATGGTCGAGTACTCGTGCCGGGTCCTCGAAGGCGGACGCGTGCACACGTCACTACGGGACGTCACGCAGCGGCGGCGCAACGAGGATCGCCTGCGGACGAGCCTGGGCCGCTTGCACGCGATCGTCCAGACGCAGCAGCAGATCGCCGCGCTCGAGCTCGACCCCGACGCGCTCACGAGCACGATCGTCCTGCGAGCCCAGCGTCTCTGCGGCGGCGACGGCGCAGCGGTGCAGTGGTTCGAAGGGCACGAGTCCGTGTACCACCAAGGTTCCGGCATCGCGGCCGGCCATATCGGTCTTCGGCTCGACCGTTCGGCCAGCCTCGCCGGCCTCACGGCGTTGAACGACGAGGCCGTGTACTCCTCCGACACGTCGATCGACCCGCGCGCCGACGCCGACGTGTGCGCTCGCCTCGGCATCAGGTCGCTCATCTGCGCTCCGCTCCATCGCGACGGCGGCGTGGTCGGCGTGCTCTCCATTCTCGGCCGCGAGCCACACGCGTTCGACGAGCTCGCGGTCGAGACGGCGCGGCTGATGGCGGAGTTCATCGGTGCGGTCATGCGGAACACGAACGAGTTGCAGGAGCGCGGCGCGCTCCTCGAGCAGCTGCAGCTGCAGGACCAGGTCGTCGAGCACATGCAGACCGCCCTCTATGTCTTCGCCGCGGGTGACCGCTCGCTGCGGTTGCGGTTCGCGAACAAGGCGACGGAGGCCGCGACCGGGCTGCCGATCGCCGAGGTGATGGGCCGGCCGCTCGGGGAGATCTTCCCGAACATCCCGCCGGCGTTGATCGACCGCCTGCTGCGGGTCGTCGAGACTGGCGAGGTGCTCGACGCCGGCCAGATCGAGTACGCCGACGACCGGATCGCGCCCAGCGTCTTCTCGGTCAAGGCATTCCGGTTGCACGACGACGGAGTCGCCGTGACGTTCGACAACGTCACGGACGTCGCTCGCATCGAGGGCCAGTTGCGCCAAGCGCAGAAGATGGAGGCCGTCGGCCGCCTCGCCGGCGGCATCGCGCACGACTTCAACAACCTGCTCACGGCGATCTCCGGCTACAGCGAGTTCCTGATCGGCGGAGCGCCCGACCCGAAGCTTCGGCGGTACGCGGAGGAGATCAAGCGCGCCTCCGACCGCGCCGCGGCGCTCACCGGCCAGCTGCTGGCATTCAGCCGCCGCCAGGTGCTGCAGCCGCGCATCCTCGACTTGAACGCAACGGTCGGCGACATGGACATGATGCTCCGCCGCCTGATCGGCGAGGACGTCGAGCTCGTCACGATGCTCGGCAGCGAGCTCGCGCCCGTGCGCGCGGACCCGACCCAGATCGAGCAGGTGATCATCAACCTCGCCGTGAACGCGCGCGACGCGATGCCGCACGGCGGATCGGTCACGATCGAGACCGCGAACGTCGTCGGCGACGACGTTGCATTCGTCGAGCTGCGGTTGACGGACACCGGCGTCGGCATGACCGAGTCGGAGCGTCGCCAGCTCTTCGATCCGTTCTTCACCACCAAGGAAGGCGGCACCGGGCTCGGGCTGGCGACCGTCTACGGGATCGTCGAGCAGAGCGGCGGCACGATCGAGGTCGAGTCGGCGCCCGGCCTCGGCTCGTCCTTCCGCGTGCTGCTTCCGGCGGAATGGGCGCCGATCGACGCACCGGAGTCCGACGCGGCGAGGCTCGCGCCGGCCGCCGGCGAAGAGACGATCCTGCTCGTCGAGGACGAGCTCGTCGTCCGGCGGCTCGTCGCGGAGATCCTCGAGTCGAACGGCTACACGGTGCTGCAGGCGGGCGACGGGCCGTCGGCGCTCGAGCTGCTCCGCCGTCACACCGGCCCGCTCGACCTGCTCGTGACGGATGTCGTGATGCCCGGCATGAGCGGCCCGGACGTCGCCGGCGCGGTCGCGGCGATGCGTCCCGGCACGCAGGTCCTCTACATCTCCGGTTACACCGACTCGTCGGTCGGCCAGCACGGCGTGCGCGAGCCCGGCATCGCGTTCCTGCGGAAGCCGTTCGCCGCCGACCTCCTCACGCGCAAGGTGCGCGAGGTGCTGGACGGCGCGATCGTGCCCGTCGACTGACGGATTCTCGGCGTTACCGCTCCGACGACGCGGCCACGACGGCCGTCGACGAGGTTCAGTCGCCCCGGCGAGTTCTGCTTGTCTTCGCGCGATGCTGCCGCCTCTTCTCCGCGAGAACGCGAATTTCCGCCGCTACTTCATCGGCCAGGCGGTGTCGCTCGTCGGCGACCAGATCACGCTGATCGCGCTCCCGCTGACGGCTGTGCTGGCACTCCACGCATCCGCGGGCCAGATGGGCGCGCTGACGACGATCGCGCTCGTGCCGAACCTCATCTTCTCGCTCCACGCCGGCAGTTGGGTCGACCGCCGCGCCGGGCGGCGCCAGGTGATGCTCGTGACCGACGTCCTGCGCGGCTTGCTCATCGCGACCGTTCCGATCGCCTACGCGCTCGGCCACCTGACGTGGCTCCACCTCTACCTCGTCGCGTTCGGCACCGGCACGCTCGCGGTCTTCTTCTACGTCGCCTACGGCGGGTTCTTCCAGACGATCGTGCGCCGCGAGGACTACGTCGCCGCGAACTCGCTCACGCACGGAAGCCGTGCGTTCTCGTTCCTCGCCGGTACGAGCCTCGGCGGCGTGCTCGTGCAGCTCCTGCGCGGGCCGTATGCGCTCGTGATCGATGCGTTCTCGTACATCTGGTCGGCGTTCTTCATGAGCCGCGTCGACGCTCCCGACCCGCCGGTGGCGGAGCACGCCGAAGGCGGTGTGCTCGCCGGCGCGCGCTGGATCCGCGGCAACGCGATCATCCGCGCGGAGCTGCTCGGCGTCGCGACGCTCAATCTCTTCAACTTCATGTACTTCGCGCTGTTCCTGCTCTACGCGACGCGTTCGCTGCACGTCCGGCCCGGAGTGCTCGGCGTCGTCCTCGGCGTCGCATCGGTCGGGACGCTCTGCGGGTCGGTCGTCACGGCGCGCATCTCGCGGCGCATCGGCATCGGACCGGCGTTTCTGATCGGCTGCTTCCTCTTCCCTGCGCCGCTGATCCTGATCCCCGCGGCGGGCGGGCCGCACTGGCTGATCGTCGTCATGTTGTTCACCGCCGAGCTCGTGTCCGGCTTCGGCCTCATGCTGCTGGACATCCTGGCCGGTGCGATGTCAGCAGCAGTGATCCCGGCGCACCTCCGCTCGCGCGTCTCCGGCGCGTTCATGGTCGTGAACAACGGCGTGCGGCCGATCGGCACTGCACTCGGCGGCGTGCTCGGCTCGATGCTCGGCCTGCGTCCGACGCTCTGGATCGCGACCGTCGGTGCGCTCGCCGGGATGGTCTTCCTGCTGCCGTCGCCGATTCGCACGATGCGCGACGTCCCCGACGAGGCGCAGGCGTGACGGATCCGCTCGCCCTCTTCCACGAGTGGGTCGACGGCGACGAGATGGTGATCGCGACCGCGACCGCCGACGGCCGCCCCTCCGCACGCGCGCTGCTGCTGAAGAGCGCGGACGAGCGCGGCTTCACGTTCTTCACCGGCTACACGTCGCGCAAGGGACGCGAGCTCGAGGAGAACCCGCGCGCAGCGCTGCTCTTCCGCCGTGAAGGCATCCAGGTGCGTGTCGAGGGGACGGTCGAACGGATCCCGCCGGAGGAGTCGGACGCGTACTGGCGCACACGACCCGCAGGATCGAGGAGAAGCGCCGCCGCGTCGAACCAGTCGGAGCCGATCGGCTCCCGCGAGGAGTTGCACGCCGCCGTCGCCGCCCAACCCGCGGAGCCCGAGCGCCCCGAGCGGTGGGGCGGCTTCAGGCTCGTGCCCGACACGTACGAGTTCTGGCGCCACCGCGACGACCGCTTGCACGAACGTCACCTCTTCAGGGCATGCGCGGACGGCTGGGAGCGTCTACTTCTGCAACCGTGAAGAAGCTGCTGGTCGCCGCAACCGCAGCGCTGTCGCTGGCCGCAACGAGCGCCACGCCGACGCCGCCGAAGATCGGCGGCTGTCAGGTATTCCCGGCGACCAACGCGTGGAACCAGCGCATCGACAGGCTGCCGGTCGCGGCCGATTCGGCGACGATCATCGCCTCGATCGGCGACTCCGGCGTTCACGCCGACTTCGGCAGCGGGTTGTGGGATGGATCGCGCATCGGCATCCCGTACACGGTCGTGCACGGCAAGACCACGCCGAAGTCCCGCCTTCGGTTCGAGTATTCGGCCGAGAGCGACAAGGGCCCGTACCCGATCCCCGCGAATGTGCCGATCGAAGGGCAGCCGTCGACGTCGAACGACGGCGACCGTCACGCGCTGATCGTCGACCGAGACTCCTGCAAGCTCTACGAGCTGTACGCGCTGCAGCGCACGGGCTCCGGGTGGACGGCCGGGTCGGGCGCGATCTTCGACCTCCGCTCGAACAGGGTCCGGCCTGCCGGTTGGACGTCCGCCGACGCAGCCGGCCTGCCGATCTTTCCGGGTCTCGCGCGTTGGGACGGCGACGCGTCGACCGGAGCGATTCGCCATGCCCTCCGCTTCACCGTCGAGCGGACGCGAAAGGCATTCGTCTACCCCGCGCGTCACTACGCGAGCAGCTCGACCGATCCGTCGCTGCCGCCGATGGGCCTGCGCGTGCGCCTCAAGGCGGGCGTCGACATCTCGCACCTGCCGCGCCAGGCACGCATCGTCGCCCAGGCGATGAAGACCTACGGGATGATCCTCGCCGACAACGGATCGAACTGGTACGTGTCGGGCGCCCCGAGCCCGAAGTGGTCGAACGACCAGCTACACGCCCTCGGTGCGCTCCACGGCTCCGACTTCGAGGTCGTCGACACCGGCAGCCTGCATCCGTAGGGTCACGGTGAACGTCGTGCCGGCGTCGCTGCTCTGCACGCCGACGGCGCCGCCCATCGCCGTCGCGAGCTGCCGCACGATCGCGAGGCCGAGCCCGCTGCCGATCAACCGGTCGCGTCCGACCTTGTCGTAGAGATAGAAGCGCTCGAACGCGTGCGGCAAGTCGTCTGCCGGAATGCCAGGCCCTGTGTCGGAGACGATCAGGCGTGAACCGTCGGCCTCGACCGTCACGGATCCACCCGCAGGCGTTACGCGCAGCGCGTTCTCGACGAGGTTCGACGCGATCTGGAGGGTGCGGTCTGCGTCACCGGTCACCCACGCCTCGCCGGCGACGGCGCGCAGGTCGACGCCGAGCTCCCGCGCGGTCGGCTGGTGCCGCCGCGCAGCCTCGCGCGCGATCTCGGCCAGGTCGACCGCCTCCGACCGCACCGAGAACTCAGAACGGTTCATGCGGGCGAGGTCGAGCAAGTCGCGAACGAGCCTCTCGAGCCGGCCGCTTTCGGTGCCGATGACGCGCGCGGCCTCGGCGGGCTCGAACGCGCCCTCGGCGAGCCCTTCCGCGTAGCCGCGAATCGCGGTCAGCGGCGTCTTCAGCTCATGGCTGACGGAGAGCAGGAAGGCGCGCTCCGCATCGCGTGACGCGGCCAGCTGCTCGACCATCTGGTTGAACGCCTGCGCGAGCGACGCGAGCTCGGTCGTGCCCTCGAGCTCGAGCGGCTCGTGGCGCTCGTCGGCCGCGAGGGCGCGGGTAGCGGCGACGATCCGCTGGAGCGGCTGCACGATCGAACGTGCGAGCAGGAACGAGAGCGCGGCCGCGATGACGGCACCGGCCAGCGCGGCCAAGAGCAGATCGACGAGGAACGGCCGCCACGCTGCCGACTTCACCGACGCCGGCCGGAGGAAGATCAGGCCGCGCTGCGGGATCGTCCGGTACGAGTAGAGCTGTTCCTTGCCCTGGTACCTGACCTCTCCGTCGCTGGAGCGATTGACGTTCGGAACGATGCCGGCGAACGCTGCGCGATTCTGCACCATCACGAGGATCGAGCCGAGCTGCTCGTTCCCACGGCGATAACTCACGTGTTGGCGGCGATCGGCGGCACGGTCGTCGGCGAGCCGCGCGAGGGTCGAGGCCTGCGAGCGGTCGACCTGCCTGCGCGTGAGCACCGCCCCGATGACGAGCGACAGTGCGAGTGTGATCCCGAGCGCCGCCAGCGTCGCCAGAACGAGGCGCGCGCGGAGGCTTCTCACCTTTCGGTTCCGGCGCCGTCCGCGCCGGCGCCCGCGCTATTGGTCGGCTCGGTCAAGCCTACGCCGATGCGATGGCTTTGTACCCGGCGCCGCGGAACGTGCGGATCAGGTCGGGACGGCCGAGCTTGCGACGCAGTTGAGCGACATGCACGTCGACCGTGCGCGTGCCGCCCGGATACTCCTGACCCCATACGCGATCGAGCAGCAGGTCGCGCGAGACGACGACGCCGGCGTTGGCCATGAAGAACGCGAGCAGCTCGAACTCTTTCGCGGTCAACTCGATCGGCGTCCCGCCGACGGTGACGTCGTGCGACTCGCGGTCGAGGACGACGTCACCGAGCGCGAACCGCTCGTACCGCTCCTGCGGCTCGGTGCGCCGGAAGATCGCCTTCATGCGTGCGACGAGCTCGCGCGGCGAGAACGGCTTCGTCAGATAGTCGTCGGCTCCGACCTCGAGACCGACGACCCGGTCCGGCTCTTCGTCGCGCGCAGTGAGCATCAGGATCGGCACCTGCGACTTGCTGCGCATCGCGCGGCACACGTCGAACCCGTCCATCCCCGGCAAGCCGATATCGAGGACGACCAGCTTCACGGGATGGCGTTCGACCTCGACGAGCGCTTCCTCGCCGGAGCGCACCCACACGACGCGATACCCGCTCTTCTGCAGGTAGCCGCGAACGAGCTCTCCGACCGACGGCTCGTCCTCGACCAGGAGGATCGTTCCCGACACTAGTGATGCCCCCGGCGATGTCCGCGGGCTTGCCGGCCCGCGA
>Ga0207657_10006564_pt1 | contig 12047 bp, 11 predicted proteins | sample KBSC33metaG_FD_184316 | JGI IMG/M metagenome (GOLD analysis project Ga0207657, IMG submission 184316) | Corn rhizosphere microbial communities from Kellogg Biological Station, Michigan, USA - KBS C3-3 metaG (SPAdes) (version 2) | ecosystem: Host-associated > Plants > Roots > Rhizosphere > Soil ...
CGCCGGCATCTCGCTGCGCGACCACCTCGACCTGTTCCGCCGCGCCGAGGCCGCCGGCTACGACGACCTGTGGACCGGCGAGACCGCCGGGCCCGACGGCTTCACGCCGCTGGCGATGGCCGCGGCGGTCACCGAGCGCATCCGGCTGGCCACCGGCATCGTCAACCCGTACACGCGCGGGCCGGCGCTGTTGGCCCAGCAGTCGGCCGCGCTGGCCGACGCGTCCGGCGGCCGCTTCGTGCTCGGGATCGGCTCGTCGTCGAACGTGATCGTCGAGCGCTGGAACGAGGTGCCGTTCGTCAAGCCGCTGTCGAAGGTGCGCGAGGCGGTCGAGACGCTGCGCCCGGTCTTCGCCGGAGAGCGCGGCACGGGCGGCTTCAAGCTCGAGACGCCGCCCCAGCACGAGATCCCGATCGTCATCGCGGCGCTGCGCGGCAAGATGCTCGCGCTGGCGGCCGAGATCGGCGACGGCGCGTTCACGAACTTCCTGCCGCTGAGCGGCCTGCCGCAGGTGCGCGACGCTTTCGGCGCGCCCGACAAGGAGCTCGTGTGCCGGTTCTTCTGCGTGCCGCAGCCCGAGGCCGAGGGCATGGCCTTCGCCAAGCACCTGTTCGCCGCCTACGGGACCGTCCCGGTCTACGCGGAGTTCTTCCGCTGGCTCGGCTGGGGCGAGCAGCTCGACCCGATGGTCGAGGCGTGGCACGGCGGCGACCGCAAGCACGCGCTCGAGCTCTGCCCGGAGGACCTGGTGCGCGAGATCTTCGTGTTCGGCACGCCCGAGGAGATGAAGGAGCGGCTCGCCGGGTATGTCGAGGGCGGCATCACGACGCTGATCCTCACACCGCTTGCGATGCCCGACGCGGTGCCGGGCTTCATCGACGCGCTCGCCCCGTGAAGGCGGGGCTGCGGCGCGCCGTTCGCGACATCCTCGAGGGCTTCGCGCGCCACCGCCTGCTCACCTACGCGAGCGCGATCGCCTACCAGGTGCTCAGCGCGCTGATCCCGTTCGCGCTGTTCGCGCTCGCGCTGGCCGGGCTGCTGAACCTGCAGTCGCTGTGGACCGACCACCTCCGGCCGACGGTTGCGCGCGACGCCTCGCCCGAGGTCTACGCGCTCCTCAACAAGACCGTCACCCAGGTGCTCGACCACGGGCAGACGTTCTGGCTGACGTTCGGGCTGATCGTCGTGTTGTGGGAGCTCGGCGGCGCGGTGCGGGCCACGATGGAGGCGCTCGACGACATCTTCCGCGTGCGCAAGAAGCGCTCGCGCCGCGACAAGTACGTGACGTCGACGTGGCTGTCGGCGGCCGTCGGCGCGCTGTGGCTCGCGTCGCTGGCCTGCCTGGCCGGCAGCAGCTGGCTCGGCGGGCCGCTCGGCGCGATCGCGCGCTACGTCATCGCCGCACTCCTGCTGACCTTCGCGACCGGGCTGACCGTGCGCATCGCGCCGGCGACCAAGCAGCCGGTGACCTGGGTCAGCGCGGGGTCGGTCGTGATCGTGCTGGGCTGGCTGCTCGTGGTCGGCGGCTACGTCCTCTACGCGACGAGCATCGCGTCGTACGGGTCGGTGTTCGGTGCGCTCGCCGCGGCGTTCGTGCTCCTCGTGGCGACGTACCTGAGCGCGGTCGTGTTCCTCACCGGCGTGCTGCTCGACGACGCAGCGCGCAGGCGCAGCTAGGGTCCGCGCTATGACCTTCTCCCCGCGGCGCATGCTGCCGCTTCTCCTCGTCGTTCCCTTCGCGCTGAGCGCTTGCGGCGGTGGCAAGTCCGACAGCGCGCAGATCACGGACCTGATCAAGACGATCGACAAGAACCCGAGCGCGATCTGCGACAACGCGACGCCCAAGCTCCTCGCACAGCTCGGCGGCGCCGACAAGTGTCAGAGCGCGGTCGGCAGCTCCTCGAACTCGCACATCACCGGCGACATCAAGGTGACGGTCAACGGCGACAACGCAACCGCCACGTTCACGACCAGCGGCGGCAAGACCGACCACCCGACGTTCGTCAAGCAGAACGGCAACTGGCTCGTCGCCAGCGCAGGCTGATCGCGCGATGAGCGGGCTGATCGTCGTCACCGGCGCGTCGACCGGGATCGGCCGGGCGACCGCGCAGCGGATGGCCGCGCGCGGCTTCGACGTCCTGGCGGGCGTGCGCAACACGGAGGCCGGCGAGGCGATCCGTGCCGAGCGCATCGAGCCGGTGATCGTCGACGTCACGATCCCCGAGCAGATCGAGGGCCTGCGCACGACGGTCGGCGACCGTCCGCTGGCCGGCCTGGTCAACAACGCGGGCATCGCCCTGTCGGGCCCGGTCGAATTCTTCGAGCTCGACGAGTTCCGCCGGCAGTTCGAGGTCAACCTGTTCGCCCACGTCGCGGTCACGCAAGCGCTGATCGAGGCGCTGCGCCGCGCACCCGGCCGGATCGTCAACACCGGGTCGGTCGGCGCGCGCACGCCGCTGCCGTTCACGTCGCCGTACGCCGGCTCGAAGGCGGCGCTGTGGGCGCTCAGCGAGGCACTGCGCTTCGAGCTGCGTCCGTGGGGCATCCACGTCGCGACCGTCGAGCCAGGCGCGATCGCCACCGAGATCTGGGGCAAGGGCCGGTCGCAGGCCGAGGAAGCGGCCGGTCGGCTGCCGGAGCGCGGCCGCGTGCTCTACGGCGACATCCTGGCGAAGTCCGGGCAGATCGTCGAGAACATCACCGCCAACGCCAGCGACCCCGACGACGTGGCGGCGGTGATCGAGCACGCGCTCACGTCCCCGCGCCCGAAGGCCCGCTACCTCGTCGGCGGCGACGCCCGCCAGCAGGTGCTCGCGCGGCGGCTGCTCGGCTGGCGGCGCTTCGAGAAGGTCGTCGCGAAGCGCATGGGCATCTAGTCGATGTAGACGGCGTCGCTCGGGCGGCGCGTGACGACGTAGCCGGCCTCGCTCCAGGCAGCGTCGCGCTTCTCGTCCTCGTCCGGGAAGAGGTGGAACTGCGAGCCGTCGATCTCGATGACGCGGTCGCCGTCGACGAGGTCGGCCTCGTAGCCGTTGATCTTCACGTTGAGTTCGGGGAGAGGCTTGCCGGCGTCGGCGTAGAGCTCCAGGGCTCGGCCCTCGGCGTCGCTGCGGGTGCGGAGGTACGGGAGGTGGGCGTAGCGGCGGCACAGGTCACCGAGGACGGCGGTGTCCCGTCGCCCCCGTACGGCTTCGGCGATGTCGTCGATGGTGGTGGTGCGGAGCCTGAGCGACTCCCGGAACGCTCTGCCGATCTGCTCTTCACCCAGGTGCGGTGAGAGGTCGGCGAGGGTGCGGGCGGCGCTGGTGAGCGGCAGGCCCTGGCGCCAGTCGACATGCGGGGCGAGGGTGGTGGAGCGATGGACGAGGAGGTTGCCCAGATATCTCGGTCCGCCGCTGCCGGGCCGGGTCACGATCTCCATGACCAGCTTCCGTTGCAGGAAGCCCCATCGCACCGCGGCGCTCGCGTGGCTCAGCACCGTCCCCGGGGCGGTCAGCACTGCGGCCATCTGCCGCTGCCAGGCCGTGAGGGCGGCCTTGCCCGTGAAGTACACCCCGTCGTGGATCGTCCGCCATCCCCGGTGCTCGCGATGGCGGCGGATCCCGCCGGGTGTCCACCCAAGCGCCCGCAACTGCCACCAGGCCACCAACTCGCCCTGCGTCCGCAGCAACCATTCCAACCGAACGTCCCGCATGTGTACCCCTAGGTGCACATCCGGGACGTTCCGCCCCTCCCCCCTCCCTAACCAGCCCTAATCCCCGGCGAACCAGGCGGCGCAGACGTCCTGCAGCGCCGCGAGCGCCTCGTCGGACAACGCGTCCGGCGGCAGCGCGCCCACCACGGACACGGTCGCCCGGATCTGCGCGACGTACTCGCCGCAGTGCTCGCAGGCCGCCAGGTGCGCCTCGAAGCGCCGCCGGTCGCGGGCGGGCATGGTTCCTTCGAGGTAGGCCGTGACGATCTCGACGACCTGGATGCAGGGGATGGGCTTGGGGCGAAGCAGTCTCATGACGCGAGGTGCTCCTCCAGCGCGGCCCGCACCTTCGCGCGGGCCCGGTGCAGAAGCACCCTCTGATTGGACTCCGAGATCTCCAGGGCGTTACGCGTGTCCTCCGCGTCGAAGCCCTCCAGGTCGCGCATCGTGATCACCAGCCGCTGCATCGGCGGCAGCTCTTCGATGGCCCCGCGGGCGACCGAGAGCGTCTCGGACGAGAGCAGGGACTCGACCGGCTGGTCCGACCACCGCGCCGGCGGATCGACCCACGCTCCGCCGGCTGAGAAGCGGTCCGGGTCCTCGACCGGATCGAACGGCACCGACCGCGCCTCGCGCCCTCCGCGCGTCATCGCCTTGTTGACGAGGATGCGAAACACCCACGTCTTCAGCGACGAACGGCCCTCGAAGCGGTCGATCCCCTGGAGCACCCCGAGCCACGCCTCCTGGACAACCTCCTCGGCGACCGCCTGCGAGCCGACGTACATCCGGGCAAGCCGGAGCATCGAGGGCGACCACTCGCGGACCAGCTTCGTGAACTCCGCCTCGTCCATGTGCGTGTGACAGTCTGCCGACCATGAGCCGACTGGTGGGAGTGGACGTCGGCGGGACCAAGGTGGCGGTGGCCGTCCTCGAGGACGGCGAGCTGCAGCCGGCCAGGGTCCGCCCGACCGAGAAGAGCTCTCCGGACGCCCTCGTCGACCAGCTCGAGGAGGCCATCGAGGAGGCTCTTCCGGCCGATGCGGTCGGGATCGGGATCCCGAGCGTCGTCGAGTTCGCGACCGGCCGCGCGCGGTCCTCGGTGAACATCCCGCTGGAGAACGTCGCGCTGCGCGACATCCTCACCAAGCGCCTGAGCACGCCGGTCTACGTCGACAACGACGCCAACGTGGCCGCCGTCGCCGAGGCGCACGGGCCTGACGCGACAGTCGACGTGCGCCACCTCGTGATGCTGACCGTCGGGACCGGGGTAGGCGGAGGAATAGTGATCGACGGCCAGATCTACCGCGGGGCGACCGGGGCCGCGGCCGAGCTCGGCCACATCATCATCGGCGCCAATCTGGAGAACGGCGCCTCGGAGCCCCACGGCTTCCCGCAGGAGGGCTCGCTCGAGCGGCTCGCCTCGGGCCACTACGGGATCGACACGCTGGCGGCCGAGCGCGGGCTGAAGGACGGCCCCGGCGCCGTCGAGGCCGCCCGCAAGGGCGACGAGGCCGGGCTCGAGGTCATGCGCATCGCCGGCGAGCGCCTGGGGATCGGCATCGCCAACGTCATCAACATCTTCGACCCCGACGTGGTCGTGGTCGGCGGCGGCGCGGGCAGCGCGGCCGGCGAGCTGCTGCTGCACCCCGCGCGCGAGGCCGCCGCGCAGTACACGCTGCGCGGCGTCGGCACCAAGACCGAGATCCGGCTCGCCCGGTACGGCCCGGAGGCCGGCGTGCTCGGCGCCGCGATCATGGCCGGCCAGGAGCTGGCGAAGCGGCCATGAGGTTCGCGATCGGCTTCGACCACGCGGGCACGCCGCTGCGCGACTCGATCACCGAGGCGCTCGACGGCCACGAGATCAACGACCTCGGAATGTGCGACGACTACCCCGACATCGCGGTGCGCGTGTGTAAGAGCGTGCTCGACGGGGACGCAGACAGAGGTGTGATCGTCTGTGGATCCGGAGCCGGGGTGAGCGTGGCCGCCTGCAAGATCAAGGGCATCCGCGCCACCGTCGCCCACGACACCTACACGGGCGCGCAGTGCGTCAGCCACGACGACTGCAACGTCATCTGCCTCGGCGCGCGCGTCGTCGGCCCGGCCTACGCCGCCGACATCGTCCGCGCGTTCGCGAACACGGCGTTCTCGGGAGCAGAACGCCACGTGCGCCGACTTGAGAAGGTTTCCGAGATCGAAGAAAGAGGAGCGCCATGAGCACGTCCGCACCCGCCGTCAACGAACGGCTCGCCGCCATCACCGAGGCCGGCACGAGCATCTGGCTGGACCAGATCCGCCGCACGCTCATCACCGAGGGCGAGCTGCAGCGCCTCGTCGACGAGGACAGCCTGCGCGGCGTCACGTCGAACCCGTCGATCTTCGAGAAGGCGATCCTCGGCAGCGACGACTACGACGACTTCCTCAAGGAGGGCGCCGCCGAGGGCAAGAGCACCGAGGAGCTCTACGACGAGCTCGCGATCGAGGACGTCCAGATGGCGTGCGACGTGTTCCGGCCGGTGTGGGAGGAGACCGGCCACCTCGACGGCTACGTGTCGATCGAGGTCAACCCCACGCTCGCGCGCAAGGGCGACGAGACGCTCGCCGAGGCGCGCCGCCTGTGGAAGGCGGTCGACCGGCCGAACCTGATGGTCAAGATCCCCGGCACGCCCGAGGGCGTCGGCCCGATCGAGGAAGCGACCGCCGACGGGATCAACGTCAACATCACGCTGCTGTTCAGCGTCCAGGCCTACCAGGACATCGCCGAGGCCTACATCCGCGGCATGGAGCGGCGGATGGAGAAGGGCGAGTCGCTCGACGTCCACAGCGTCGCGAGCTTCTTCGTCAGCCGGGTCGACACCGAGGTCGACAAGCGCCTCGAGAAGCTCGGCAACTCCGAGCTGCAGGGCAAGGCCGGCATCGCCAACGCCCGCGCCGCCTACCAGCTGTTCAAGGAGCTCTTCCACGGCGAGCGCTTCGCCAAGCTGCTCGAGGCGGGCGCGCCGGTGCAGCGTCCGCTGTGGGCGTCGACCGGCGTCAAGAACCCGGCGTACCCCGACACGCTCTACGTCGACAACCTCGTCGGCCCCGAGACCGTCAACACGATGCCGATGGCCACGCTGCGCGCCGCCGGCGAGCGTGCCGACACCTCGGGACCGGGCTGCGACGCGGACCCGACCGCGGACCTCGAGGCGCTGGCCGCGGCCGGTATCGACCTCGATGACGTCACCGAGCAGCTGCTGCGCGAGGGCATCGTCACGTTCGAGAAGTCGCTCGACACGCTGCTCGCCGGCGTCGAGTCCAAGCGCGAGGCGGTCGTCACCGGCCGGCCGACGACGTTCGAGTCCAACATCCCCGACGAGCTCGAGGGCGCGGTCGTCAAGCGCATCGAGCAGGCCGGCAACGACGGCATCGCCCGGCGCATCTGGGCCAAGGACCCGACGGTCTGGGCGCCGGAGGGCACGCCCGAGGTCGCCAACCGCCTCGGCTGGCTGACGATCGCCGACGCCATGCGCGAGGAGGCCGCCGACCTCACGAGCTGGGCGAAGTCGCTCGACTACGACACGGTCGCACTGCTGGGCATGGGCGGCTCGTCGCTCGGCCCCGAGGTGCTGCGCCGCAGCTTCGGCACCGACAAGCTCCACGTCCTCGACTCGACCGACGCGGGCGCGGTGCGCGACCTGCGCGCGAAGCTCGACCCGGCGCGGACGATCTTCGTCGTCTCGAGCAAGTCCGGCGGCACGCTCGAGACGCTGAGCCACTTCCACTACTTCTACGAGGAGTCGGGCAAGGACGGCAGCCGCTTCGTCGCGGTGACCGACCCGGGCAGCCCGCTGCAGCAGCTCGCCGAGGAGCACGGCTTCGCGCGCGTGTTCTGCAACGACCCCGACATCGGGGGGCGCTACAGCGTGCTCAGCTACTTCGGCCTCGTGCCGGCCGCGCTGGCGGGCATCGACCTCGGTCCGCTGCTCGCGGGCGCGCACGCCGCCGAGGAGGCGTGCAGCTGCGCGGCGGCGAGCCAGAACTCGGGCCTGTGGCTCGGCTGCGCGCTCGGCGAGCTCGCGCTCGCCGGCCGCGACAAGCTCACCTACGTCGTCGACGAGCCGATCTCGAGCTTCGGCCTGTGGGTCGAGCAGCTCGTCGCGGAGTCGACCGGCAAGGAGGGCAAGGGCGCGCTGCCGGTGGCCGACGAGCCGCTCGGCGAGCCCGACGACTACGGCGACGACCGGGTCTTCATCCACCTGCGCAACGCGGACGAGCCCGACAAGGACCACGAGGCCAAGCTCACGGCGCTGGCCAAGGCGGGCCAGCCGCTGATCACGGTGCGCGCCGACGGCCCCGAGGACCTCGGCCGGATCTTCTTCTTCGCGGAGTTCGCGGTCGCGGTCGCCGGCTGGGTGCTGGGGATCAACCCATTCGACCAGCCCAACGTCCAGGAGGCCAAGGACAACACCAAGAAGGTGCTCGAGGGCGGGACCGAGGCGCCGGAGGCCGGCAGCCTCGACGACGTGCTCGCCGGCGCCGCCCCGCCGCACTACGTGGCGATCATGGGCTACGTCGAGCCGTCAGACGGGTTCGACGCGAAGGTCGCCGAGGCGCGCGCGAAGCTGCGCGACCGCACGAAGGCGACGACGACGTTCGGCTACGGCCCGCGCTTCCTGCACTCCACCGGCCAGTACCACAAGGGCGGGCCCAAGCAGGGGCTGTTCGTGCAGGTGCTCGCCGACACGGAGCCCGACGTCGCGATCCCCGGCCAGGAGTTCACGTTCAACCAGCTCAAGCGCGCCCAGGCCGACGGGGACCTGGCGACGCTGCGCGCGCACGGCCTCAAGGCGTGCCGCGTGTCGAGCATCGAGGAGATCAGCTAGTGAGTCAGATCGGGTTCGTCGGCCTCGGCAAGATGGGCGGCAACATGGTCGCGCGCATCAAGCGCGACTCCGACCACGACGTCGTCGCGTTCGACTTCGACGACAAGGCGGTCAAGGCGGCCGTCAAGAAGAAGGCGGTCGGCGCGAAGTCGCTGCGCGAGCTCGTCAAGAAGCTCGAGCCGCCGCGCATGGTCTGGATCATGGTCCCGGCCGGCGAGGCGACGCAGTCGACCGTCGACAACCTGGTCAAGCTGCTCGACCGCGACGACATGATCATCGACGGCGGCAACTCGAAGTGGACCGACGACGTCCAGCGCGCGAAGGACCTCAAGAAGCACGGCATCCACTACGTCGACGTCGGGACCAGCGGCGGCGTCTGGGGCCTCGAGGTCGGCTACTGCATGATGGTCGGCGGCCCGAACCGGGCGATCAAGCGCCTCAAGCCGATCCTCGACGTGCTTGCACCCAAGCCGACCGAGGAGCACGGGCCGGGCTGGGGCCACATGGGGCCGACCGGCTCGGGCCACTACGTGAAGATGGTCCACAACGGGATCGAGTACGGGATGATGCAGGCCTACGCCGAGGGCTTCGACCTGTTCGACAAGGCCGACTTCGACCTCGACAAGGCCAAGATCGCCCACCTCTGGATGCAGGGCTCGGTCGTGCGCTCGTGGCTGTGCGAGCTCGCCGCGCGCGCGTTCGAGCAGGAGGGCAACGACCTCGCGGACCTCGACCCGTACACCGCCGACTCCGGCGAGGGCCGCTGGACGCTCGAGGACGGCATGGCCAAGGACGTGCCGATGCCGGTGCTGTCGAGCTCGCTCTACGCGCGCTTCTACTCGCGCGACAACGGCGCGTTCACCGGCAAGGTCCTCGCCGCGCTGCGCGCGCAGTTCGGCGGGCACGCCGTCCAGAAGAGGGCGGATGGATAACCCCTTGACGGAGGGCCTCGAGAGGCTCCCCGTCCACCCCACCACGCTGGTGATCTTCGGCGGCACCGGCGACCTCGCCAAGCGCAAGCTGCTGCCGGCGATCTACAACCTCGCCCACGAGGGCGCGCTGCCCGAGCGCTTCAACCTGATCGCCTGCTCGCGGTCGGACAACTCGCACGAGGACTACGCGCAGATCGCCCGCGACGCGATCAAGGAGTTCAGCCGCCGCGAGCCCGACGAGACCGTGCTCAACGCGCTGCTCGAGCACGTCAAGTACATCCCGGGGACCTTCGACGACGCCAGCGTCTACGAGAAGCTCTCCAAGCAGCTCGACGCGTTCGACGAGGAGGCCGGCCAGGAGCTCAACCGCGCCTTCTACCTCTCGACCGCGCCCGAGTTCTTCCCGGTCATCGTCGAGGCCCTCGGCAAGGCCGGCCTCAACGCCCACGGCGACGCCGAGGTCCGCTGCATCATCGAGAAGCCGTTCGGGACGACGCTCGAAGAGGCCAAGGAGCTCAACGAGCGGGTGCTCAAGGTCTTCCACGAGCAGCAGGTCTTCCGCATCGACCACTACCTGGGCAAGGAGACCGTCCAGAACATGATGGCGTTCCGGTTCGCCAACGGGCTGTTCGAGCCCGTGTGGAACCGCAACTACATCGACAACGTCCAGATCACCGCGGCCGAGGACATCGGGATCGGCTCGCGCGCCGGCTACTACGACAACGCCGGCGCACTGCGCGACCTCGTCCAGAACCACATGCTCCAGCTGCTCTGCCACGTGGCGATGGAGCCGCCGGTCGACTTCTCCGCGGAGCAGGTACGCGACGAGAAGGTCAAGGTGCTGCACGCGATCAAGGCGCCGCGGCCCGAGGACGTCGAGCACATGTCGGTGCGCGCGCAGTACGCGAAGGGCGACGTCGCCGGCGAGGACGCGGCCGGCTACCTCGAAGAGGAGGGCGTGCCCGAGGACTCGAACACCGAGACCTACGCGGCGCTGCGCCTGCAGATCCAGAACTGGCGCTGGGCGGGCGTGCCGTTCTACCTGCGCACCGGCAAGCGGCTCGCGCGGAAGGTGACCGAGATCGCGGTCACGCTCAAGCCGGTCCCCCACCTCGCCTTCAAGCAGGAGGGCTCGGTCGGCGTCAAGCCCAACCAGCTGGTCCTCACGCTGCAGCCCAACGAGGGCGTGTCGCTCTCGCTCGGGGCGAAGATCCCCGGCACGCGGATGCGCATCCGCCCGGTCAACATGGAGTTCCTCTACGGCACGGCGTTCCTGTCGCAGTCGCCGGAGGCCTACGAGCGGCTGATCATGGACGCGATGCGCGGCGACGCGACGCTCTTCACCCGCAACGACGAGGTCGAGGCGCAGTGGACGATCGTCGACCCGATCGTGCGCAAGTGGGAGGAGACCCCGGGGCCGCTGCCGCAGTACGAGGCGGGCTCCCAGGGGCCGGAGGACGCGGCGCGGCTGCTCGAGGGCGGCGACCACTGGAGGGCGATCTGAGCCGCACGGACGCGGTCTGGAGCGAGCAGGACACGTCGCCGGGCGCGATCGAGGCCGCCCTGCGCAAGCTCCTGTTCGAGCAGCACGCGGAGAACCCGCAGTGGGTGCCCGCGCGCGTGCTCAACCTCGTCGTGATCGTCGACGCGCAGTGGAGCGGCGAGATCGCCAACCGCCTCGGCCAGGTCGGCCGCTACCACCCGTCGCGCACGATCGTCTGCGCCGTCGAGCCCGGGCGCACGACGCTCGACGCCTGGGTCAAGCTCGTCGCCGACGTCGACGAGGACCAGCCCGAAGACCTCGCGCTCTCCTTCGAGAACGTCATCGTCCACTGTGGCGAGCGGCACCTGGCCAACCTCGACACGGTCATCGACCCGCTCGTCGTCACCGACCTCGCGACGGTCGTCTGGGCGCCCCACGGGCACACGGAGGCGGTCGACGCGCTGCTCGATCTCGCCCAGGTCGTCCTGCTCGACTCGGTCGACGGCCCGGAGGTCGACAAGGAGCTCGACCGGGCGTGCACGCTGTCGCGGGAGGCCTACATCGTCGACCTCGCCTGGCTGCGCTCGACGCCGTGGCGCGAGCGCATCGCGGCGACGTTCGACCCGGACAAGCTGCGACCGGAGCTGCGCCACATCTCGAGGGTCACGGTCCGCCACCATCCGGAGTCGGGCGCGGCGGCGATGCTGTTCATCGGCTGGCTGGCGTCGCGGCTGGACTGGGATGCGACCAAGCTGCACCACCGCGAGGGGGTCGCCACCGGCAAGGCGCACTCGCGGCGCCAGGACGTGGAGCTGCGCCTCGAGCGCGACGAGCACCAGTCGGTCCGCGGCCTGGCGAGCGTCGAGCTCGAGACCGCCGGCGGCCGCTGGCTGCGCCTCGACCGCGGGCCCGGCGGCCTGCGCGCGCACTACAAGCACTCCCGTGGGACCGAGCGCGAGTGGACGGTCCTCGGCGCCTCGCGCGGCGAGGCCGGCATCCTCGGCGAGGGCATCCGGCAGGCGCTGCTGCGCGATCCCACGTACGGACCCGCGGTGCGCTGCGCGGGCGCGATG
>Ga0207657_10006565_pt1 | contig 12046 bp, 7 predicted proteins | sample KBSC33metaG_FD_184316 | JGI IMG/M metagenome (GOLD analysis project Ga0207657, IMG submission 184316) | Corn rhizosphere microbial communities from Kellogg Biological Station, Michigan, USA - KBS C3-3 metaG (SPAdes) (version 2) | ecosystem: Host-associated > Plants > Roots > Rhizosphere > Soil ...
GCTGATGCTGGGTGGCGCCTACCTCTGCTTCGAAGGCTTCGAAAAAGTGGCGCACAAGCTGCTGCACAGCGCCGCGGAGGATGCGGCGCACGAGGAAGAACTGGCGACGGCGCTGGCGACGAATGCGGACATGCTCACGGTCGAGCAGGACAAGATCAAGGGCGCCATCCGCACGGACTTCATCCTGTCGGCGGAAATCATCGTGATCGCGCTGGGCGTCGTCAACGAAGGGGGCGCGTCGTTCGGTGCGCAGGTGGCGGCCCTCGTCGCCGTGGCCATCGCGATGACGGTCGGCGTGTACGGCATCGTCGCAGGCATCGTCAAGATCGACGACCTCGGGCTGTACCTGAGCCGCCGTGCAGGCAGCGCCACCCGTGCCGTCGGCAACCTGCTGCTGGCGGCCGCGCCGCGCCTGATGAAGGCGCTGTCCGTGATCGGCACGGTGGCCATGTTCATGGTCGGCGGCGGCATCATCGGGCACGCGTTCGAACCGCTGCACCACCTGGCGACGCAAGCGGCCGCGCTGGTGGCCGGCGTCCCCGTCGCGGGGCGGCTGCTGGCGGCCGTCACGCCGAGCGTCGTCGATGGCGCCGCCGGCATCGTCGTCGGCGCCGCCGTGCTGCTCGTCGTGACCCTCGTGCAAAAGGTGCGCGGCAAATAGTCGAGCGGTCCATCGTGGTGCACCGATGCACTGCGCATGCGCGACTGTTGCATCCTTACATCTATGCCCCCTGATTGAATTGACACCGATAACACGCACCCCGCACTATCAGGACGAGCTTGCTTTACGACAATGCAACCTGGATCACATAGCGACCAGGATCAGGACCACGTGTACCGAGAATAAGGATCAAGACATGCAACATCGATTTGTGCCGGAAAAAACCGTACTTGCCCTCTCCATCGCCGCCGTGTTCGCCGGCGGCCCTGCCCTGGCCCTCGCGCAGGACGCCGCGGGCACCGCGACCGTCGTCGTGACCGGCACCCGCGTCGCGAACCGCACTGCGCTCGACACCGCGTCCCCGGTCGACATCATCTCGGCCGACACCTTGAAGACCACGGGCTCGACCGAACTGAACCAGGCCCTGTCGGTGGCACTGCCGTCGCTGAACTTCCCGCGTCCCGCGCTGACGGACGGCACCGACACGATCCGCCCGGCCACCCTGCGCGGCATGGCGCCGGACCAGAGCCTGGTGCTCGTGAACTCGAAGCGCCGCCACGCGTCGTCGCTCGTGAACCTGAACGGCTCGATCGGCCGCGGCTCGGCCGCCGTCGACCTGAACACGATCCCGTCGGCGATCGTCAAGAACATCGAAGTGCTGCGCGACGGCGCGGCCGCGCAGTACGGCTCGGACGCGATCTCGGGCGTCGTCAACGTCCGCCTGCGCACCGACCGCTCGGGCGGCGAAGGCACGATCACGTACGGTGCCCACGTCACCGAATACGACCTGCTGAACGGGGCCCCGCCGGCCGGCGCCACGTGGTCCGGTCCGAATTCGCGCAAGCGCACGGACGGCCAGACGACCACCGTCAGCGCCTGGAAAGGCCTGCCGCTGGGCGAATCCGGCTTCATCACCATCGCGGCCGAATACAAGAACCAGGAACACACGGAGCGCAGCGGCTACGACTGGCGCCAGCAGTACGCGAAGGTGAACGGCGCGTACGACCCGCGCGAACTGACCATCAACCGCTTCGACGCCTGGTACGGCGACCCGGAGATGCAGCAGAAGACCGTGTTCGTCAACGCCGGCGACAACATCACGCCCGACGTCAAGGTGTATGGCTGGAGCAGCTACCAGCTGCGCGACGCGCGCTCGGCCGGCTACTTCCGCCCGCCGCAGGACTCGCGTAACGTGCAAAGCATCTACCCGAACGGCTTCCTGCCGATCATCGCGCCGACCGTGGAAGACTTCAGCGCCGCCGGCGGCGTGACCTGGAGCATCGGCGAGTGGGACATGGACACGTCGCTCGTGTACGGCCAGAACGGCATGAACTACGACATCAAGAACACGCTGAACGCGTCGATCGGCCCGACCAGCAAGACGACGTTCGATGCGGGCGGCTATTCGTACAACCAGCTCGTGTACAACCTGACGGGCGTGCGCAAGTTCGACGTGGGCGGCCTCGCGTCGCCGCTGAACGTGGCGGTCGGCACCGAGGCCCGCCGCGAAGGCTACGCGCTGCACGCGGGCGAGCCGGATTCGTATCGCAACGGCGGCGTGATCCTGCCGAGCGGCGTCCCGGCGGCATCGGGCGCGCAGGTGTTCCCGGGCTTCCGTCCGGCCAACGCGTCGAACAAGTCGCGCACCGCGATCGGCGTGTTCGTCGACGTCGAGGCGAACGTCACCGACAAGCTGCTCGCATCGGCAGCCATCCGCGAAGAGCACTACAACGACTTCGGCAGCAACCTGTCGGGCAAGCTGTCCGGCCGCTACGACTTCACGAAGAACTTCGCCCTGCGCGGCGCCGTGCAGAACGGCTTCCGTGCGCCGTCGCTGCAGCAGCAGAGCTTCACGTCGACGTCGACCAACTTCATCAACGGCGTCCCGTACGAGATCACGACCTTCACGCCGACCGACCCCGTCGCCGTCGCGCTGGGCGCCAAGCCGCTGAAGGCGGAGAAGTCGACCAACTACTCGTTCGGCGCCGTGATGCGCTTCGCCCCCGTCAGCCTGACGATCGATGCCTACCGCATCAACGTGCGTGACCGCATCGTGCTGTCGGAGAACCTGACGTCGGTCGCGGTGCGCAACTACATCGTGTCGCAAGGCTTCACGGGCATCGGCGGCGGCCGCTTCTTCATCAACGGCGTCGACACGAACACGAAGGGCGTCGACATCGTGGCGAGCATGCCGTGGAACGCGGGCGCCGCGGGCCACTTCGACTTCACGCTGGCCGGCAACTTCAACCGCACGGAAGTGACGAAGGTCCCGACCACCGCCCAGCTGGCCGCGCTGAACCCGGCACCCGTGCTGTTCGACCACGTGAACGTGCTGACGATGGAAAAAGGCCAGCCGAAGAACAAGATCACGGCGAGCGCGACCTGGAAGCTGGACCAGTGGGGCGTGACCGCGCGCGCCACCCGCTACGGCAAGGTTCTGTCGCCGAACACGCCGCCGGTCCCCGACTTCGAGCTGGGTGCCAAGACGATCGTCGACCTGGAAGCCCGCTATGCGCTGAGCCGCCAGATGAGCCTGGCCTTCGGTGCGGACAACCTGTTCGACAAGTACTCGGAAACGCTGCCGCCGGCGCTGAACACGACGAGCAACACGCCGTTCTCGAACTACACGCCGTTCGGCAACAATGGACGGTTTGTGTATGCGCGGGCGAACTACAGCTTTTAATTGACGCGTCGTATCTCCAGAAGCCCCTGAACAGGGGCTTCTTTTTTTTTTAAAGCCAAACTACTGCGCGGCAAAGCTTCCTGTCGTGGCGATCAACGCGGCGCCGCACGTGGTCTTGTGCCCTTCGTAGGCGACCGCGATTCCATCAATGACGTGATGTGGATCGCCCTCGGCAATCGTGCAGTGTTCATGGCCCTTGATGGGGCAACTGCATGGATCGCCGACGCGGGCAACTGCGATGCCGTCGACGGTGAAATGCGTCGCGCTGACGCTTTCGACCTTGCCACCGTGGCTCGTGCCATCACCGAGTCGGATTACGTTGCGCATGGCTCAGCCTTTTTGCGGCGGTGATGCGCCTTCGTTTGGCTCACCCGTGCTGCCGCTTGCTGGTGTTCCTGTCGCCACATTGGCATGCGCAGGCGCGTCGTCGTAGCCGACCAATTTCCACACCGTCGCGACACGGATGGAGGGGCGTTCGCCCTTGAGCTTCTGCCATAAAGACGGCTCGCCCGATGTGGTTGCATGCGGCATGATGTCGCCGGCCTTGATGTGCTGGTTGCCGCCGCCATTCTTGTCGGGCGCTACATCGGATGCCCACCAGCCGGTTTGCGGGCAGGTGCGTCCGGTTGCCGCAAGCTCTCCAAGGGGGCGGCGCGGCCCGGCATCCGCGGTCTTTGCTGGCGCGGTGCTCGTCGGGCGTACGCGGATCGTGCTCGTGATCCGGTCCCAGACCGCGACGGCTTCTTCATCGGTCAGGCTGGCGTTGGTCGCGCCAGCGACATTGTCGAAGACGCCGGTCTGCATCCGTATGTCCGCATACGGTTTGTAGGGGTCCGACGGCACGCCCCTGAAGTCCATACCGAAATCGTGAATCGGGTGAGCTTCCGGCTGGTCTGGCGTGTGCGACAAGCCTTCGAAGCCACCGACCCAGTCATGGATCTGGCGGTCGCCCCTGCGCAGGTACCTGGTCTTCAATCGTGGGTGATTGGGGTCTTCGGCTTTCAGCCTTTTCTCGAGCTGCTCGAGTTGCCATTTCAGCGAGTTACTTTCGTCATTATTCGGATTCGACGGCCCGACGAAGATCGAAAGGTGCGTGTCAGGAAATTCCTTCAGACGGAACCCCACGCGGATCAGTTCGCCCAGGTGCGCCTTGTCGGCCACGGGGTCGTCTGGCAGGAAGGCGTATTCGATGCAGTTGCCGGGCTCGGTGGGGATTTCGTTTTCGGGCAGGCGGCGCAGGCGGCGGGCGATACTTTTTATCTTCGCGATAGTTTCGTCTTTTTCGTCCCGCATAGGACGCGAATCGATGACGACGCCATCCTTGTTCATTCTAAAATATCCATTGATCTTGAGGTCATCGAGGGACTCAAAGTCCTCATACCCGGTGACTATTTTTCCTTCCGGTTGGCTTATTTCGTCAATCGCTAGAAGCAGCGGCACATAATTCTTATTAATATTCTTTTCACTTTTTAATTTATCTATGAATTTTTGTTCGAGTTCTTTAACCTCATCCACTCCATCAGGATAAACGTCAACGCCAAGAGGAACACTGACGTCACCCCATGCTACCGTCGCCGACGCCGGCACGTCGACCAGGAATCGTCCAAAGCAAACAGTTTTGGTTTTCTCGAACATCGCTTGCAGGCGCGGCGTAAGTTTGGTCATATTCGGCGTCCTCCATTCTCTTGGATTCGGATCACAGGCGGTCAGCGCCAACATGGCTGCACAAAGAAAAAGCGGACGGATGCGCCGGAATGGATTCATATGAGGCTTCTCCTTAACATGTCCACGCTGCGCTCTGGGCAATGCGCACGATGCTGTACAACGTCGACGCGATGGCACGTGGGTCTTTATAACTGGATTGATGTTCGTAACCGGTCTGACGGAATATCCCCTTGAACACTCCACTTCTCAACTGATGGTCGGCCGACCTGGCGGGCACGGTCTGGTCACCCGGCGCCGAAGGCGGAAGAATGGTCGCGAATATCGATGTCGGCGTCCCATCGTCGAAGGGCAGTGCCCCGATGTTGTTCTGGCCATCGGGATCGTAACGGACGAGTTCCACCCTGCCTTGCCTGCTGTCGCTTAGGATAGGCCAGTCCTGCCAGCCAGCGAGATTGGCGCAGTTCTTGTCGATTTCCCATATGACTTCGCCAAAGCTCCGCCGCGCCGAGTCTGCGCCATAGTGGGCGTAACTATTGGGATGAAATGTGTTTACGATCTTTTGATGGAAAATCTGGGTCTTATCGAGATAATTGCAGGTCCGCTTAAATGAACCGCCTCCGTGGCCTGCATCCAGAGCGGCCGGATTGATCCACTCCTCCCTGAATAGCGAATACCACTTGCCCTTTATCTTGTAGATTTCACTGTACGGATTGCCCTGCTTGGGCCATATATCCAGCTCGTGGCCATTGTGCGTTACGCGCAACCAGCCGTTCCCATAGGACTCGCTCGGCAATAGTTCCAAGCCGCCTCGCGCATTCGCCAATACCGCCGTGACCTCGTCGCCGTGATTGCCGGCCACCTTCGCCGCCAGACTTTCCTCCGGGGCCGAGATGATGCCCGGATCCTCGAAGCCCGCACGCATGCGCTTATAAGCAGCCGGAGCGCCGATCGCTGGCATCACGCCGTGCACGATGCCGAGCACCTTATCCCGCAAATTACCGTATTCAGGATGAATCAAGGCCCGCCCGACGAGTCCGCCCATGGAATGAGTCACGACGATCACCTGGTTGCATTCATAGCCGGATTGCTTGAACTCATCGATGACCCGGTTGATGCGAACAGCGATCAGCTTGGCGCTGTCGCCATTGGACTGCAGCCAGTTATAGCCAAATGCATACACGGCAAACCAACAGCCGGTAATGACTTTCTTGAGCTCATCCTCGGTCAATGACTGCTGTGGCAAACCAGGATCGGCCTGCCAAGTTTTAGGGTCGACGCCGACGACATCACGCCACTCCTGCCGCAACTTGCCGTCGGAAAAAGTATTGCTGAGGCGTGATTCAAGATGCTGCAGCACTTCCCCGTAGCTCTTGAAAAAGACTTCGCCCCAGCCGCGCGCCCGCGCCTTTTGCCCAGCGGTACGCCGGTTCTTCGCGGTAGGCGGATCATCGGTCAGCAACGGCGAATCAAAGGATTTATCGAGGCTGACATTGCTATGCCGTCCATCGCCGCTAACATCGGAAGGCCCTGAAGGATCGTAGATATCGACCGTCGTTTGCAGAGGATCCAGGCGGAGTTGGCGCTCTCGGGGCCTTTCTGTGGCGGCACCAGTGATATTCGACGGGCCCAGAATGTCCGGCCGCCACGCGACGTTGTCTTTACTACGCAGTTCCTTTTTCCGCTGCTCGCTCATGCGCAGGTTCGATCCCATAATCCCCGGCAGAAAAATAATCGGCAAAACTTTTTTGGGAACAATTCTGGCGCACTGGGGCTTCTTGTCCTGCTTCGGTGTCGCAAAGCCTTCTGCCTTGCGGGCCGCATTCTTGTGTGGATGCGCGGGCAACGGGTGTTCTGCGTTCTTCATCGTATTGATCCACCTGTATCAGTCGTCGAGAGCCTCGACGGTGTAGCGTCCGAAGGGGATGGCACTGGTAAAACGCTCGGTCAGGCCAGCCGCATCGGTTCGCCCTTCGATCGTGCGCCCGTCTTCCGTCGTAATCCGATAACGCTGGTGCTTCATCGGTTCGTCGGTGCCCACCCAACGCAGAACGGTTTGCTGGTCGTGCGCCGCCTCGCTGGCGGGCGGTACGACACCTACGGGGCTGCCATCGCCTGGGCGGATATGCGCGAATTTCGATGATTTGATCGTGTGCTCACCACTGCTTTGCTGCGTGATGGCGCCGCCACCAATATCCACTTGAGCGCCTTGCGATACGACCCGCACCTTGGGTGCCTGCAGCACGATTTCCTCGGCAGCGGTCAGCACGATGCGCTTAGAGGAAGTAAGTTCGATGTCGTCACCGTGGGTCTGCAATTCGACCTTGCCGCTGGCGGCGATGAGCTTGATGCCGAGCCGATGGGCGAACAGGCTGATGTTCTCCGATACGCGTGCCAATAATTTTCTGCCGACCGAAAGCTGGGTATTGCCGAGACTTAGCACATCGATATGGGTTTGCGCGCCTATCGCCACGTTGTCCTGGCTCGTCATTGCCAAACCCGCGGGCGCGGACAACGCCACGACGGGTTGGGCACCGCCATTCGCGCTGCGGTTTTCGGTATTGCTGCCGGCCTCCCATTGGTTAAGGTAACCAACCAACTGCTTCAGCCGCTCGTCGTCGGTGCTGCCGGCATGATGGGTTGCCGATAATTCGGACAGATGTTGCAGCACACCTTGCAGTGCTTCGACCAGGCCGATCAATTCACCACGGTCCAGTTGTTTGCCGCTTGCTCGTTGACGCGCCTCGGCGCTGATAAGCACGCCTTGGGCACCGCGTACCGCCACGGCATGGTCGCTGCGCAGCTCGGCCCCCTCTCCTCGCGCCTCACCTTTTCCTGCGCTGCGGGGGTGAGTAAGCCAGCCCAGATTCAGTTCGGTATGGCCATGCTGGGACGATAACTGGGCATTGATCTGTCCCGGCGTATCATCCAGCCGGAGCTGGTTATATCGGGTGCCATGCGCCTCCTTGCTTTTGATGCCGGCCAAGTGCTTATTCCCCGGCAGGGTTCCGATATGACTGAATGAAGGGGTCGCCGCATGGCCGTAGACCTGCGCCACGATGATCGGCTTGTCCGGATCGCCACCCAGAAAGGCGACGATGACTTCATCCCCCACACGAGGCAACGTAATGGTCCCCCATCGACTGCCGGCCCACGTGCTGGCGACACGTACCCAGGCGGAATCCCGGTCGGTATTGCTGGCGCCCGCACCATCTGCATGGACATGGTCTTCTTCACGGGTGCCCGGGAAGCGGACTTTGACCCGCCCATGCTTGTCGCAATATATTTCTTCCCCCGGCGGCCCGACCACGATCGCACTCTGCAACTGCGGTCGTGGCAGATCGGTCCGCGGATCGAAAGCCGGAACAATCGGAATATCGCGCCGCACACAAGAAAAGCGATTGGCATAACGCGTACCGCGTTCCTCGCTCGCTTGCCGCAGCAGGTTGTCGGACGTGTCTGTACCCCAGCGGTTAAGCGCAAACAGGCGCCGTACCTGGTCATCGATCGTCTTCGGCAGATTGTTTTCCGCGTCGACCTGCAGGCCTGTAATAACGAATTCCCGTTCTTTCGCAGGATGTCGGTCGATCTCATAATGGCCGCTCAGGGCAACCCACTGACCGACACACAACGTGCGCACGCTGCCTTCACCATAGAAGCACTTGGATTCGTATTCATGGCATTTCATGCGCAAGTCACCTAGTTTCAGGTAATCGCCACCGTTGTCGGCCGCGTGCGGCACGTCGACAAGATAGTCGTCGAGACTGGCTGCGAATTGATTGCCCGTTGCGCCCTGATCGATACATGACGACGCGTTGCCGGTCATAGGACGGCCCTGCATGCCATCCCAACTGTGACGATTCACCTTGCCCGGTTTGATCCTGCGTACCGGACTCCAGGCGGTAATGGTGTCGCGCTCTTCCGTCGCGCCGTCACGGTGGTAACGCACGGTACCAGCGACGTTCTGCGGCAGCTTATATGCGTCGTCGAACAACACCAGGGTGTGAGAGGACACCCCTGTGTCTTGCGGCCGACTGGGTTGTCCGGCGCGCATGAACCACGCGATGCCGCGTCGCTTCCATAGCCGGCGTAGAAAGTCGGCATCGGACTCGTTGTGCTGCATCGTGAATTCACGTTTCGGGTAGTCCCCGGCGACGTACGACCAGTCCACGTCGAAAGCCCTGGCAAGCACTGGATTGGTCCGGCGCCACTCATTCAGAATGACTTCGGCGATTTCCAGTTCATTCTTGTTGCGAAAGACTCGGGTGTTGACCCGGTGTTCCATCATTGCAAGTGCGTCGCGCATGACCAGTTCGTACGTAGCGAGGCCGCCATCACTTCGTCCGGCGGCCACTTGCGTCACGATGCCGCAGACGGCATGTAATTCGCCTCGGTCTGTCACGAACTGGATTTCAGCCGGTAACGCAATGAGCTCCTTCAACTGAAAATCGGCGCTTGTCGACACGCAGAGAAGCCGGTAATCCAAACCGCCACACATTATTTCGGATCCCGTAACGCGTTTGATCATCAAAACGTTATCGCGCAAACGCTTCCCGTGCGGGAGCCGCAAACGGATGGGCCGCCCGGTCCCGGACCATTCATCGAAAGTCTCTGCCAACGCCCTGAGATCCAATCCAGCCTCCCATAAGAAAACCCACTACGACGGCCCGGACGTCAGCGACGCCAGCAAATCGGACACACATCGATCAATGATAAGAACGAGGGCACGGGAAAATTTGAGGATGAGCAAGTTTCTAGCTCAAACTGGAGGCAGTCGGGTAAGCGCGCGGGCAAGCGGTCAATGCTACTATCGAGATGAAAATATTCTTCTGCCCGACGCGACGACGCGATTCGTTGCCACTCTTCTGGTGAGACAAATATGCCTATCACGATCACCGCATTCGAACGCTCGCCCGACGGCGGCAAGGGTCTCGCGCGCGACACGCGCGTGCGCTGGGCGCTGGAGGAAGCGGGCCTGTCCTACGACGTCCGCCTCGTGTCGTTCCGCGCGATGAAGGAGCCCGCGCACCTCGCGCTGCACCCGTTCGGCCAGATCCCCACGTACGAAGAGGACGGCCTCGTACTGTTCGAGACAGGCGCGATCGTGCTGTACATCGCGCAGCGCCACGGCGGCCTGCTGCCGGAAGACGCCAACGCGCGGGCGCGCGCCGTCGCGTGGATGTTCGCCGCCGTCAACACGGTCGAGCCGCCCATCCTGGAACTGGTCACCGCGCGCATCTTCGAAGGCGACAAGCCGTGGAGCAAGGAGCGCCTCCCACTCGTCGAGGAGCGCGTGCGCGACCGCCTGCGCCAGCTGTCGGCGCACCTGGGCGACGCCGAATGGCTCGACGGCCCGTTCAGCGCGGGCGACCTCATGATGGCGTCCGTGCTGCTGCGGACCAGGCCGTCCGGCATCCTCGACGAGTTTCCGACACTGGCCGCCTACGTCGCGCGCGGCGAGGCGCGCCCGGCGTACCAGCGCGCGTTCGCGGCGCAGTTGGCGGTCAACGCGCCTGCCGCCCATCCCTGACGCCGTCCGTGCGCCGCGCCCGGGCGCGTTGCGGCGACAATATCGTCCCGTCCCGCGCGGACGGCCGACCAACCGACGGAGGAGCGATGCGGGCTTACCAGATCCTACCCGGCGAGGGTATCGACGGGCTGCAATGCGTGGATTTTCCCGACCGTGAACTGGGTACCGGCGAAGTGCGCGTGCGCGTGCACGCCGTCTCGCTGAACCACCGCGACCTGATGGTCGCCGGCGGCAACTACCTCGTCACCGTCGACGACCCGATCATCCCCTGCTCCGACGGCGCCGGCGAGGTCGTCGCGACGGGCGCCGGCGTCACGCGCGTGCAGCCCGGCGACCGCGTCGTCGCGTCGTTCTTCCCCTACTGGCACGACGGACCCACGGGTCCGGACAGGACCCGCCACGCGCTCGGCGGCGACATCGACGGCATGCTCGCGGAGGACGTCGTGCTGGACGAGGACGCGCTCGTGACGATCCCCGCCGGCATGAGCTACATCGACGCGGCCACCCTGCCCTGCGCGGGCGTCACGGCATGGAACGCCATCTTCGAATCGGCCAACGCCATCCGCCCGGGCGACACGGTGCTGCTGCTGGGGACAGGCGGCGTGAGCATTCTCGGGCTGCAGCTGGCCAAGGCCGCGGGCCTCGACACGATCATCACGTCGTCCAGCGACATCAAGCTGCAGCGCGCGAAGGACCTGGGCGCGCGCCACGTCATCAACTACCGCACGACGCCGGAATGGCAGGAGGAAGTGCTGCGCGCGACGGGCGGCACGGGTGCGCACGTCGTGCTGGAAGTGGGCGGCCAGGGGACGGTGAACCGGTCGATCGCGTCCGCCGCGATGGGCGGTACCGTCGCCATCATCGGCAGCGTGAGCGGCGCCGGCGGCGACGTCAACCCGGCCACGTTGATGGCCAGCGCCAAGCGCCTCGTGGGCATCTTCGTCGGCAGCCGCGCGATGCTGGAAAAAGTCGTGCGCTTCGCCGACATCAGCGGGCTGCAGCCCGTCGTCGACCGTGTGTTTACGTTCGACCAGGCGCGCGAGGCGTACCGGCACATGGCGTCCGGCTCGCACTTCGGCAAAGTGGTCATTTCGTTGACATCGTAGGGTGGACGGCTTCGCCGTCCACGCGTTCACGCGGCACAAAAACCGTCACACGGCTGATCGTAGGCTGGTTGGACGCGTGGACGTTTGTAATCCAGGCCCCCGGCCTGGATTACCCCGTCCACCCTACCGTTGAATGGGTACGAGTGACGTTCGCGTGGGCACGGGGTGCCCACCCTACGATTTGCCTGCGCCGCTGTGAATAGCGCGTGCCCGCCGCGTTTCACCGTTTTTCGATCGGTACGAGCTCGATCTCGAACAGCTTCGGCCACAGCTTCCCCGTCACGTACAGGCGATGCTGCTTCGGTTCGTACGCGATGCCGTTCAACACGGCATCCGGGTCCGGCGTGCCGCGCTGGCCCGCCGGCAGCAGCCCGGAGAGGTCGATCCAGCCCACGACGTTGCCG
>Ga0207657_10006568_pt1 | contig 12044 bp, 10 predicted proteins | sample KBSC33metaG_FD_184316 | JGI IMG/M metagenome (GOLD analysis project Ga0207657, IMG submission 184316) | Corn rhizosphere microbial communities from Kellogg Biological Station, Michigan, USA - KBS C3-3 metaG (SPAdes) (version 2) | ecosystem: Host-associated > Plants > Roots > Rhizosphere > Soil ...
TGGGGCTTTGCCGAAGACGCGGCGAAGAAGCACGGCACCACAGTAAGCCGTGCCAACTGGCGCGTGCTGCTGAGCTGGCACATCGCCGAGACCCGCGAGCAGGCACGGCGCGAAGCGCGTGACGGCCTGATGCGCTGGCACAACGAATATAATGTCGGCACCCTGCAGCGGCCCGGCTTGCAGCCGTTCTCTTCCCCGGATGACGCGGTGGACAAGACCGCATTCGGCGAAGGCGCGGCGTCGGTGATCGGCACGCCGGACGATCTGGTCAAGCTGATCCGCAACATCATGGAAACCAGCGGCGGCGTCGGCAGCATCATCGGCTTCGCGCATGACTGGGCCAACCCGGAGAACACAAGACGCAGCTGGGACATGGTAGCGCGCTATGTGGTGCCGGAAATCAACGGCTACATCTCCTCCTTACGCAAGTCGCAGAAATTCGTGATCGAGAACCGCGCCATCTTCGAGCGCGCCGGACAGGCGGTGATGGCCAAGATCATGTCCAACGAAAAGGCCGCAGCCGCATTGCCATTGACCGCGCCCGGTCGCCTGGCGATTCCCGCCGTCAACGCGCCGGATTTGCAGAAGGCGAGCAAGAAAAGCTAGGCGGAGCTGTCGGCCACCAGCCCGAACACATCGATGCCGTCGACGCGACCGCGGATCGGCACCCGGCCGAGGCCGCGCGTGATGGCGCTGGAGGCGGCACCGAGCCGCGCGATTGCGGCGGCCGAGGCGAGGAAACCGCCATCCGCATCGCGACTCAACTGTTCGAGCCGCGCGGCGGTGTTCATCACGTCGCCGTTGAACACGATGGCGCGCTTGATGTCGCCGATTTCGCCGATGATGACCGGGCCGAAATTGAGACTGCCGCGAATCTGCGGAGCCGCGCCGAATTCACGCTCGAAGCGCGGCGCGGCTTTGACCAGCGCGGCACGCATCGCCAAAAAACAGCGCAGCGGTCGACTCTCGAGCGAACCGGATGCTTCCGGCCATGTCACAATCAGCTCATCGCCGACATAATCGAGAATCTCGCCGCGATAATCGATCACCGATGACGTGAGCACCTGGAACGTCCGGTCCAGAAAGCGGTGAATGCCGATACCGCCAAGGCGTTCGGCAAGCCCCGTCGAGCCGGCGATATCGACGAACAGCACGAAGCGGTTTTCCTCGACCGGCGTGTGATACCGGCCGGTGATGAAATTCGACAGCGTGCGCGCACCGAGCAGATTGGCGATCTCGATCACGAAATTGATCGCTACGGCAAACACCGCGGAGAAAACCGCCGCGTGCCAGAAGCTGCGGCTCGTTATCCCGGTCTGTCCGCTCCATCCGATGTTTACGAAAGTAAGTTCGACCGACAGGATGACCGCAGCATAAATCGAGCTTCTCAAAAGCAGGCTGGCGGTAAAAGGCAGCCCCTGTATCCGGCCACGGACGGCGCTGATGACCAGATAGATCTCGAACACGCTGAGAATCGAACTGATAGCAACGCCATGCAGCGCCGCAACCAAAAGGTCCTTCGGCGTCGTGTGCCCCTGCGCAATCGTATAGACCAGACCCGCGGCTGCACTGGCAACCACCACATAGGCGACCAGCCGGATATGTCGCTCGGTTCTAGGATTCATGCTTCGCCCGGATTACACCATGCCGCATGAGCGTCGGCCCGGGGCGATCCTATCATGATATCGTCAGGAACGCCGCAGCGGTGGCATCCACGTCCCGGCCGCGTTACTTGCCGTAATAATCCTGCACGGTGTCCCAGGCGACCTGCTGCAGGAAGCTCGCGGTCTTCTCGTCGATGCTCGCGTGATAGCTGATGCCGACCGGCGATTTGCCGGTTAGCGCAGCATAGACCGTCGACGCCGCGAGATAACTGCCGGCCGGATTCGGATGGCGCTTGTCGGGTGCATAGAGATTGAGATCCGGCTGCTTGGCGCGGGCGCGCGCGAACGCCAGCCCCGCCGGGATCACCAGCGCATTGTTGGCATTGCCGGCAGTGGTATAGGCCTCAGCGAGTTGCGCGGTCATTTCCGGCTTGTCGGCATAGGCCCACGACATGAAGAAAATCGGCTTGGCGCCATGAGCGCGAACGATGTCGCTATCCTTCTTGGCGAATTCGGTGAACAACTCCTTGAGCTGCGGATGGATCGGGCACTGGCTGCAATCCATCATGATCGCCGCATCGAACAGCCTGTCGAGCTTGTTGAACCTGATCTCGTTGTCGCCGACGAAGGAATACGACCCGACCGCGTTCGGCCGGAAATAGCTTTCGACGTCGTGCCAGTTGAGACCGGACCCGCTGATGGTCACGGAAGTGGCGCGATAGTGCCCCTTGTGGTCGGGATCGGCGGCGCGTTCCAGCCCGAGCACCTGATTATGCAGGCTGTTGTTGCGATAGAAGAAGCTGTTGCCGATGAAGATCGCGGAATGCGGGAAGTCCGGCGCCAGCGTCTTGACCAGCGGCTTGGTCTGCGCCATCGCGCCCGCCGGCAGCAGGCCTGCCGCGGCGACGGCAACGACGATCAGGTATCGCGTGAGAGCGTTCAGCATCGCGTTCCTCCCCTTTATGGCCGATGGCCTTTTGCCCGGACCATAGCATGGCCGGGCGAGGTGTCGGCCCACACGCGCGAGGATGTGCCATGCTAAATCCTCCCGCCGCCGGGTGTGCAAGGCCGGCCGGTTCCAGCCGGCTCTTGCAAATTACCGAAAGGAACGACACGTTCGACAACGAAACAGCCGAGCGGCGGCGGAGGATTTTCGCCACGCCACCGCAAGCCCGGCCGGAGGATCTGCGATGTCGATGCAAGGTATGACAGCGCCCCATGCAGCCGCGCTGCTGCATCCACCGAAGCGCAGCGCGCTCGCCCACATCCCCGGCGAAGAAGGCTGGCCGATCATCGGCCGCACGCTCGCCGTGCTGGCCGACCCCAAGGGCGAGGTCGAGCGGATGGCGACCACCTACGGTCCGGTCTACCGCAGCCGCGTATTGGGCGAAACCAGCGTCAGCCTGCTCGGCCCCGAGGCCAACGAACTGCTGTTATTCGACCAGACCAAGCTGTTTTCGTCGACGCACGGCTGGGAGCCGATTCTCGGCCGGCTGTTTCCGCGCGGGCTGATGCTGCTCGACTTCGACGAACACCGGCTGCACCGCCGCGCGCTGTCGGTGGCGTTCAAGTCCGGACCGATGAAATCGTATCTCACGCAGCTCGATGCCGGCATCAGTGCGCGGGCGCAGCGCTGGCGGCAACAGCCGCCGGGGCCGATGCTGTTTTATCCGGCGATGAAGCAACTCACGCTCGATCTTGCCGCCACCTCGTTCCTCGGCACCGAGATCGGCCCCGAGGTGGACGAGGTCACCCGCGCCTTTGTCGACATGATCGCCGCCTCGGTCTCGCCGATACGCAGCCCGTGGCCCGGCACGCAGATGGCACGCGGCGTCAAGGGCCGTGCCCGCATCGTCGAGTATTTCTCGCGACAGATCCCGATCCGCCGCGAGCAAGGCGGCGACGACCTGTTCTCGCAACTGTGCCGCGCGACGCATGAAGACGGCGCGCTGCTGTCGACGCAGGACATCGTCGACCACATGAGCTTCCTCATCATGGCCGCGCATGACACGCTGACCTCGTCGCTGACGTCGTTCGTCGGCGCCATCGCAGCGAATCCGCAATGGCAGGCGAAATTGCGCGACGAGGTGATGGCGCTCGGCCTTCGCCGCGACGAGCCGATGACCTTCGACAAGCTCGACGCCATGCCGCTGGCGGAGATGGCCTTCAAGGAAGCGATGCGGATGAAGCCGCCGGTGCCCTCGATCCCGCGCCGCGCCACGCGCGACTTCAGCTTCAAGGGCTATGCCATACCAGCCGGCACGCTGACCTCGATCAACCCGCTCTACACCCATCACATGCCGGAGATCTGGCCCGACCCCGACGCGTTCGACCCGCTTCGCTTCACCGACGAGGCGCAGCGCGCCCGGCATCGCTTCGCCTGGGTGCCGTTCTCGGGCGGCGCGCATATGTGCCTCGGCCTGCATTTCGCCTACATGCAGGCGAAATGTTTCGCGCGGCACTTCCTGCAGAATCTCGAAGTGTCGCTGGAGCCCGGCTACGTGCCGGCATGGCAGATGTGGCCGATCCCGAAGCCGAAGGATGGCCTGCGCGTGTTGCTGAAGCCGGCGTGATGAAACGCGCGGTTCAAGAGAGGACGCATTGCATGCAGAACGATCTCGATCCGCTGATCCTCGATCTGCTCGAATGGCTGGATCGCGAGCCACGCAGCCATGCCGACGTGATCGATGTATGGCGGACCTCCTGCCCGCGCCTGACCGTGTGGGAAGACGCCATCGATCGCGGCTTTGCGGCGCGTGAGCGGGCGCATGATGGTCAGGCCATGATCGGACTGACCGACGCCGGGCGGGATTTCCTTTGGACCCATCGGCTGCGCGAACCCGGCGGCGTGCCTTCCGCCCAACCGCGAGTCTGATTGTTGACGATACCCGACGACATTCCGCCTCCACAGCGCAAGTATCCCGCGGGCGTCATCGTCGTCCGCCACTCGGCGCGCGGCGCGGCATCGGCACCCGCTGTCAATTCGATCGCCGATATCGAGCACTGGCTGCTCAAGGAAGCCGCGCGCGAACCCGAAATGCTGCTGGTGATGGAATCGTTCATCTGGCGCATGATCGCGGCCGGACTTCCGATCGATCGCGTCACCCTGCATTTCGGCACGCTGCATCCGCAACTGGCGGCCTTCGCCTGGAACTGGCAACGCAGCGACGGCGTCTGCTACGAGGCGAAGGTTCAGTACGCGGCTCAGGACACCGACAGCTTCAAGCTCAATCCACTGGCCCGCATCTTCGCGACCGGCGAAGCGATCCGCCGCAAACCGCAACAGCCCGGAGCGGAGGCCGAATTCCCCATCATGGCGGAGCTCGCAGCCCAGGGCATCACCGAATATCTCGCGCTGCCGTTCAGCAGCGGCAAGCCGCCCTATCGCCATGTCGTGACGCTGGCCACCGCGCACCGCGATGGCTTCGCCAACGTCGATCTCGATGCCGTCAAGCACCTGCTCGACCTGTTCGCGCTGCATGTCGAGCGCCACATCGCGCAGCGCATCGCGGAGAATGCCGTCAACGCCTATCTCGGCGAGGTCGCCGGCCGCAAGGTGCTGAGCGGTTCGATCACGCGCGGCGCCGGTGAAGCCATTCGCGCGGTGATCTGGGTGTCAGACCTGCGCGGCTTCACCACGCTATCGGACCGGCTGTCCGGACCGAACATGATCGTGCTGCTCAACGCTTATTTTGAAACGCTGGCGGGCGCAGTGTTGGCCCACGGCGGCGAAGTGTTGAAATTCATGGGCGACGGGCTGCTCGCGGTGTTTCCGATCGGCGCGGAGAATGACGCCAGAGCGGCGGCACGCGCCGCGCTCAGGGCCGCGGAGCAGGCCATCAAGGGTCTCGACGAACTCAACGCCGGCACGTTGCCTCAGCTTGCCGGCATCGATGGCTGGCAGCCGTTGCGCACCGGCATCGCCTTGCACGAAGGCGAGGTGTTCTTCGGCAACATCGGCGCACCGCAGCGGCTCGATTTCACGGTGATCGGCCCGGCGGTGAACGAAGCCAGCCGCGTCGAGGCGCTGCAAAAGACGCTTCAACGCAGCATCCTGATGACAGATGCCGTCGCGCGCCTGCTCGATGTGCCGTTGGATCATCTCGGCGAACACACGCTACGCGGGGTTTCGGCGGCCGCGTCGATCTACAGTCCGGCGCAGCAATAGCGACAGGTACGGTCATTGGCTCCGCACGAATCCCATCTGACCGCTGTCATTCCGGGATGCGCCACTTGGCGCAGGCCCGGAATCCATACGCCTGGCGGTGGTTATGGATTCCGGGCTCGCTCGTGAAGAACTCGCGCCCCGGAATGACGCCCGTATGTTGGCGATGGATCGAGCAATTTAGACGCGCTCAATCCAGATAGGTCGTCAGCTCCGCGCCTTCGTCGGCGACGAACACCGCGATCAGTTCGGCCGGTTCGGTGTTGCTGGCATTGGCCGAGACGAGATGCGTGGTGCCGGGCGGCTCGAAGAACGACTGCCCAACCTTGAATACCTCGACAGGTCCGCCGCCGAGCTGCGAGCGGATTTCGCCCTTGGTGACGTAGGCCGTCACCGTGCCGGCATGGCGATGGGCGCGGGTGAAGCCGCCGGGACCGTAGAACACCCGCACGATGGTGACGCGCTTGCCCGGCACATTCGGCAACGCATGCGAAGCGATCAGCTCGACTTTATCGAGTGGACTCGATGCGGCCGGACTGCTGTCCGCGCATAGCGGTGCAACAATTGCGGAGATCGCGTCCATCGATACCGGCAAAGCCTTGCCGATGACAAACGCACAGGCCAGCCCGGCGATGGCGGCAATATAAAGCGACCGGTAACCGCCATCGAACCCGGATGTCATTGGCAACGATATCGACATTGACGCCTCCCGAAAATTCTCGGCCAGAGTTGACTGGATTGCTTCGACGTTGGCGCTCCTCGCAATGACGGCATCAAAACGTGTTACCGCATCAGCCCTCGCCCAGCGCCTTGCGCAAGCCGACATAGCCCTGCTGCTGCTGCGACCAGTTGCGGCCGCCGATGACGCCGCCATCGATAACAAGATCGGCACCGTTGATGAATGAGGACTCGTCACTGGCGAGAAACGCTGCCGCATGGGCGATATCGTCCGGCACGCCGGCGCGTGGAATCGGCTGCGCCGACTTGAACACGCCGCGCAGCATCTCGGCCTTGTTGTCCGCGGCCTGCGCCGAAAGCCCCATCGCCTTGGCAAGGATGCCGGTGGCGATGGCGCCGGGCGAAATGCTGTTGACGCGAACCCCGGCTTCGCCAAGCTCCATCGCCACGCATTTGGTGAAATGGATCACCGCCGCCTTGGCCGCGCCATAGACCAGCGACGACGAATAGCCCGCGAGATGACCGGCGATACTGCCGTTGTTGATGATGCTGCCCGAGCCCTGGCGACGCATATGCGGTGCGGCGTGCTTCATGCCGAGCATGACGCTGCGCAGCAGCGTCGCCATCGCGGCGTCGAACTGCGCCACGTCGAGGCCCTCGATGCCCCCGGTCTGCGCCGGGCCGCCGGCGTTGTTGAACAGACAATCGATGCGGCCGAACGTCTCCACCGCCTGCCCGATCAGCGCCTGCATCTGATCTTCCTGCGTCACGTCGGTCTGCCGGAAGATGCAATTGGCGCCGAGCTTCGCAGCCAGTGCCTCGCCTTCGGACGCGCGCCGTCCTGCGGCCACAACCTTGGCGCCTTCCGCCACGAAGATTTCCGCCGTGCGCCAGCCGATGCCGCTGGTCGCACCGGTGATGACCGCTACCTTGCCGTCGAGCCGCCCCATATCGCTTCTCCCGCGTTTTGATTTTTGCTGCGCATACTATCAAACACGCATACGGGGTCGCGCAAGCGGCTACAGGATTCCGACGCGGCGGATATCGGGACCGGCCGCCGAGGCCGGTTTGCGGCGCTGCAGCGGCAGCCGTTTGGTCAGCACGCGGTAGACCGTCAGCGGCAATTCAAGCAGCCCCGGCATCGGATCGTCGCTCGCGAAGGCGGCCCAGGTCATCGGCCGGCGCAGCGAAGCGACATAATCCGACAGCGACAGGTCGCCGCGCGCGATCAGATGCAGGCTGGCAACGACGTCGCGCACCACGTAGATCCATTTCTGTTCGACATCGATGGTGCTGCCAGCCACCGGAAGACCCGCCGCGGCGCAGACCATCAGCCATGCGAAATCGACGCCCGCGGCCTCGCCCAGCCCGAGCCAGGTCCAGGCGCGCGGATTGACATCGAGCACCTTATAAAGGCCGTCGCGCACGTCGTATTTGAACTCGACTTCGACTAGGCCCTCGAAGCCGATCGATGCCAGCAGCTTCTCCGCCGCGTCGCGAACCTCAGGCTGCTCCACCACTTCGACGAAGGTGCTGGTGTAACTGAAATCCACCGGATATTGCCGGGCACGGCGCGCCGTCATCTGCGCCAGCGGCTTGCCGCCCTGCCAAAGCGCCACGTAAGAGAATTGCGTCTCGCCGCCGCCGGCGACCATCTCCTGCACCACGACCTGATCGTGGCCGACCGCTTCTGCCGCCTCGCGATAGCGCGCGACGAATTCCTCTTGCGAATCCGCCCGCCATGCCTTCGCCAGCGTGAAGACATTGCGGGTCTCGCGCCGCGCCGGCTTCAGGACGACGGGAAACTGCAGGTCGAGCGCAGCCGCCTCTGCTTCACTGACGACGTGATAAATCCTGGGCGACGCGATCCCGACCGCTGCGGCACGCTCCGCAAGCCGGTGCTTGTCGCACACCGATTCGAGTTCGGCCCAGCCGCAGTTCATGACCCGGAACACCGGGCTGAGCTGATCGCGCGCTTCGGCGATCAGCCGGACTTCCGCATCACCACCGGGCACCAGCAGCCAGTCCTGCAGACCATGCTGCTCGGCCAGATCGAGCAGATATCGCGCCGCATTCGGCGCGGCGGGACCCTGCCACGGGAAACATGCGCCGATGAAACGCGACAGCCTGACCAGCGTGAAATCGTCGGAGACGATCGAAACCGGAACATTGCGGCGTCCCAGGCTGCGGGCAACCGCCAGCGAACCATGCGCGCCGCCGAGGATCAGCACGCCGGCGGGCTTGCGGCCCGCGACGGTTTCGACATGCGCCGGTCGCGGCTGCATCACTATGTCAGGGTCTGTCACCATTGCCCTCAGGCACGGCCCGCGCCGCGATTAAGATCGCGAATCCGCTGCTCCCAGAAGGAGCTTGCGGTCGCAAGCACGTTATAGCCGAAGTTGGTTGCACGCTTGATATGATCGAGTGCAGAGAGATCGTCGAGATGTTCGAACCTTCCCGTCGCGGGATCAAAGCAAAATAACTTGAACGGCGTGTTGTCGCGGATGTAGCGCGAGACCGTATGATTGCGGTCGTTGCCGTGCTCCTCGCAGATCACCACGCAATCGGTCTGCAGCAAGCGCGCGCCGCCCTTGATGGCTTCGATCTCGACGCCTTCGACATCGAGCTTGATGACGTACCGGCCGTCGGTCCTGATCACCGCGCGGGCAAGCAACTGATCCAGCGCCATCACCGGCACGTCCTCGCCATCGCCGTCCTGCTCACCGGCGATGCTCAGCGCCTCGTGCTTGCGGCCGGACAACCGCGCCATGCCGTCGCTGGCGCCAATCGCGCGTTGCAGTGTTGCGAATCGGTCGCCATTGAGGGCGGCGTTACTGGTCAGCTTGGCGAAATTGCGTGACGACGGCTCGATGGCGATTGAATTATGCGCGCCATAGGGACCGCTGGTGACGAGCACCGACCAATAGCCGTAATTGGCGCCGCAATCGATCAGCGTGTAATCCGCATCGGCAATGCCGCGGAAGAAGCGCTCGATGTCGCGCTCGTAGGTGTAGCTGGTGTCCAGCAGCAGGCCCCAGTAGCCATCGCCGAACGGAAACGAGAACAGCGCATCGTCGTTGAGGCGAACCGTGACGTCACCGGACGGGGTGAGCGGCGCTATCGCCTTGCACCCGGCATTGAAGCCGCGATACGACCACAGCGAGCTGATGCGCGCGCCGATCTGGAAGACCGACGCCGCCACACGTTCGCGCAACGTCGCGCCGGACAGCACCCCGGTCGCACGGTCGAACTTAAGCCGCGATGCCAGATCGTGACGCACCGCGGACGCCATGTCCGGCCCGGCGCGATCGCGGCGCGGCGCAACCGGCGCCTCGCGCTCTGGCGAGTGAGGCTCAGCCGACATCACATCGATATCCATTTCCAGTATCCCGCACGTCCGGCCGCCCATCTGCGATCCACAAGCCGCAACTTGATATCCGGAAATCTCTAAGGAATTCAGACTACGAATGTACCGTCTATGGCAACAAAAACGCTCGCATACGATTCAAACATTCCGCGTCTTGCTTAACGGCGCTCTACTGCAACCGGCGAAACGCCGAGGTATCGTTGGGATTCGCGCGGAAAACGCATCGCGACGGCCGTGAAGACGCGATGCGAACGCGCGCAAATAACATTTATCGGCGTGGAAGCCGGGCCGGTGTAGCGCGACGCGCGTCCGGGGCGTTGATTTCAGCCTGCAGTTGCAGCAGCAGGCATTGGCTGAGGCGCGCGGCCAGTTCCGGATCGCGCATCGACAGCGGACCGGGATCGTTCAGGATGGCGTTGACCAAGGTGCCGAACACGGTCTGGAAACCGAAGCCGATGCTGCGGGATTTCGCGGCGCGCCGCCCCTTGCCCATGGCGCCGAGCAGCGGCGGCGTCGCGGCCGCCGTGGTGGCAGCCGCCAATTGCTTGAAGCTGGACCAGCGTTCCGGGCGGCGATCGCCGCGTTGCAGGGCCGCGCGCAGCACGCCTTCGTGGCGGCGCATCCAGCCGATGATCCGGCCGACCAGCAGGCGGCACATGGCATCGAGCGGGATTTCCTTGAGCTGATCGTTCTGCGCCATGCCGGCGAGCATGGCCTGGCCGTCGCGGGCCGCGAGGCCGAGCAGGACGTTGAAATAGGCCTCCTTGCTCTCGAACCGGCCGTAGAAGCTGCCCACCGTGGCATCGACCGCCGCGCACAGATCCTCGATCGACAATTCGTCGAGACTGCGGTCGCACAGCATCTCCGCGCCCGCCTTGAGCAGGGCCGCCGTGGTTTCACGGCTGCGCTGCTGACGCGACGGCGTCACCCCGGGGAAATCAAGCTCGGACAATCGACCGGTCATTCGCGTTGCGCCTGCGCTGAAAGCATAATAATAATTATGATTATGTTTTTTGACAACGGCTGATCGCCTGACCGTCCCCGCCGTTTTTCAACCGCGGGAATCGCAGCCCGGCGGGGCATGCCGACAGACATGATTGGGAGCGGACGCATGAGCGCAGGCAGCGACGCAACATTCCGTGGCACCATCGGCAAGACTATCGCCGACTCGAAGCCGTGGTGGCCCGCCGCCGGACAACCTCCGAAGGGCGCGCCCAACATTCTCGTCGTGCTGTTCGACGATGTCGGCTTCTCGGATTTCGGTTGCTACGGCTCGCCGATCAAGACGCCGACCATCGATGCGCTCGCCGCGCAAGGCCTGCGCTACACCGGCTTCCACACCACCGCGATGTGCTCGACGACGCGCGCCGCGCTGCTGACCGGCCGCAACCATCATTCGGTCGGCGTCGGCTGCCTGGCCAATTTCGACAGCGGCTATCCGGGCTATCGCGGCAAGATCGCGCGCGAGGCCGGCACGCTTGCGGAGATGCTGCGCGCCCACGCCTATCGCAACTACATGGTCGGCAAGTGGCACGTCACGCCACTGACCGAAAGCGGCGCCACCGGGCCGTTTGACGGCTGGCCGCTGGGCCGCGGCTTCGACCGCTTCTACGGCTTCCTCGACGCCGAGACCGACCAATACGCGCCGGAACTGGTGTCGGACAACACCCACATCACGCCGCCCGGCACTTACGCCACCGGCTATCACCTGACCTCGGATCTGGTCGATCAATCGATCCGCTTCATCGCCGACCACATGGCGGATCGGCCCGACCTGCCGTGGCTGACCTGGCTCGCCTTCGGCGCCTGCCACGCGCCGCATCAGGCGCCCGCCGATATCATCAAGGGCTACGACGACGTCTTCGCACACGGCTGGGATGTCGAGCGCGAGCAGCGCATGGCGAAGCAGAAGGCCATGGGCATCGTTCCGCCCGCTACAAAAATGCCGGCGCGCAATGACGGCGTCAAAGCGTGGGACGAGCACTCCGCCGACGAGCAGCGCGTGTTCACGCGGCTGCAATCCTCCTTCGCCGGAATGCTGCAACATGCCGACCAGCACCTCGCGCGACTGGTCGCTTTCCTCGACAAGGCCGGCGTGCGCGACAACACGCTGATCCTGGTGCTGTCCGACAACGGCGCCAGCCAGGAAGGCGGCCCGCTCGGTTTCGTCAACGCGATGGGGCCGTACAACTTCAAGCCGGAGCCGATGTCGGAAAAACTGCAACGCATC
>Ga0207657_10006571_pt1 | contig 12042 bp, 10 predicted proteins | sample KBSC33metaG_FD_184316 | JGI IMG/M metagenome (GOLD analysis project Ga0207657, IMG submission 184316) | Corn rhizosphere microbial communities from Kellogg Biological Station, Michigan, USA - KBS C3-3 metaG (SPAdes) (version 2) | ecosystem: Host-associated > Plants > Roots > Rhizosphere > Soil ...
CGTGCCTGCGCTGGCCTGCCCTTGGTGCACGGTGATGTCGCCGCCGCCGGTGCTGGCCACCAGGCGCCCGTTCTGGACGGGGATGGTGGTGCTGACCGGGAAGCTCGCCTGGCCGATGCTGGCCACGAGGCTAAAGGCTGACCAGCCGATACAGACGAGGGCGATCGGCACGCCGATCGCCAGGGTGATCCAGCGGCCTGGCGTCATGCGCAGGGCGGGGGGCGGACCCGGCGGGCTGGTCACCGGCCCGGTCGTCGGCAGGGTCGTCATGGCATGTCCCCGTTTCCTCAGGTGCCCAGGTAGCGCAGCACGGCGAGGACGCGACGGTGATCGCGATCGCCGGGCGCCAGCCCGAGCTTGGTGAAGATGTTGTTGATGTGCTTTTCCACCGCGCCGCCGCCGACCACGAGGGCCGCGGCGATGGCGGAATTGGACCGGCCCTCGGCCATCAGCGCGAGCACCTCGCGCTCGCGCGGGGTGAGCTCGCCGAGCGGGTGGCGGCTGCGGGCGAGCAACTGCGCGACGACTTCGGGATCGAGCGCGCTGCCGCCCGTAGCCACCCGGTGCAGCGCGTCGAGGAACTCGGCGACGTCCGCGACCCGGTCCTTGAGCAGGTAGCCGACCCCATGCGGGCGCCCGGAGATCAGCTCGGTGGCGTAGCGCTCCTCGACCCACTGGGACAGGACGAGCACGCCGGTGTCCGGCCACTGATCCCGGACCATCAGAGCAGCACGCAGCCCCTCGTCGGTGAAGGTCGGCGGCATCCGGACGTCGACCACGACCGCATCCGGGGTGTGTGCGGCCACCGCGCGCAGGAACTTCTCGGCGTCGCCCTCGGCCGCGGCCACCTCGTGCCCGGCCTCGGTGAGCAGCCGGGTCAGCCCCTCGCGCAGCAGCACGGAGTCCTCCGCGATCACTACCCGCATGGCAGTTCCGCCGCGATGATCGTGGGGCCGCCGGACGGCGACTCCACCGAGAGCCGCCCGTCCACCCCGGATACCCGGTCGGCCAGACCGGACAGGCCAGGACTGTGCACGTCAGCGCCACCTACGCCGTCGTCACTGATCATGACGGTCAGCGTGCCCGGATAACCGTGACCCTCCACCACCACCTTGGCGTGGCTGGCCCGGGAGTGCTTGGCCACGTTGGTGAGCGCCTCCGCCACCATGAAGTAGGCGACCGCCTCGACCGAGGACTTCGGCCGCACCGGCACGTCCACGTGTACCTCGACCGGCACCGGGCACAGCGCGGCCAGGCCGGACAGCGCCGCGTCCAGCCCGCGCTCGGTGAGCACCGGCGGGTGCACCCCGCGGACCAGGTTACGCAGCTCGACAAGAGCCTCCTTGGCCTGAATGTGCGCCTGATCGACCAGGCCGACAGCCGCGTCGAGGTCGTCGGCGAACCTCGCCTTGGCCCGGCCCAGGTCCATAGCCAGCGCGACCAGCCGCTGCTGCGCGCCGTCGTGCAGGTCCCGCTCGATCCGCCGCCGCTCCGTCTCGGCCGCGTCTACCACCCGCTCCCGGCTGATCTCCAGCTCGGTCACCCGGGCGGCCAGATCGCGGCGCGGACCCAGCAGTCGGCGGGAGAGTGCCGCGTCCGCGCTGGCCAGCCCGCGGGTCAGCTGCGGCGCGGCTAGGAGCACTAGCAGGCCGATCACCGCCGAGGCCGTCATCCTGGGCGTGCCGCCCAGCACGAAGTCGCCGACCTTGGCGCCGCCGCTGGGCAGCAACGAGTTGTACAGCGGCAGGGTCAGCGCGACCAGGCCCGCGGCCCAGGCCGCGACGGAGAGCGTGACCGCGATCGCGCTGAACGGCAGCCTCAGCAGCCCGTAGCCGAGCTCGCCCCAGGTCGCCCGCTCGGTCAGCATCCGCCAGCGCGGGACGATGCCCCAGCGGTACCCGGCCCGGGCGTCGGCGGGCCAGGCCGGGATCTGCACCCCCAGCATCATGTCGAGCCTGGCCCGCTCGGCCGCGGCGCACCACGTCGCGGCCCGTAGCGTCAGGCCCAGGATGGGCAGGCCGGTCAGCGCCAGCACCAGCAGGCTGAAGCCGAGGCTCAGGCCGGTGACGACGACCACCATGATCGCGATGCCGAGGAACAGGCCCGCCAGGTGGCTGATCATGGCGAGCCAGGTGCGCGGCGACACCAGATCGCGGAGGAGGAACATGGCTCCGACGCTATGGCATGAGCCTCGGGGTTGCCATCAACCGGACCCCCGGGAAAGGGGTGAGGGTAACCCCACCCCGCTTCGGGCCGCCCGCACCATGGTTCCGCGGGGTGCCATCGCCGAGCCTTAGGAGCCATGGATACGAAGCCGCCCGCACGGGCACCTATCGTGGAACGCGTGGCCGGCTGGTCCGCCCGTCATCGCAAGACCGCTGTGTTCGGCTGGCTGCTGCTGGTCGTCGTGGCGGTGGCGGTCGGGCACCAGCTCGGCACCAGCAGTGTGAACAGCTATGATCCCGGCGCGGCGGGCAAGGCCGAGCGGGTCCTCGACCGGCCCGTCGTGCAGCAGCCCGACGCCGAGAGCGTGCTCGTCCAGGGCCGTTCGGTCCCCGGGCCAGGTCAGACCTACGCCAGCGACCCCGAGATGCGGCAGGCGGTCCGTGAGGTCGTCGCTGCACTACGGTCGGTGCCCGGGTCCGCCACCGGCATCCAGTCCCCGCTCACCAGCCCTGGGCTGGTTAGCGGGCATTCGGCGCTGGTCACCTTCAACGTGGCGGGCAAGCCGGGCAACGGCGACACGGCGGTCGTGCCCGCGCTGAACGCGGTCGCCGCCGTCCAGGCGCACCATCCCGGGCTGAAGGTCGAGGAGGCGGGCGGCGCCAGCGTGGACCGGGCGATCGGCAGCGTCACCGGCAACGACTTCAGGAAGGCCGAGGTCACCTCGGTCCCGGTCTCGCTGGTCCTGCTGCTGGTCGTGTTCGGCGCGCTGATCGCGGCCGGCATCCCGCTGCTGCTGGCCGGGACCGCGGTGATCTCGGCGATCTCGCTGCTCGCCATCCCCGGCCGCTGGCTGCCGGTCGACAGCACCACCTCCTCGATCGTGCTGCTGGTCGGGATGGCGGTCGGCATCGACTACTCGCTGTTCTACCTGCGCCGCACCCGCGAGGAACGCGCCGCGGGCCGCAGCACCGCTGAGGCGCTGCGGATCGCCGCGCACACCTCGGGGCGGGCCATCGTGGTGTCCGGGCTGACCGTGATGATCGCCCTGGCCGGGCTGTTCCTCACCGGCATCGACGTGTTCACCGGCGTGGCTATCGGCACGATCCTGGTCGTCGGCGTGGCGGTGCTCGGCTCGCTGACGTTCCTGCCCGCGATCTTGTCCATGCTCGGCCCGTGGACCGACCGCGGCCGGATCCCGTTCCTCGGCCGGCGACGCACCGCCGCCCGCGAATCCAAGTTCTTTGGCGCGCTGGCCCGCGCCGTGGTCCGGCGGCCGCTGGCCTGGGGCGGCGTCGCCGCCATCGTGCTGCTGGCGCTGGCCGCGCCCGCGCTCCGGCTGAACCTGGAGGACCCGGGCATCCACTCGCTGCCGCCCGACGTGCCCGTCGTGCACAGCCTGGCCGACATCTCCCAGGCTTTCCCCGGCGGTCCGGTACCGGCCGAAGTGGTCGTGACCGGCGCCGATCTCGGCGGGAAGCAGGTCACCCGGGCCATCGCCGCCCTGCACGGGCAGGTGGCGGGCACGCACGGCGCGATCCGCGAGCCGATCAGCAGCGCGATGTTCGGGCACGACCAGGTGCTGGTCGTGTCGGTGCCGCTGGCCGGCAGCGGGACCGACACCACGTCCAACAACGCGCTGATGACCCTGCGGGACCACGCCCTGCCCGCCACGCTGGGCAAGGTGCCGGGGATCAGCTACGCGGTGGCGGGGCTCACCGCGGGGAACCACGATTTCGACGCACAGCTGGCTAAGACCGTGCCGTGGGTCTTCGTATTCGTGCTGGGTCTCGCGTTCCTGCTGCTGATGGCCTCGTTCCGTTCGGTCTATATCCCGGCGTTGTCCATCGGCCTGAACCTGCTCTCTGTCGGCGCCGCCTACGGCCTCATGGTGCTGATCTTCCAGGACGGCCACCTGGAGGGGCCGCTCGGCTTCACCGCCTACGGCGGGATCACGGCCTGGCTGCCGCTGTTCATGTTCGTGCTGCTGTTCGGCCTGAGCATGGACTACCACGTGTTCATCCTGAGCCGGATCAGGGAACTGCGGCAGGGCGGCGCGTCCGCCCGGCAGGCGATCACCGGCGGCATCGCCAGCAGCGCGGGCGTTGTGACCAGCGCCGCGGCGATCATGGTGGCGGTGTTCTCGATCTTCGCCACGCTGTCGCTGATCGAGTTCAAGATGTTCGGCGTGGCCATGGCGGCGGCGGTGCTGATCGACGCCACCATCGTCCGCGGCGTGCTGCTGCCGGCCGGCCTGGCCCTGCTCGGCGAGCGGGTCTGGCCGCAGAAGCGGCGCGGGGCCCGAGGGCTCCGCGGGGCCCAGCCGGCCGGGGTAACCTCCACCCCGGTGACCGACGGGGTGACCGTCCGCTAACGAGGTGTCCGCATCAGGTTCCACAGCTGTCACAGCGTCAATCATTGCGGATATCTGCACCCCTGATCAGGGGTGCAGATATCCGCAATCACGAAGACGCTGCCGAGGCGGTATCAGGCGGCAAGGCAGGGTGCCGAGGACCGCGCGAGGCCCGAACCTGGGTACCAGCGGTTATGCGCTCTGACCTAGGTGTTGACCGGGAAGCCGAGGTTGATGCCGCCGTGGCTCGGGTCGAGCCAGCGGGACGTGACCGCCTTCCCGCGGGTGTAGAAGTGGACGCCCTCGGTGCCGTGCACGTGCGTGTCACCGAACAGGGAGGCCTTCCAGCCGCCGAACGAGTAGTACGCCATCGGCACCGGGATCGGCACGTTCACGCCGACCATGCCGATCTCGGCCTCGGACACGAACCGGCGCGCCGCTCCCCCGTCGTTGGTGAAGATGGCCACGCCGTTGCCGTACGGGCTGTCGTTGACCAGGCCGACGGCCGCCTCGTAGGTCGGGGCGCGCAGCACGCTCAGCACCGGCCCGAAGATCTCGTCGGTGTAGCAGCTCATCTGAGGCGTGACGTGGTCGAGCACGCTCGGCCCGAGCCAGAAGCCTTCCTGCGTGCCGCCGATGACCGGGTGCACCCGGCCGTCCACGGCCAGCGTGGCCCCCTCGCGGACGCCGCTGTCCAGGTAGGACGCGACCTTGTCCCGGTGCGGCCCGGTGACCAGCGGCCCCATCTCGGACCGGTCGTCGGTGCCCGGCCCGACGCGCAGCCCGGCCACCCGCTCGGAGATCCGCGCGACCAGGTCGTCGCCGACCGGGTCGACCGCGACCAGCGCGGAGACCGCCATGCAGCGCTCCCCCGCCGAGCCGAACCCGGCCGACACCGCGGCGTCCGCGGCCAGGTCGAGGTCGGCGTCGGGCAGCACGACCATATGGTTCTTAGCGCCGCCGAGGGCCTGCACCCGCTTGCCGTTCGCGGTGCCGTTCTCGTAGACATACCGGGCGATGGGCGTGGAGCCGACGAAGCTGACCGCCTTGATGTCGGGGTGCGCCAGGATGGCGTCCACCGCCACCTTGTCGCCCTGCACCACGTTGAACACGCCGTCCGGCAGCCCGGCTTCGGCCCACAGCGAGGCCAGCAGCAGCGAGGCGGACGGGTCCTTCTCCGACGGCTTGAGCACGAACGTGTTACCGCACGCGATGGCCAGCGGGAACATCCACATCGGCACCATGGCCGGGAAGTTGAACGGGGTGATGCCCGCGACCACGCCGACCGGCTGCCGGATCGAGTACGAGTCCACGCCGGTGGAGACGTTCTCCGAGAACCCGCCCTTGAGCAGGTGCGGGATGCCGCAGGCGAACTCGACGACCTCGAGGCCGCGGGCAACCTCGCCGGCCGCGTCCGCGGCCACCTTGCCGTGCTCCTCGGTGATCAGCCGGGCCAGGTTCTTGGTGTTCGCCTTGACCAGGTTGCGGAACTCGAACAGCACCGAGGCGCGCTTGGCTAGCGAGATGCGCCGCCAATCCCGCAGAGCATCTTTAGCCGCGGCCACCGCGGCGTCGACCTCAGCCGGGGCGGCGAAGTCGACCTGCCCGCTGACCTGGCCGGTCGCCGGGTCGTAGATGTCCCCGTGGCGTCCGGCCTCGCCGTCCCAGGGCTTGCCGCCGATCCAGTGGGTGACGTGCTTAGTCACGGTTTGCTTGCCTCCTCGTTCACCGCGGTGAGGGCGTCGGTGAGGATTCCCAGCCCTTCCTTGGCCTCGGCCTCGGTCAGCGTCAGCGGCGGCGCCATCCGCAGCGTGTTCCCGACCAGGCCGCCCTTGCCGATCAGCAGGCCGCGTTCCTTCGTCGCCTCGAGCATCCGGCTGGCCAGCGGCGGGCTGGGCCGCCTGGTAGCCGGATCGACCAGGTCGACGGCGAACATCAGGCCCTTGCCGCGGACCGCGCCGACCACGTCGAGGCTCTGCGCGGCCTCCCGGAGCCCGCCGATGATCAGGTCCCCGGTGACCTTGGCGTTGCGCTGCAGGTCGTGCGAGAGCACGTAGTCCAGGGTGGCGTTGCCCGCCGCGGTCGCGACCGGGTTGCCGCCGAAGGTCGAGATGCCGTTGCCGCGGATCCCGTCGAGCAGGTCGCCGCGGGCCACCACGCCGCCGATGGCGAAGCCGTTGCCGAGGCCCTTGGCGAACGTCATCGCGTCCGGGGTGACGCCATGCGCGCCGATGCCCCAGAAGTGCTCGCCGGTCCGGCCCCAGCCGGTCTGCACCTCGTCCGAGATCAGCAGGATGCCGTGCTCGTCGAGGACCTCCTTGTACGCCGCGAACAGCCCGTCCGGCGCCATGGTGAAGCCGCCGACGCCCTGGACGGGTTCGGCCAGCAGGCAGCCGACGTCGGCGGGGTGGATCCCGCCGGACAGCAGGGCCCGCAGGTCGTCGACGCAGGCCTTGATGTAGTCGGCGTCGCTGAGGCTCGCGTAGGCGGCCAGCTGCCGGTCCGCGCCGTGCAGGTAATGGGTGCCGAACGGGCTGAGGCCCGACATCTTCCAGGCGGCGTTGCCGGTCACCCCGACGGCGCCGAACGACCGGCCGTGATAGCTCCCGCGCATGGCGAGAACCTCGGTGGCCTTGCGCGCCGTGAGCGCGGCGAGCAGCGCGGTCTCGTTGGCTTCGGTGCCGGAGTTGGTGAAGAACACCTTCGCATTGTCGATGCCGGACAGCTTCGCGATCTTCTCCGCCAGCTCGACCTGGCCGCGGATCAGGTACAGCGTCGAGGTGTGCACGACGCCGCTGGCGATCTGCCGCTCGACCGCGTCCCGCACCTCGGGCACGTCGTAGCCGAGCATGTTGGTGAGGATGCCGGCGAAGAAGTCGAGGTAGCCGCGGCCCTGGGCGTCGGTGACCCGGCAGCCCTGGCCGCTGACGATCTCGATCGGCTCGTCGTAGTAGATACCAACCCAGTTCGGGATGACCGCGCGATGGCGGGCGAGAAGCTCAGACATGGTTCCTAGTCTTCCGGGTCGCGGGTCCTGATGTGAACCGACACTCTGTAAGGTCATTGCGCTCTGACCTTACGCTGTGTTCATGCTCCCCACCGTCGCCGACCTGCTATCCCTCGACGTGATCCGGCGCGGCAGCCCGCAGGTGGTCGCGGGCTCCGGCGGCCTGGGCGCGCGGGTCCGCTGGGTCCACGTATTGGAGCTGGCCGACGCGGCGCACCTGCTGCAGGGCGGGGAGCTGGTGCTCACCACCGGAGTCGCGCTGCCCGCCGAACCCGCGCTGCTGGCTCGCTACGCCGCCGACCTGGCTTCTGCGGGCGGCACGGGGGTGAGCGCGCTGGCGGTGGAGCTCGGCCGCCGGTACGTCGGCGCGCTGCCCGGCGTGCTGGTGCGGGCGGCGGCGGACAGCGGGCTGACGCTGATCGCCTTCGAGCGCGAGGTCTCGTTCGTGGAGATCACCGAGGCGGTGCACGCCCGGATCATCGATGCCCAGCTCGACGAGCTCCGCGCCTCCGAACGGCTGCACGAGGTGTTCACCGAGCTGTCGGTGTCCGGCGCGTCTGCGGATGAGGTCGTCCGCCAGGCCGCGATCCTGGCCGGGCGCCCGGTGATCCTGGCCGACCTGTCGCACCGCGTGCTGGCCTTCGAGCCGGGCAGCGCCGACCCGGCGCGGCTGCTGGAGGGCTTCGCCAGGCGCAGCCGGGCGCTGGCCTCGTCGGCCGGGCGGACATCGTACGACGAGGCGTCGGGATGGCTGTTCACGCCGGTCGGCGCGCGGGGTGAGGACTGGGGCCGGGTCATCCTGGTCTGCGACGGGCCGCCCGGCGGCACGGACACCGTGCTGATCGAGCGGGCGGCAACCACGCTGGCCCTCGGCCGCCTGCTCACCCGGCACGCGGAGAGCCTGGACCGGCAGGCGCACCGCACGCTGATCACCGGCATCATCAGCCAGGCGCACGCGGATCCGGCCGAGGCGGCGGTGCGGTCCAGGGCGCTCGGGGTACCGGTGGACGGGCGGCAGCTCGTCGCCATGGTGCTCAGGCTGCGTGATCCTTCCGGGGATTCCGGGGCGCTCGGCGTCTCCGCCCACGCCCGGGTACTCGACGTCGCCGACGCGGCGGCCGCCGCCTGCCGGGCCGAGCGGATCCCGTCCCTGGTCGGGACGCTGGACGACGCACGCGCCGGAGCCATGCTCTCGCTCAGCCCGCACGCCGACGCCGATCGGGTCCTGCACGGCCTGACGGCCCGTATCACCGAGCGGGCCGGAGGGTCCGGCTCACGGGCGGGCGAGCTGGTGATCGGCGTCGGCGCCGTGGCCGGGTCGATCCGGGACGTACGGCGCTCGTTCCTCGAGGCCAGCCAGGTCGCCGACGTGGCCGCCGAGCGCCCCGGCGGGCGGTTTCCCGGAAGCCAGGAACGGCCCTCCTTCTACCGGCTGGCCGACCTGCGCCTGCGCGGCCTGCTGCACCTGCTCAGGGACGACCCGCGGGTGCAGACGTTTGTGGAACGCGAGCTGGGCCCGCTGCTCAGCGCCGAGCCGGACACATCGCTGCTTGATGTGCTCGCCGCGTACCTCGCGGCCGGCGGCAACAAGGCGGAAGCGGCCAAGCGCGCGCACCTGGCCCGGCCGACGTTCTACGAACGGCTCCGGCGGATCGAGCGCATCCTCGGCACCGACCTGGACTCGGCCGAGTCGCGGACGTCGCTGCACGTCGCGCTGCTGGCGCTGGAGGCCGCCCGGCACGATTCCTCCCAGGGCAGCTGACCGGCATCCTCGGGCGGCCGAGCCCCGCGAAACCCCGCTCATGATTCCTTGGGCCACCGCCGACCAGGATCGCATCATCGCGGATATCTGCACCCCCTACCAGGGGTGCAGATATCCGCGATCATTGGTCAGGCGTCGAGGACCTGGCCGGCCCGCTGGACGACGGGGTCCTCGCTGCTCCACGGGAAGTTGATCCAGCGGTCGGTCCGCCGCCAGACGTAGTCGCACTTGATCACGGACTGGGGCTTCTCGTAGATCACGGCCGAACGCACGTGCTCGACCTGGTCCTTGATGAAGGTGTGGACGAGCTCGATGGTCCGGCCGGTATCGGCCACGTCGTCGGCGATGAGCACCTTCTTCGCCGAGAAGTCGACCACGCTCGGCACCGGTGGCAGCATGACCGGCATGTCGAGCGTGCTGCCGACCCCGTCGTAGAACTCGACGTTCATCACGTACAGGTTCTTGACCGCGAGCGCGTAGCCGAGGGAGCCGGCCAGGAACAGGCCGCCGCGGGCGATCGACAGGATCAGGTCGGGCTCGAACCCGTCGGCGGCGATGACCGTCGCCAGCTCGCGGGACGCCTCACCGAACCGTTGCCAGCTAAGATTCTCGCGCTCGTCGCTCATGACCGCCTCACCGTCGTCAGTGCTCGTAGCTCATGGTGCCATGCGCGACGATCACGGCCGAAGGCCGGGAGGCGCGACTCCAGATGGCTCGCGTGCAACGGTCCGCTGGGCTAGCCGGCCTCGGCTGGGCTAGCCGGCCTCGCGCGCCGGGCCCTGGACGGGCTCGCGCGGGCCGGCCTCGCGCGCGGCGCGCTCGAGCCGGCTCCGGTAGGCCTCCCACCACGACTGGTCGCCTGCCGCCATGTTGTCGTTGCCCTCACGCAGGCCGGCCGCGCCGTCGATGAGCTCGCGGACGATATCGGCCTGCCCGGCGTGCCGGTCGGTCTCGGCGATCATGTGGACCAGGATCTTGTGCAGCGTCACCTCGCTGCGGCTCTCCGGCCACCACGGGACATGACCGATGTCGTCCAGGGCGAGCGTGCCGATGGTGGCGTCGGAATGCGCCCAGGCCCGCCGGTACAGGCCGGTGATCTGCTCACGGGACTCATCGGCGGTGGCCCACATGTCCGCGTTGGGCTCGGCGTCGTCCTCCAGCCACGGCAGCCGCTCGCCGGACGGGCGCCCGAAGGTATCGCCGAAATACCCGAGCTCCACGCTGGCCACGTGCTTGATCAGTCCTAGCAGGTTGGTGCCGGTGGGCACCATCGGGCGGCGGATGTTGTACTCCGTGAGCCCGTCGAGCTTCCACAGCAGGGCTTCCCTCGCGTCCTGCAGGTAACGGTGAAGGTCTGTCTTCGGATCTGATCCGGTCATGCCGCCAGTCTGCCATCGCCGGCCCGGCACATGAAGTTTCAACCGATGCCGGGGCGCGCTCGGGCTAGCCGGGCGGGGCCAGCCGGGGCGGGAAGCCTCCGGTTGCCACCGGACCCCAGCGGGCCGGCGTGACGCGCAGCAGCGACTTGCCCTGGCGCACCATGGCCTGCCGGTATTCGTCCCAGTCCGGGTGCTCCCCTGAGATCGACCGGAAGTACTCCACCATCGGCTCGACCGCCTCGGGCACGTCGAGTACTTCGGCGGCCCCGTCGACCTGCACCCAGGGCCCGCCAAAGTCGTCGGACAGCACCAGCACGCTGACCTGCTCGTTACGCCGGGCATTGCGGGTCTTGGCGCGTTCGGGGTACGTCGCGACCACGATCCGGCCCTCGGCATCGACGCCGCAGGTGACCGGCGACGCCTGCGGCCGCCCGTCGGCCCGGGCGGTGATCACGATGGCGTGGTGCCGGGGCCGGATGAAGTCGAGCAGTTCATCTCGCGTGACTGCGGTATTGACCGCGATCTGGGGACTCACGGCACCACGGTAGCAACGGTGATCACCTTGACCTGCAGCACCGGCCCATATGACGATGGGCGGTATGTCCGAGCTGCCAACTTGGGTACGCGACGCGCTCGCCGGGGTCTACGACCCCTGCTGCCGGGAGAAGGGCATTTCCGTCCTGGACATGGGCCTGGTGCGCTCGGTCCGGGTGGAAGGGGGGGTGGCCACGGTCGAGCTGCTGCTGACGTCGGGCTGGTGCCCGTTCGCGGCCGGCGTGCTCACCGAGGTGAAGGAGCAGATCCTCGGCCAGCCGGGGATCAGCGACGCCGAGGTGTCGATCGTCTGGGATGAGGCCTGGACGACGGATCGCCTCTCCCCCAGGGCGCGGGACATCCTGCGCTTCTTGCCCCCGCCCGCGGCCGTGGCCGACCGGGACGAGTACATCCGCGCCCACCTGCCCGCCAAGGAGTAGCGATGATCAACGATGCCTTCGTCTTCGACTGCGTGGCGCATCCCTTCAACTTCGACCCGAAGAACGCGTACGGCAATGCCGGCCTGATGTTCGACAACCACCTGTACGCGTTCCACAACGCCCTCACCCCCGACGACCAGCCCAAGCTTCCACCCGAGGAGTTCCTGCGGGAATGGACTCCTTCGGACATCCGCAAGATGGTGTTCGAGGAGTCGGACACCGACATGCTGGTGGCGATGCCGCTGCCGCTGACCGACCTGTTCCGGGACGGCCTGTCTCCCTGGGAAGCGTGCGCCGACCTGGCCAGTCGCGACCCCGACCGGACCGTCTTCTGGGGTTCGGTCAACCCGCTCGAGGGACGCAGGGCGCTGGACCTGATGGAGCGCCAGGTCGGCGAGTTCAAC
>Ga0207657_10006572_pt1 | contig 12040 bp, 9 predicted proteins | sample KBSC33metaG_FD_184316 | JGI IMG/M metagenome (GOLD analysis project Ga0207657, IMG submission 184316) | Corn rhizosphere microbial communities from Kellogg Biological Station, Michigan, USA - KBS C3-3 metaG (SPAdes) (version 2) | ecosystem: Host-associated > Plants > Roots > Rhizosphere > Soil ...
TATGCCGGCCTGGGCATCGTGCTGGTGCGCCTTGTCAGCGGCCTGCTCATGCTCGGAAGCCGCCGGCTGATCGTGCGCCTGATAAAATCGGCGATCACCAGGCTGAGGAACGACCTTGTCGTCAAGCTGTACAGCCTGTCGCGCGAATTTCACAACCGCGCCGACCTGAACCAGCTTCACACCCGACTGGTCCAGGACACCGAGCGGATGGACAATGTCAGCAACACACTGTTTTCCGGCATCGTGCCCTCAACCCTGGCGTCGCTGGTTATTATTGCCGCGCTGTTTGTCATGGATTGGCGGCTCACTTTGATGATGATCGCGATCGCGCCGATGGTGTGGCTGGCGCTGCGCATCACCAATCGCGGAATCCGCCGCGAAGTTCACGTCTTCCAGCGCGCCTTCGAAGATTTCAGCAATGGCATCCTGTTTGTCCTGCGCCAGATGGACCTGACCCGGTTCCTGGCCCATGAGCAGGGCGAAATCGCCCGCCAGGGCCAGAATGCGGACCGGCTGAAGGTGGCGGGAGAAAGCATGGCGATGAGCTTTGCCGGTCACCGCATGGTGCAGCAGCAGCTCACCGGCCTGGCGGGCGCGATCATTCTTATCGCCGGCGGCGCGGAAGTGGCCATGGGCGTAATGACCATCGGCGGCCTTCTGGCCTTCTATGTCGCGGCGGGTCTTCTCAACGGGGTGGTCAATACCGCGCTGGGCGGCGTGGCGGACCTGATCGCCGGCACCGAATCCCTGGCCGCCCTGCGCAGTTTGATAGATGCGGGCCCGCCAAATCCCTATTCGGGAACGCGCAAGACCGAGTTCGAAGGCCATATCGCGCTCGAGAATGTCGTGTTCGAATACGGCGCCCACCGGGTGTTGAACGGCGTCAGTTTGAATCTGCACCGGGGCGCGCGCATTGCCCTGGTCGGAAAAAACGGCGCCGGCAAGACCACCATCCTCAACCTCATCATCGGGCTTGAGCGCCCGAAATCCGGACTGCTGCATGCCGGCGGCATTGCCTATGACGCGCTCGATATGCCCACCCTGCGCCGGCAGATCGGGGTGGTGCCGCAGGCCATGACATTTTTCTCAGGTACGGTCCGCGACAACATCACATACGGAAAACCCGATACCAGCCAGGACGATCTGGTCGCCGCCGCCAAACTGGCCCAGGCGCATGACTTTATATCCAGCTTGCCCAAGGGCTACGACACGGAGATTGGAGAGAGCGGCCATTTGTTGTCGGGCGGGGAATGCCAGCGCATCGCGATTACCCGGGCGCTGTTGGCCAAGCCCAAGCTGCTGATTTTCGATGAACCGACCAATCACCTGGATTCCGAAGCGATCCAGACCTTGAACCGCAGCCTCGCCGGACTGGATTACCGACCTGCGATCCTGATGATCAGTCACGATCCGCGTGTCATGGAGCTCGCGAGCGAGATTTACAGCCTGGAGCAAGGCGCCCTGATACCCCTTCACGCTCACCAACCCGTTATCGCAACCGCCGGCTGACCATGTATCTCGAACAGAAATCCGAAAACGACCAGCGCGTGTTCTTTGACACGGTGTATGACAGGTCCCTGCAGGCTCAGGCCGCGGCCGGCCGCATCAGCCATGTGCTGGCCATTGCCGGCACCCGCGTTCAGCTCAATTTCGCCGGCGACCGGCTCGAGCGGCAGATTATGCCCGCGCTTTCGCATCTGTGCTGCGATCCGGCGGACGCTTTTGACGTCAGCTTCAATGTCTGGGACAGCGAATCGACCGGTGTCTCGATGCCGCCGCCGCCTTGCGCCCAGACGCATTTCACGGATCGCGGCGATATCTGGGGTTATGGCGGCACCCGCTTCCGCACGGCTTTCCACTGGATCGAATGTTCGGTCAGCGTTTTCGACCGCGAAGCCAAGACAGGCAGCTGGTGGGTCAAGGGCTCCGGCGCGCTTCCCTATTGGACCAAGGCCTCGCCGTTGCGCAGCCTTTTTCATTGGTGGATGGAGATGAACGGCAAGCAGTTGCTGCATGCAGCCGCTGTCGGCACGCCGCAAGGCGCGGTCCTGATAACCGGCAAGGGTGGGGTGGGGAAATCCACCACCGCCCTCAGCGCTATCCGGCGGGGGCTGCGTTATGCGGGTGACGATTATGTGATTGCGGGACTGAAGCCGGAGCCCGCGGTGTACAGCCTTTACAGCACGGCGAAGCTGAACCCGGATCAAATGCAGCGGTTTCCCGAGCTGGCGCGGTTCCTGACCAATGACCGGTTCCTGGGCGAGCAAAAGGCGGTCCTGCAATTGCACCCGCACTTCCAGGACCAGATCGCGTCCGCCATGCCGTTGCGCGCGGTTCTGACGCCGCGGTTCGGCGACAGTGCCGAGACGGATTTTTCGCATGTCTCGCCGATCGTGCTGCACCGGGCGGCTTCTTTCACCACCATGTCGCAGTTGCCCTATGCGGGCCGGGCCACCAGCGATTTCATCCACGGCATGATCGAGCAGGTGCCGGGATTCGAACTGGTCCTGGGCCGCGATCTGGACGGGGTGGTAGACGCCGTCGGGACTTTGCTGGGACAGTCCGACGAGGCGTTGAAGGAAAAGTCCAACGCCGGACGCGCGAAGACCGCCGCCAATTTGCCTTTGATTACGGTCATCCTGCCGGTTTACAACGGCGCGTCCTTCTTGAAGGACGCCATCGACTGCGTTCTCGCCCAGAACTATCCGGCCATCGAAATCATCGTGGTGGACGATGGGTCGAAAGACAATATCGACGAAGTCGTGGCCTCTCTGCCCGTCGAGGTCCGATACTTCAAGCAGGAGAACGCCGGCGCGGCGGCGGCGCGCAACCGGGGCATCAAGGATGCCTCGGGCGACATGATCGCTTTCCTGGACGTCGACGATCTGTGGCCGGAAAACAACCTGCATGTCCTTGCCGAAAGGTTGCGGCAGGACCCCGGGCTTTCGGTTGTCCACGGCCATGGCCAGTTGATGGAATTCGATAACGGCAGCAAGCGCTATGAATATGTGGGCAATCCCGAGGAATCTTTTCCCTATTATATCGGCGCCGGCCTTTACCGCCGCCAGGCATTCGAGCGGGTGGGCCTTTTCGACGTCGAGCTGAAATTCGCGGAAGACACCGACTGGTTCAATCGCGCGCACCATCTCAAGATCGGCCTGTTGCGTGTTCCCGAAGTGACCCTGCTGGTCCGCCGCCACGGCCAGAACATGACCAATGGGAAATCCCTGACCGAGCTCAACACGCTGCGCGTGTTCAAGAAGCAGCTCGACCGCAAACGCTCGGAGGGCGCGAACCAGCCCTGAAGCGGCCTATTTCGGTGCCTTGGCGCTCAGCCGGGCGGGCTGAAATTGTCCCAGATCAGCGATATGCCCGCGATGATCAACGCCAGCCCGACCAGGCGCGAGACGTTGCGCCCGTCGCTCATCGCCTTTTCCAGAAGCACCAGGATGGCGAGACCGGCAATCCAGACGATGTTCATGATGCCGCCCACGAACAGAAGCAGCATCAGGGCCCAGCAGCATCCGATGCAATAGATGCCATGCCGGAATCCCAGGCCCAGAGACGGCAAGGCATCTCTTTGGAACCCGCCATGCTGCTGAATGAACTGCAAAGGCGTGCGGCAGTTCGAGAGGCAGCGGAATTTCATGGATGACCACTGATACAGTCCGGCTGTGATCAAAATGGCTCCGCCCAGCACATCATCGGCGGTTGCCAGCATGGGCGTCAGGAGCGCGGCCCGGCCCAGTCCAACCTGAAGCCCGGCTGCCAGGAGGGAAAACGCCATCCAGGCCAGCAGATATCCGCCGGCGAACCATCCCGTCGCGGCGAAGGGCTTTTCCTGAGCTTGGGCCTGACGCCCGACGCGGGCATAGAGAAGGATCATGGGCGCCGCCGAGGGGGTCATCATGCCGGCCATCATCACGGCCCACATCAGGAAACTGAACAGGGAATCGGTGACGGACCAGGGGCGGATTTCCGGCGCCATCGCCATGCCCATATCCATGCCGGATATCGTCCCGCCCGGCATTCCCATATTCCTTGTGAGCCACAGGACATAGCCCCAAGCCAATGCCGTCAGGAGGAAAAGTGCCGCCAAAACCGCCTGGCGGTCGCGCCGCAGGACCGATTCAAATGTTGTACCAGTCATGCGTCAGCCGATCACACCGCTTTGAGACAGATTCAGTTCGCAGAAATGACCATGGCTGTCGGCCAGGTCAATGATCATGGGCTTGCGGACCTTGGACCAGCCCCTTCCCACTTCGGCGAGGCGGAACTCAAAACCGTTGGGATTGTCGATGCGTATGCGATGCTCGGCCTTGGTAATGGGATTGAGAATCGGAGCGCCGCGCGATTCCATGATGTCCGGAATGCTCAATCGCGCCGTGCGCCGGTCCACATCGATTTCGAAATCGATATCGGAATAGACCGGTTCATGAACCTTCTCCAGGGTCGAGGCGAAGACGTTGAAAATTGTCGCGCCCGGTTCGGTGTCCTGTCCGCTCAATATGCGCAAAAGGGCATCGCGCTGGGCGTCGTCGGCGCGCTGGTCGATGATGAGCGCCGCTTCGCCGTGCCCTTCGTGGATCGCGCCGGGCCAGATAAACATGCCCGCCACCTTCAAGCCGTCCAGCTTGGTGTCGCCATGATGGCCGCTATGGATTTGAAATCCGACCACCGCCCGGCAATGACCCTGTGTCGGTAAGCCGTTGAATTGACAGGGACATCCGTAGGAGCAATTGCAGTTGGAAAATTCCAGTGCGCGGATCGTCCAACGCGTTTCCGTCATAGCCCGCTCCCGCAACACCCCCATATACTAGCCTCTTCAGGGGAGGCTGACGAGCGCCGGACGGCACGCCGGCAAGGGATCTGCTGCTATGGTGAATGCCGCGGCATGATGGCGCAAGCTTCTGACAGACAAGGCGAAAACTTCCGATTCCTGGCCGGCGCGATCAACGTCTGGCCGGGTTGTCCCGCTGCTTGCGGAGCTGCGCCGCTGCGGGCGGCCGCTTGCTTTGCGTGCTTGCATCCGGCCTCTATATGTTTGGACAATTCCTTTCCAGGATCGCGATGAAGGTTTCCCAAATGGCGGCGGGCGAAAATGCGGGCGGCGAACCCGCCAACGCCCTTTCCGATTTTTTGGCGATGACCCACCGGGCGCTGTCCGCGGACGATAGCGGCGCGGTCGCCGACTATATTCCCGAACTGCTGAAGGCCGACCCGAAGCATTTTGGCATCGCGCTCGCGACCACCGACGGCCACATCTACGAGATCGGCGACGCAGGCATACCGTTCACGATTCAATCCATCTCCAAGGCCTTCGTATTTTCCCTTGCCCTGGAAATATTCGGTCCCGATCGCGTGGCGACCGTCATCGGGGTGGAGCCCAGCGGCGATGCGTTCAATTCGATCCGCCTCAGCGCCGACAACCGGCCGTTCAATCCGATGGTGAATTCCGGCGCGATTGCCTGTTCTGCCCTGATTCACCAGGCCCATGGCGAAAAGGCGGCCGAATATATCCGGCATATGCTGAGCCGTTTTGCCGGCCGCGAACTCGGCGTCGACGGATCCGTATTCGGATCCGAGCGCCTCACCGGCGACCGCAATCGCGCCATTTCCTACCTGCTGCGCAACTACCAGATCATCAAGGGCGATGTCGCGGATGTTCTGGACGTCTACTTTCACCAATGTTCCGTGCTGGTGACGGCGCGCGACCTGGCGGTGATGGCGGCAACGCTCGCCAATGGCGGCATCAATCCTTCCACCGGCGAGCGGATCATCAGCCCCTATACGGTGTCGCGCACCCTGTCGGTGATGACCAGTTCGGGCATGTACGACTATGCCGGCGAATGGACGTACCGGGTCGGCATCCCGGCAAAGAGCGGTGTGGGCGGCGGCATTCTCGCGGCGCTGCCGACCCAGTTCGGGCTCGGTTCCTTCTCGCCGCGGCTCGATGCGCATGGCAACAGCGTGCGCGGCCTGAAAGTGTGCGAGGAGCTGTCCAGGCATTTCGATCTGCACATGTTCAACGGCACCAGCGATCTGCGCAATTGCGTCGTGACCGACTACGATCTTTCCTGCGTTTCGCCGCGCGGGCGGCAGCCCCATGAGCAGAAGATACTGGACGAGCACAGAAGCAACGTCCGTGTTCTCGAACTGACCGGCACGCTCACCTTCGCCAATGCCGATCATATCGTCCGCCGGGTGGCCGGCAATCCGGGGCTGCAAGTGCTGGTCGTGGATTTCCGGCGCGTGCCCCGCATGAGCGTGGGCGCGGCCAAAATACTGGCGGAGATGTTTCACGCTCTCAGGGCGAGCCGGATCACGCCTGTCTTGTCCGGCGTCGACAAGCGCTCCGCCAACTGGTCCATCCTTTCTCCGCATCTTGGCGAAGACGCGCATCATTTCGTGCGGCTCGACGAAGCGATCGAATGGGCTGAAGACCAGATCATTTTCCGCTTCGGCGGCTTGATGCAGGTCGTCGACGCCATGGACCTGGCCGACCAGGAATTGCTTGCGGGCCTGACGCCGGACCTGGTCAAGCAGATTGGCGCGCTGGGAACGCCGCGGGGCTTCGGCGCGGGGGAGAGAATTTTTTCCAGCGGCGCGGCATCGACCTCCCTGTTCTTCCTGCAAAGCGGCATGGTCAGCGTGAAACTGCCCGACGGGGTGCGGCTGGCGACCCTGGTCCCGGGAACGGCGTTCGGCGAGATGTCGCTGTTCGAGACGCGGCGTACCGCCGATGTCTGGGCCGACAGCGCCGTGCGCTGCATCGAGCTTCCACTGGAGCGCTTTTACCAGTTCCGCGACAGCCACCCGCAGATCGGCGAGCAGATCATGCGCAATCTGGCGGGCTTGCTGGTGCGCCGGCTGGGCCGGGCGAACCGGCGCATCGACCTGCTCAGCAGTCACTAGACAGCGTTCCGGAGGCTAAAGCCCCGCCGCGTTCGCTAGCACCGCGAGTATTCCCACATAGGTCAGTTGATGCAAAAGCTGGTCGGCGCCGAATACCGCCCAATAGAGGCTTTGGTTGATGCCCAGGCGATAGCGCTTGTCGATGTGCAGCTTCAGCCAATCGACATGATAATGGATCAGGAATTCCACGGCCAGAATGGCGGCGATGAGGCCGGGGGCGCGCGAAAGCAGCAGGATCGCGGGCAGCGATCCGATGGCATGCAGGCCGGCATGTATGAAACCGGCGCGATGGCCGTAAATTCCCTTGTTGCGGTAGAGATAGGCGGTCTGCAGCACAAAATCGCAGATGAAATGCTTCACCTCGAACAGAGTGAGGCTCCACAACAGAAGCGCGGTGCTGGGGCTCAAGCGTCCTGGCTCCGCGGCTCAGGCCAAGCCCAGTCCGGCCCGGGCAATCTGGGGCTGTTGATGGTGGAGATCGTCAGGCCTGGCATCGAATCGGCGTGCTTCGGTATGCCCGGCAAGCATCGGGCTGAACGGCGCCAATAGCAAGCCCGCTGGCGGGACCGGCGCCGATCCCCTAGGATTTGACGTCGATCCTTCACAAGGCGCTATGGTGAATCCTCTCCTGGAGCTGTGCCAGTCCGTCCCGGTGCGCGAATTCGCGCCGAGCGCGCCGATGCTCGCGGAAGGCAAGACCTCCGGACTGCTCTATGTCCTGATCGATGGCGATGTCGAAATCGTGAAGGGGGATTTTCAGATCAATATCGTGTCCGATCCCGGCGCCATTTTCGGCGAGATATCGGTCTTGCTGGACATTCCCCACATGGCCACGGTTCGCGCCTTGTCGCGGTGCCGGGCACACGAAATACGCGACGGCAATGAATTCCTGAAGGCGCACCAGGAGATCGCTTATCATCTCGCCCAGCTTCTCGCCCGGCGCCTGCAGGGCGTATCGACCTATCTGGTCGATCTCAAGCAGCAGTTTGCCAGCCAGGAAAACCATCTCGCGATGGTCGACGATGTGCTGGAAACGCTGGTTCACCAGCAACATCAGCGTTTCATGCCGGGTTCGGACCGGGATCCCGGCTTCTGAGCCAGTCGGGCAATCGATGCAGCTGGGCCAGCGGGCGCTGCAACGGCATGTCGAGCTTCACGCTCTGGGCTCCCGCCAAGGAAATCCATACCGCTTCGCGCATCTTTGTATCGATGATGATGTGGGCCGGCACCTCGCCGATCTGATTGCCGCAATTGAAAACCCAGGTCGCGCCGATCCGGTCGGTCCAGGAACCGTCCTTGATGAAGGGCGCCTGGTGAATATGTCCCGCAAAGACGATGTCGGGCTTGAACCGGCCAATCCATTCGCTCAGTTCGACATCGCCGTAGAATTTCCTGCCGTCCCAGCTGGTCGGCGAACCGTCGGGCGGTGCGTGATAAACCCAGATCCAGGTTTTCTTCGGCTTCTCACTGTCACAGGCCAGTTGCGCTTCGACGGCCTGTTTCGCGCTGGGGCCGTCCCACCAGGGACAAACCGTGACGAGGATATCGTCCAGTGCCACGCTGTCTCCATCCGACGGTATGCCCATCAGCTTTACCCGGCGCATCCAGCGCGCGGTTTTCTCGCCATTGGCGTCCCGCGAATCCAGATCGTGATTGCCCGAGGATGTGATGATCCGGGTGCAGTCCATCAACCGCTTCAGATATTTCAGGATCACCACGACCTGGACGCTACCGTCGACGGAATTTGAAATATCGAGATGGTCGCCCGCGATCACGACGGAATCGAAGTCCGGCCCAACGGAAGCCGTCCAGTCATACTGCTTCAGGGCGTAGTGCAGGTCGGAGACCAGCAAAAATCTCATGCCGCGGCACTCCCAGATGGAATCATGACAGAACGATGACAGTCATTGTCCCGTCGTTGTAGCGGCAATTGCCCCATGATAGTTTTTTGACTTGATGGGCAGCGGCTGACGCGGACCAAGCGTAGGGGATTTATGATGCAAGGCGAAGGGCAAGACATATTCAAACCGAGCTTTTTGGGGCTTTTCAAAAACGAAGAAAATGTCGTGTCCCTCAAGGCCGGTGAACTTCTTTTCAAGAAGGGAGAGCCTGCCAAGAGTATGTATATCGTGTTGTCGGGCGAGCTGCGGATTGGCGACGGCAACAAGATTTTTGAACAACTTGCGCCCGGCGGCCTGGTGGGCGAAATGGCGCTGATCGATCACGCACCGCGCGCCGCCACGGTTACCGCGGTAACGGACTGCACCCTGGCTGCCATCGACGAAAAACGGTTCGTTTTTCTGACCCAGCAGACGCCCAGCTTTGCGTTGAATGTCATGCGCGTGCTCAGTCAGCGTCTTCGCCGGATGGATGCATTGATCAGCGGCTAGGCGCGCGAGAGGATTTTTGCGCTGCACCATGCGGCCTGCCCGCAACGGGAAGAGGCCCCCTGGAACATTATTCTGGTCAATTAATAGGCAGGATTTGGCTATTCCTTGCGCAGTCGAGGCGGCCAACGGCGATTATTCGTACGTTGCTCTGTCATCGTAAACCAAAAGTAACGATGGGATATTCTTTGCTGCTTCGCACTGCGGTAGGCTGTCGGCATAAGGCACCGGGGGCAGAGGGCCCGCGGTTTTCGGGCGTTCGTTTTATCGGGGAAGTGGGGCAGCCGTGACAGCGGCAATGCCAGCCGCGGCACAGGGCCAGGCCGGTCTTGTCGTCATCGTCAGGCAAACAAAATCTCGCAAACCGATGACCGTTTTTTCGAGCGGTGGTGTGGTGTTGTTTTTCTGAGTTGCAACTGAGTTTTGCCAGTTCCAGCCGGGACGCGTTCGCCCGCCATTGCCAAGGCATTGACACAGGGCATGAGCCTTTGTGGCGCTTTCGGTGGGCGGGGCATTGTGTGACGCAAGCATCACGGTCTGGATTTCGCCGTCTCGGCTTGGCGGTTGTCGTCGTCGTTTTCGCGTCGCTCGGCGCGAAGGCGCAGATTCCCGGTCCGCTGCCGGGCGCGGCGCAGCCGGGCCGGGACCGGCCGCTGCCGGAAATTCCGGCGCAGCCCAAATTCGATTTCCGGATAGAGACGCCAAGCCGTTCCTTGGTGCCGCGCGCGGTCGACGAAATACGTTTTCGCCTGAACGGCATCCAGATCAACGGCGCGGTGACGTTGCCCGCCAGTTCGTTCGGCGGCCTGTACCAAAAGCTGATCGGCAAAGATGTGAGCCTGTCGGACATTCTGGACGTTGCCGCGGGAATCGAAAACGAATACCGGCGGGCGGGGTACATCCTGGTGCGGGCCTTTGTTCCACCGCAGCGCGTGGCGGATGGGATTTTCACCATCAATGTGGTCGAGGGATTCATCGCGAATGTGGCGATCGAGGGCGGCACGGCGGGCACCCGCAACCGTATCCGCACCTTTCTGGAGCCGGCCCGCACGTCCAAGCCGCTTCAGCTGAAAACCATCGAACAGGCATTGCTGCTGGCCAACGATCTTCCCGGCGTGATCGCGGGCGGCGTCTTGCGCCCGTCGCCGGATACGCCAGGCGCGTCGGAACTGGTGGTGACCGTGCCTGACCGTCCGATCACCGGCCGATTTGCCGTCGACAATCGCGGCTCGCGCTTTTCCGGGCTTTGGTCCGCGACGGCGGATGTGGCGATAAATTCGGTATTCGACGATGAAGACCAGGTGGAGGGCAGCCTTGCCGGCGCGCTGGACAGCTCTCCGCTGCGGCGGGCCTTCGGTCAACTTCGTTATCGCCGCCCGGTGGGCGAACAGGGTGGATTGCTGAGCATGATCGGCACCATCACCCATGGCGAGCCGGGATCGACCCTGCAGGCATTCCATGTCCTCACCGATTCCTGGGCGGTGGGACCGCGCTTCACGCTTCCCCTGAAGCGAACCCGCGCTGAAAGCATCGTGCTGGAAACCGGCTTCACCGCGCAGTCTGCCCGGGTGAACATTCTGGGCACGCCGCTTAGCCATGATGACTGGCGGGTCGCCGATCTCGGGCTCAGCTATCTCAGCAACGATCTGCTTGGCGGCGCCTGGGCGGCGAATGTCGATATCGCACAAGGGCTGCCGGTCTTGGGCGCCAGCGCCAATGGCGCGCCGGATCTGTCGCGGATCGGCGGGCGGGTGGATTTCACCAAACTGTCCGGCGGCCTGCGCTTTACCCGCCCGGTGGCGGGACGGTTCGAGGTCATGCTGGCGGGGCAGGGGCAATATGCCTTTGATCCCCTTCTGATCGGCGAGCAATTCGCCTTCGGCGGAACGCAGATCGGGCGCGGTTACGACATCGGCGCGATTACCGGGGATCATGGCCTGGGCGGCACGGTCGAGCTCCGCTACGACCCGCAAGCCAGAATTCCCGCGGTTCAGGCCTTGCAGCCGTATCTGTTCTACGACAAGGCCAAGGTGTGGAACGTCCAGAATAACGGGCTGCCGGGGCAAGGCATCAGTTCGGTGGGAGGCGGCGTTCGTGCCTGGCTGGATCACGGTATTTTCGGCGATATCGAAGTGGTGCAGACCTTGGAAGCCGTACCGGGCAGCGATGGCGGCCGCCGCGCCACCAAATTGCTGCTGAATGCCGCGGTGGAGTTCTGATGCGCAGAGCGGCCAACCTCCGTTCCGGACACACCTGCTGGCGTATGATCCTGGCGGGCTGGCTTGCCGTCGCACCGGTCTTGCCGGCGCCGGCGCAGATTCTGCCGTCCGGGGGCAGCATCGCGGCCGGTTCCGCATCCATCGTCTCGGTCGATCCCGCCAGCACGAGAATCGTGCAGCAAAGCCAAAAGGCCGTGATCAACTGGCAGAGTTTCTCGATCGGCTCAGGTGCAAGCGTCACCTTCCAGCAGCCAGACTCCGCCGCCATCACCCTCAATCGCGTCACGGGCGGTGGTGCCTCCGTCCTCAATGGCGGTCTTTTCGCCAATGGCCAGGTCTGGCTGGTCAACGGCAACGGCATCCTGACGGGAGCGGGCAGCCGCATCGATGTGGGCGGGCTGCTCGCCACCACATCCGATATCGCGGACGGCGATTTCCTGGCGGGCCATTACGCCTTCGGCGGGACTTCGAGCCCTGCTGCCGTGATCAACCGGGGATCGATCAAGGCCGCGACCGGCG
>Ga0207657_10006573_pt1 | contig 12039 bp, 13 predicted proteins | sample KBSC33metaG_FD_184316 | JGI IMG/M metagenome (GOLD analysis project Ga0207657, IMG submission 184316) | Corn rhizosphere microbial communities from Kellogg Biological Station, Michigan, USA - KBS C3-3 metaG (SPAdes) (version 2) | ecosystem: Host-associated > Plants > Roots > Rhizosphere > Soil ...
AAGGCGTCGCGACCCAGGAGGGCATCGCACGGACCCTCGCCTCGCGCTACCAGCTCCCGCTGATCGACCTGGCCAAGGCCGGCGTCGACCCAACGGCGGCGGCACAGGTTCCGATGCATGTGCTCGAGCGCGTCGAAGCCATTCCGTACGCGATCGAAGGCGGCGTGCTGCGCGTTGCCGTTCCGGATCCGGGAAACGTCCATGCGATCGACGAACTGCGGATCGCGACCCGGCTCACGATCGAGCTCGCGGTTGCGACCCGCGACGACGTTCAGGCGGAGATCCGCCGGATCGTCCGCACGTCCGAGGCTTCCGGTGCGCGTGCCGCCCTCGAGGAAGAGCAGCTCATCCACGAGCAGGAGGTCGAGGACGCCGACGACCTCGAGGTCGACGACGGAGTCTCCGACGCGCCGCTCGTGCGCCTCGTCAACTCGGTGATCTTCCAGGCGGCCGAAGACGGCGCCTCCGACATTCACTGGGAACCGCAGGAGGACTCGCTCGTCGTGCGGCTTCGCATCGACGGCGTGCTCCAGGAAGTGCAGCGCATCCCGAAGCGCTTGGCGGCGGGTGTCACCACGCGCCTCAAGGTGCTCGCGAAGCTCGACATCGCCGAGCGGCGGAAGCCGCAGGACGGCCGCATCGCCCTGAACGCGCAGGCAGCCGGACGCATGATGGACATCCGCGTCGCTGTGCTGCCGACGGTCGAAGGCGAGTCGATCACGATGCGTCTCGTCGACAAGTCGAAGAAGGTGCCGACGCTCGCCGAGCTCGGCCTCTCCGACGACATGCAGAAGAAGATGACCGAGATCTTCATGCGGCCGACCGGCGCGCTGCTCGTGACCGGGCCGACCGGTTCCGGTAAGTCGACGACGCTGTACGCAGGCTTGACGCAGGTCAACCGGCCGGAGATCAACATCATCACGGTCGAAGACCCGGTCGAGTTCCGTCTGCCCGGCGTCAACCAGGTTCAGATCAACGTCCGTGCCGGGCTCACGTTCGCGGCGTCGTTGCGCTCGATCCTTCGTTCCGACCCGGACGTGGTGATGGTCGGCGAAATTCGCGACGGCGAGACGGCGAAGATGGCGATCGAGGCCGCCCTCACTGGACACCTTGTGCTCTCCACGCTGCATACGAACGATGCACCGGGTGCGCTGACGCGGCTCAACGAGATGGGTGTCGAGCCGTTCCTCACGGGCTCGGCGGTGACCGCAGTGCTTGCGCAGCGGCTCGCGCGCAAGCTCTGCTCGCAGTGCTGCGAGATGTACACGCCGTCGGTCGACGAGCTGATCAAGGCGAAGGTCTCGCCGGACGTCGCGGCGATGACAGACGGCATGGCGCTCTATCGCAAGCGCGGCTGCCCGCGGTGCAACCAGACGGGCTACCGCGGCCGGATCGGCATCTTCCAGCTGATGACGATGGACGAGGATCTGCAGACGCTCGCGGCGCACAAGGCGTCGCGCGAAGAGATCGAGCGCTGCGCGATGGGGAACGGCATGCGCACGTTGTGGGACGACGGGCTCGCCAAAGTCGCGGCCGGCCTCACGTCGGTCGAAGAGCTCGCCCGCGTTACTACGTAACTACGTTGCCAGCCGGCGCGCAGCGCGCCCGAGCCCGGCGGCGTCGAACACGTACGGCGTCGCGTTGGCGATCGCGTGGATCGGCCAGTCCAGGTCGGCCGACCCGTCGGCGGCGTTGATCGCATAGCGCACCGGGATCTCGTGGCAGACGCAGAGGATCGTGTCCTCGGCGCGCAGCAGCAGGCGCTCGTACGCCGCGCCGTAGCGGTAAGCGGCGTCGTCGAGGCTCTCCCCGCCGGGAAACGGGTCACCGTGGTCGTGTGCCTTCTTCCACGCGCGGTACTCGTCGAGGGTGCGGCCCTCGAGCTCGCCGATACGGATGTCGTTCAGATCGCGATCGACCTCGACGGGAATGTCGGTTCGGCCCTCGAGCGCGATCCGTGCGGTCTCCTGCGCGCGAGGGAACTCGGAGACGACGCAGAGGTCGATCGAGACGCCGGCGATCTGGCCGTGGAGCCTGCGCGCCTCGTCGATCCCGAGCGGCGACAAGCCCCGGTCGATGACCGGATCGCCGTTCACGACCTTGTCCACGTTGAACAACGACTGCCCGTGGCGCGCGAGGAGCAGGAGCCGCATAGCCCGACCGTACCTGGCACTTCGGAACAACCGGGGTCAGACGCGGTTGATGTCCCGCGAGAACCTGCCTATGGAATCAATTGAGTGCCGTTAGCTTGCGAGCTGCGTGGTCGTCGGTACGTTCGAGAAATGGCACGCAAGCCACGGATCCAGGTCGCTGATGTCATTTACCACGTGACGTCGCGTGGGGTCGAGAAGCGAGCGATTTTCGATGTCTTCAGGGGCGATCGGGAGCTCTTTCTCGCGCTGCTGGCGGCGGTCGTCGTGCGTTACCGCTGGCGAGTGCACGCGTACTGCTTGATGGGCAGTCACTTCCATCTCGTCGTCGAGACTCCGGACGCGAATCTCGCGGCCGGTATGCAGTTCCTCAAAGGTCAATATGCGATTTGGTTCAACAACAACACCGCGCGCGAGGGGGCGTTGTTCGAGCGTCGTTACCGCAGCGAGCTCGTCGAACGTGAGGCACATGCGTATGAGCTCGCACGGTACGTAGTCTTGAACCCCGTGCGCGCAATGTTGTGCGCGCACCCGCGTGACTGGCGTTGGAGCAATTATCTCGCCGCGGTCGGAGCTGTGCCGGCGCCGCGGTTTCTCTATCGCCAGGGCCTGCACGATCTCTTCGGCGACGGACCTCGAGGCATTGCCGCCTACGAGCGTTTCGTCGAAGATGGGATCGGGCTCCTACGGCTCCAAGCCGTCGCTTGACATCAGCGTCTGACCCTGATTGAAAGCTGCGCCTCCTGCGCGACTGTCCACTCCGGACACGGCTGGGGTCAGACGCTGCCGGTCAGTCGACGAGTGCCGGCAACGGCCGTGGGTTCCGCAGCCACTGCTGCACCCGCCAGGCGGCCGCGCGTGGGGACGCGAGGAGCGGGGCCGCGCCGATCAGGAGAAGCACCAGTGACGTGTCCCAGTAGTAGCCGTACCGGACCGGGTCGAGCATCAGCCGGCAGATCGACGTCAGGGCCGGGACGAGCCACGTGCTCGCGCCGAACCGGCGCAGCCGCCACGCGAGCACCGCGCCGAAACCCACGACGATCAATGCCTCGGCGAGTCGCATCGGCCAGCTGAAGGTCTCGCCCTGCCCGAAGACGTACCCGGGGACACCGCCGACGATCGCCCAGTGCAGATCGAACATGTGGAAGTCGCCGCCGAGCGCAAACGGCGCGTACACGGCCGCTGCCGAGAAGAGCGCAACGACGCCGGAAGCGATCGTCCGGCGCAGCTGAGGCAGCAAGAAGAGGACAGACGCGCCGAGCAGGCCCCACGTCTCGAACCCGGCCGACAGGCCGACGAGCAGCCCGGCAACGAGCAGTTGGTCGCGCCGCGCCGCGCGCGCCGCGAGCAGCCAGACCAGTGCGATGAAGAGCTCCGACGGGTGGCCCCATTCCCACATGTCGCTGACGATGCCGAGGCCGAGCGCGCCACCTGTCATGATCGCGAGCGGCTTCCAGCTACGCCGCGCGACGACAGTCGCAACGCCGAGCAGAGCCGCTGCGCCGATCATGTTCAACGCGATCGCCTCGCCGCGCAGCGATCCGCCGAGCGTGCGCCCGATGAGGCAGACGATCATCTCGAACGGGCCCGCCTGGAGCCACGCGTCGTGGTAGGTGTGCTGCCAGTTGCTCGAGAGCATGATCGATCCCGCCTGCGCGAAGCTGTCGGCGTCGGAGAAGGTGACGCTGTTCAAGATCCAGCCCGACGCAGCAGCGGCAGCGAGCACGAGCAGCCAAACGGAGGCGAGCCGCGCTAGCTCCCCGTTGCGAACGCGCCGGCCGAGCTCAGCTGGCCTGGACATCGCAGCCGAGGTACATCAACGCTTCCACGGCTTCGGTGACGAAGGCCGTTGCCTGGCGTGAGTCGGCAAACGTGTACGGACCCGGCCGCAACGCGGTCGCTGCGTTCGGGGGGAAGACCTCGGTCTCGACGATGCACTGGGCGCCGTAGTCGATCGCGCGCATGACGGCGACGGACCGGCCGTCCTTCCGGGCGACGCGAACGAACAATTCGGTTCCTTGCCCACCGGCCATCGGCGCGGTCTCGGTCAACCTGCCGCCGCACTGGTCGTCAGGGCGGGAGGCGCTGCCGTGGTAGTCGTCGACGGAGCGGTCGCATTCGCCGCGGCCTGCTGGATGATCGTGCGGTCGTTGAAGCCGGTGAGCGTGACGTACAACGTTCCCGGGCGGATGTAGACGAGCGTTGCGGGCGCGACGGGCAGCTTGCCGAGCAGCCGGGTGAGCACCTCGACCGCGCCGCCGTTCCCGTCGACGTCGACGGGAACGAACGCCACGCCGGCGAGGCCTGCGCCGGCGCGCGCTTCGCCCAGCGCGAGCTGTGCGATCTGGTCGCCCTGCGAGGTCAGCTGGACCACAGCGACCTTGTGCGCGGCGAGCCCGCGCGCCACCGAGCGGGGGAGCCCGGCCTTGAGCGCAGCGGTGAGGTTCGGGTCGACGCGGACGACATGCTTCTTCCTCACGACCTGCGGCTTCGCCGCGGTAGTGGTCGTCGCGTGATGACGCAGCTTGAGCGGCGTGATCGCGGGAGCAGCGGCATTCGATGCCGTCTGGTTCATCGCGAGCGTCACGAAACCGAGGGCGAGCGCGACCGCGGCGAGGACGCCGGCGATCACGATTCCCCGCAGGTGGGCGCTTCCGGTCACCTAACTCCTATCGGCAGGAAACGCCTGTGCTTGAGCGGCAAACGAGGTCGCCAGAAAGACCGAGGGCCCGGTTTCCCGGGCCCTCAGTGACACGTGCTGAGCGTGGTGCTTACGGGCAAGCGCCCGACGTGATCGCCGCGCCGGGGCCGGCCTTCTTGTAGACCGAGTTACCGACGGTCGAGTCCACGCAGTACGTGGTCGAGTTCGCCGTCTTGACCCGGATGTTCTTGATGCCGGCGTCGTAGGAGGCCTGCAGCGTCGCGGACGTCGCACCGGTGTAACCGGTGGTGTGGTCGGCGGCGAATGCCTCGAGGCCCGGGATGGATGCGCGGACGTTGGCCTGTGCGGCCGCGTTGTTCGCGCGATCCTTGAACTTGAGGTACGACGGGATCGCGATAGCAAGCAGGATCCCGATGATGATGATGACCACCAGGAGCTCGATGAGCGTGAAGCCCTCGTTCGCCTGGAGCCGCTTACGAATGGCGTCCAACGTTAGTTCTCCTTCCTGCACGCCGTCCTGCGCTGCCGCAGTCGAGCGAGGTAGATGAAGCGTGAGGGGTGCTGTTGCAGCCCCTCACGCGCAGAGCGTGCTTGCTGATTACGGACAGGCGCCTGAGGTGATGGGAGCGCCGGGGCCGGCCTTCTTGTAGACCGAGTTACCAACGGTCGAGTCGATGCAGTACGTGGTGCTGTTCGCCGTCTTGACCACGATGTTCTTGATGCCGGCGTCGTACGAGGCCTGCAGGAGCGCCGAGGTCGCGCCCGTGTACGCGGTGCCGTTGTGGTCAGCGGCGTACGCCTCCATGCCCGGCACTGCGGCGCGAACGTTGGCCTGTGCGGCCGCGTTGTTCGCGCGATCTTTGAACTTGAGGTACGAGGGGATCGCAATTGCCAGCAGGATCCCGATGATGATGATGACGACCAGGAGTTCGATAAGGGTGAAGCCCTCGTCACTCTTGAGCCGCATCTGCAGCTTGTTCAACATTCCTCTGTAGCTCCTTCCAAGCACATGAGGGATTACCGATTGGTGGTCACGTATCGGACGGGACTCACTCACCCCACGCCCCCTTATGAGGGATTCGGCATCACCCGCGTTGAGGTAGCTCGAACGAGGCACCTCATCCGAGGGACTGAGCCCAAAAAAACGTCATGGCAAGTCCCTCAAGTCAGCGAGCGGCCCTGCCGATAGCGCCAAGGTGAGCGACGTCACCTCAATCGATCAGCTGCTCGAACAGATGGTGCAGTTGAATGCGTCTGACCTCCACCTGACGGTGGGGGCGCCGCCTGTCGTGCGCCTGAAGGGTCACCTGCAGCGCTTCGACGGCGTGTCGGCGATGAGCGCCGACAATACGCGTGACCTGCTGTACCGCATTCTGTCGACCGAGCAGCAGAAGCGCCTCGAGCTCGCACGTCAGCTCGACTTCGCCCACTCGATCCCCGGCGTCGCCCGCTTCCGCGTCAATGTCTTCTTTCAGCGCGAAACGCTGGGGGCGGCATTCCGCCTGATTCCGAACGAGATCAAGTCGCTCGAGGAGCTCGGCCTTTCAGCCTCGCTGCATCAACTGGCGGAGAAGCCGCGCGGTCTCGTGCTCGTCACCGGTCCGACCGGCTCGGGCAAGTCGACCACGCTCGCGTCGGTGATCGACGAGATCAACCGCACGCGCCACGATCACATTCTCACCGTCGAGGACCCGATCGAGTTTCTGCACCGCCACAAGGGGTGCATCGTCAACCAGCGTGAGATCGGCGTCGACGCACTCTCCTTCGCCGAAGGCCTGCGCGGCGCGCTTCGTCAGGACCCGGACGTGATCCTGGTCGGCGAGATGCGCGACCTCGAAACGATCGCAACCGCTATGACCGCGGCCGAGACCGGCCACCTCGTCTTCGGCACGCTGCACACGCAATCCGCGCCGGGAACGATCGACCGCATCATCGACGTCTTCCCGCCGGAGCAGCAGGAACAGGTTCGCGTACAGATCGCCGGCACGCTGCAGGGTGTCATCACGCAGGCGCTCCTCCCGACCGCCGACGGCGCCGGCCGCGTGCCCGCGCTGGAGATTCTCCTGCCCGACGACGCCGTCCGGAACCTGATCCGCCAGGGCAAGGTCGAGCAGATCTATTCGGTCATGCAGACCGGTACGGCGAAGGGAATGGTCACCATGGAGCAGTCGCTCGCCGAGTTGGTGATCCGCGGCATCGTCTCGATGGATCTCGCGGTGTCGCGGTCGTCGCGCCCCGAACAGCTTCAAGGTCTGCTGGAGCGTGCTGGGTTCGTGGATCCGAACGCGCCCGCTGCAGACGAAAATGGTCACTCACATGCGGCACCTGCGGAGCCCGTTTTTGGCGGGCTGCGGGTCTCCGGGAGCTAGTCACCCGTGTCAGATTCGTTCTGGAAGAAGGAGATCTCCTTCGGGCGCAAGCCGAAGAAGGAGGAGGAGCCGATCGACGGCGGTGAGGTCGCTCCTGCGATCAAGGCCATCCTCGACCCCGAGCAGCCGACGGTTGCGCCGGCCGCGATCGAGCAGCCTTCGGTCGAGCAGCCCGCTGTGGAGGCGGAAACCGTTGCGGGACAACCAGCGATTTCGGCGCCGACGGATCAGACCGCCGCGGCGGCCGAGCTTCCGCCGTCCAGGGGCGACTACGGCTGGCTCACGACGTCGTTCGATCCGAATGACCTGCCGGACGAGATGCCTGCGATCGCGGCGCCGCCCGTCTCGGGCCCTCCGCCCATCCGCGTGCCGTTGGCGGAATCGATGCCCGCACGACAGGTCGACCTCGACCCCGTTGTCGTGCCGGTCCCGGCCGAGGTCGAGCGGGAGCACGAGCTCGAGCCCGCGGCCGAGGCCGAGGGCAAGGAGGCAGCAGCACCGTTCTGGAAGAAGGAGCTCTCCTTCGGCCGCGCGGCGAAGGGGTCGAAAGAACCGAAGCCGGCGAAGGCCAAGAAGCCGAAGGCTGCCAAGGAACCGAAGGCCGCGAAAGAGCCGAAGGAGCCGAAGGAGAAGAAGCCGCCGATCTGGAAGCGCGAGCTGAAGCTCGGCCGCGCGCCGCAGGAGGCGACCGCGCCGGCGGCCCTCAGCGAGCCGAAGGAAAAGAAGCCGCCGATCTGGAAGCGCGAGCTGAAGCTCGAGCGCAAGCCCAAAGAAGCCAAAGGCCCCAAGGGAGAGAAGCAGCCGAAGGCTGCCAAAGAGCCGCGCGAGAAGAAGCAGAAGGTCTCGAAGACCGGGATCGTCGGGCTCAAGATCGGCGCGTCGCAGGTTGCCGCCGCGCGCGTCACGAACAACGGCGGCTCGCCGCAGTTGCACCAGATCGCGCGCGCGTCGCTCCCAGACGGTGTTGTCGTCGGTGGCGAGCTGCGCGACATCGAGACGCTCGCGCAGACGCTCAAGGAAATGTTCGCGAAGCACAAGCTGCCGAAGAAGGGCATCCGGCTCGGCATCGCCAACAATCGCATCGGCGTCCGCACCTTCGAGATCGCCGGCATCGACGACCCGAAGCAGCTCGCCAACGCGATCAAGTTCCGCGCGCAGGAGACCCTGCCGATCCCGCTCGAGGAGGCCGTGCTCGACTGGCAGCTGCTCTCCGAGTCCGTCGACGAGGAGACGGGGCAAACCGTTCGGCGCGTCCTGCTCGTCGTCGCCTATCGGGAGCTCGTCGAACGCTACGTGCTCGCCTGCAAGAAAGCAGGCATCTCCGTCGCCGGCATCGACCTCGAGGCGTTCGCCATGCTGCGCGCACTGGCCGAGCCGCCGGCACCGGATGCACCGCCCGCGACGGGCGCTCAGGTCGTCGTCAACGTCGGCCACGACCGTTCGACGTTCGCCGTCTCGGACGGCCGCGTCTGCGAGTTCACACGCGTGCTCGGCTGGGGCGGGCAGAACCTTTCCGTCGCGATCGCGCGCGCACTCGACATCACGCCGTCGGAAGCGACCCCGCTCAAGCATGCGCTTTCACTCGTCGCGCAGGCCACGCCGCCCGAGGGAATCTCCCCCGAGGCTCTGGGCGCAGCGCGCGAAGCCGTGACACGCGAGTTGCAATCCTTTGCTCGCGAGCTCGTCTCGAGCCTGCGCTTCTACCAGAACCAGCCTGGCTCGCTCGGGATCGGTCAGCTCGTCTTGACGGGCGGCTCAGCACACCTGCCGGGCTTCGCCGACGAGCTGCACCGGTTGATCGGCGTGCCCGTCATGGTCGGCGACCCTCTCAACCGGGTTGCCATCCCGAAGAAGTTCCGTGAGCCCGAGTACGCACTCGGCTCCCTTACGGTCGCCATCGGCCTCGGGATCGAGGACTGACGTGCGCGCTGTCAACCTTCTTCCCGGCGGCGAAGAACAGGGCCGCAAGATCCCGCCGCTTCCCGTGCTCGCGGGCTGCGTCGGGGCCGTCCTCGTGTCGGCAGTGCTTGCGGTGATGTTCCTGTCCGCGAGTTCCGGCGTTGCGAAGAAGCAGCAAGCTCTCGACCAGATTCAGGCCGAATACGCAGCGATGCCCGTTCCGGCGCCCGCCTCGCCGGTCGTCGCGGAGCTCCCGCAGCAGCGGCAGACCCGCGTCACGGCGCTCGCGACCGTGCTGGGTCAGCGGGTCGCCTGGGACAGGCTGCTCCGTGAGGTCTCCCAGGTCGTACCGAGCGACGTCTGGCTCGTCACGCTGAACGCGCTCGCGCCCTCGATCAGTCCGGCTAGCACCGCTACGCCCGCCGCGGGCTCGGAGCCGCAGCAGAGCTTCATCGTCACCGGCTGCACGTACTCACAGGATTCGGTCGCGCGCTTCCTGGCGCGGCTCTCGGTCGTTCCGGACCTCATGAACATGACGCTCGGCAGGTCGCAATCGAGTGGAGACGCCTCGGGCGGCGGGAGCGGCGGCGGCGGTCAATGCCCGGCCGGAATGTTCACCTTCACGCTGCAGGGCGCAGTTCATCCGGCGGGAGCCTCGTAATGAAGAAAAAGCTCGCAGCTCTCGACATCAGGATCCAGTTCGGCGCGATCGCGTTTCTGTTGCTGCTGTTCGCCTACGGCGCCCACACGCTGGTCATCGCGCCGCAAGGGGCGAAGGCCGCCAAGTTGCAGCAGCAAGCTGATGCCGTGCAGCTCCAGATCTACAAGCGGCGCGCCGAGCTCAAGAAGGGGCTGCGCCCACCGACGATCGAGACCGCGGATCTCTTTCGGCTCGCACGTGCGATGCCCGACCGGACCGATATGCCCGGAATCATCCTCACGCTCAGCGACCTCGCGCGCTCGTCCGGGATCAAGTTCGACCTGATCGAGCCCGTCAACGGAGGCGCAACGCAAAGCGGCTCGTACGAGACCGACCGGATCCACCTGCTGTTCAACGGCGACTTCTACGGCCTCAGCGACTTTCTCTACCGGCTGCGGAGCCTCGTCACGGTGCACGACGGCAAGCTCGAAGCGAGCGGGAGGCTCTTCAACGTCGACACGGTGACCTTCAATGTGCTCACTGACTCGTTCCCGAAGATCTCGGCCGAGCTGTTCGTCAACGCGTACGTGTACGGCGCGGTTGCGCCTCCGCCTCCGGCTGCACCGACGACCACCGACGGCACGACGACCTCGCCCACAACGACCACGCCCGCCGCATCGACCGACACCACGCCGCCGGCCGGTGCCACTGCGGCAGGGGCGACCCCGTAACGATGGCGTCCAAGAAGAAACGCATCGATGCGGCCAAGCAGCGTGAGAAGCGGACCAAGATCGCCGCAATCGTCGGCGTTGTCCTGCTGCTGGCCGTCGGCGCGTACGAGATCCCATCGATGCTGAAGGTCATGAACAAGAAGCCGCCCGCCAACACGAGGTACGACCCGGGCCCGAGCCTCACCCCAGGCGGCCTTCCGAACGTCGCCGCGACCGGCGGCGCCACGGCTACGCCGGCCTCCAGCGGGCAGCTCGTCGACACCGACGTGCCGCCTGCTTCCGGCGCGGGCCAGCTCGTGTCGTTCAGCGTCTTCGACACCAAGAATCCATTCACACCGCAGGTCTCCGACCAACTGACGCCCGCCGCCTCTGCGACCACGAGCCCGACGACTGCGAACAAGCCGGGCGCCGACGTGCCGCCGACGACCACCACGGCAGGAGCGCCTCCGGTCGTGAGCGCCGTGCCTGCGTCGCCTGGCTCGCCGAGCGCGACGACGACGACGACCACCCCCGCACTGCCGACCGTCTCGCTGTCGGTCAACGGTGTCGTCTCGCACGTTGCAAGTGGCGGCACGTTCCCGTCCGGCGCACCTGTCTTCCGGCTCGCATCGTGGACGAAGGGCAGCGCGCAGATCGCGATCGTCGGCGGCTCCTACGCGACCGGCACCGGGACGATGACGCTCCACGTCGGTGAGCCCGTGACGCTCGAGAACCAGACCGACGGGAAGCGCTACAAGCTCGAGTTGCTCTCGACCTCGTGAACCGATGACGCCCGATCAGCACATCACGTCGGAGGACGGGTTCGGCCTGGTCGAGCTGCTGATCGCAATGGTGATCCTTCAGGTCGCCCTTCTGGCACTCGTCGGCGCGTTCGGGGCAGGGTCGGTCGCCCTGGGACGTGCCTCGCGTGCGAATACCGCCCAGGCGCTCGCGAACCAGCAGCTGGAGCTCTACCGCTCGATGACCTATGACCCGATCGGCCTCGACACGGCCGGCGCTCCGACGACCGGGATGTACGTCGCCGACACATCGGTTTGCCCCGCCTCGCAGACCCCGGTCTGCGGCAACACCGGCCCCCGCAACAACCCGGGCACGAGCTCCTGGAGCTGCACGGCCACCACCGGCTCGACCAGCGTGTCCTTCTACTACTCGGCGAACGGGATCAACCCGTGCGTCGCGCACCGACTCGTCACCGGCGCGGGCTCCCCCGACGGCCGCGACTACTACGTCGATACCTACATCAAGCTGACGACGAGCTCCGCGACCCAGCGTGCGTTCAAGCAGATCTCGGTCGTGGTGCGAGACAGCGGCACCGGCAGGCAGCTCGTCAAGGAGATCACGACGATGGACTGCGGCACGGCGAACCCCCCGGGCAGCGCGCCGTGCTAAGGGCGGCAGCCGTGCCTGCCGATAGCTGAGAGAGCGATGGCGGCCTTCGCATACAGCGCGATCAACGCGCAGGGATTCCTCTCCGACGGCGAGATCCATGCACCGACGCTCGATGTCGCGCGTGAGCAATTGCGCATCCGCGGCCTCCTGGCGGAGAGCCTCCACGAGCTCCCATCAGCCGGCGAGGACGGCGCGAGAA
>Ga0207657_10006576_pt1 | contig 12036 bp, 12 predicted proteins | sample KBSC33metaG_FD_184316 | JGI IMG/M metagenome (GOLD analysis project Ga0207657, IMG submission 184316) | Corn rhizosphere microbial communities from Kellogg Biological Station, Michigan, USA - KBS C3-3 metaG (SPAdes) (version 2) | ecosystem: Host-associated > Plants > Roots > Rhizosphere > Soil ...
GGTCATCCTGCTCGACGTCTACATGCCCGGCATGGACGGCTACGAGACCGCCCAGATCATCCGCAGCCGGGACCAGAGCAAGGGCATTCCGATCGTCTTCCTGTCGGCCGTCAACAAGGAGGCCGAGCATCTGCTGCGCGGCTATTCGATGGGCGCGGTCGATTATGTGTTCAAGCCGGTCGACCCGATCGTGCTCCGTTCGAAGGTGACCGTGTTTGTCGACCTGTTCGCCAAGACCAAGGAAATCGAGCGCAAGGCCGAGGTGCAGCAGGCGCTTCTCGACGCCAACCTCAAGGCCAATGCCGAGCGCCTCAACGCCGAGCGCGAGCTGCGCTTTGCCGAACAGCGCCAGGCCGCGATCATCCAGGCGCTGCCGATCGTGCTCTACGTCGAGCACTCCGACGAAGCGGTTAGGGCGCCGCAATATGTTGCCGGCAACCTCAAGGGGCTGACTGGCTTCAGCGCCGAGGAAGTCGCGGCGAACAGCGATTTTTTCCTCGAACGGCTTCATCCCGACGACCGTGACAAGGTGAAGCGCGCCTTGGCCGAACGGCTCGCCAGCGGCACCATGTCGGTCGAGTATCGCTGGCGCCATGCCGATGGCGAGTACCGCCATTTCCTCGACCAGACGGTTCAATTGCCCGACGATGGCGGCGGCAGGAAGCGCATCGCGGGCACGTTCCTCGACGTCAGCGACCGCAAGTCGCTGGAGAGCCAGTTGATCCAGGCGCAGAAGATGGATGCGATCGGCCAGCTGACCGGCGGTATCGCGCACGACTTCAACAATTTGCTCGCCGCGGTCATTGGCGGGCTCGGCCTGCTCGAGAAGCGCGCGGCGCTCGAGGACGAGCACGGTAAGATCCTCGCCATGACGCGCCGCGCCGCCGAGCAGGGCAGCGAGCTGGTGCGACGCCTGCTCGCATTCGCCCGTCGCCAGACGCTCGAACCGCATGCGGTTGACACCGCCGCCTTGGGCGACGCCGTTTCAGACCTGCTCAGCCACACCCTTGGCGGCCTGGTCGAGATCAACTGGACGTCGCGCAAGGACGCGTGGAACGCCTTCGCCGATCAGGCCCAGCTCGAGCTTGCGCTGGTCAACCTCATCATCAACGCGCGCGACGCCATGCCCGAAGGCGGCACCGTCACGGTCGCGGTCGAGAACCGCAAGCTCAAGGCCACGGAAAGCGGACTTCGCGCCGGCGACTACGTCCTGATCGCCGTCAGCGACACCGGGTCGGGAATTGCTCCCCACGATCTCGAAAAAGTGATGGAACCATTTTTCACCACCAAGGAGCTCGGCAAAGGCAGCGGCCTTGGCCTGTCCATGGTCTACGGCTTCGCGCAGCAGTCCGACGGCGCCTTCCGTCTTCACAGCACGCTTGGCGAAGGAACCCGCGCCGAGCTTTGGCTGCCGCGCGCCCCAAGCGACGCCGAGAAGGCCGCAGGCCCGCTCGCCGAAAATGTGAAACCGCAATCGGCGGGGGCCTTGAAAATCCTGCTCGTCGACGACCACGAAGAGGTTCGCACTACCACCAGCGCGATGCTCGAGGACCTTGGCCACCGCGTCGCCCAGGCGGCCAATGGGAAAGACGCTCTGGAGACCCTGCGGAAGGGGCCGTGCGATTACGATCTGATGATCAGCGACTATGCAATGCCCCACGTTTCCGGAACCGAATTCCTGCGCGAAGCTCGCGTTCTTTGCCCTGGCGTGCCGGCGCTGATGATCACCGGATACGCCGAGGTCACCGCCATCGGCGACCGGCCCGAAGGAGTCGAGGTGCTGTTGAAGCCATTCACGGCCAAGGCGCTCGAAGCCGCGGTCTCGCGCGTCTGCGCGCCCGCCGCGCTTGCCAGCTAGCACGCCGCTCGAAATAATCCCGAAACGCCAACAGGATGCGATGAACGGCGAAACCCGTGCGGCCATTCATCCGTTGACCGCGCTGGATTTCCAACAACTCCTGGGGCGACGGTGGCTGGCGAAAGCGATTCCCCGAACACCATATTCGAAGATGAAAGCTCGCGCCTCAAGGACGCGTTGAAGCTGTGCCGCAGCGTCGTCGCCGATTATCGCGCGATGCTCAAAGAGAGCAGTGACGCGCCGCTCGAGCGGCCGGCCAACGACGAGACGGGCGAGGCTTGAGCCGTCCGCGCCTGACCTCGGCCTAGCGCGGAACCGCCTTTCGTTGTTTCACGAAACTTTGCCGCCTTGCAGGGGTTGCGCTGATCGGGGTGGGCTCGTTCGCGTGGCGGAGAGCCAATGAGGCGTTTGTGGGTCGGCGTGATCGCGGTTCTGGTACTCGTCGTGATCGTCGCCGCGGTCCTTTGGTCGAAGAACAACCGGTCGCCTGATCAATCCTCGGGGCCCGCCCAAGCCAGCGCCTTCAAGGCCGTTCCATCAAGCTCCGCATCCCCGCCCGATGACGGCAATTGGACGATGCCGGCGAAGGATTATGCGGCGACGCGCTTCAGCGGCCTCAACCAGATCACTCCGGCGAACGCGGCGAAACTGCAGGTCAGCTTCACATTCTCGACCGGGACAACCGAGGGGTTCGAGGCGCCTCCCCTGGTCGTCAACAACACCATGTATGTCGTGGCGCCGTGGCCCAATAATGTCTTCGCGCTCGACCTCACCAAACCCGGCGCCCCGACCAAGTGGGTCTACAAGCCCAACCCCGCGGCCGCGGCCAAAGGCGTCGCATGTTGCGGGCCCGTCAACCGCGGCGCCTTCTACTGGAACGGGCGCATCTTCCTGAACCTCCTCGACGGCAACACCGTCGCGGTCGACGCGGCCAGCGGCAAGGAAGTCTGGCGTACCAAGCTCGCCGACATCCAGAAAGGCGAGACCATCACCATGGCCCCGCTCGTCGCCGAGGGGAAAGTCCTGGTCGGCAATTCGGGCGGAGAGATGGGCGTTCGCGGCTGGCTCGCCGCGCTCGACGCGGGGAGCGGCAAGCTCGCATGGAAGGCCTACAGCACTGGGCCCGACAAGGACGTGCTCATCGGCGCGGGCTATCGCGCGCCTTACCCTCAGGACCAGGGTCGCGACCTCGGGGTGACCAGCTGGCCGCCCGGATACTGGAAAATCGGCGGCGGCGCGGTCTGGGGCTGGGTCAGCTACGATCCCGCGCTGAAGACCATCTATTACGGCACCTCGAACCCCGGCCCATGGAACCAGCAGCAGCGGCCCGGCGACAACAAATGGACGGCAGGAGTGTTCGCGCGCGATATCGGAACCGGCCAGGCGCGCTGGTTCTACCAGAGCACGCCGCACGACCTCTACGACCATGACGACATCAACGAGATCCTGCTCGTCGACTATCCGATCGGCAACGGGCAGCGCATTCCGGCGATCATCCGTCCGAGCCGCAACGGCTTCTTCTACGTCCAGGATCGCCGCACCGGCCGGGTGCTTTCCGCCAAGCCGTACGGCTATGGCAACGTCTACAAGGGCGTGGACCTCAAGACCGGCCGGTTGATTCCGGTCGGCGGGATGGAGCCTGTCCCGGGGCGCGCGGTGCGTAACATTTGCCCCGCCTCGCCCGGCGCCAAGGACTGGAACCCGTCGGCCTTCAGCCCGGTCACGGGCCTCGTCTACATCCCGCACCTCAACCTCTGCCAGGACATGGGCGTCTCGAACGCCAACTATATCCCGGGCACTCCGTTCGTCGGTGCCGACGTCAAGATGTACGCCGGCCCCGGTGGCAACCGCGGCGTGTTCACCGCCTGGGACCCGGTCACCCAGCGCAAGGTGTTCGAGATCAAGGAAGACCTGCCGCTGTGGAGCCCGGCGCTGGCGACTGGCGGCGGCGTCGTTTTCTATGGAACCATGGACGGCTGGTTCAAGGCGATCGACGCGCGCACCGGCAAGCTCGTGTGGCAGTTCAAGACGGGCAGCGGCATCATCGGCCAGCCGATCAGTTATCGCGGGCCCGACGGCCGCCAATATATCGCGGTCCCGTCAGGCGTGGGCGGCTGGGCCGGAGCGATCGTCTCGGCGGACCTCGACGCGCGCGATCCGACCGGAGCGCTTGGCTTCAACAATGCCGTCAAGGACCTGCCGAAGCGCGTTTCGCCAGGTGGAATGGTCTATGTCTTCGCTCTGCCGAAATAGCCTGATTCTCATGACGGCGTTCGCACTCCTTGCGGGGTGTGACCGCGAGGCCCGCGATGTGAGGGGCAAGCCGTTCGGCGAGACCGTCCCCGGCCCAAGCCCGGACACGATCTTCCCCGGCGGCGCACCGAGAGGCGCGCTCGACCCGCGCCTCGCCGCTTATGGGCGCAACGCCTACGCGATCTCGCAGGGGCAGCAGCTGTTCATCCGGATGAATTGCGTCGGCTGCCACGCGCACGGCGGCGGCGGCATGGGACCCGCGCTGATGGACGCGCAATGGCGCTACGGCGGCCGCATCGACCAGATCGCGGCAACCATCGCGGAAGGCCGGCCGAACGGCATGCCGTCGTGGCGCGGCAAGCTCACCAACCAGCAGATCTGGCAGCTGGCGGCCTTCGTGCGCAGCCTGTCGGGTCAGGAGCCGAAGGACGCGGTCAGCGCGCGGGCCGACGAGCTCAGCAACACGCCGCCGGAGACTCAGACTCGGCGCGAGCCCGTAATGCCAGCGGACTCCGCCCAGCAATGAGGTGGCGGAGGCTCTGGGTCGCACTTCTGCTGCTGCCGAGCCTCGGCGGGTGTTCCGGGATCCAGACCAGCCTCGGCGGGGACGGCGCCGACGGTGCAAGCTTCATTCGCCTGTTCACCATATTTCTCGTCGTCTGCGGGATCATGTATTTGCTGGTAGTCGCCGCGCTCGCGGTCGCTATCGGGCGGCGCCGTGACGGCGGGCGGCGAGCCCTGACCGTCGACAATGGAAGCCACCACGAGAGCTCGCCCCTGGTTCGATCGGCGTTGGTCGGCTGGGGCGCTTTAATCGCCGTCGGGCTGATCGCGCTGACGATCGCCAGCTTTTTCACCGACCGCTCGGCCGCAGCGCGAGCGAGGCACTCCAGCTTCGCGGTCAAGATCATCGCCAACCAATGGTGGTGGGACGTCATTTACACGACACCCGACTCGTCGAAGATCGTCCACACCGCGAACGAGCTTCATCTGCCGGTCGGCGTCGAGGCCGAAGTCGAGCTTCAGTCGAACGACGTCATCCACAGCTTCTGGGTGCCAAACCTCGCCGGCAAGCAGGATCTCATCCCCGGGCGCACCACCGACATCCAGCTTCTGCCGACGCGGACCGGCCTCTATCGCGCGCAATGCGCCGAATTCTGCGGCACGCAGCACGCCAACATGGCGCTCGTCGTGACGGTGGAAAGCAAAGCGGACTTCCTCAACTGGATCGCGCAGCAGCGGCGGCCCGCCTTTGCTCCGGCCTCTCCGCTGGAGCTGGCCGGCTACCGCTACGTGACGACCCGCGAATGCAGTAGCTGCCACAATATCACCGGCACCCCGGCTGGCGGCCAGATCGGTCCTGACCTGACGCATCTCGCAAGCCGGCGAACCCTCGCGGCCGGAACGCTGCCAATGAACAGGGGCAACCTCTACGGCTGGGTCGCCGATCCGCAATCGCAGAAACCCGGCAGCCAGATGCCGACCATCGGCCTCGCGCCGAACGACCTTCACGCGGTGGTCGCTTACCTGGAGCGGCTGAAATGAGCCGCCCGCCCAAAAGGCCCGCGGGGGAGAAGCCACAGATCGTGCGCGATGGCCCCGACCTTACCGGGCCGGAGCTGGCCGACCGCCTCGACGCCACTTGGGCCCGGCCGCGCGGCCTGATCGGTTGGCTCGCGACGGTCGATCACAAGGAAATCGGCATCCGCTACATCGTCACCGCGCTCGCCTTCCTGGCGCTCGGCGGGCTGATGGCTCTGCACATGCGGCTGCAGCTGATGTTCCCGGACAGCCAGTGGCTGGGCGCGGGCGCGTTCAACGAGACGTTCACGATGCACGGCACGACGATGATGTTCCTGTTCGCCGTGCCGGTGATGCAGGGCGTCCAGATTTACCTCACACCGATCATGGTCGGGACGCGGGCAATGGCATTCCCGCGTCTGACCGCCTTCAGCTATTACATGTACCTGTTCGGCGGCCTTTTCCTCTGGACGGCCCATTTCCTGCATTTCGGCCCGGACAACGGCTGGTTCTCCTATGTCCCGCTGGCCGGGCCGCAATATGGCATCGGCAAGCGCGCGGACGTGTGGGCGCAGACCGTCACCTTCACCGAAATCGCCGGTCTTGCGGTGGCCGTCACGCTCGTCGTCACCATCCTCAAGCAGCGCGCGCCGGGAATGACTCTCGCGCGGATGCCGATATTCGTCTGGGCGACGCTGGTCACCTCGCTGATGGTCATCTTCTCGATGCCCTCGGTCGCGCTGGTCTCGGGCATGCTGCTGTCGGACCGGCTCGTGGGGACGCAGTTCTTCAACCCGGTCGAGCACGGCGACCCCCTGCTGTGGCAGCACCTGTTCTGGTTCTTCGGGCACCCGGAGGTCTACATCATCTTCCTCCCCGCGACGGGCTTCGTCAGCGAGATCGTGTCGACTTTCTCGCGCCGCGCGATCTTCGGCTATCCGGTGGTCGTGCTGTCACTGGTGAGCACGGGCATCCTCGCCTTCGGCTTGTGGGTCCATCACATGTTCGCCACGGGCCTGCCGCGGGTCGGCTACAGCTTCTACACCGCCGCCAGCATGGCGGTGTCGATCCCGACGGGTCTTCAGATCTTCTGCTGGATCGCGACCATCTGGGAAGGTCGCCCGCGCCTGCAAGTGCCGATGCTCTATGTCATCGGCTTCATCATCACCTTCGTCATCGGCGGCTTGTCGGGAGTGATCATTGCCGCGGTGCCGCTCGACCTGCAGCTCCACGACACCTACTTCATCGTCGCCCATTTCCATTACGTACTGATCGGCGGAGCGGTCTTCCCGTTGCTCGGCGCCATCACCTACTGGTACCCCAAGTTCACCGGCCGGATGATGTCCGAGCGGCTCGGAAGGATCGGGTTCTGGACAATCTTCCTCGGCTTCCAGCTGGCCTTCTTCCCGATGCACTTCGCGGGCCTGATGGGGATGCCGCGGCGCGTCTACACCTATCCGGCGGGGATGGGCCTGGAGCTTCCCAACATGCTGTCGAGCATCGGTTCGGCGGTGGTTGCCGTCGCTGTGCTGATGTTTGTCGTCAACATGCTGGCGTCGCTTCGGGCAGGCGTCGCGGCGGGGCCCGATCCGTGGGACGCACCCTCGCTCGAATGGGCGGTCGCCTCGCCGCCCCCGCACTATAATTTCGCGCATATCCCGGCGGTCGAAAGCCGGACGCCATTGTGGGAAGCGAAGGACGGCCTGCCCGTGGTCCATGGCCTTCGCGTCGACGAGCGGGAGCTGATTCTCACCAGCGTCATTTCGGCCGCGCCCGATCTGCGCGAACCCAGCGCGGTGCCGAGCATCTGGCCGTTCATCTCCGCCGTTGCCGTGGCCGTCACCTTCATCTGCTCCGTGTTCAGTCCCTGGGCGCTCCTGTTCGGCCTGATCCCGGCCGGAGCGGCTTTGATCGCCTGGTTTTGGCCGAAGACGCCCGGCCCAAGTCCGGAGCCTCAAATCACATGAGTGGCCAGATCCATTTCACCGAGGATCTGTCGGCGCTGCCGGATCACGCCTTCAGTTATCGAAGTCTGACCTGGTGGGGCGTGATTGGCTTCATGGTGATCGAGGGGACCGGCTTCGGGCTCGCCATCGCGGCTTATTTCGTGCTCATGAGCCACGAATTGCACTGGGCGCCGCCGCCGCTCGACCCGCCGGGGCTCGTCGCCGGAACATTGTTCACCTTGGTCATGCTGCTCAGCGAAATCCCGAACACGATGATCAAGCGCGCCGCCAATGAGAGCGATCTTCCCGCAGTTCGACGGCTGATGATCGTGATGGTCGGGATCGGCGCCGTGCTTCTGGTGATCCGCGGGTTCGAGTTCAATTCCTTGCACGTCCTGTGGTACTCGAACGCCTACGGCTCGATCATCTGGGCCTTGCTTCTATTGCACACGACGCATGTCGGCACCGATTGGGTCGACACCGTCGTTCTTGCGGCCCTCATGCACACCGAGCACGGCGAAACGCCCCGGCGCTTCGTCGATACCGACGAGAACGCGCTTTACTGGCGGTTCGTCTGGCTGTGCTGGATCCCGATCTACCTGCTCATTTACTGGGTCCCGAGGATGTTCCGGTGAAGGCGACAAGCGCGATCGCCGACCTGTTCATGCCGTGGGCCGGGCTCGTCCTCGGCGTCCTCGCGCTGAGCGTCGCGCATCAGTTCGGTTCGGACGGCATGTTCGACAGTTGCGTAACCTTCGCCCCGGGTCCGTTGCTGCTGGTGTCGGCGCTGATGATCGTCGTCGCGCTGGCCGGATGCTTCGCGTCATGGACGGTATTCCGCAAGGAAGCCGAGCCGCCGGCGCGCAAGGTGATTGCGTTCATTTCCATCGGATCGTCGGCATTCTTCACCATCGCCATGCTGCTGCCGATGGTCGCGGCACTGGTCATACCGCCATGCTTCCAGTGACCCGCAGTGTGTTCGGCGCTTTCGCGATCGGCGTCGCGACGGCGGCCTGGGCCCATGGCGGAGAGGATCATTCGGGCCACGCGGGCTGGACGCTTGACCCGTGGGTCACGGTCCCGCTGGCACTCCTGCTGCTAGTCTATCTGGTCGGTCGTTCGCGCCTTGCCCGGCGCTCTTCCATCGCGCCGCGCTCACCCGCCCTCTTCCTCGCGGGCTGGGCGGTGCTGACCTTGTCGCTCGTTTCGCCACTGCACGCCGGGGGCGAGCGCAGTTTCACGGTGCACATGATCGAACATGAGCTGATCATGCTCGTCGCGACCTTCCTGCTCGCCGCATCGTCGAGCGGGGGGATCCTCGCCTGGGGCCTTCCGGCGGCCGCGCGGAAATGGCTTGGCGGCGGCTGGAAGGCTCCGCTCGCGGCCATGTGGCGGCAGCTGACCGAGCCCGTCACGGCGACGATCGTCCAGGCCGCGGTCATGTGGGCGTGGCACGCACCGGCCCTGTTCGACCGGGCGCTCGACAGCCGCGGCTGGCACATCGCCCAGCATGTGAGCTTCATCATCGCCTCGCTCCTGTTCTGGTCGGCGATGATCAATCCCCGGCGTGGCGGCTATCTTCTGTCCGCCGCCTGTTTGTTCCTGACATCGCTGATCGAGGGGGCGCTGGGCGCTCTCATGGCCCTGTCGCAAAGCCCCTGGTATTCGGCCTATGCGGCGATGGGCATGTCGGGGCTCGGAATCGATCCGACCACCGACCAGCAGTTGGCCGGGCTGGTCATGTGGATCCCGGGCGGCGCGGTCCACGGAGGCGCGGCGGTGTGGCTTCTCTATCGATGGTTAGGCAGTCAGAATGGCCGTGCCCTACGTGCCCGCTAGCAAGAGCGCGGGAGCGCTGCTCGCGCTTGCCGTGACGCTGTTCGCCGTCGGCTTCATCTACAATTGGGAAAGCGGGCGGCAGAAGCTGGCGGCGCATGCCGCGGCCACGACCGGCGGCGACCCGTCCCGCGGCGAGGCCATGTTCATTCAATATGGCTGCGGCGCCTGCCACAGCGCCGTCCACGTTCGCAAAGCCACTGGGATGGTCGGCCCGTCGCTCGACGGGATCGCGGTGCGCGCGATGATCGCTGGCAAGCTCCCCAACTCTCCCGACAATCTCGAGCAATGGATCCGCGACCCGCAGGCGATCACGCCGGGGACGGACATGCCCGATCTCAATGTCGGCAAGCGCGACGCGCGCGATATCGCGGCCTTCCTTTACACCCGGGCCAGCTAGCCGCTCAGTAGATATCCTTGATCGTCGCTGCGATCGTCAGGACGCAGCCCAGGACGACGACCGCCAGGGCCCAGCTTGCCCATGTGGGCCAGAGGATATGGCGCGACGGGCTATTCACGGGCGATCAAACGCGGAGCCGACCGACAGGTTTCGTCAGGGCTTCGCCTTGTTATCCTCGCCCGTTACGACGACCGCGTCGCGCTCGATCCGGCGAACCGATTCCCACGGGATGCGCCGACCCTTGCTCCGCGCGGTCCAGCGTTCGATGAGGCTGCCCGGCCCGCACATCAGCGCGACCACCCGTCCGTCCTTGCAATGCACCTCATGAACCCGGCCGAGCTTCTCGCCGTCCAGCGAGCGGATCGTCTTGTCGCGGAGGTCGGAAAGCCGGATCACAGCGCGCCCTTCTTCGGAATCCATTGACGCGCGGTCGCCTCGCTCTTGAGGAGCCCGAGCTTCGACCCAGGGCCATCGAGCTCAACCGCCGCACCGATGTTCCGAATGCTCGCCACCGGCACACGCGTCACGCGGTCGCCTGCGATCCAGCGAACAAGCGGCATCGCCCACATCGGAAAGCGCCCGGCATAGGCTCCCGGCCCTACCAGCAGCGCTTTCAGCTTCAGCTCCTTGCCAGGGGAGCCGGCCAGTTCGACGTCATCGACAATCCCGCAATATTTGCCATCGCTGTCGATCAGTGGGAGGTCGAGAAGCTCGCTGACCAGCTTGATCGGGCCGTCGGGGCTCATCCGTTTCCTCCCGAGGTCAGGAAATAGAGCGGCAGTGCCGCAATTGCCGCAATCATGATTACCGCGAAATAGAACCAGCCAAGCGTCTTGGTCACCGCGCCGTTCGCATGCTCGCGCATGAACTTGCGATCACCGGACAGCAGCAGCAGCGGCAGGTACGTCAGCGGCAGGACGAGGATAGAGAACAGCACCGCGAATTCGACCAGGGTCATCACGTCGACGCCGGTCAGGACGATGCCGAGCGCGGCGACGAACAGCGCGATCCAGGTGATGGTGAAGCGCGGCGCTTCCCACGGTTTCTTGTGCCGGCCCCACATCCAGCCGAAGAATTGCGCGATCGAATAGGCATTGGCGAGGCAGGTCTCGACCGCCGCTCCGGCGACGGCAAAGAACATCCCGAGCAGCGCCAGGATGAGTCCCCATTTGCCGAACGGAATCGCCGCCTCGAGCGCGGCCGTTCCAGGCAGCTCGGGATCGACGTTCATCGGCCCGAACAGCTGCGCGGAGCTGGCGAGGATCGAGATCGCAAGCAGCGAGCCGAGCCCCATTCCGAGGATGCTCGTCACGCGGTTTGTCAGCAGGTCCTTGATGCTCCATTCCTCTTCGATCCCGCCGGACGAGTAGAAATAGACCTCGTAGGGAAACATCACGGCGCTGATGATCGCCACGGTGAAATAGCCGAAGGTCAGCAGCTCCTTGGTGCTCAGGCCGTGCGGGACCTGCGGCACGAGCCCACCGGCAATCTGGTGCCACGGCGGATGGATCGCGACCAACGCGACGGCGAACGTCACCATGAACAGGCCAAGGAGGCCGTAGGCGCGCTCGATCCACTTGAACGGCAGCACCCAGATCGAAACAATCAATACCGCCGTCACGAGCACCGCCATCGCCATGTACGGCAGGCCGGTGAGGTAATTGAGGATGAGCGCGACGCCGCCGACCTCCGCCGCGCAGGTGATGAGGTTGCTAATGATCGATGCGGCGAGGGTGATCAGGCCGAGCTTGAGGCCGAGCCGGTGGCGCATGAGATTGAACACCGGTTGTTTCGCCACCGCCGCGACCCGCCCACTCATCTCCGAAAAGACGATGATGCCGATGGTCGAGAAGGCGAACACCCAGATCAGCGCATAGCCGAACGTCGATCCCGCCTTGGCGGCGAAGACGAGCTCGCTGATGTCGACGAAGCCGCCGACGGCGGTCATGATGCCGAGCGTGAGCTCAAGCGGATTCAAGCTTGTCCTCGATCTGCTTGAGGGCTTCGGAGTGGGAGCGCAGCCGGTCCGGCGCGGCGTCCTCGGGCTCAGCGGTCAGCGCGCGGATCTCCGCCCCGTAAGCCGAGTTCGGTTGGGTCAACGAGACAGACGCGGTCTGCAGTCCGTCGTGCAGCCATTGATGCATGGATTCGGCGTAGGTCCTCGTCACCGCGCCGGCCTCCGCATGCCGATTGATCAGCGCCCATTCGGCGGCGAGTGACCG
>Ga0207657_10006581_pt1 | contig 12033 bp, 13 predicted proteins | sample KBSC33metaG_FD_184316 | JGI IMG/M metagenome (GOLD analysis project Ga0207657, IMG submission 184316) | Corn rhizosphere microbial communities from Kellogg Biological Station, Michigan, USA - KBS C3-3 metaG (SPAdes) (version 2) | ecosystem: Host-associated > Plants > Roots > Rhizosphere > Soil ...
AGCTTCTTCTCGACCGCCTCGATCGCGATCACGGTGCCGAGCGCGGTCACCGTCTTCGCCTGGATCGCGACGATCTGGCTGGGACGGCCGGTAATCACCACCGCTTTCCTGTTCTTCGCCTCGATGATCGTCCTGTTCGTGATCGGGGGCGTGTCGGGCTTCATGACCGCGAGCGTGCCGGTCGACTGGCAATTGACCGACACCTATTTCGTGGTCGCGCACCTCCATTATGTGCTGATCGGGATCAACGTCTTCCCGGTGGTGGGTGCGACCTATTTCTGGTTTCCCAAATTCACCGGCAAGTTGATGGGCGAGCGGCTCGGCCGCTGGAACTTCTGGACGATGTTCGCAGGCTTCAACCTGGGCTTCCTGCCGATGCACCTGACGGGGCTGCTCGGCATGCCGCGCCGCGTCTACACCTATCCCGACGGCATGGGCTGGGACTGGCTCAACCTGATCACCACGATCGGCAGCTTCGTGTTCGCAGTTGGCGTGCTGTTGTTCGTGATCAATGTCTGGATCAGCTACCGCAAGGGCGCGCCCGCGGGCGACAATCCGTGGGACGCCCCTACGCTCGAATGGGCGACGCCCTCCCCGCCGCCGCCCTACAATTTCGCCGTCATCCCCACGATCGCGTCGCGTCATCCCTTGTGGGAAGACCGGCTGCAGGAAAGCGAGGGACGCTCTTGTCTCAGTCGCGGCATGACGCTCGACCAAGGCAAGGAGGCGCTCTCCACTACCGCGCTCGATGCCGATCCCGATCGCATCCTCGAAATGCCGGAGGACACGTCCGCGCCGCTGTTGCTCGCGATCGGCATGACGATCCTGTTCATCGGCATGCTGGCGCTGAGCTGGCTCACGATCGGGATCGGCGTCTTGGCCTGCCTGGGCGCTTTATTGCTCTGGCTGTGGCCACGCCGGGACCTGCGCGAGCGCGAGCCGGCACCGCGGGTGGCGCATGGCTGAGGTCGTCATCGCCAAACCGGGCAAGCTACCGGTCGGGCCGATCGGCCGCGCAGGCATCGGTTGGTGGGGCATAAGCGCGCTGATCGCGAGCGAGGCGGCTTTGTTCAGCTATTTGCTGTTCAGCTATTATTATCTGGGTGCGAGCGCGCCACTCGGCTGGCTGCCCGAGCCGCATCCCAAAATGATGCCGGTCCTGCCCAACACGATCCTGCTGCTCGGGTCGAGCTTCGTCGCCTGGTATGGCGAGCGCGGCGTTGAGCAGGGCAGACGCGCCCAAGCACTGATCGGCTTCGGGATGGCGTTCCTGATGGGTGCGCTGTTCGCGGGCGTCCAGGTCTATGAATGGCATGAGCGCGCCTTCGGGATCGGCGCGTCGAGCTATGCCGCGCTGTATTACACCACCACCGGCCTTCACATGGCGCACGTGATCGTGGGCCTGGTCATCCTCGCTGCTTTGTTTGGCTGGACAGCGATCGACTATTTCAGTCCGCGCCGTCGGATCAGCGTGTCGGCAGGCGTGCTCTATTGGCACTTCGTCGACGTGGTCTGGCTGTTCGTGTTCACGACCTATTACGTCACGCCCTATCTCGGGTTTGCGCGATGAGCCCTGCGCCCGATCCGCATCCCGCCCCGCACGCCGACAAATTATCGACCGGCCATGCCTTCTTCATCTTGTTCGCAGGGCCAGTCGCCTGGTTCGCGCAATTGTGCGGATCGGTCGCGTTGCTCGGCTGGCCCTGTTTCCCCACCACCGACCGGTTCGCGATCCCTGTCGCGCATTTTGGCTGGACGCGGGCCGCCGCGGTCGGCCTGCTCCTCCTCTGCCTGGCGGTGGCGACGGCCTCGGGCATCGCGGCACTGGCGAAGTTCAACGAGGTTCGCGGCGAGAAGGAAGGCGATAAGACCGCCCTGATCGAGGTCGGTCACGGCCGCACGCGCTTCGTTGCGCTCTGGGGCGTGATCCTCGGCTTCAGCTTCGCGGTCGCGATCGCTCTGACCGGCGCGCCTTTCCTGATGGTGACGCAATGCGCGGGCTGATCCTACTCGCCTTGCTGCCCGGCGCAGTGCTGGCGGCAGGTCCTGATGCCGCGACCCGATCGCTGATCGCGACGCAATGCGCATCCTGCCACGTCGTGCCCGGCATCCCAGGGGCGGTCGGCAAGGTTGGTCCGTCGCTGAGCGGCATAGCCCGGCAAAAGATGATCGCCGGCCGCCTGCCCAACACGCCCGGCAATATGGCGCGCTGGCTGATGCACCCGCAGCGGATCGATCCCGGCAATGCCATGCCGAACATGGGGCTGACGCAGGATCAGGCCGACAGGATCGCCGCCTATCTGATGAAGGTAGAGCAGCGCTAGGCAATAGCCTGTCCGGAGAACTTGCGCATTTCAGCGCGATTAAACCGTCCCTCCCTCCACCGGCACTAATGCCCGACAGGCGCGGAAAGCCTGGCGAGCGGACTGTTTATGGACATGAATGGGTGGCCGGGGGCAGCGCAGACGAACCGAGGCAAGGACGACTTGCTGATGGAACGGATCCTGGCCCACGACGTCGCCGCATTTGAGGAGTTGTATCGAACCTATCATGGCCGGCTGACGCGTTTCCTGTCGCGCCTGGTTGATCGCCCGAGCCTGGTCGAGGAGGTCCTGAACGACACTTTGCTGGTCGTGTGGGACCGTGCCGAGAGCTTCAACGGCACAAGCAAGCTTTCGACCTGGATCTTCGGGATCGCGTATCGGAAGGCGATGAAGGGGCTGCGCAGCCAGGACGAGCCGGTAGAAGATCATGGCGCGAACACGCGCGTCGATCCCGACGGCGGCCCGGAGGAAGACTTGAGCCGCGATCGGCGTCAGATCCTGCTGGCGCGTGCGATCCGCGAGCTCTCGCCCGAGCATCGCGCGGTGGTCGAATTCACTTACTATCAGGAAATGGGGTATCGCGAGATCGCTGCGATCATGGAATGCCCGCTGGATACGGTAAAAACCCGCATGTTCCACGCGCGGCGCCATTTGCGGCGGCGATTGCCGGGTGACTTGCAGGAATGGCTTTAGGACGAAGACGATGAGGTCCCTTTTCCAGGCATTCGGCCGTGCGCTGGCCGCGATCATGATATTAAGCGCGCCGATCGCGGCATCGGCGGCAACCACGCCGCCCGTTGAGATCCGCGCCGACGAAGCACGCGAGATCATCGTGATGCTGCGGCTGATGCCCGATCATTTCCGCCCCAATGCCAGCTATGGTGGCGATTATGCCGACGGCCTGACCAGCAAGGCCCGCCGCCAGCTTGCCGCGCAGATCGCGCACCGCCATCGGCTGGAACTGCTCGACCAGGGCTGGCCCATGCCCGTGCTCGGGCTGGATTGTTTCGTGATGCGGGTGCCACAGGACATGACCGTCGCCGGTGCGGTCGATGCGGTCGGCCATGATCCGCAGGTGGCCTGGTCGCAGCCGATGCAGGTCTATCGGGGCCAGGCCGGACAGCCGCAGCGCAAGCGGGATCCTTTGTTGTTGGCGGAGCCGGCGGAAGTCTCGTGGCACCTCGACGACTTGCACCGGATCGCGACCGGTCGCGGCATCAAGGTAGCGGTGATCGACAGTCGGATCGAGATCAACCACCCCGATCTTTTGGGCCAATTCATCGCCAATCAGGATTTCGTGACCGATCGGCCTTCCGGTCCGGAACGGCACGGCACAGCGGTGGCGGGCGTGATCGCCGCCAGGGCCGACAACGGCATCGGCATAGTCGGCATCGCGCCGGGCGCGCGCCTGATGGCGCTCCGGGCTTGCTGGCAGAATGGCAACGAACTCAATGCGCCGACCTTATGCAACAGCCTCGGTCTCGCCCAAGCCCTGCAATATGCGATCCTGCACGGCGCGAAGGTGATCAACCTCAGCCTTGCCGGTCCGCCCGATCGCCTGCTCGACCGGCTGATCGAGATCGCACAGGCGCGCAACATCTCGGTTGTGGCCGCTTACGACCCTGCGCTGCCGGACGGAGGCTTTCCCGCTTCGAAGTCGGGCGTTATTGCAGTCGCCAGTGAATCCATGGCGAGGCTTCCGGCGGGCGTCTATGCGGCGCCCGGCAACGACGTCCCGACCACCGAGCCTGGAGGGAAGTGGTATCTCGTTGACGGCAGTTCCTTTGCCGCAGCCCATGTCAGCGGGCTGATCGCGCTTGTTCGGGAAGAACATGCGCCGTCGGTGCGCGTCACGCTGGCCGTCACGCAACACGGCCCTGCGATTGATGCCTGCGCCACGTTGCTGCTCGGCAAATCATGCAATTGCCTCTGCCCCAGCGGCGGGCCGGCATCGATCGCGCGCTAGCCGCGCCGGGCGGATCGCGGCGGCAACACTTGCTCTGTTGCTGGCTGGCCCGGTCGCGGCCCAGGTCACGGGCAGCGTGGCGGCCGAAAGCGACTATCGCCTACGCGGCTATTCGCTCAGCGAAGGCGAACCGACGGGCATCGCGTCGCTCTCTTACGACGACAGCTCTGGCTTCTATGTCGGCGGCACGGCCTTCCGCGCGCTCAAGCATTATGACGATCCCGAGCTCTACGGCTTCACCGCCAATGCCGGCTATGCCCGCCGGCTTTCGCCCGGCCTGTCGATTGACGGCGGCGTGGTCGATTCCGAATTCCATCATCTCTCCGGCTACGGATCGACCCGTTATACCGAGCTCTATCTTGGCCTGCTCACCTCGCACGTCGCAGGTCATGTCTATTATTCGCCCAATTATTTCCGCGCCGGATACAGGACGCTCTACGGCGAGCTTGAAGGAACGGTGCGCACCGTCGCCGATATCAGGCTGAACGCGCATTTCGGCCGGCTCTTCTACGTCGATCAGCCCTGGAGCCGGCCGATGCGGCAGGATCAATATGATTGGCGCCTGTCCGCGTCGCGCCGCTTTGCCGGATTCGACCTTCATCTGGCGCTGACAGGCGGCGGCCCGGCCAAGGATTATTATGCGGGGCGCCCGCACACCAAGACCGCGCTCGTCGCCGGCGCCAGCTGGACCTTCTGACTGTTCAGCCTACGGGATTTTGCCACCCGCTTACTTTGCGGTCACCTTGAGCGTGCCGCGCATCGTCGCATGGTAGATGCAATAGAAGGGGAAAGTGCCGGCTTTCTGCACGGTCTGCGCGACCGACTGGTTGGGCGCGACCCTCATATCGAAGCTCTTGTCGCGCGCAGTGACCGTATGCTGCACGGTATCCCGGTTTACCCAGATGATCGTATCGCCGACGACGAGCGAGGCCGGAACCTTGCCGTAGCTCATGTTCGCCATCGTCACGGTATAGGATGCGGCCGACGCGCTGCCTGCCCATCCCGCCATCGCTGCCACAGCACCGATGATCAATCCGCCACGCAGAATCGCCGACATTATGCTGGTTCTCACAAGCTCGCTCCTCTTGGTCGTTGCTTGACGTTTGAGGCACCGAACAGGGCAAAAGGTTTAAGCTGGGCTGACGCGCACGCGGAATTCAGCGATCATGCCGCCGGTTCGCGCCCGGCCTTCAGCATCTCGATGCACGCGACGGCGAACAGCGCGCTCAACAGCGGCGTGCGCAACGGATAGTCGACCAGGCTTGAGAGCATCAGCATCACGGTCGCCGAAAACGCCGCGCGGGCGATCGCGCGGCGGCGGCCGGGCTCGGCGGGCACGGCAATGCGCCACGCCGCCTGCGCCCACCAGGCGAGGAACAGCAGCAGCAGGATCAAGGCGGGGACGCCCCCCTCGATCGCGAGCTGCAGCGGCTCGTTATGCGCCTGGTTCATATAGATGGTCGACAACAGGCTGTTCGGCTCGAACTGCCGATAGACATTCTCGAACGACCCGTAGCCCGCTCCCAATGGAAAAAAAGCGCGCGCGGTTTCGACCAGGGGCGCAAAGATCGCGGCGCGGGTTTCGCTCACCCGGTCGGTGGCGGTGAGACGCTCGATCACGCCGCCATGGATCGCAGCCAGCGACACCGCCGCCAGCAGGATCAGCACGACGCCCGCAATCGCCGCGCGCACCGGCGCGCGCCGGCGCGCCCTCGGCACGCGATAGCCGCTCGACCAGAAACACCAGAATCCGGTGACCAGTCCCAGCACGGCGAGCGCCAGCCCCATACGCGAGCCGGTCGAGACCAAAGCCAGCAGGATCAGGCCGACCAGGGCCGGCATGCCGACGAGCAGCACCCGGTTGGCGCCGTCGCGCAGGCGGATGCCGCTCAGCGCCCCGATATAAGGCAATGCGCAGGCGAGCAGCACCGCCTGATGGTTGCGGTTCGCGAACAGGCCGACCGGCGAATCCAGACTGCTTTCGCGATACAGGTGAAGGCTGGTGCCGCCGCCCGACAGCTGAACCAACCCAAGCAAGGCGCTGGCGCCCGCGATCGCGACGATACCCCAGCCGACCCACTGACGGCCCCGAGCATCGAGATAGAGGCTGGCGAGCAAAGCCGCGCTCATCGGCAGCAAGGCGAGCAAGGCATTGAGCGTGCGGTCGGGCGTCAGGCTGAACGGACGCCAGACCCAGCTATCCGTTCCCGCCGCGATCTGCGCGTAAGGCCCATGTCCCGGCAGCGACGCCCACATTTGCGGCGGCAGCGGCACCAGCTGCGCCGCGATCAGGGCATAGAGGAGCAGCAATCCGCCAAGCAGGCGGCTGTGACGCCGCAGGGTTTCAAAATCGACCGGCCAGAGCGTGGCAAGGATCGCCGCCAGCGCGCCGAGACGCGCCAGCACCTGCTGCGTTTCATCGAAGCGAGACGCCCCGCCAGTCACGGCCAGGGCCACGCCCAGAAAGCCAAGCACAAGCAGGCGGTAGGTCCGCCGCGAGCTCAGGCTGAAATGTCTGATCCTATCCAAGGCAGAGACGCCGACGGGCAGCAGCCAAAGGCCGCCGCCCGTCTGGAGGAAAAGAAAAGCTTAGGAGCTGGCGGACTTGCTGTCGTGGTGGCTCAGCGCGACCGCACCCACCACAACGCCGGCAGCGGCGAGGCCGAGGATGATCAGCGGCGTGCCCGCAATCTTGTTCGACTTCTTCGCCGGCGCATCGGCGCGTACATTCTTCGCGGCGAGCGACAGGCTGGCAGCCGGATTCTGCGTGCCGGCCACCGCGGGCGCGATCGCCATCGTCGCAATCGCGGCGGCGGCAAGAATAGAGGCGAGGCGCATTGCAAACTCCCTGGATGAACCTTTACCCCTGTCCATTCCCACTGGAGGGCAAAAGGTTCATTTTCGGCCTGCCCGGGAGGAAAATATTTTTCGCACGTTCGCACGATCCGTCGCTCTGGCAGGTGCCGCCCTTTTCCTGACGGGGACCGGCCGCGCGGTGGAGCCGTCGCCCGATGCCTCCGCGATAGTCAAGGCGCTGCAGGCGCAGGATCAGGCGGTGGAGAATGCAGGCTATCGGCTCGCGACCGCCAATGCGGATCTTTGCCCCGACGCCCGACCCGATCCGGCCATTCTCGTGCAGACGATCGATCAATATCGGCCGGTCTATCGCGCGGCTGCGGTTCGCATCCTCGGCCTTGGCGCGTGGCCCGGGGTGACAGACGTGGTGCCCGGTTCGCCCGCCGAAAGCGCGGGGCTGCGTGCGGGCGATGCGCTTACGGCGGTGAACACCACGCCGATGCCGCATATCCTTGCGCCGGCGCACGATGCCGATTTCACGCATACTCAAAGCGCGCGGCAATTGCTGATCGACGGGTTTGCGCACGGAAGTGCGGTGCTTTCGGTGCAACGTGGCGATCAGGCCCTGGCGTTCGATATATCCGCGACCCCGGCCTGCATCGGCCTGTTCGAGGTGGTGACCGACGATGAGATCAACGGCGAGGCCGACGGCCTGCACGTGAAGGTCTCGAGCCGGCTGGTGGCGCTCACGACCGATGATGACGAGCTCGCGGCAGCGCTCGCGCACGAGCTGGCGCACAATATCCTGCACCATCGCGTCCGGCTCGACAGCGAACATGTGTCGCGCGGATTGCTGAGCCAGTTTGGCCGCAACGCGGCGCATATCCGCGAAACCGAGATTGAGGCCGATCGCATGGGCATCTACCTGCTCGCCCGCGCCGGTTTCTCGCCCGACAAGGCGATGGCCTTCTGGCGCCGCCTCAGCACCAGGGCCTGGACCTTTGGCGACGCGACCCATCCCGGCTGGAAGAACCGGCTCGCCTTGATGCAGACCGAGGTCGATCGCATCAAGGCGCAGGGCGCGGTCGGACGCGCCATCACTCTCCCCGAGGACCTGGCCCGCCTGATCCCGCAGCCGGGGAAGTGACCGCACCGCCGCTTTGAACTTCGCGCGCAGCGCCCGGAACCCAAGGGCCATGCTCGAAGTGCGCGAAGGCTATCGGTTGTGGGCGCCATCCTATGCCGAGGAGACCGTCGCCTCGAAGCTTGACGACCTGCTGGTCGCCGATCTGACCCCGCCAATGACCGGGCTGCGCCTGCTCGACGCGGGCTGCGGCACGGGCCGACGCCTGCAGAATTGCCCCGCCGCCAGCGCGACCGGCGTCGACCTGAGCCCGGAGATGCTCGACGCGGGGCTCGGCTGCGACTTCGACGATGGCCACGTCCGCACGTTGGTCGGCGACGTGCGCGATCTGCCTTTGCGTGATCGCAGCTTCGACCTGGTCTGGTGCCGGTTGGTAATCGGCCATCTGCCCGCGATCGACCGTGCCTATGCCGAACTGGCGCGGGTCGCGGACAAGGGGGCGACCGTCATCGTCACCGATTTCCATCCCGATGCGGTGGCCGCAGGACACAAGCGCACCTTCCGCAACGGCGACCAGGTTCACGAGCTCGAACATCATGTCTACGAGCCGCATGCGCATATCGCGGCGGCCCGGGCTGCCGGCCTTTCGCTGATGGCGCAGCGCGACGCGAAGATTGGTCCGCAGGTCGAAGAGATGTTCGCCAGCACCAACCGTATGGCGCTCTACCAGGAGGCGGCGGGCCTGCCGCTCGTGCTCGGGTTCGCGTTCTGCAAGGACAATTGACGTGCGGCTGCGGATCGTTGCGCGCAATCGCACGGTGGCGATCGAGGATGGCAGGATCGTCGACACCGTCGGTGGGTTCGATCTCACCCTGCACGTGCCCGATGCCGACATTCGGCCCGGCCTGATCAACGCGCACGACCATCTCCACCGCAACCATTATGGGCGGCTGGGCGATCCTCCCTATCGCAACGCCTATGATTGGGCCGCCGATATCCAGGCGCGCCATGCCGATCATATCGCACACCACCGTCGTCTGCCCCGGCGCGAGGCGTTGCTGGCCGGCGCCTGGAAGAACCTGTTCGCGGGTGTGACCAGCCTGGTCCATCACGATCCGTGGGAGCCGGACTTCGATGCGGACTTTCCGCTGCAGGTGGTCCGGATCCGCACCGCGGACTCGATCGGCATGTCGCCCGTGCTGGAGGAGTTGCGCGGTGCCGGCCCTTACAGCCTGCACCTGGCCGAGGGCGTGGACGAAACCGCAGCGGAGGAAGTGCATGAACTCGCCGCGCGCGGGCTGCTCGGGCCCGATCTGATCGCGGTGCATTGCGTGGGTCTGGACAAGGCCGGCATCGCCCGGTTCCGCGCGTCCGGTGCGGCTTTGGCCTGGTGTCCGACCTCGAACCACTTCCTGTTCAACCGCACCGCGCCCGAGGCTCTGCTGCGCGAAGGCGTCGACATCCTCTTGGGCAGCGATTCCCAGCTGACCGGCGTGGGCGACCTGCTCGACGAACTGCGCCATGCCCGCCGATACGGTCTGCTTGACGAGGCCCGGCTGGAGGCTGCGGTGGGCGCCACCGCGGCGCGGCGCCTTGGCTTGCCGAAACCTTCGCTCGAGCCCGGCAGCCCGGCCGATCTCGTCCTGCTCGCCCGCCCAATGACGGAAGCGTCGGCCGAAGATGTCGCGCTGGTGCTGGTGGGCGGGGTGCCATGCGTCGCGCGGCCCGACTTTGCCCCCCTGCTTGAACCTCTGATCGGCAAGGGGCGTCAAATGAGGGTCGGCACCGTGACCCGCTGGACAAGAACAATCCCGAGCAGGGGACCGCAGGGAGGCTTTCGTGAAGAGTATTTCCATCGAGCAAGTGCGTAGTGCGGCCCGCCGCAACAGCGGCGTGAAAGCCCTCACAACTGCCCTGATGCTATCCGTATTCGGCCTCGCCTCGGCGCCGGCCGTCGCCCAGTCAGCTCCAGCGGACAGCCCGCCGCCCGCACCGGCCGCCGATGCGCCGCCGGCCGACGCGCAGATCACCGTCTCGTCCAGCCAGGATGCGAGCAATACGTCCCAGTCGGGCACCGACATCCTCTCCCGCAACACCTTGTCGGCGCTCATCGACGCGCGGCTGGTGGTCGCGAACGGCGCGCAGTCCTTCGTTAATGGCGGGCTCGGCAAGACGCGCTTCCAGGGCAAGAGCAATGGCGGCTTCAAGGCGCGGGTCGTTCCGGCAGAAGGCGACATCATCTGGCAGCCGCGCTTCACCGGCTCGCTCAGCGCCAACGTCTCGGCCGGCTGGCAGCGCGATCACGGTTTCGACCTGATCGAGGCGTTCGTAAACTATCTCCCGCGCGAAAGCGGCAAGGTCAGCTTCTCGGCACGAGCGGGGCTGATGTGGCCCGAAATCTCGCTCGAACATTCGACCGGCGGCGCCTGGAGCACGGTCTATACGATCACGCCGTCGGCGATCAATTCGTGGGTCGGCGAGGAAGTGAAGGTCGGCGGCGCCGAAGGCACGCTCCACGCCAGCCTGGGCGAGCATCAGCTGTCGGCGACCGGCGGCATCTTCGGGTTCAACGACACGTCGGGCACCTTGCTGTCGTTCCGCGGCTGGGCACTGCAGGATATCAAGGCCACCGCCTTCGCGCATTTCGACCTGCCGCCGCGCAATCCATTCCTGACCGGCGCGCAGCAGGACGTGACCCGATCGACGATCGAGATCGATCACCGCCCCGGCTTCTACGGCCGGCTCGATTGGCGGCCACCCTGGCCGTTCGGCGTCGCGGTCTTCTATTATGACAATCGCGGCGACCCCAAGGCCTTCACCAAGACCCTGCAATGGGGCTGGCGTACGCGCTTCTGGAATATCGGCGTCAACGCCGATCTCGGCCCCAACACCAAGCTTCTGGCGCAGGCCATGACGGGTTCGACCATCATGGGCTTCGACGTGAACAACACGCCGTGGGTCCATACCAAGTTCGATTCCGCCTACGTCCTACTCGCGCAGACGATCGACACGATCACCGTCTCGGGCCGGGTCGAGGCCTTCGGCACGCACGAGCATGGCAGCGAGATGGATCCCAACAACAGCGAGAATGGCTGGGCGATGACCGTCGCCGCACGGACCAACCTTACCAATCACCTGACAGCGTTCGCCGAAGCGCTGAACGTGCGCAGTCATCGCGGCGCGCGGGTCCAGCTGATCGGGTTCGAGCCGTTCGAAGCGCAGACCGTCTTCCAGATCGCGCTCCGGTACCGCCTGTGATCCCCTCTCCCCGGCCCCTCGACTGGACAGGCCGCGCCTTGGTGCGCGGCCTGCCCCTCTTTGCGCTGGTGCTGGCGGGATGCACGGAGCAGCCGCGGCTGGGCGAAACTAAATTGCCGATGGCGGTCAAGCAGGAGAAGGACCTGCCCCCGCCGTCCGGCGGGGACCTGGTCGCCGCGACGACCGCCTACCGGATCGGGCCGCTCGACAAATTGTCGATCACCGTGTTCGGGTTGGAGGATCTGAGCGGCAAATTTCAGACAGATGCCGCAGCGCATCTGTCCTTTCCCCTGATCGGGGAGGTCGACGCGTCGGGTAAGACCCCGACCGAGCTTGGCGCCATGATCGCCACCCGATTGGGGCGCGAATGGGTACGCGATCCGCAAGTGGTGGTGAACCTCGAGGAAACCAGCAGCCAGGTTTACACCGTCGATGGCCAGGTCGGGAAAGCCGGCACCTATCCGATCACCGGCAACGTCTCGCTGATGCGCGCGGTCGCGAACGCGCAGGGCACCAGCGAATTTGCGCGCGAGGACGATGTGGTCGTGTTTCGCACGGTCAATGGCGAGCCGCTCGCCGCGCTCTACAACCTCGGAGCGATCCGG
>Ga0207657_10006583_pt1 | contig 12032 bp, 16 predicted proteins | sample KBSC33metaG_FD_184316 | JGI IMG/M metagenome (GOLD analysis project Ga0207657, IMG submission 184316) | Corn rhizosphere microbial communities from Kellogg Biological Station, Michigan, USA - KBS C3-3 metaG (SPAdes) (version 2) | ecosystem: Host-associated > Plants > Roots > Rhizosphere > Soil ...
ATTACGCAGGCTTGAATGGCCGATCACTACTTTTTCCAGTTGTTGGGCGGAGGCGGCGCTCATATCCCAGATCAACACGAGCGCCACGACGAAGCCTAAAACTCTCTGATCTCGCCGCATAGTCTCTCCTGTAGCGGGATAGGTACTGTGGATTGAGTTCAAATGTCAACACGCCTGCAGACCGATCAGAGGCCGTTTGCCAGTTTGTTGACAGAGAAAATTGCGCGCTGATATAGCCGTTAAAGTGTGAAGGGGCAGGACTTCTGCGGTAGAGTAGCACAACGATTCGGATCCGCCGAAAGCTCTGCGTCAACTCGTTGATGGAGGAAAAGTAATGTCCAGCGTGCTGTTACTGAGCAATCAGGACGTGGAAAAGCTCTTAACGATCGAGGACACGATCCGTGCTTTGGACGAGGCTTATCTTGAGCTGGATAAAGGCCAGACGGCTAATCGCCCTCGCACCTTTACTTTTTCACCCACGAACACTGGCCGTTTTGTCGCGAACACGCATGAAGGGATTATTCGTGCCCAGGGTGTCTACGACATTCGTGTAGTGACCCATAGTCGGCCGGACCCGACGATCGATCCGACCCGGGTGAATTATTTCCATGGAGCGCTAAATTGCTCGCTCGATATGCTCTACGACATCCACAGCGGGGATTTGCTGGCGATCATCCATGACGGCTACCTCCAGAAGATGCGCGTTCAGGCAACCAATGCCATCGCGGCGCGTTATATGGCAAGAAAAAATACCCGCAGCATGGCGCTGATCGGTTCCGGCTGGCAGGCGAGCGCCGCCATCGAATCCATGCGCTTTGTCCGGTCCATAAAAACGGTGCACGTATTTAGCCGTAGCGAAGAGAATCGAAAAAGTTTCGTTCAACGAATGCGGTCGATTTACAAAGATATGGATATTCAGGACTTCGCTACCGCGGAAGAGGCCGTACGCGGCACGGATATGGTGGTTGCCGCCACCAATGCCAATATTGCGGTTTGCAAAGGAGAATGGATCGACAAGGGAATGCATTTAACAGGAATCCTTCCCTATGAATTTGACCTGGATTGCTACCGTAAGGCGGATTACATCGTCATGTTCAATCGGCTTCACGGTCGAGACTATACGCTGCGGCGCGGGCCGGAAGAAGAACCGTTGGATATTCCACCCCATGCGGAACTGTTACGAAACGCGCCGGAGATCGCGGACCTGGTCTCGGAAAAAGTGCCAGGAAGGATGAGCGAAGATCAAATTACCATCTTCGCCAACGGCGGACATGGCTGGGGTCATGACGGTGGTCCAGGCTATGGGATCCAGTTTACGGCGATGGCGAAGCTGGTTTATGACTTGGCTAAAGCAAGGGGTGTGGGCCGTCAGCTTCCGCTGGATTGGTTTCAACAAAATGTCAATTCTTAAAATACATTGGTTGGTTTACATTCAACCGCGGCAGGTGACGTGATAGTCCAAGCTGGAAATTAGATTCCTAATGTATGTTGCATCGCGATCGTGTACGCTCACCTACCAGCCATTGCCATAATAAAGATTTGACCCTCTGACGCCCCCATCGCTTAAACAATGCGCTTTATGCCGCCTGGTGTTGTCAATCAAGAAGTAGCGTTGGATCCGACCCGGCGTTTACTTCCAACCTCACTCATCGTCCATCCGCCGACCGCAGTCGATGACCAAGCGTCTGTTGTCACAGCACACAGACTGCAAATTCGTTTTGATAGGAACAGCCATCTCATCGAGGAAGCGATCAACGTCGAACTCGAGCCTGTGCCCTTTAAGCTCGATCAGCGTGCTGCTCGAGCTGACCGCTTTCAGCACGTAACCCTTGAGGAAACCAAGTCCTACACCGACAGCTTTCATGCCCGATAATCGCGCAACTAATTTTCCGGCTTCAACAACGATTCTCCACTCGGTATTGAACGGGATTGGTAAAATGGTCTGATAGACGCCCGCAAGCGACAGACCGTCGGGTGTAACGCGCAGATGCAGATCACGCACCTTTCGCGGGATTGCAACAAATTTGATTAGGAGGCCATTTAAATCGTCTTCAGTTACGACAAATCTAAGGGTTATGATTTCCATTCGTGATCGTATCGGTCATTTCAAAGTGAGCCCGTCCGTTCAGTAGAAGATCTCACTCGCGCGCGGCATTTCATTTCTTTTGACCAAGCGTTTCTGTCACACGGCGGCACCGTTCTATTCTCCACTAGGCGCAGTGTCCGTTAGTCTTTTTCCAGATCTGACGCAGCTGTACTTCAGTCATGCGAGTCGATTCCTATAGTTAACTGGTCCGCACAAAACGGCTCAGGTGATAGCTTGCGAGATGAATATCCTCCGTTGATAACAGCAAATTATCATGGTCCAGAAAGGTCGGTAGCATTTTCGGTTCGAGCACCCACAGAGCTTTGTTCTTCGGGCCGGTATTTTCAACGTACCAGCCGGGAAAAACTATAACGCTTTTAACGGCGAATTGACGGCCGGTGCTATCCGCTAGTGTCTGTCTTAGCCAGCTTGCCTGTGTTTTTGCCTGAATCGCCAAATCTCTATCTGGCTTGACGCCATCGATTCGAATGGTTTCGCCGTCGAATACGACGCGCGAATCTCCCCTGCTCTTACGGTACGTTTTGGTTTCGACGGTGAAAACTCCTGCGGGACCGATGAGAACATGATCAACGTTGAAACCCTGCCCAATAACGTCGTGAAAAACTTGATAGCCGCGCTCCCGCAATTTTTCGAGAAACTGCCCGACAGCTTTCTCACCGTCCCGACCAAGTCCGCGATTTCTCACCTCAGACTTAACACCAAAAAAACGCCACACCGCATAGCAAAGCGATGGAATGGCAATCGAGGAATAGAGCCAAGGCTTTGGCGGAAGTGAGTAAGAATACTTCAACCATTCCAAGGCGGTAATCAAAATCATGAATAGGGCGAAGACTAACGGTCCGAACGCGTAATCTGAAATCAAGTCGCGGATCTGCTCGTCCAGCGATTGCCCGGGATTTCGCAAAGGGCGGTCCTTTAATGGCGAGCGGTTAGTTCGCATACGTAAAAACGATCGGTCGAGTGAAATTATGAAGCTAGGAGGCGAAATGGTAAAGAAAATTCGACTGAGCTGCGTCGAAGGCACCATTCATCCTAAGCTTCTCAAAGGACCGTTCATCCTGAGCTTTGTCGAAGAACGCCCTCTAGGAGAGAGAACGGGTGAGGGCGAGCTGCGCGTCGTCATCGACTGTCCGATTCCCCCGAGCAAGCGCGGAGCGCGTGGTCGACGGGATTGAACTTTGAAGTCGAAATGCGGGCGTTGAACCGTCCGAGGCGCTGAATTAGAGTGGGGCGCATCATGCGTACCGCAACACCCCCAGATCGCAATACGCGACCGCCGCGATTCAAATTGCCCGCCGGAGCGTGCGACACGCACCTGCATGTGTACGGACCGTTCGATCGCTACCCGCTTTCACCGGACCGGCACTATGATCCCGCTCCCCACTGCACTCTCGATGACTATCTCAAGGTGCATCGGACGCTCGGATTGGAGCGGGCGGTGATCGTCACCGGCAGCGCCAACGGCACGAACAACCAAATCACGCTCGATACGTTGGCGCGCATGAATGGCAGTTTCAAGGCCATCGCTTTGTTGGGTGCTGATGTTAGTGATGCCGAGCTGCACAGACTCAAAGCCGGTGGTTTTAGCGGCTTTCGCATCAAATCCTCCGGGCGAGGCTACACGTTGTTGAAAGACACGCAGCGGATAGTCGAGCGAACGCGAGAGTTCGACTGGCACGTGGAGTTTATGGTGCAATCGCTGCAAGAGGCGATCGCCACCACCGCTTTTCTAAGCTCACTCAAAGTGCCGTACGTCTTCGACCACGTTGCGCACGCGGAGCCCGATCAGCATAAGCACGGCAGCAAAGAATTCGCGGAGCTGCTGGCAATCTTAAAAAACGAAGAGCACGCCTGGATCAATCTCTACAGCTTCTACCAGCTGTCAAAGTCGGGCTCGCCCGATTACGCCGACATGGTAGAAGTCATTCAAGCGATCATCGCTGTGCGGCCCGATCACGTCATCTGGGGCAGCAACTGGCCGCACCCGAGCATCAGCGTGCCAACTCCCAATGACGGAGATCTGCTCAATTTTCTGTTAGCGGCGGCGCCCGAGGAACATGCGCGAACAAGAATCTTGAGCGGAAACCCGGCAAAACTGTACGGCTGGTTATAGAACCGACGTGACAAAACTTTTTGTCCTCTGACCCGTTCGGACACTGTCATATCTTGGAACGCACCAACCTATGTTCCGGAGTCCTCAACGTTTCCGTTCCACAGAAAAGTGTTTTCCGTGCCTGGAACTTCATTTTCTGCGGTAGAATTCCGTGTGTAAGCTTCGCTTTCTTCGCGCAGCGCGATACGCCTCTCCTGTGTACTCCTGCACGGTACGACTACCGATGAGCTGCATGCTCTCGGCAATAACGTTCACACCCATATCTTTGACTAAGAGGCGGATGTGATTGGACGTCACCCTGTAGTCGAGCACACTAAGACCCAAGCGCTTCTTGGCCTCGAACACCCAATATAAGTAACGCCGGCGCTCGCGAGCGGACTTCAATAAAAATTTCTTCTGATGACAGCGATGCGTAATGTGCCAGACGTAACCTGGAAGAAAGTGGCGATTAGCAGGCGGCATCGCTCTTCTTGAGGTTGGTTTTTGCGTCAAAAAGCCATCTCTAAGTCCTGAAACGATGCCTTTATTCTATCTTAGCTTGTTAAATCAAGATGTTACTTTGGTCCGACCCGATGCAAGGGCTTCTCCAGCTCCCTTGTAGGTGCAATTTCTATTCAGGACGGCGGATTTCCAGCTGTTTGCAAATCGCGCGAACCGTGCCCTCTTTGATCTCTCGATGACGCGGAACGCTGGCGATCTTTCGGAGAGAAGGATTCAACCAAATGGAGTGACCACCACCCTCGCGATCAAGGACACATCCCTCTTCGCGAAGGTGACGCTCCAGGTCGCGCACAGCTTTAAGACGAGAGGGTTTTTTCCACCAGCTCCCGCTGGCACTGCAACATCAGCTTGAGGGCATCCAGTAAATTAGCCTTCGCTTCAGCAAGAGTCTCGCCCTGGGAAATCGCGGCGGGTATCTCCTCGACGAAACAAGTATAGCCACCCTCTTTTGCCGGCTCGAAAACTGCGGTGAGCTTCATGAGACCGATTTTACCATAATCATGTTTCCCGGCAATCTTTCGAAAGCCGTCGCCAAATCTAATGTTGGACCCTCAGATCCGATTCCGTACTCGCTTGACCCGCAGCAAATCGATTAAACAGCTCCCAAACCGCCGAACGTCGAGCCGAATACCAATACTCTCGGCAATCACGTCCGAGCCTGTGTCTTTCACCACAAGATGAACGTGATTGGATGTGACGATGTAATCGAGCACGCACAGACCGAAGCGCTTTCTCGCTTCGAAGAGCCAGTGGAGATAACGGCGTCGATCACGCGCAAACCTGAAAAGAAACTTTCTCTGATGACAGCGGTGGGTGATGTGCCAAATGTAATGAGGCAGGAAGTAGCGGTTGGCCCCGTGGCATCTGTTTTCCTTAAAGGCGCAATTTTAAGTTAAAAAAGCCACCTCTAAGCCTTCAAAATATGCCTTTTAATCTACGGACGGGGCGGCTCCGACAGCGGCGGCTCCCCGCTGGGGTGAATCGCACACATTCGGCGTCAGGCATGAATTATTGACTCAAAGACAACGCTGGAAACAGCAAGATTATCTAATCGTGGCTCGTTTAAATGTGCTGAGAAGCTTTTGACGGTCTCTGCGATACTAGGAGGCGACTCCACCGTTGCTCAGGTCACACCCTACAAGGACGGTGTACTTACCAAGCGTAACACGTTTCAAAAATACTATACCCGATTTGAACTGCGGAGCTATATCGAAACAAGTTTAAACACCGACGCAATTGCCATCGGTCCGGCATCTTCTTTGTTTTCAAGGACGCTCTTGATACATTCGTGGCACAAGCTTACGGCCCCATGGCGTTATTGACGAGCGTCCGACCAAAAGATGTCCATGCTAAGTGAAACGAATTGCCCTTTTTGTGGAGTAGACCCCGAACGGATCATAACTTCGGATCTAGAAGTGCTCGCCTTTCACGACGGGTATCCCGTGACTGAGGGGCATACTTTAGTGGTCCCCCGACGGCATGTGACCACACTGTTCGAGCTCCCGCCAGATGAGCAAGCAAACATCTGGCTCTTCGTCAGCCGCGTGCGAGATTTCCTTGCGGCGAAACTGAATGTCGAGAACTTTAATGTGGGCGTTAATGATGGACAACTCGCTGGGCAAACAGTTCCGCATGCGCACATCCACATCATTCCGCGAAGAGAGGGAGACGTTCCCGATCCAAGAGGTGGAGTTAGATGGGTGATACCACGGAAAGCCGCTTACTGGACACAGCGGTAGTTCCGCCATCGGCTGATGAGCAAATCGAGTTTCTAGTAAATATCCAGCGTTTGCTCAAGGAAGGCGCGTTTGTTGCCACGTACAAATACGCTCTCCTTACGGCATTGGCGGATTTGTGCGTCGAGAAAGGCGACGATACCGGCAACCCTTTAAAATTGGATATTTCTGAGATCGCCGAAAAGTTCGTATTTTATTATTGGAGGCAGACTATCCCTTACGTTCCGCCGGCTGCAGGGACGGAAACGAAAAACGGCAAGATTCTCCAACAAAATACTGGGTCGCAGGCTGAGATCGTGCAATTGATAGCTCGGATTCGTGAGGACCATCGGGACCTCCAGAGTCTGGCCCGTGGTGCATCTCGAGAGTGGAGGCAATTGGTAAATAAGGTTTCAGCGACGGTCATTAAGCAGCCGTTGTGGAAACTTCAAAGGGTAGGTAATGAATACCTGGAATTCCTATATTCAGATGCCGGGAAAACAAACGTTATCGTGCTCAAGAACGGAGTGGCATTCTGCTTTCGAAAATTTTATCAGTTGGTAACGGACGTCGTTCGAGAAAGTTGGGCGCGCTACATTCGGCGCTTTAACCATTCTATTCTTGGAACAACCACCGATTTGCATGAGTTCTTATTCGGCACGGATCGAGTCTCTCTAAGCGATTACATCCCTATTCTCTGGGACTTGCAAAAAGGATCATGTTTCTATTGTGGACAGGTATTAAGACAAAGCTCTACAGATGTCGATCACTTCATCCCTTGGGCTATATACCCATTCGACTTGGGACATAACTTTGTGCTTGCTCACGAGCGTCCGTGCAATAGCAAGAAGGCGGACATGCTTGCGGCTTCCGATCATTTAAATAAATGGACTGAGCGGAATGTCGTGTTGAGGGATGAACTTAGCTTGCGTTTTGATTCCGCCCACGTTGTCCATAATCTGCACGTATCGACCCGAATAGCTCAGTGGGCCTACCAACAAACCTTTGCGACAAAAGGTCTCACATGGAAAGCCGGCAACGAGCTCGTTCATTTGCCAGTGGATTGGCGTGTAAGCCTCAACAAGTTGCTGAAGGTGGCATACTAAGGGGAGAAGAATTTCCGGGAAAATAGATTTCATTGCATTTTCTTATCTTTGTACCAGCCGGTTTCACGCCACAAACTCCTACCGATTAATGTTCAGTTGATCAAGAAAACGGGCGACCGCTTTACGCCGTTTCGTGCGTAAGGCAGTTTATAGTTCATGTTGTGCGGCCATCAGAATGGTTAAAAACGGGAGGTAGAGGGTGGGGTTTGTATTGACTTATTAGCGATGCGGGACAGAAGGTCGTGATCGTGGGAAGAAATTCTGTGAGCGTGTCAATTACGGCCGCCGGTTCAACCGTTCAATGCCGTGCGGGGGTTCCAACGTTCAAGGTTCAAAGTAAGCCTCACGCAGCGGGGAACTCCCACGTTTCGAGAATTCCTCAAAAGATCAAAATACAAATTAGCCCGAGCTTGGCGATGATCTCTTCAGGATGCTTGCTCCGAGTCTCGCCGCGTAAAACCTCCTGACCAAAAGTTTTGCCACTAATATATAAAAGGTTAAGCAGGCTCGAAACGGATTGCAGTCTAATATAGGACGATTTTGAAAAGAATCTGGGGCGGCTGGCAGATATTGAATCGAGGGGGATTTAACCGGTTCAAGCCTTCAATAGCTACGCTCCGTTCAAACGTTCAAGATTAAATGTTCAGTAAAAGACTCACATGCTCGTAGGCATGTTCGCGCCGTGAGTGACGCGATCCTTCCGCCGCTCGGCTCTCATTTTATAGGCGTCATCGCAGAATTCGCGCGAGTGATCCGACGACCGCTTATCCGGAATCCGCGGATCAGAAAACTCGCTGACCTCGTCAATTCACGGCGATCGCAACAGAAATGTTCACACTGAATCGTCTGATTCAACTTGCATCCGGTTAAGCCTTTGACGCTCGGCATTGGTGAGTTCGTTAAGAACCTTGCGCCACCCATCCCCAAAAAATGAAAAAGCCCTTGATTTCTCAAGGGCTTAAATCTGGAGCGGGTGAGGAGGGTCGAACTCCCGACCTTATGCTTGGCAAGCATACGCTCTAGCCAACTGAGCTACACCCGCGTTGAATTTTTACTACAGCAAGGCCGCCGGTTTGTCAATTATTCGCGCCTTCAATGCGATTCAAACGCGAGAATCTCAAACGGAAAAATTGCAGGTGGTAGTTGGCGCCGGACCAGACTGCGACAACCGCCGAAACGATGAGGAAATACATTCCTAGAGCGTAAAAATCAAAGCCCCAATAGCGATAATGAATGAGCAAACCCACAATGGCGAACACCTGAAGGATAAACTTGTATTTACCCAATCGCTCGGCATGCATCACCATTCCTTCGCTTAATGCAATCCCGCGGATCACGGTTACCGCAGTTTCGCGCGCAAGAATGACCACAATCAACCATGCGGGCACGCTCGGCTCGTTCGGCCGATCCATGGCCGCAAGCATGATCAGCACCGACCCTACCATGAGTTTATCCGCGAGCGGGTCAAGAATTTTGCCGATGTCCGAGATGCTCTTGTTCCGACGTGCCAAATAACCGTCGAAATAATCCGTGAGCGAGGCAAGAAGAAACAAAGCCGCCGTAAGCAGTGATGATCTCGGATCGGAAAACGTTAGTAGATAGACCAGGACGGGGATAACCAGGATTCGAGCTAAGCTCAGCAGGTTCGGGAAGGTCCAAACCACGAGAAGACTCTTGGGCGCTACGCCAACTTACTATTGGGCAACCGGCTGAAATGATTGCAGCGTGTGACGATACGAATCATAAAAGCGCAGAACCCGTCGGACATATTCTTTAGTTTCAGGAAACGGCGGGATGCCACGATGCTTCTCCACCGCGGCGCTCCCGGCATTGTAGGCGGCAAGAGAAAGCTCCAGATCTCCCTGATAACGGTCGAGTAACATTCGCAAATGTCGCGCTCCGCCTTCCACGTTTTCACCTGGATTGTAGGCATCGCTGACATTGTGCAGCCGTGCCGTATCGGGCATCAGCTGCATGAGTCCCATCGCTCCCTTATTCGATCGAGCGCTGACCTTAAAATCTGATTCTGCCTTGATCACGGCGCGAATCAAGTCCGGATCGATATTGTAACGGCCTGATGCGCTCTGAATATAGTCGTCGTACCCTGAGTCGACCACTCCGTTCGAGGTTGCTGGACGATTTGTGTCCCGGAACACTCGTCTGAATCCCGCATGGTTGGGGACGTTGGTAAAAGTCACGACGCCATTGTTATCTCTGAAAGCGTAAACATCAGCCGTCGCTATACTGGCGAGAAATCCATTCAGCGCCACGGCTGCTGCGAAAGAAATCACAGTGCGGAGTTTCATATGTTCGGGGGCTAAAATTCCGCATAGAATAACCGCACGATGAATGGCTGTCAAACAAGCTGGAGGTCTATGAAAAAACGAGCCGGTGCGAGAATCAGTTAAGTCTTGGAAAAAGTGTCTTGCCGCTCGATTATCTGCATAATGAGGCGCTGATCTCCGTCCAAAAAATCGAAATTTACGAGATCGTCGACCTCGACCCAGGAAATTTGCTCGAATATCAAGTTTTGCGGCTCTCCCTGGAAGCTTTTGACCCGATGGAAGCGCAGAGAAACCGTCGGTCCGTCCTCGTACGAATAGGCATATTCGCTGAAAAACTCCGATTCACGAACATCGATGGCCAACTCTTCCTTCAATTCGCGGCGCAAGGCATCCGTCTCGCTTTCGCGATCTTCTATTTTTCCGCCCGGAAACTCCCATTTCAACGCAAATGCGGCGTTTTGACCACGCTGGCAAATCAACACCCTGCCATTTCGAAAGATCAGACCAGCGATAACGCTGATCGCGGACTGCGACGGCGCCTTCACCTATTTGACCTATTAACTACACACTTCAGGGCTCGCTGAGAGAAAAGCCGGCGAGTGCGATCTAAACTCCGAGCCGAAACCATAACCGTCTGCACATGGCAGAGGTTGTGCTGTTACCTCTCGAACAGCGTGTACTGCTCGATCTTTGCTTTAATGATCGCCAGTGAAATTGGTTTTTGTAAGTAATCGGCAATCCCAGCGCCCAGCGCGATATCGCGCCATTCCGATCCACTCATAGCGCTACACGCGACGATAGGAATGTCGGCTGTCACTGGGTTTTGTTTTAAGACGCGTGCCGTCTCAATCCCAGTGATGTCGGGAAGATCCAAATCCAAAAGAATGATGATGGGTTGCTCCGCCACGGCTGTCTCGATCCCTTGAAGTCCGGTAGCTGCCTGCAGAATAATGTATCCGGAACTGTGCAGAATTGAGGCGAGAATTTCACGCAAGTGTCTATTGTCTTCGATAATTAGAACCTTCTTCGGCATGTCCGGGCCATTCGCCGGGTGAGCAACTGCTCAACCGACGCCGTCCTAAGTTAATCATGTCGAAGGCGTAAAAGGAAACACCGCAGATCCGGTTTATTAGCCGTCGGCACGCGACACTCTCTCCCCATTCACCAGCGAGCCCTGCCAGCTCATTCCACCCTGAGCTTCGTCAAAATTGATCATCCGTATTACCGCTGCATAAGCAGAGTAGCGAGGCGCCGCCGCCAAGGCCGTAGCCGGCTATTCATTGAGCGTCCTTTTGAACGAAATACTCGCCGATGATCGGAACTCGGTTATAACAATTGCGAGCCAGCGTCTCTGACTCTGGCTAGTTCCGCGGTTCGGCAATTTTCGTCATCTTTTCCGCCGAGAAGATTTTCTATGGTAGGTCGAAGTGTTTGAATTGTCTCTTAGCCATCGTTCAATAAGCTTCTTTTTGAATCGCCACTGGTTGCCGACCTTGAAAGCCGGAATCTGGCCATTCGTCACCAAACGATAGATTGTGAACTTATCCACATTTAAGTACTCGGCGACTTGCGCGACGCTTAGCAGTTGCTCCTCTGTCATTGGCAATATCCTAGCAGGTCAACACAACTTCGGGCCGTATTTGGTCTTTCCGTCACTTTTGAAAGAGAACTCACCCGAGATAATGCTGGTTAGACTGTCGGGATGTACTTGACCAAAATCCGGGAACCATATTTATTGAAGCATGCCGATTTAATCGCCGTAAGAGACACTGGAGATTTTTATGTGGTATATCGCGCTATTATCTAGGATTCTTGCCAATTTGTGCTAGTACTTGCCAAGTAGCTGCTGCGAATACATCAGGCCGGCCAGTTCGATCGACTCGGAACGTAGTCTTTTTCGAACTCTCCCACATCGCGTGCTCACTGAAATTTTACTTCGGTGATGCTTTACCGCTACACTCCGATTCGTTTTTTTCTGGGTATCTAGCAAGCAAAGAAATCGCTTGTTAGACATACGTTTGTTGCTCCTCTGCTTGGCAATCACTGACATAAGCTAGACTGACCGGTTAGGTGTTTGTGAGAAGCTTTCCATTCTGTTTTGTGCGATGGCCGGTAACGATCGTAATCATCAATGTCACACGCTAAATCCCTAAGGGTGATCGGTCAGAAATTGGATCTCGCAAAGGTCTCTTTGTTTGAGGTGAA
>Ga0207657_10006584_pt1 | contig 12032 bp, 12 predicted proteins | sample KBSC33metaG_FD_184316 | JGI IMG/M metagenome (GOLD analysis project Ga0207657, IMG submission 184316) | Corn rhizosphere microbial communities from Kellogg Biological Station, Michigan, USA - KBS C3-3 metaG (SPAdes) (version 2) | ecosystem: Host-associated > Plants > Roots > Rhizosphere > Soil ...
ACGCGGTCCTTGCCGACGATCGTGCCGGAGCCGAGCGACCAGCCGCGCCCGAGCCCGACGACCGAGTGTCCGTGGTGCTCCGCCGTCCCGGCGAGCAGCTCCTGAATCTCTTCCAGTACCGCCATTTTCCGCTTCCTTGTCAGTAACTTGTTATTTGCAAGTGACTAGTTATACCACCGAGAGCGAAGGTACGATGGACGCCGTGGCCGAACCGCCTTCCCCACTGGCAGAGGCGCTGGCAAGCGTCGGCGACCGCTGGACGCTGCTGATCGTGGCCGCGCTGCTCGACGGCCCCCGCCGCTTCGGCGACCTCGAGAAGGAGCTCGGCGGCATCGCCCCCAACGTGCTGAGCCAGCGGCTGCGCAACCTCGAGTCGCAGGGGCTGGTGAGAGCCGAGCGCTACTCGGAGCGGCCCCCGCGCTACGTGTACGAGCTGGCGTCCGCGGGGCGCGAGCTGGCCGGCGCGTTACGCCTCCTGTCCGACTGGGGAGCGCGGCACACGGGCGACGTGGACCCGCCGCGGCACTCCGCCTGCGGCACTCCGCTCGAAGCCGTCTGGTACTGCCCCACCTGCGAGATGCCGGTGGAGGACGACGGCGCCGAAGAGCACGTGCACTACGCCTGAGTTGAGCGTGGTCCTAGCTGGGCTCCGGCCCCGCTCTTCACGTTATTCACGCTATGCGTGTAAAAGGTGAAGAGCGCCGCCGAGTCCGCGCCCTTTATTGCTGCCGTTCGTGCCGCGCTAGGAGGCCGCCCGGCGCAGCCAGCCCCTTTCGCGCGGCGCGATTCGCGCTTAGGATCGCGCAGTGACGACGCTCTCGGCGATCGTGCCGGCCACGGACTCGCCCGCCACGCTGGACATGGCCGATGCCGCGATCCGCGCTGCGCTCGACCCGCCCGAGGAGCTGATCGTGGTCACGAACGGCGGCGCGCCCGGCGCGGCCGGCGCCCGCAACTCGGGCGCGCGCAAGGCCACGGGCGACGTGCTCGTGTTCGTGGACGCCGACGTGCTCGTGGCTCGCGACGCGTTCGTCCGCATCCGCGCGGCGTTCGACGCCGACCCGGAGCTGACCGCGCTGTTCGGCTCCTACGACGCCGAGCCGCCGCGCGACGGTCTCGTGTCCGAGTTCCGCAACCTGCTCCACCACCACGTGCACCAGTGCGACCCGGGCGAGGCGGCCACGTTCTGGAGCGGCCTGGGCGCGGTGCGGCGTGAGGCGTTCGAGGCGGCGGCCGGGTTCGACGAGCAGCGCTACCGCGGCGCGGAGATCGAGGACATCGAGCTGGGCACGCGACTGGCGGACCTGGGCGCTCGCATCGTGCTCGACCCGCAGCTGCAGGGCAAGCACCTCAAGCGCACCACGCTGCGCCGCATGCTGTGGACCGATGTGAAGCTGCGCGGCGCGCCGTGGACCGCGCTGCTCCTCGAGCGGCGGGCGGCGCCCACGGCGCTCAACCTCTCCTGGGCCAACCGGCTCAGCGCGGCGGCGAGCCTGACGGGCGCGCTGGCGCTGCTTGCGCGGCGGCCGCGTGCGGTGCTCGCGTCGGCTGCGGCTCTCGTCGCGCTCAACCATCGCTTCTACGCGCTGCTGTGGCGGCGCACAGGCGCCCGGGGCGCGCTCGCGGGAGTGGTCCTGCACGCGCTCCACCACCTGGCCGGCATCGTGGCCGTGCCGTTCGGGGTGCATCGTTACTTCACCCAGCGTCCGGCCGCGCAGCTCGCGCCGGTCTCAACCCCCCGTGTTGAGCCAGAGGCCTCCGTCAATGGGAATGCACGCTCCCGTGACGTAGGCGGCATCGTCTGAGCAGAGGAAGCGCACGAGCGCGCCCACCTCGGCCGGCTCGCCCAGCCTGCCCACCGGGATGCGCGAGCGGATGCGCTCCGCACTGTTCTTCCACGACACCACGCGCGGCGTGGCGATCATGCCGGGCACGACCGCGTTGCAGGTGACCCCCGCGGGCGCGAGCTCGGCGGCCAGTGTGTGCACCATGCCGATCAGCCCGGCCTTGGTGGCGCTGTAGGCCACCTGGCCCGGCTGGCCGTAACTCGCCGCCCCTGACGAGATCACGACGATGCGCCCGAAGCCGCGCTCGGCCATCCCGCGGCTGAGAACGCGCGCGCACCAGAACGCGCCGGACAGGTTCACGGCCAGCTCACGCTCCCAGGCCTCGGGCGGGAACTCGGCCGCGGGCGCGATGTTGTCCACCATCGCGGCGGCGGCCACCAGCGTGTCGAACGGCGCGCCCAGCTCCTGCTCCAGCTCCGCGATCGCCTGCTCGCAGGCCTGTCGGTCCGCGATGTCGAACACGCGAAAGGGCGCGCCTAGCTCCTCGACATCGGGATCGCTGTCGCAGAGCCCGACGCGGTAGCCGCCATCCGCGAGCGCGCGAGCGATCGCGCTGCCGATGCCGCCGGCGGCGCCGGTGACCAGCGCGGTCCTGGTCACGGGGTGGTGGCGGTGCGGCGTGCGGGACCGAGGCGCGGCAGCAGCTTGGCGCAGGCCGCCCACAGCGACGCCGCGCCGATCGCCCCGCTGGCGGCAAGCAAGGGCGCCGCCGGGATCGTGTAGCGCCAGGTGGTGGTGCTGACGAACGCGGGAAAGGCGATGAGCACCAGTCCGCTCAGCCCGAACAGCAAGGCGCCGTACCGGAGCGATCCGCGCGCCAGAGCCATGCCCGCGATCGACAGGGCGGCGAACACCGCAAGCAGCCAGCCGTGCACCATGAACACCGACTGATAGCCGGCGAGCGGGCCGGCAGCCTCCGAGTGCACACGGAAGGGGTGGTAATAGGCGCGCAACATCTGCCCGCCCTCGGGATCGATCCGGCCGGCGTCCGAGAACGACAGCGTGGACGGCCCGCCGTAGTCGCCGGGCTTCGGGTCGCCGGCGTTCTGGTCCACATAGCGCTCGAGGTCGATCAGCACGGCGTGCGCGTAGTCGCCCGGCTGGTGCTCGATCGCCTTGATCGCGAAGTGGCCGAGCTGGCTGCTGCCGCGCGGCGGCTGGCCGAAGGTGCGGATCGCAGGGCTCGCGTCCTGCCAGGAATACGTGTCCGATCCCGGGCGCTGCGACTTGGGCGTGGTCTCGCACAGCGGCCGCGTGCCGGCCGGCGGCTTGAACTTGGAGCAGTCCGCGAACTGCGCGACGCGCGAGTAGAGCGGCCAGCCGCTGCCCTGGGTCGAGATCGACCAGCTGCCGATGTCGTGGTGGCGGACGCCCGAGTAGGCGGCCACGACCACGAGCCCCGCGATCAGCGCCACGCCCAGGCGGAGCAGCCAGCGGCCGCGCGCTCGCCACACCCCGTAGGCGAGGAACAGGAAGAGCAGGATCACGATCGAGTCCGCCACGCCGCGGATGAACGGCAGCGCGACGGTCGACGCCATCGCCACGGCAGGCCACGCGTACCCGCTGCCTGGCTCGCGGCTGCGCACCACCGCGTACAGGGCGAGCATCAGCACGAACACGAACAGCCCCTCGGACAGCATGGTCTCCTCGAGGAAGATCTGGTCGCCGTTCAGCCAGATCACTGCAGCGCCGGCGAGCGCTAGCCACTGATTGGCGCCCAGGCGACGCACTGCGAGGTAGAGCAGCGCCCCGGCGGCCATGCCGAGCAGGTGCTGGACCGTGGTGGTGAACGCGAGCTGGCCGCTGATCGAATGCAGCACCCGCAGGAAGATCGGATAGCCGGATGGCTCGAGCGGATCCTTGCTGAGGCCGTAGTGGGCGGCCCGCACGTAGGCCGCGGTGTCGTGCTTGGAGAGCGAAGCCGGCCAGATGCCGACCTTCGCCCACACCCGCAGGGCGAGGCCCAGTAGCGCCACCGCCAGGACGGCCCATGAGGCGGGAGTACGCGGACGCACCAGCGAGCCCATTCGCGGCCACTGTAAGCGGCGCAGTGGCGCGGCACAACCAACTTGGTACAGAATCGCCCCTGATGCGCGTCGTGGTTACCGGTGCGGCAGGGTTCTTGGGCTCCCATGTCTGTGAGCGGCTGGCTGAGCACGGCCACGACGTGCTGGGCGTGGACGCGTACACAGATTTCTACGACCGCGCGCTCAAGCAGCGCAACGCCTCATGGCTGTCCGACGAGCTGGGAATCGAGGTCCACGAGCGCGACGTGCTCGACGCGGGGCTGTGCGGCGAAATGCGCGGCGCCTCGGCGGTGTGCCACCTGGCCGGCCTGCCCGGCGTGCGCTGCCGCGAGCCCGAGCGGCTCGAGGCGGGCAACGTGGAGTCCACCCGGCAGGTGATGGCCGCCGCCTCCGCGGCCGGCGTTCAGCGAGTGCTTCTCGCGTCGTCGTCATCCGTCTACGCACCGTCGGGCCAGCCGATCAGCGAGGAGGCGCCGCTCGGCCCCTTGTCGGCATACGGCCATTCAAAGCGGACCGCCGAGGAGGTGGCCGCGGAGCTTGCGAGCCACTACGGGATCGAGCTGGTGGTGCTGCGCTACTTCACGGTCTACGGGCCGCGGCAGCGGCCGGACATGGCGTTCGCGCGCTTCCTCTCCGCGCTGCGGCGCAACGAGGCGATGCCGCTCTTCGGCGGCGGTGGGCAGCGGCGCGACTTCACATACGCGGCCGACGCCGCCGAGGCCACGGCGCTGGCGCTCGAGAGCGGCCGGCCCGGCGCCGCCTACAACGTCTCCGGCGGGCGCTCGGTGCAGCTCGTGCACGCGCTGTCGGTGCTCGCGTACGAGGCCGGCAGCGCGCCGCCGCTCGACGAGGAGCCCGCCAACCCTGAGGAGCACGAGACCACCGAGGCGGACCTGACGCTTGCGCGGCGCGAGCTGGGTTACGCGCCGAGAGTGAGCCTGGAGGACGGGATCGCCCTTCAGGTGGCGGCCGGCGCCACCGTCGCCGCCTAGTCGTTCAGGAGCGGGGCGAGCGCTTCCCAGTTGCGCTCGTGGTCGCGCCCGAGCGTGAGGCGCCACGTCTGTGCCCGGGCCAGTCCGGTGGCACAGCAGAGCGCGCGCGTGCCGAGCACGCCCGCCTTCTCCATCACGTCGCGCGGACCGCGCTGCAGCACGAACTCCATGCCCTGGTACACCCCCACGCCGATCACGGCCTCGCGCAGCAGTGCCGCTCCGGCGCCGCGCCGGGGCAGCGGCTCGAGCCGCGCCTCCGTGCCCAGGGAGCGCTGGCCCACCACGATGTGGCGGAGCGGCTGCGGGTTCGTCTCGATGCGGTCGGCAAAGCGGTCGAGCTCGAGCACGAGCTTGGGGTGGAACTCCATTCGCTCGATGCGTCGCACGTGGTCGGCGGGCACGCGGTGGGCGTCCGTCGCGTTGATGCCGATCCGCAACGGGAAGGGGTGAAGGCGCCCGCGCCGGTCGATCAGCGGGGTGTCCTCGGACAGGAGCTTGACGCCGTCTGCCTCGAGCGCGCGCAGCGCCAGAGTGCTCTTGCCGCCGCCGCTCGGGAGCATCACGGCCACTGCGCCGCCGCCCTTGCCCACCAGGCCGAGCGCGTGCAGCCGCGGGCGCCGCGTGAGGTCCAGGTGCTCGCCGATGCGCGAGAGGAGGTACTGGTAGGCGGCCTCGTGCACGAGGTGGCGCTCCTCCCCCTGCACCACCACGCTCGACCCCTCCACCACCGACAGCGCGCGGCCGAAGTAGTCGACGATCCTGTAGCCGTTCTGCTGGTAGACGACGTTGCGCGGCGTGATGTAGCGGGCGGTCAGCTCGCCGTAATCGTCGAAGCGCGGCGGGCCCCGCTCGATGCGCAGCTCCACCTCCGGCGGCCTCGCGCCGTTCGAGGTCTCGAACCAGGCGAAGTCGAGGCGCACGTCCTCGACCACCTCCGGCCAGTCCCCGTGCAGCGCGATCCGCAGCCCGTAGACGTCTAGCTGGGTCGCGAGTCCCATTCGCGCCCATCCTAAGTTAGGTTTGGCCCGTGGCTCGCAGAAATCCGCCGCGGCTTGTGAGCGTGGTGGTGCCGGTGCTGGACGAGGAACCCTGGTTCGCCGTTCAGCTCGAGGCACTCGCCGCCCAGACCTACGCCGGCCCGTGGGAGCTCGTGATCGCGGACAACGGCTCGACCGACGCCTCGGTGCGCATCGCCGAGGAGTGGCTGCCGCGCTTCCAGGAGGCGCGCATCGTGCATGCGCCCGAGCGCCGGCTGGCCAGCCACGCGCGCAACCGCGGCGTGGCGGAGGCGCGCGGCGATCTCCTGCTCTTCACCGACGCCGACGACCTGGCCGAGCCCGACTGGATCGAGCAGATGGCGGCGGCGGCGCTCGAGGGCGACGTGATCGCCGGCGAGATCGGGCGCGAGCGGCTCAACCCGCCGGAGATTGCCGCCTGGCATCCGGTGCCGCCGCGGCAGCGTGCGCTCGACGGCTTCGGCTTCCTCGCGTACGCGAGCGGCAGCAACACGGGCATTTGGGCGGACGTGCTGCACGCGCTCGGCGGCTTTGACGAGGAGCGGCCGGCCGGTGAGGACATCGCGCTGTCCTGGCGCGCCCAGCTCGCGGGCTACAGCCTCGTGTTCACGCCGCACGCGGTGGTGAACGAGCGCTACCGGCGTAGCCTGCGCGAGCTCGGCCGCCAGCACTTCTTCTACGGAACCGCGGGCCCGCAGCTCTACAAGTCCTTCCGCGCGCACGGCCTGCGGCGGCCGCGTGTGCGCGACTCGGCGCGCACGTACGCCTGGATCGCGGCCACCGCCCCGGCCGCGCTCTGGTCGCGCAAGATGCGCGGGCGCTGGACCGTGGAGGCGGCGCTCAAAGCCGGCGCGATCGTGGGCAGCGCGCGGCGGCGCGTGCTGTTCGTCTGAGCCATGCCGCGGCTCGCCGTCGTCGGGTTGACTTGGCCGCCCGAGACGTTCCTGCAGTGGAAGTACCGCGGGCTGGTCGAGCGAGGGTGGCGCGTCACGGTGGTGGCGTCCTACGTGGAGGACCCGGGCGTTCGCATCGAGGGCGTGCGCGTGGTGCGCCAGCCCGACTGGCAGGCAGGCCGGGTTACTCACGTGGCCGGGGTGCTCCGGCACAGCGCCGCGCTGCTCGTGACCTCACCGCGCCGCTTCATCCGGGCGCTGCGCTCGGTCGGGAGCGGGCCGCTCTGGCGCTTCCACTACTTCCTCCGGCTCGCCCGCCTGCGCGCGGACGTGGTGCAGTTCGAGTGGGAGGGCGCCGCGGTGGCCAACCTGCCGCTGCTGGCGATCGTGCGCCGGCCGATGACGATGAGCTGCCACGGCGGGCTCCACGTGTACCTGCACTCGCCGGAGCGCGCGAGTCAGTTCAGCCGCGTGGCGGAGGCGTTCGAGGAAGCGTCACTCGTGTCCGGCGTGTCGCGCGCCGTGCTCGGCGAGGCGGAGCGTCACGGGCTCGATCCGGACAAGGCGCGGCTGATCCCCACGGCGGTCGACCCCGACGTGTTCTCCCCCGGCGATGCGCGCCCGGCGGAGCGCGAGCTACGTGTGGTGGCGGTGTCGTGGCTGCGCTGGCTGAAGGGACTCGAGTGGGCGGTGGCGGCGGTGGCGGACCTGGCCGCCCGCGGCGTGCCGGTGCGTCTGGACGTGTTCGGCGGCTCCCCGCAGCCGCCGGTGGGCGAAGCCAGCGACCGCGAGCGGCTGCTCTGGACCGCGACTGACCTGGGCGTGGCCGATCGCGTGCGGTTGCACGGTCACGTGACCACGGGGAGGCTGGTGGAGGAGCTGCGCGCTGCCGACGTGCTGCTGCATTCCAGCCTGAGCGAGGGCGTGCCCACCGTGGTGCTCGAGGCGATGTCGTGCGGAGTACCGGTGGTGGTGACCGGCGTGGGCGGCGTGACCGAGGCGGTGACCGACGGCGTGGAGGGGCTGGTGGCGCCCGCGCGGGACGCAAGCGCGCTGGCGGATGCGCTGGAGCGGCTGTGGGTGGACCCGGCGCTGCGCCACCGGCTCGGCGGCGCGGGGCGCGAGCGCGTGCTGCGGAGCTTCACGCTCGAGCGCCAGCTCGACAGCTTCGACGCGCTCTACGGCTCGCTCATCGGCGGCGCACAGCCCGCGCCAGTCCCCCCAGCGCCCGACCCGACGCCTTCGCTGCCTCTGTAAGCCCGCGCGTGCAGCGGGCCGAAGCCGCGTGGCGAGCCCAGCGGAGCGCGTCGCGCCCGCACTGGGCGGGGTCAGGCGGCGGCGTGGTCCGCATGCCCACCACGAAGCCGCGGCGCAGGTGCTCGAGCGGCATCGAGCGCACGCGCAGGTCGTCCGCCAGGCGGCGGTGCTCGATCCAGGCATCCGGTAGGTACACGATCCGGCTGCCGGCTTCGATCGCGCGCCGGCCCAGATCCCAGTCCTCCGCCAGTTGCATGCTCTCGTCGAAGCCACCCAGGCGGTCGAACAGCTCGCGGCGCACGGCCATGTTGCAGCCCCAGACCTCGTCGGTGCCGGCGTCGCGCGGCCCCTCGTCCAGTACTGCGCCCGACAGATCGTGCTCGGCGCACGTGCGCGGCGGCGGGGAGTCGAAGCGCGGCCGCACCGCGCCGCCCACGAGGCCGGCGTCCGGGTGCCGCTCGGCTCCCCCCACCATGGCCGCGAGCCAGCCCGGCGGCGCGATCGCGTCGTCGTCCAGGAAGCAGATCAGCTCGCCGCGCGTCTGCGCCAGGCCCCTGTTGCGCGCTGCCCCGGCGCCCTCCCGGGCGGAGTCGGTGATCACCACGACCTCGTGGCGGTTCTGCGGGTAGGTCTGCGCGTGCAGGGAGCCCAGGCAGTCGCGCAGCAGCGCGTCGCGCCCCGGCAGCGTCGGCACCACCACGGACACGAACGGCGGCTCTGTCACGAGCGGTAGGCCGGAAGGTCGCGGACCGCCTGCTCGAACGCCCGCACCACGTCGGCGGGCGGGTAGGGGTAGGCCGCGCGCGCGGCGTCGTCGAACAGGGGCGAGATGCCCGTCGCCAGCGCGGGCTCTCCACTCTCGATGCTCTGAAGGAAGGCGGCGGCGCGCGCGGCCGTGCCGAGCTTGCCGAGCGTCTCGTCGTTCGGCTCGTGCGGCCCGGCGGCGAGCCAGGCGCTGTGTTCGGTCACCGCGCGGGTGGCCACGTCCCGCGCGGACCAGCCGGCGAGCTCGGGGAACAGCGCCACGTCGCCCGTCGCGAATGACACCGGATCGCTCAGCGCGCACTGCACCGCCCGCAGGCGGGCGCGGCCGTGGGCCGACGGCCGCACGGCGATCTCGCCCGCCCGGATCTCCGCGTAGCCGCCGAGGTCCCGCAGACCACGCGCCAGCAGGGCGAGCTGCTCGGGGTCGGACGGGTCGGCGTCGATCGCTCCCACCACCTCGTCCGGCAGCGGGCGACCGCAGAGCGCACGGAAGTCGGCCAGCGGGCGCCACTCGGGCTCGGGCCAGGGCAGCTCGGCGTTCCACCAGAAGCGCGCCTGGGTCGGCTCCGCGCGCACGAGACGCACCTCGGTGAAGCGCTCGGCGCGCGAGCGCAGCTCCGCCGCGATCAGCTGCGACAGCCGCAGGAGCAGCGCAAGCGCCTCATGCAGCGGCGGCTCCGGCAGGCGGGGCAGATCGCGCTGCACACGCAGCATCCGCTCAAGCGCCTGCGCCTCGCCGGGAAGCTCGCGCGCCGCCGCCTCCAGCGCCGCCGCTCTCGCCGCCGGACGCTCGCCACGGGCCAGGCGCAGCCACAGCCCGGCCGGCTCGGCCGCCAGCTTCACGCACAGCGCCGCGGCGCCGAGCCGCTCGGCGTGCATGCAGCCCTCGCAGGCGGTGCGCCACCAGTACTGGAGCTCGAGCCAGGCGGCCACGTGCTCGGGTGGCGCGGCCGGCGACGGCAGCCGGTCGGCGCCGCGCACCAGCCGCCAGCCGGCGGTGGCGCCGTCCACGCCCGGGCGCTCCAGCAAGCGGACCTCGTCGGGGTCGCCGCCGGGCGCGTAGATCGCCTCGCCCGTCGTGAGCGCCGACTGCCCCGCCAGCGCCTCTAGCCGCTCGCGCTCGAACAGCGACGGCCATTCGATCAGCGCGCCCAGGCGGCCCGGCAGCCGCGCCGCACGCTCCATCCGCCGCCGCACGCGCTCGCGTCCCTCGCCGTCGAGAACCGCCACGAGGTCTATGTCCGACACCCCGTAGAGCGGCTGCCCGTGGCCGACACTCCCCCGCACGTACGCGCTCGCTCCCGGCAGCCCGCGGCATAGATAGGCGGCGTACGCGAGAGTGGCGAAACGGTACGCGACGCCCGAGAGTGGGCGAAGTGCTCCGTTGGCGATGCGCAAAAGCAGCCGGTAGGTCGACCGACCAAAGCCCTGGCCGCGGCCTCGGCCAGCGGTTAGTCTGCGCGCGCCCATGATGCTCCAGAGGACTCGCCGGAGCGCGCCGACGCTCGTCAGCGTCGTCATCCCCGTCCTCAACGGGGAACGTTATATCCGTCATCAGCTCGAGGCCCTGGAGGCCCAACGCTACGACGGATCGTTCGAGGTCGTGGTCGTGGACAACGGCTCCACCGACCGCACGCGCGACGTGGTGATGGAGTTCGAGGGACGCCTGCCGGGACTGCGGGTGGCGGACGCGTCGAAGAGGCGCGGCCTCAATCACGCGCGCAACGCGGGCGCCGAGGCCGCGCGCGGCGACTTCCTCGCCTTCTGCGACGCCGACGACAAGGTCGACTCCGGCTGGCTCGCGGCGATGGCCGAGGCGGCGCAGGGCGCGGACATCGTGGGCGGAGCGCTCGAGTTCGACGAGCTGAACGAGCCCCTGCACCGCGCCTGGCGCCCGTCCGAGCGACAGACCGAGCTGCCGCTCAAGCACGACTTCCTGGTGGCCCTCCCGGGCGGCAACTGCGGCGTGTGGGCGGACGTGGCGCGCGAGCTTGGCTGGGACGCGAGCTTCAGATTCGGCAGCTCGGACATCGAGTGGTCCTGGCGTGCGCAGCTCGCCGGGCACCAGCTGGCGTTCGCTCCGGGTGCCGTGGTGCAGACGCGCTTCCGCACGCGCAAGCGCGAGATGGCGCGCCAGTGGTACGAGTACGGCAAGTCCGGCGCCTGGCTCTACCGCTGCTTTCGCGACCACGGCATGCCGCGCGCGGACACGGCGTTCGCGCTGCGCGAGTGGCGCTGGCTGGTGCGGCACGTGCCGGATCTCGCGCGCTCGCATGAGCAGCGCGGGTACTGGCTGAAGACGGCGGCCTACCGGGTCGGGCGTGTGGTGGGGAGCGTCCGGTGGCGAGTGCTGTTCCTCTGATCGCGGGCGCGCACCTGCTGGAGGTGGGTGTGCGCTGGCCGCCGGAGACGTTCATACAGCGCAAGCTGCGCGGCCTCGCCGCGGCGGGCATGCGGGTGAGCGTGGGGTCCACGATGCGGCCCGAACCGGGCGCGGCCCCGGTCGAGGGCGTGCGGCTGGTGCACATGCCCGACTGGCGCGAACGGATGTCGCGTCAGCTCGCCGGCGTTTGCGTGCAGGCGCTGCGGCCGGGGCGCAGCTCGCTGCGCACGCTGACCGCGGCCAACGGCCCGTACGCGCCACCGTTCGCCAACACCTTCAAGACCAAGCTCACGCTGGTGCGCGCGCTCGGCTCGCTGACGCACACGCGGCCCGACGTCGTGCACTTCGAGTGGGAGTCGGCAGCGGTGCAGTTCCTGCCGGCCGGCGAGCTGCTCGGCTGCCCGGTGGTGATGAGCTGCCGGGGCGGCGACATCGACATCTACCCGCACCTCGAGTCCGAGGTGCGCTGGATGCGCGGGCTGCCGCGGGCGTTCGACACCGCCGCGGCCGTGCACTGCGTGTCCGAGAGCACCAAGCGCGCGGCGGTGGCCCAGGGGCTCGATCCCGCCAAGGCGTGGGTGATCACCCCGGCGGTCGACCCGTCCTTCTTCACACCGCCGGCAGAGCCGCGCGTGCGCGGCGACGAGATGCGGCTCGTGATGCTGGGCTGGCTGCGCTGGCGCAAGGGCTTCGAGTACGGGCTCGAGGCGTTCGGGCGGCTGGTGGCAAGCGGCGTGCCCGCGCGGCTCGACATCGTGGGCGAGGATCCCGGTCCCGACCACGCGGAGCCGAGCGAGCGCGAGCGCATCCTCTGCGCCGCGGAGGAGCTCGGTTTGCGCTAGCGCGTGCACA
>Ga0207657_10006585_pt1 | contig 12032 bp, 15 predicted proteins | sample KBSC33metaG_FD_184316 | JGI IMG/M metagenome (GOLD analysis project Ga0207657, IMG submission 184316) | Corn rhizosphere microbial communities from Kellogg Biological Station, Michigan, USA - KBS C3-3 metaG (SPAdes) (version 2) | ecosystem: Host-associated > Plants > Roots > Rhizosphere > Soil ...
GAACGACGGCGGCACGGCTGCGCTCGCGATGCCGAGCTCCTTGCATGCGCGCGTGTAGATCTCGAGCTCGGCCTCGAAGTAGGGCAGCCCGTCGGCGAGCAGGTCGTCCCAGCCGAGCGCGTCGGGCGGGATCACCTCGATGCCCGGATCGGCCTCGTTGATCCGAACCGCCTCGAGCGAGCTGACGACGGCGACCCGGCGGCCGTTCTGCTCCGCGTAGAGAAACGCGTCCGGGACGGCAACCGGCACCTCGTGCCGCATCTCCGGGGACCGCGTCGAGTCGGCGCAGATCAGGACGGCGCCCATGGCCGCGATCCTATAGTCAGTCCCGTGGCGATCTTCCGCTCCGACGAGGAGGCGAAGGTCCGCGAGCTCTTCGCGGCGCTCGAGCGCCCGGTCGAGCTCGTCGTCGCGCACGGGCCCGAGGAGACGCCGCTACCAGGGGCACGGGACATCGACTTCGGCGCGGAGACGCAGCGGATAGCCGAGGAGCTCGCCGCGCTCGGCGACGCCGTCACCGTCCGCGTCGAGGACGAGCCGGCCGACGCGGGCATCCGGTTCGAGCGGTATCCCGCGGTCGCCGTCCTGCCGGCGGGCGAGGACGTCGGCATCCGCTACTACGGGCTGCCGTGGGGCTACGAGCTCGCGTCGCTCGTCGGCGCGGTGCTCGAGGCCGGCAGGCGGACGTCGTCGCTCGCGGCCGAGTCGCTCGATCGCCTTGCCGGGCTCGACCGCGACCTGGCGATCGACGTCTTCGTCACGCCGACCTGACCGCATTGCCCGCCGGCCGTGCTGCTGGCGTACCGAACCGCGCTCGCCTCGCCCCGCATCCGCGCCGCGGCGATCGAGTCGACGGAGTTCCCGACGCTCGCGGACGCGATGGACGTCTGGGCCGTGCCGCGGATCGTCGTGAACGGCGTGCCGCAGTGGGACGGCGCGGTGCCCGAGCGCGTCTTCCTCGACCGCGTCCTCGCCCCCGGCTTCGAATAGCGAGTCGTCGGTATCCCGCCCGCTCAGGCGTCGCTGCCGGCCGGGCCTGCCGGCTGAGCCTCTTCGACTCGCCTCTCCGCCTCCCGGAGGTACTGGTGCACGAAGGCGATCGCCATGCTGCCCTCGCCGACGGCGGCGGCGACGCGCTTGACGGGGCCGGAGCGGACGTCGCCGCACGCGAAGATGCCGGGCACGCTCGTCTCGAGGAGGTAGGGGTCGCGGTCGAGCTCCCAGCCTCCGGCGGCGCTCACGTCGGCACCGGTGAGCACGTAGCCGTGCCGGTCGAGCGCGATCTCGGGCGGCAGCCACGCGGTCTCGGCATCCGCGCCGATGAAGATGTAGAGGCCGCCGGACTCCAGCCACTGAGTCTCGCCGGTCGACGAGTTACGCGCCTCGACCGCCACGAGCGCGTCGTCGCCGTGAGCAGCCGTCACCTCCGTGTGCAGGAGGACGCGGACGTTCGGCCGGGTCGCGAGCTGGTCGACGAGATACCGCGACATGCTCTTGTCGAGACCGTCGCCGCGGTGGAGGATCGTCACGCTCCTCGCATGGCTCGAGAAGAACATCGCAGCCTGGCCCGCCGAGTTGCCCGCGCCGACGATATGGACGTCGAGCCCGTGCGTCGTCACCGCCTCGCTGCGGGCCGCACCGTACGAGATGCCCCTGCCAGCAAGCCGGTCGAATCCGTCGATCGACAACCGGCGCCACGTGACGCCGCAGGCGACGATGATCGTCCGCGCCCGGAGAACGTCGCCGCCGTCGAGGTGGACGTGGCGGGTCGCGGCGTCGATGCGGGTGATCGCCCGCGTCACGAGGATCTCCGCGCCGAGCCGCCGCGCCTGCTGCAACGCGCGGCTCGACAGCTCGTCGCCGGAGACACCCGACGGAAAGCCGAGGTAGTTCTCGATCCGGGACGACGTGCCGGCCTGGCCGCCGGGCGCCTCCCGCTCGACCACGATCGTCCGCAGCCCTTCCGACGCGCCGTACACGGCGGCGGCCAGGCCGGCGGGCCCTGCGCCGACGATCACCGTGTCGTACTCCGCGGCGGCCGCCTCGGTGGACAGACCGAGCAGCTCGGCCACACGCCGGTACTGCGGACGCACGACGACCTTTCCGTCGACGAGGCGGATCGCCGGACAGTCCTCCTCCGCAGGCAACGGCCCGCCCCAGCGCGCGGCCGCGTCCGGCGCGTCGGGAGTCAGCCAGTCGAACGTGATCTGGTTTCGGTCGAGGAAGCGCCGCAACCCGGTGCAGGCGGCATCCCAGCGGTGGCCGAGCACGGTCGCGCGCGGCGGCGCCTGCGCGGCCGCGATGCCCTGCAGGCCCGTCGTGCCGCCGATGCGGTGGCTCGCCAGCCTGCCGACCTCCTCGACGACGGCGGGCGCCACCGCCGCGACCGCGTGGTAGTCGTGCGGCTCGATGCGCATCACGCGTGACGCCGTCGCGGCGCGGAAGCCGACCGGGAACACGGTCCCGAGCGTCACGGGCACCTCTCCGAAGATGTCGCCCGGGTTGCGCACGCCGAGAACGCGCTCGACCCCGTCGACGAGCTTGACCGGCTCGATACGACCCTCCAGGACGGCGAAGAGCGCGCGCCCGTCGCCCTCGTGGGCGGCGTAGTCGCCCGGCATCAGGCTGAGGTCGGCGGCGACGCGGGCGAGCCGTTCGCGATCGGCCGGGTTGAGCCCGGCGAAGATCGCAACCTGCCCTATCTCGTCCGCCGTCACCACGTGGGAAACGGTACTCCTCACCGGAGCTTCCGAGGCTCGCCCCCGGCTTCGAGTGGCACGTCGTGGGTAGATTCCGAGGGTGACGGAACCGCTCGAACGCGCCGCAGCGCTCTTCGCGAGCTTCGAGGACGAGCTGCGCGGCGAGCTGCCCGCCGGCGCGGACATCTTCGACGCGCACACGCACCTCGGCAACGACATCGACGGGATGGTCGGGAGCTTCGAGGAGCTCGTCGAGGGCATGGGCCGCTACGGCGTCTCGCGCGCGAACGTCTTCTGCCTCGACGAGCCCGACCGTCACCCCGGCTTCCGGGCCGCGAACGACCGCACGCTCGCCTTCGCCGAGCGCTCGGAAGGCCGCCTCATCCCGTACGTCCGCCTCGACCTGACCGAAGGGCCGATCGAGGAGGCGCAGCGCTGCCTCGACCGCGGCGCACGCGGCATCAAGCTCCACCCGCGCGCGCAGAAGTTCCTCCTCGACGACGAGCGCCTCGCGCCGGTGTTCGCGGTCGCCGCCGAGCGGCGCGTGCCGATCCTGATCCACGGCGGCCGCGGGCTGCCGCCGATCGCGGACAGCCTCCACCGGCTCGTCGAGGCGTACCCCGGCGCGCAGCTGATCATCGCCCACGCCGGCATTGCCGACCTCTCGGGGCTCGCAGGTGTCTTCGCCGGCAAGGCGGGCGTCTTCTTCGACACGTCGGTCTGGAGCGCGATCGACCTGCTCAGCTTCTTCCGGCTCGTACCGCCCGAGCAGATCCTCTACGCGTCGGACTACCCGTATGGGCGCCAGCCCGGCTCGCTGCTCCTCACGCTGCGCTCGGCGCGCTCGGCCGGGCTGACCGAGGCACAGATCGTCGAGATCCTCGCGGGCAATGCAAACCGGATCGCGGAGGGCGAGGCGCCGCTCGCGCCGTCGCAGCCCGAGGGCGCCGACATCCTCGAGCAGCCGATGGCGCTCGCGCGCATCCACCAGTATCTCTCGATGGCGCTGCCGCTCCTCTTCGCGCGCCAGCCCGACTCGTTCGGCGCGCTCGGGCTCGCGATCAACGCGTGCAACGAGCGCAACGGCCACGTCGAGGAGCTCGACCAGATCCACGAGCTGCTCGACGTCGCGCGCGATCTCTGGCGGACGCTCCCCGAGTCGGAGGACGAGACGGAGGCGCGCATCGTCGCGCGCACGACGTCCCGCCTCATCCATCTCGCCGACATCGTCGCGGTGACGACCGGTGCCTGAATTGACGCTCATCGTGAACGGCGACGAGCACGTCGTCGAGGCGTCCGTCGGCACGAGCCTCGCGACCGTGCTGCGCGAGCAGCTCGGCTTCACCGGCACGAAGATCGCCTGCAACGAGGGCCATTGCGGCGCCTGCACGGTGCAGATCGACGGCGCTACGGCGCTCTCGTGCATCACGCTGGCCCACTCCGTCGCCGGCGAGGTGACGACGATCGAGGGCCTGCGCGAGCACCCGCTGATCGAAGCGTTCGTGAAGGCCGACGCGGTCCAGTGCGGCTTCTGCACGCCCGGCCAGGTCGTGTCGGCGGCGGCCCTCGTCGCCGAGACACCGGACCCGACGGCGGACGAGATCCGTCACCGCATGGCCGGCAACATCTGCCGCTGCGGCACGTACCCGCGAATCGAGGAGGCGATCCTGCATTGGCGAGGCTGATCCGCACCGAGAAGGAGGTCGAGGGACGCTTCGAGGAGGTGTGGCTCGTCGTCGAGGAGGATCCGCTCGAGCAGTGGCCGGCCGGTCCGCTCACGACCGTCGGACGCGAGGCCGTCCGCCAGGACGGGCCCGCCCGCGTGCGCGGCGAGGCGCGCTACACGGCGGACGTCCAGCTACCGGGGATGCTGCACGCGGCCGTGCTGCGCTCGCCGCACGCGCACGCCCGGGTACGAGGCATCGACCTCGCGCCCGCGCTCGCGCTGCCCGGCGTGCGGGCGGCGATCGGGCCCGGCGAGGCCAAGGGCCTCGACGAGGAGGCCGGCTTCGCCGGCGCGCCCGTCGCCGCCGTCGCCGCGGAGTCGTTCGCGCAGGCGCGGGCCGCTCTCGCCGCGATTGCCGTCGACTGGGAGCCGCTCGAGGTCGTGCTCGACCCCGAGCAGGCGGTCGCGAAGGGGCTCCTCACGATGCCGTCGGCGCACTACGAGCGAGGCGACTACGAAGCGGCGCTTGCGGGCGCCGACGTCGTCCTCGAAGGCACGTATCGCACGTCCGTCGTCCTGCACAACTCGATGGAGACGCACCAGTCGGTGTGCGAATGGGTCGGCGACACGCTCAACATCTACATCTCGACGCAGTACATCTGGGGCGTGCGCGACGAGGTCGCGCAGGAGCTCGGGATCCCCGGCGACAAGGTGCGCGTCGTCTGCGAGTTCATGGGCGGCGGCTTCGGCTCGAAGAACGGCGCCGACGAGCACACGTTCGTCGCCGCCGAGCTGGCGAAGCGAACCGGACGGCCCGTCCGGTGCGCCCTCACGCGCCGCGAGGAGAACACGGCGGCCGGCAACCGCAACGCGACGCTGCAGAGGCTGACGGTCGGCGCACGCAGCGACGGCACGATCGTCGCGCTCGGCGGCGAGTTCGTCAACGCCGTCGGCTGGTCGGGCTGGTCGGCGATGACCGAAGGCCCGATGCAGATGCTCTACGCGTGCGAGAACGTGCGCACGGTGCGGCACGGCGCGAAGATCAACACTCCGCCGATGAAGGCGTTCCGAGCCCCGGGCTTCGTCGAGGGCACGTTCAGCCTCGAGTGCCTGATCGACGAGCTCGCGGCGAAGCTCGAGGTCGATCCGCTCGAGCTGCGCCGCCGCAACTACGCGGACTCGAACGACGGCAAGCCGTACTCCTCGAAGAACCTCATGCAGTGCTACGAGCTCGCGCAGAAGCACTGGGACCGCCGCCACGAGGTGCGGGCGCGCTCGACGGACACGTGGAAGCACGGCGTCGGCATGGCGTCGCAGATCTGGTTCGGCGGCGGCGGCCCGCCGTCGTACGCGTGGACGCGCGTCACCTCCGACGGCCGCGTCACCGTCGTCACCGCCATGCAGGACATCGGCACCGGCACCCGCACGGCGATGGCGCAGATTGCGGCCGAGGAGATCGGCGTCCCGCTCGACCGCGTCGAGGTCGTGCTCGGCGACACCGCGCGCGGCCCGTACGCGACCCTCTCCGCCGGCTCGTCGACGACGCCGTCGGTGGGTCCTGCGGTGCGGGCCGCAGCGGCCGACGCGAAGCGGCAGATCCTCGAGATCGCGGCGCAGCGCCACGACCTCGAGGAGCGGGTGCTCGACATCGTCGACGGCGTCGTCGTCTCTGCCGACGGCAACCTGTCGACGCCGCTCGAGTCACTGCTCGGGATCCTCGAGGACGCCCAGATCCTCGGCAAGGGCGCGCGCGGCCCGAACCCGACCGGCATGAGCGTCCTCACGTTCGGCATCCAGGTCGTCGAGGTCGCCGTCGACGTCGAGACCGGCGAGGTGCGTGTCGAGCGCGTCGCCGCGGCGCACGACGTCGGCCGCATCGTCAACGCCCTGGGCGCGCGGAGCCAGGTCGAGGGCGGGATCATCCAGGGGATCGGGCACACGCTGTCCGAGCAGCGGCTGCTCGACCCGGAGACCGGCGGCGTCCTCACGCCGACCCTCGACTCCTACCGCATGCCGACGATCGCCGACGTGCCCGAGATCGTCTGCGAGTTCGTCGACATGCCGGACGAGCACCTGACGAACCTCGGGTCCAAGGGGCTCGGCGAGCCGCCGATCGTCCCGCTCGCCGCCGCGGTCGCGAATGCGATCCGCGACGCGACGGGCGCCGACGTGCACGAGCTGCCGATCACACGTGAGGAGATGCTGCGCGCGCTCGAGGCGGCGAAGCGGAAGGAGAAGGAGCGGCGTGGAGCTCCTGCGGCCGTCTAGCCTCGACGAGGTCGACGGCGGCCTGCCGATCCACGGCGGCACCGAGGTCGTGCCGCTCCTCCGCGACGGCATCCTCACGACCGACCGCCTCGTCGACATCCGCGGCGTGATCCCCCGCGGCGTCGACGGCCGGGTGATCGGCGCCGGTACGACGCTCGCCGAGCTCGAGCGGGACCTCCACGTGCCGGCGGCTCTCCGCGAGGCGTGCCGTCTCGCCGCGTCGCCGCAGCTGCGGAACATGAGCTCGGTCGGCGGCAACCTCCTCCAGTCGACGCGCTGCTGGTACTGGCGGCTCAACTATCCGTGCCGGCTCCATGGCGGGGACCGCTGCCACGCGCGGGAAGGCGAGCACCGTGAGCACGCCATCTTCGCGAACGACTTCTGCGCGTCCGCGCACCCGTCGGACGTCGCCGCCGCGCTCCTCGCTCTGAACGCGCGCGTGCGCACGGCGCGGCGCGAGCTGCCGCTCGCCGAGCTCTACCGCCTCCCGGACGACGCCGACCGTGCCGTCACGACCCTCGAGCCCGGCGAGCTGATCCTCGAGCTCGAGCTGCCCGCGGTCGAGGCGAGCACCTACCTGAAGGCGATGGACCGGCAACGCTGGTCGTTTCCGCAGGTGGGAGTCGCAGCCGCCCGGGCCGGCGGCGAGACCCGGGTCGCGCTCGCAGGCGTCGCACCTATCCCGTGGCTCCTCCAGGGCTTCGACGGCGCGACGCCGCTGCCGCGAACCGCCTGGAAGCTCGACGTCGCGAAGGCGCTCGTCGCGCGCGCAACCGCCGCAGTCGAGTCGTCCTCATGATGAGCGCTGCGACGTAGAGCAAGCGGCGACGCGCTGTGATCTACGCGGTCGTCCTCGCCGCAGGCGCATCGTCGCGCTACGGCACGAAGCCGCCCAAGCAACGAGAGCTGTTGCCGCGCGTGCTCGCGGCGGTGCGGCAGGCGCCCCTCGACGGCGTCGTCGTCGTCACCGGCGCGCACGCGCTCGACACCGACGCGACGACCGTGCACTGCCCGGACTGGGAGCTCGGCCCGGGAGCCTCGCTCCGCTGCGGCCTCGCGGCACTGCCGGCCGGCGTCGACGCCGCGGTCGTCGTCCTCGCCGACGGGCCGGAGCTCGATCCGCGGGCGGTCGAGCGGGTCGTGGCGTCCTGGCGGGCCGAGGGCGGCGAGGCCGTCGCCGCCTCGTACGGCGGCATCCGCCTCCATCCGGTCCTGCTGGCGCGGCCGCTCTGGGAGCGTGTTCCCGACGCCGGCGCCCGCAGCCTCGAGGCGCGGCTCGTGCCCTGCGACGACCTGACGCCTCCAGGCGACGTGGACGTCCGCCGATAAGAACCCCTCAGGGAAGGGCGACGGGCAGGAACGCCGAAACGAGAAGGTCGAGATGGAGAGCGCGCGCACACTCGAGGCAGTCGTCGCGACAGACGAGTCGCCGCTCGCCCACGCGCGCCTCCACCGCCAGCTGACGGTCGACGAGGCTGCGAGGCGCGCGAGCGTCGACCCGGAGGAGATCCAGTGGCTCGAGGAGGGGCGCCTCTACCGGTTCCCGACGCCGGACCGGGCGCTCACGGTCGCGCTCCTCTACGCGACGGCCCTCGACGTCGACCACCGCGAGGCGCTCGAGCTCGCAGGCCTGCCGGCGCCGCCGCTGCGGAAGAGTCCTGCGCGGCGCGTGGCGGCCGTCGCGGCGTTCGGGGCCGTCGTCGCGGCCGCGATCCTCGCGGTCGTGCTCGCCGGCAGCGGCTCGAAGCCGAAGGCCTCCGACGCCGCCGCGAGCGCCGCGACGCTACCCGCTCCCTGGGCGGTGAAGGTGATCGTGCTGAACGGCAGCGGCGACATCGTCTACACGCGCTCGGTCGCAAGCCGTGTCCAGGCGCTTTCGTACCGGGTCACGCACGTCGGCCGGGCGGCGAGCTTCAACTACCTGCAGACCGTCGTCTACTACCCACCGGGCGGCGAGCCGGTCTGCACGCGGCTCGCGCAGCAGCTCGACGTGCCGGTGCAGCCGCTCCCGGGCGGCACGGATCCGCGCCGCTGCGTCGTCGTCGTCGGGCCCGAGCGCGGCCCAGGTAATTAGCGGCCCGGGTAATTAGAGGTCGATCAGTCGAGCGGGATGCGAAGCGCGGCGAGCTTCTCCTTCAGCCCGACCGGCATGGCCTCGCTCACGGCCTGCCGCACGTAGACGCGAAGGCTCTCCTCGAAGCGGTAGCGCCGCCGGCACCACTCGCACGAGTCGAGATGATGCTCGGCCTCGACCCGCTCGGCCTCGGTGAGGATGTGGTCGAGGTACGGCTGCATCATCTCTTCGCAGTGCGCGCACGGATCCTGGTGCACATCGTTCATGAGACGTCCTCCACCATGGAGTCGGCGAGCTCGCGCTTGAGGATGCGACGGCCGCGGTGCAAGCGCGACATCACGGTCCCGATCGGGATGTCGAGGATGTTCGCAGCATCCTGATAGCTGAAGTCGCCGATGTCCACGAGCACGATCACGTCGCGGAAGTCGTGCGGGACGGCCGAGAGCGCCGAGACGATGTCGTCCTGCGACAACCGCTCGACGACCTTCTCCTCGTCGGTCGCGGCGCCGTCCGCCTGCGAGAGCTTGTCGTAGAGGTAGTAGTCGTTCGCCTCGAGCGGCGTCGTCGCCGGCGCGCGCTGGCTTCGACGGCCGCGATCGATGTTGAGGTTCGTGAGGATGCGCAGCAGCCATGCCCGCAGGTTCGTTCCCGGCGTGAACGACCGCCAGCTGCGGAACGCGCGCGCATACGTCTCCTGCACGAGATCCTCGGCCTCGTCCCGTGAGCCCGCAAGGTGCCGGGCGACGCGGAAGACCTGATCCGACAGCGCGAGCGCTTCCTCCTCGAACCGGACGCGATCGCGTGCCTCGGCCGCGATGCGGTTAGCGTCGGGAGGCGCCTCGGCCATGAGAGTCACAGTAGCTCGTACAACGAGCGGGGGCCGCAGGCGATTCCCGGGTTACTGCTGGCCGGCGAGCAGCTCGCGGAAGCCCGCCTGCGCCATCGCGTCGAGCAGCGCTTCGCGCGAAGTGCGCTCGTCGTCCCACGCGAGCGTGACCTGGCCCATGAGGTTTGCGTTCGCGCCCTCGAGTCCCTCGTGGCCGGTGAGCGCGCCCGCGAGCCGGTTGACGCACCGCTCGCAGCGGATGCCGGTGACCTGGATCGTCTCGGTCACGGTCGCCATGCTTCGGTCAGGCTACCGTCCGCGCCACGATGTCCGCGGCGACGTCGGCCGCGGCGAGCTGCGTCAGTGCCTCGGGCGCGGGCGGCTCCGCGCCGAGCAGCTCCCGTGCGAGCTCGCGTGCCGGCGCCACCCGCCCGCCGTCGGGGTGGACGAGCTCGGCGTCGAGGCCGGCGCGCGCCGCGGCCCAGCGGTTGTGCTCGTAGTGGCCGCGGTCGGTCACGCGCCCCGGCGCGTGCTCGACGAGATCGCGCACGAGCCCCACGAGGAGCGCAGTCCGTGCGAGCGAGGTCGGCTGATCCGCGATGCGAATCTCCAGCGTGCCGAGACGAGGGTGCGGCCGGGCGTCCCACCAGATGCGCGTGTGATCCTCGAGCACGCCGAGCTCCACGAGCCGTTCGACCCACGCCTCCCACGTCGCATAGCTCGCGAACACCGGCGGCGCACCGGCACGAGGGAGCTGCGCGAGGATGCCCGCACGGTTCGACAGCATTCCGGTCGGTGAGCCGTCCACGAACGGCGAGTTGGCCGACAGCGCGAGCACGACGGGGAGCCAGCCGAGCACGGCTTCGAGGCGCTCGTAGCAGCGGTCGGCGCTCTCGACGCCGACGTGCACGTGCAGGCCGCTCACGCCCTGTCGCCGCGCGACGTAGCCGATTCCTTCGAGCATGTTCAGGTAGCGCTCCTCCTGCACGACGGGCAGCGCATCGAGCCGCGCGGTCGGGTGCGCACCCGCGGCCGCGATGCGCAGGCCGTTCGCGCGCGCGATTCGGTCGGCGGCGGCCCGCAGGTCGCGAAGCGCCGCAACCGCCTCGTCGACGTCGGCGCAGATCCCGGTCGTCAGCTCGACGACCGACGCGTGCAGCTCTGTCTTCATCGTCCCCGGCAGGTCGAGCTCGGCGGCGCCGCGGACGAGCACGTCGACCGCTGCCGCCGGCTGCAAGGTCTCCGCGTCGACGATCATCACCTCTTCCTCGACCCCGAGCGAGAACGGCGACGATTCGCCGAAGTGCCCTTCGATCACGTCTTGCCGCGCACGCCGTGTACCGGCCGGCCGGCGGCCTCCCAGGCGTAGTACGACGCGCTGGGGCCGAACATCGGCTCGTAGGTGACGACGCGCGGATTGCGGCCGACCTGCTTCGCGCGCGCGGCGTGGCGAAGCAGGTTCGGGTCGTCGCGCTCCTGCCAGACGAGGACGAGGTGGGCGGCGGTCATGAACTCCGCGACGAACACACAGCCCGGCGCAGGGCAAGGGAACGGGTCGGTCGAGACGCAGAACCAGCCTGCGTGATCCTCCGAGTCCTCGCCGACCCAGATCTCCTCGTCGACGCCGACGTCCTGCACGGCCCCGGCGCGCCCGAGCTGGAAGTCCTCCCCTTCCACCGGCCGAACGGTAGCGCCAGGCGAACAGGCTCAGGCGGGCGGGCTCAGGCGGGCGGGCCCGAGGGGATCTTGCCCCGACGGAGATTCGCGGCGCTCTGCTGCGCGGCATGCTCGACGAAATCGCGCTGCGCCGACGCGTTCGCGCCGAGCGTGAAGCTGTACGTCCCCGAGAGCACGTTGCCGAGCCGCTGATAGACGGCGTACGAGGTCTGGTCGTAGTGCTTGCCCTTGACGGTTCCGCGAACACGGACGCGCACGGCGAGCGAGCCGGGCAAGAGCTTCGGCACCTTGATGCGCGTGATCGTGAAGCGAAGCGGCGGCAGAGCCGGGTCGGCCTTGATCGGCGTGCTCGGGCACGTGACCGCGTGATGGACGACCTCGCGCATCGCCTGCGCGGCGGCGCCTTGCTTGTAGACGACGATCTCGTTCGAGAGGCCGAGCTTCGAGCCTTGCTTCAGGTAGTCGACCTGGAGGCGCCCGATCCGCTTCGCCTCGCTCGGGTAGCCCGTGCGGCCGCAGAGGTCGAGCGTGACCTGCTTCGTGCCGGCACCGTCCTTGCGCCCGAGGAGGACGTAGCCCTGCCCCACCTGCGCGGGCTTCAGGATCAGCTTCGTGACGTCGGGGGTCGAGGCGCCGGCGGCGAACAGCGTGGCGACCGCGAGCAGGATCCGCATGCCGTACAGGGTAGATCAGCGGAGCGTGAACGCCCAGACCCCGCCGATCAGCGCGGTGCCGACGGTGATGTAGACGATGTAGTCACCGATCACGCCGCTGTGGGCGGCCTTGAGGGCTGCGAGTGGCGGATCGGCGGCCCGCCGGATA
>Ga0207657_10006587_pt1 | contig 12029 bp, 10 predicted proteins | sample KBSC33metaG_FD_184316 | JGI IMG/M metagenome (GOLD analysis project Ga0207657, IMG submission 184316) | Corn rhizosphere microbial communities from Kellogg Biological Station, Michigan, USA - KBS C3-3 metaG (SPAdes) (version 2) | ecosystem: Host-associated > Plants > Roots > Rhizosphere > Soil ...
AAGCTGGAGGATGACCCGGCGCAGCCGAGGCATCTGCTGACCGAGACGGCGGTGGGGTATCGGTTGCAGCCTTAAGAGATTGCGCGTCTTTCGCTTGCGGCGACGCTCAAAAACTTGTTGCGATCTGGTAACAGTTGAATTATCTTGGCGGACTCATTACGTAATTACGTATAGATCCGTGGTACTGGACAGGTGAGGAGATCGCGCCGATCGCATCACAAACGCCGGCATACATGGGCAACGAATAGTCCGGTGATCGTGTTCGGTTGCAGCGTGGGAAATATTTAATATCGATCAATAGTTGCAAAAGTACAACTTGTTCAATATGTTGTGTATAATATCAAAGTCGTATTTTCGATGTTAAACCAACAATAGGATGTTCTGGGCATGAAAAAGACTTTTGTAGCGCTGGCATTCGCCGCCGCGTTCGCCCCGTTCGCTGCGGCCCACGCCGCGACGGTCAGCTATACCGACAGCATGGCGATGACGACGACCAACTGGACGGATCTGCTGTCGTTTGCCAAATTCGACAGCAACCTCGGCACGCTGACGTCGATCCGTTTCGACCTGAGCGGCGTCGTGCAGGGCGTCGGCAATGCCGAGAGCCTGGATTCGTCGGCGTCGACGGTCACGCTGTCGCTGGGCTCGCTGCTGAGCCTGACCCGTCCGGACCAAACGACACTGGTCGTGACCAATCCGGTGTTCACGCAGGCCTTCAACTTCACTGCGTTCGATGGCGGTATCAACTTCGGCGGCACGTCGGGCGCGACCACCGGCGTCGTCTCGGCTAACGGTTCGAACTTCTTCGTGTCGACCAACGCCAGCGATTTCGCGCTGTTCTCGGCAGTGGGCGGCGGCACGATCGACCTGGGCCTGGCTGCGGTCGGCGCGTCGAGCGGCAACGGTTCGGGCAACCTGATCACGCAATTCAACACCGCGGCATCGGGTGTCGCCAAGGTGACCTATGACTACACGCCGTCGGGCACCGTGCCGGAACCCGCCAGCCTGGCGCTGCTGTGCGGCGGCCTGGGGCTGATCGGCGCGGCGCGTCGCCGCGGCAAGAAGGCCTGATCGCCTGGTTGCCTGAAGTTTGCTCGTGACAACGGGCCACGCGTGTCGCACGCGTGGCCCGTTGTGTTTCATGGCGGTTGATTTGCGGTGTGCTCTGGTTATCGCCCCTTCTTGGTAGAAATACGTTGAATTGGCGTGGATGAACCCAGCAGAGTCGTACAGGAAAACAGGCGGCGGCGAGTTAAGCCATTGGAGATAAATTATCGCCGAGCATGATTATGATTTCAGGCAGCGGCCCGGATGGGTGGGATATCGCAAAATCGTCCCGGACGGTATGCAGATTTATTTCCGTAAAATGGCCAAACTGTCGCGCAAACCCGCAAATGCGCGTAACGATAAACGTTCGGGAATCAAAGTTATTGCCCTGTTCTGCCGCGATGGCGCCACATTTCTCGAAAGATCCGGGTCGAACCGGCGTCACCGCGGCGGAAAGCCGATGAGGTTATCGGCAGGAGCCGGTGCACTGTGCCAGCACCTGCTGGTACGTGCTATTGCCGATAATAGTAAGCTGCCCTGTCACGCAGCTGTTCATGTTGTACCAAGGAACCGTCGCCTGACATTGCGCAATTACACCCGGTTGGGCTTGGGCTACTGCGTTTTGCGCGGCTGTTGATGCCGCGTTTTGGCACGCAGTGGTGCAGTCCGTGGCTTGGGCCGGGATCGCAATTGCGGCTGCTACGGTGGCCACTGCGGCGAAATATTTTTTAAAGCTGTTCGGCAGAAAATTCATGCAGAAAACCCTTCAATAAAATTTGAAAGAACCGATGGCGTATTCCGTCATCGACAACCAATCGCTGCCGGCGGCCCATCATGGTCCGCGCGCAGCCCGACAGCGGCGAAAGCGCCTTCCGCTGTCGAAATCGGATTATATTCAGAAAAAAAGCGGTGAAATATCACCCATTGTCACCGATATGAATTTAATGAAAGGCCGGCGGCTGCGTGAGAATAGGACTACCATGAGGCGGTTTTCCTGGCAATTATCAAAACTCTTAACCGGTTGGGCAATTTTTATTTAGAAATAAACGCTCTTTATTGATTAAATCCGATTGGTGCGCGCAGCCTTATCAAGGCCATCTGGATAAACTTCGGCCGAGATACGGGTGTCCAAGAAAATCCTGACATTGAATTGGCCTGTTTCCCGAGCAGGAGCGTGAAGTTCTGCGCGCAGAGCTGAGCGAGCCGCTGGTTGGCTTGGCCGATGCGACGTCGTCGACGGTCACGCTGTCGCTGGGCTCGCTGCTGAGCCTGACCCATCCGGATCACTCGACGCTGGTCGTGGCGCATCCGGTGTTCACGCACGCCTTCAATCTCACCGCGTTCGAGGACGGTATTTTGTTTGTTGCTCAGCTTGGGCCTGCCGGCATTGTCTCTGTGCAGTCCAACGAGACGTTGCCGCATCTTTTATCTGCTGATGACAATCGCTGCGAATGCGGCGGCTGCGATGGGAAACCTTTACATAACCGCCTCTCGCACTGATTCGGCATTCGGAATTCGCGCTCCCCTGAAAGAATTCGTGGGAATGGGCGGCGCGTACGCAAGCGCAGATCTGTGATTCATGGCCGCATGAGCGGTAATCCGGGAATCTCGATTGCGGGAGATGCGCCAAGCGAGGCAATTCGGGAATATTCGTTAGAATTTCCTAAATGGTAACGTGGTCAAGCGGTTGCTGATCAGTGGATTTTCCATTGAAGTTGCGGAATCTCATAATTTCCGCGAGAACTCGCCTTAATTAGAATTAATTCAATGACCAGATGCGGCGACAGCAGTTGGCAAAGGCTGCGCTGCATAATACGAATTTTCATGCGACGAGGATAGGTCGGAGACTTCGTTGCGTGAAAATATCGACGTTGTTGCAGGTGTGCGCACCGTCGGATAATTCAAGGCATCCCCAACTTCTTACCGGAGACATCACCATGAAATTCTTGAACTCAACGCGATCCAAAGTTTTCGCCGCAATGGCCGCAGTAATGGCACTGTCGGCTTCTGCAGCATACTCTTTCGATTGTTGGGGTTATTGCAATGCGCAAGCAAAAAATTCGGGGGATATGGCGCGGCTCAGCTATCTCAATGGAATGAGTGCCAGTTGCAACACCCGATTCGGTAGCGACCGAATAGCCTGTATGGATGCCCTCTATGCATCAAGCGATAATATCTACAATTCCGCCTACTCCCAAACCATGAATGGGTGCATGGGCCAATGCCAGCCATAAACCCGCAGCGCAACATTTGATTGGTTTGCCGCGGATCTGATGTGTTCATCTGACGCGTAGCGCGGGATGATCTGAAGAGGCTCTTTCGCGATCGCCACTGAATCGAGCCATTCGACACAGTGGCGTCAACCGCGAGAAAACTCCGTCACGTTGCAGAACCAGCAATGACCTATTCACGCCCGTGCATACATTTTGCCCCTGGGCTCCAACAAGGCAGACATGCGTCGCGACTTCATTTCCTTCATTCTTTTCTCATTGTTCTCGTCGGCGACGTGTTTGGCCGCACCCGCTGAAACACCGTGCAACTGGATGGACCAGGATGCACTCGCCGCACTCCATCTTGTCGAATCCACGACCAGGGTGGAGCATAAAAAGACACCGGGCACGGCGAGGGTGCCGGCGTTCAGCACCGACATTTGTACGATCAGCCCACTGACCTCCCGGTTACCGATCGTCACCATTATCACGACTGCACTCCCGAAGGGCGCCGCGCCATCCAGGACGTCGTGTAGCGAACAGCATGCCGCAAGCGCGCGTTTAACCATGTGCACGGCCGGCGCGAGAGGCAGCACGGTTACATTCATGTTAATGTCGAGTGCTACGGCCGATGGCTCGCTGAAGAGAACATTTCGAGCGCAGGTCGAACGGCTGACAAAATGACCTTGAAGTCTGGATTCGGCTGAAACGGCCGGTCACGCTGCCGGAACCTGCTGCGCCGCACGACATAACGAAGCATCCCCATTCAGCACCAGCGGCATCGCCCGCGCCCACCGGTTGACCGACAACGAAAACGTCAACGCCCGCACCTGGTGATACCACCCGGCGGGCACATACAGCATTTCACCCGGCTGGACGATGCACTCGACCAGCGCCGCCTGCCGCGCCAGCGGAAACCGCTCGAAATCCGGATGCTCGGGGTCGAACGCCGCGCCATACAGCACGGGATTCGCCTGGCGCGTATAGAGATAAGCGTCGTGATGAGGCGGCGCGAGGAAGATGCGCTTGGTCCCCAGCACCTGCGCGAAGATATTGTCGTCGTAGTCGCAATGCAGCGGCGTCACCGTGCCGGCCGGGCCGAGCCAGAAGCGCGGCGGGCCCATCCTGCTGAAATAGCCGGGCCAGTGGCACATGCCGTTCAATTCGCCGATCTCCAGGTTGCCGACGTACGGCGGCAGCGGGTCGCCGCCTGCCGCGACGACGTCCAGGTAGTCGCGCATGGCCATGTCGCGCATCGCGCGGTCCGGAGCGAACGCCGTGTTGATGTAGTCGCCGACTCTTGCCCGCACAGGGACGTCGCCGTAGCGCTCGCGCAGTACCTGCGGCGTGATGGCGCACAGCGGCCAGCGTCCGACGAGTCCGGTGATCATGAATGGGATCCCGCGGGCGGCCTGTGCCTGGAACGCGGCGCGGGTGAACGCGCCGAAGCGCGGGACGACGGTCAGCGGCGGCAGTTTGCGTGACGCGTCACGAATCGCGTCGCGCATCGCGGCGATCGACGTGACGCCGCGCACGAGCGCGGCCTTGTCCTCGCGGGATGTGGATGGGGAGGGGATCTGCGGCGCGTTCACTTGGGTCATGCTTGCGGTCTGGACCGGGCATGATACGGAAAGCGCGCCGCCTGGGCAAGGTCAGGCGCGGACCGCCACGCGTTCCTTCACGATGCCGCGGTAGACGAGGAACGTGGCCACGAGGCTGATGGCGCCGGCGCAGGCCATCCAGTAGCCGGGTGCGGCCTTGTCGCCCGTGGTTTCGATCAGCCACGTGGACAGCAGCGGCGTCATGCCGCCGAACAGCGCCGTCGCCAGGCTGTAGGCCAGCGAGAAGCCGGTCGTGCGCACCTGGACGGGGATGATTTCCGTGAGGGCGACGATGGTGGCGCCGTTGTAGCTGCCGTACAGGAAGGACAGCCACAGCTCGACCATCACCATGTTGCCGAAGCTCGGGTGCGCGATCAGCCACGACAGCGCGGGATACGCCGTCAGCGCCGCCAGCGCCGAGCACACGGCCATCACGGGCCAGCGGCCGATGCGGTCCGACAGGGCGCCCATCACGGGCAGCCAGATGAAGTTCGAGACGCCGACGCACAGGGTCACGAGCAGGCTGTCCTGGGTGCTGAGCTTCAGCACGCTCTTGCCGAACGTCGGGGTGTAGACGGTGATCAGGTAGAACGCGACCGTCGTCATCACGACCAGCATGGCGCCGACCGTGACGAGGGGCCAGTTCAGGGCGATCGTGCGCATCATCTGGCGGAACGTCGGGTGCGACTTCTGGGCCAGGTAGGCCTGCGTCTCCTGCAGCGAGCGGCGGATGATGAACACGACCGGGATGATCGAGCAGCCGATGAAGAACGGGATGCGCCAGCCCCAGTCGGCGATCACCTCCTTCGGCATCGCCTGGTTCAGGGCATAGCCCAGCGCGGCGGAGAACACGACGGCAACCTGCTGGCTGGCCGACTGCCAGCTGACGTAGAAGCCCTTGTTGCCCGGCGTCGCCATCTCGGACAGGTAGACGGACACGCCGCCCAGTTCGACGCCGGCCGAAAAGCCCTGCAGCAGGCGGCCGGTCAGCACGAGTAGCGGTGCCAGCATGCCGATGGTGGCATAGCCCGGCACGAAGGCGATCAGCGCCGTACCGGAAGCCATGATCCCGAGTGTCAGCACGAGTCCCTTGCGCCGGCCGATGCGGTCGATGTAGCTGCCCAGGAAGATGGCGCCCAGCGGACGCATGAAGAAACCGGCGCCGAACGTGGCGAAGGTCATCATCAGCGCGGCGTACTCGCTGGTCGACGGGAAGAACGCGTTGGCGATCTGGGTCGCGTAGAAGCCGAACAGGAAGAAATCATACATTTCGATGAAGTTCCCGCTGGTGACGCGGATGACGGTGCCGAGCTTCGACGGCGCACGCGCCGGGGTGGGCGCGGACGAGGCCGCGGAAGGCACGTTGGCGGTGGAGTGGATTGTCATGATGACCTCTCGGAGTATGCTGTAGTCTATTGCGAAGCCGCTGCCGCCGGCATTACGGTTTGTACAACCGGTTCCAGCCCGGTCGCCTCGATCGCCGGCGCGTTGGCGGGCGACGCGAGGAAGCGCAGCAGCGCACGGGCGGCCTCCGGATGGGCGGCGCCGCGCACGACGGCGCCGGAGAATTCCGTCCGCTTCTGGACTTCCGGCGGGAGCAGGCCGACGATGTCGATGCCTTGCACCGGTTTCAGCTCGCTCCTCTGCTGGCAACCGAAATCGGCCTCGCCATGCGCGATGATCTCGCCCACCGGCGTGGCCGGAATCTGCGCGGCCTTGCCTTCCATCTGCTGCTTGATGCCCAGCTTGTCCATCAGTTCGCGCTTGATGTATTCACCGCTCGCGCTGTCGGAATAGGCCACGTGCCGGGCGTGCAGGAAGGCCTGGCGCAGGCCGTCGACGGTGTGGATGTCCGGCTTCGGCACGCCATGCCGGACGGCGCAGGCGATGGGGGAGTTGGCGAGGACGACCTTGCTGCCCGGTTCGAGACGGCCTTCGGCCATCAGCTTGTCGAGCGCGTCGCCGACCATGATGACGACGTCGATCGGTTCGCCGCGGTCCAGGCGCGCGGGAATCGCGTTCTTCGTCTGTCCCATCGACGGGCCCCATTCGGAAACCAGGCGGTCGCCGCTGGCGCGTTCGTACGCGGTGGACAGGTCCTTGTAGGCCTGGGCGAAGCCGCCCGAGCTGACGACGCGCAGGTCGGTGGCATGGGCCGAGGCGGCGGCCAGCAGCAGGCCCGCGCATGCGGCGCGTGCCATGTGTTTCAGGTAGTGTGGTCGCATGAGGTTCTCCTTGTCCCGGTTAAAACTTTTGCATGAGGCCGAGCGTGAGGCCCGTGCCGTGACGGTCGTTGGGCCGCGCGGCCGTGAGTCCGGCGGCGTCGCCGCGCCAGACGGTGTAATCGGCTTCGGCATACGCGGTGGTGCGGGGCGCCAGCGCCTTTTCGACGAACAGGAAGCCGCGGTCGAAACCGTCGTCGCGGTAGCCGGTGGCTTCGCGCCGCACGCCGTACCAGGCCGTCGTCACGAGCACGCCGGCGCCCAGCTCGCGGCTGATGCCGGCGGAGAGCACCCGCTCGGCGACTTTCTTGCCCGGTGCCGTGTCGGCATCGTTGCGGGCGGCGTTGACCTTGACGGACCACGCATCGACCTTCAGCGCGGCGCCGAGGGTCCAGGCATCGAGCGGCAGGTCCTCGCGGCTGCGGAACCGCATCGTCGCGCCGGAGACGACCCAGGTGGGACGCTGGTACGCGAGCGCGACGCCGCGGGCCGAGGAGGCCGTCGCGTCGCCCGCCACTTCGCCGGCCGAATAGGCGGCGCGCGCCAGCCACGGACCGACGTTCGCGGTGTACTTGATCGTGTTGTCGAGGCGGTAGAAATTGTCGTTGTAGCCGCTGGGCCCGTACTGGCGTCCGAATGCGTGCGTGCCGAAGGCCGTATTCGAGAGGCCCGCCACGTTGATGTTCGGGTTGAACGAGGCGTCGCGCTTGCCGAGCGGATCGACGGCGATCAGCGCGTCGGAGAGGAGATTGGGTTGGCGGCCCAGCGCCAGCGTGCCGTACGGCGACTCCAGGCCGGCCCAGGCGAGACGGTCGAACAGGCGGTCGCTCTTGGCCGATGCGCCGGTATCGGCATTGATGCCGCCTTCCAGACGGAACAGGGCTTTCCAGCCGCCGGCCAGGGATTCCTGGCCCTTGATGCCCCAGCGGCTGGTTTCGTCGACGCCGCTGCTGACGGCGGTCGTGTGGCCGGGTGGCGTGGGGGCGTTGCTGGCACCGAGGCCGCTGGTGGCGCGCACGCCGACGTCGACGATGCCGTAGAGGCTTAGGCCGGTCTGGGCCTGGCAGGCGCCGCTTGCGGCGAGCAGCGCGGTCTGGGCGCAAATGAGGGCGCGTGTATGGCGCACGATGTCTCCTTATGATTGCCTTCTTGGCGAGGCGGCTTGTGGAATGGATGAATAATCCGCCAAATGGCATAATTTGATAATTGCATTTTTCATTCCTATTCATGCACCATGCGCATCAATTACGACCTGCATGACCTGCAGGCATTCGTCGCCGTCGCCGAACGCGCCAGCTTCCGCCAGGCCGCCGCCGACCTGTTCCTGTCGCAACCGGCGCTGAGCCGGCGCATCGAGAAGCTGGAAGAGAGCCTCGGCGTGAAGCTGTTCGAGCGCACCACGCGGCGCGTGCATCTGACCAATGTGGGCCAGACGTTCCTGGTGAACGTGCGCACGGCGCTGGATGCGCTGGAGGATGCGGTGCTGGGCGTGGCCGACCTCGCGGCCCACCGCACCGGCACCGTCACGCTGGCCTGCGTCCCGTCTGCCGTCTGGCATTTCCTGCCGGCGGTGCTGAAGCGCTTCAGCGAGCGCTTTCCGCGCATCCGGGTGCGCATCCACGACGAGAGCGCGCAGGACGTGCTGAACCTCGTGCTGGCCGGCGAGGCCGACTTCGGCATCAACTTCACCGGCGCGGAGAATCCGGAGATCGTGTTCGAGCCGGTCTATGTGGAGAGCTATGTGCTGGCGATGCGGCGCGACCACCGGCTGGCCAGGCGCAAGAAGCTGAACTGGAAGGACACGGTGGACGAGCGCTATATTTCGGTGGCCAAGTCGAGCGGCAACCGCAGCGTCATCGACGCCGCGCTGGCCGGCGTGGAGAAGCATCCGATCATCTTTTGCGAGGTCAACCACGTGTCCGGCGTACTCGCGCTGGTCGAGGCAGGGCTGGGCGTGGCCGCCGTGCCGGGCCTGTCCGTGCTGCCGGAGCGGCAGGAGCACGTCGTCGGCGTGCCGCTCGTGAATCCGGCGATCAACCGCACGCTGGGCCTGATCACGAAGCGCAACCACGTGATGCCGCCCGCGGCGCGCACGCTGTTCGACATGCTCTCGGAAGCGCTGCTGAAACGCCGCATCACGGCATTGGACGATGCCGCCCGGGATTGAATGCTATAGTCGCGCGCGAACTACGTCATCTGGAGACACCCGCATGAAGATCCGCCGCAGCACGATCGGCCTAGCCGTCGCCTCCGCGCTGGCCCTGGCCGCATCGTGCACGCATGCCGCGCCGGCGCAGACGCTGACGTCCTGGCCCCATCTGAAGAGCGCCATCGCACCGGATGCGAAGCTCGAGGCGCGCGTGCGCGAGATCGTCGGCAGGATGACGCTCGCGCAGAAGATCGGCCAGATGACGCAGGCCGAACTGAAATACGTTACGCCGGATGACGTGCGCAACTACTACCTCGGTTCCGTGCTGAATGGCGGCGGCAGCTGGCCGCACAACGACAAGCATGCGCGCGCCGCCGACTGGCTCAAGCTGGCCGAGGCCTTCCACGATGCGTCGATGGCGACCGACATGGCGATCAAGGTGCCGATGATATGGGGGACCGACGCCGTCCACGGCCACAACAACGTCTTTGGCGCCACGATCTTCCCGCACAATATCGGCCTCGGCGCCGCGCGCGATCCGGAACTGGTGCAGGCGATCGGCGCCGCGACGGGCAAGGCCGTGCGCGCCACCGGCATCGCGTGGGTGTTCGGACCGACCGTGGCCGTCGTGCGCGACGACCGCTGGGGGCGTACGTACGAAGGCTTCTCGGAAGATCCGCGGATCGTCAGGCAGCTCGCCGGGCCGTACGTGACGGGCCTGCAGGGCGCGTTGAACGACGATGCCAACGCGATCGCCAGCATCAAGCATTTCATGGGCGACGGCGGGACGGAATCCGGCATCAACATGGGGGTCACGAAGGCCAGCGAGCGCGCCATGATGAACATCCACGCCCAGGGCTATTACAGCGGCATCGAGGCGGGGGCGCAGACCGTCATGGCATCCTTCAATGCTTGGAACGACGTGGCGGCGGGCCGCGACCACGGCCGGGTCCATGGCAGCCGCTATATCCTCACGGAGATCCTGAAGGAGAAGATGGGCTTCGACGGCTTCGTCGTCAGCGACTGGAACGGCATCGCCGACGTGCCGGGCTGCCGCAAGGACAGCTGCGCGCAGGCGATCAATGCCGGTATCGACATGGTGATGGTGCCGGAAGAATGGAAATCCTTCATCGCCAACACGATCCGGGATGTCGAGGCGGGCCGCATTCCGCTGGCGCGCATCGACGATGCCGTGAGCCGCATCGTGCGCGTGAAGCTGCGCGCCGGGATCTTCGACAAGAGCCCGGCGCAGTCGGCGTGGGCGGGCAAGGATGACGCGCTGCTGGCGAAGGAACTGGGCCGGCGCGCCGTGCGCGAATCGCTGGTGCTGCTGAAGAACGAGGGACCGGCGCTGCCGTTGGCGGCAGGCCGCCGGGGTGCCGGCCAGCGGGGTGCCGCCCAGCGGATCCTCGTCGTGGGCAAGGCCGCCGACAGCATGGCCAACCAGGTCGGCGGCTGGGCGCTGACGTGGCAGGGCACGGTCAACACGAACGCGGATTTCCCGAACGCCGAGACCATCCTCGCGGGCCTGAAGGCGGCCGGCGCCGACGTCACGTACAGCGCCGACGCGGCGGACGTCGATCCGGCGACATTCGACGCCGTGATCGCCGTGATCGGCGAAGCGCCGTACGCGGAGGGCGACGGCGATATTCCCCTGGTGCGGACACTGCGCCATTCCAGCCGCTATCCGGAAGACCTGGCAGTGCTGCAGAAGGTGCACGGCAAGGGCAGGCCGGTCGTCACCGTGTTCCTGTCCGGCCGGCCGCTGTGGGTCAACGACTTGCTGAACCTGTCCGACACGTTCATCGCCGCCTGGTTGCCGGGCACGGAAGGCAAGGGCGTGGCCGACCTGCTCGTTGCGGGCAAGGGCGCGAAGCCGTACGAATTCACCGGCAGGCTGTCGTACTCGTGGCCGAAATCCGTCTGCCAGACACCGCTGAACGTGGGCGACCGCGGGTACGCGCCATTGTTCGCCTACGGTTACGGCCTCAGGCGCGGCGAGCGTTCGCACCTCGGCCAGCTGGATGCCACGTATCCGGACGGCGGCTGCGGCACATCGGACACGTATCCCGTCTACGGCCCGGCCGACCGCGCCAGCTTCCCGCTGCGCATCCGCAGCGGCACCAGGGTCCAGGCGCTGGGTGCCGACCTGAATGCGACGACGCGCCTGCCCGGCATCACGGTCGCCATCGCGCAGGTCAGCGCGCAGCAGGATGCGAAGCTCGTGACGTGGACGGCGCCCGCCACGTTCGAGGCGCATGGCGGCAAGCCGCTTGCATTGCCGGCCGCGCTGGCGGACAGGGGACTGCTCCGGTTTTCCACGATCGTGCAGGCCGCGCCGGCGGGCAAGGTGTCGATTGCCATGGGCGGCGCAGCGCTGGACGCCACGCGCCTGTTTGCGCGCCTGGCCAACAAGGGGCCGCAATCCGTCGCGATCCCGCTCGCGTGCTTCCGCGCGCGCGGCGCCGCCGCAACCGCCACCGATACGCCGTTCAGCATCACGAGCGACGGCCCGTTCGCGGCCGCCTTCGGCAACGTCGACGTGACGACGACGGCGCCGGGCGCCGTGGCATGCGAGGAACTGCGCTGAACCGGTGGCTGGCCTCGCTGCCCGTTATGCAGTAAAATGCCGGCATCCCATTGGGGAGTAGCCTGCTTTCGTACTCGCGAAAGTTCCCGTATCAACATACTCGCCGGCCAGGCCGGCGTGGTACGGGCAGCCGTTTCGGTTGGCAAGACCTTTGGTATGCCTGCGCGTTCATCGGGCCGCGCCGGCATGCCATTGCCGTTGCCCGACTGG
>Ga0207657_10006588_pt1 | contig 12029 bp, 11 predicted proteins | sample KBSC33metaG_FD_184316 | JGI IMG/M metagenome (GOLD analysis project Ga0207657, IMG submission 184316) | Corn rhizosphere microbial communities from Kellogg Biological Station, Michigan, USA - KBS C3-3 metaG (SPAdes) (version 2) | ecosystem: Host-associated > Plants > Roots > Rhizosphere > Soil ...
CTTTGATAGAAAGCTTGGACATGACGAATGCATCCTTATGTTGCGGTAATAAGGATGCGCGCTTTCTGCGCCTATGCGCATTCAGCGCGCCCACGTCCTTCGCTCGGCGCTTCGCCGTGCGCAGGACCGATAACTGAGGAGAACAGAGCGCGGGCAACGCCGCCCGCACCCTTGCAATTACAGGCCCTTGCTACCTAAATAATTGATGAGATCGCGCACGCGGCAAGAGTATCCCCATTCATTGTCGTACCAGGAAATTACTTTGACGCAATTGCCGTTGACCACACGAGTCATGGGCGCGTCCACAATGGAAGAACGGGAATCGCCCTTGAAGTCCGATGAGACGAGTTCGTTGTGTTCGACTCCCAGATAGTTCTTCAAGGGACCGTTATCGGCGGCCTTTTGCATCGCCGCATTCACTTCCTCTGCCGTCGTTTTCTTCTCTACAAAGGCGACCAGATCGACCACCGAAACATTGGGTGTTGGCACTCGCATGGCGAATCCATCGAGTTTGCCTTTCAACTCTGGCACAACCAGGTGCACAGCTTTCGCCGCCCCCGTCGAAGTAGGGATCATCGACACCGCTGCTGCACGCGCGCGCCGCAGATCCTTGTGCGGGAAATCCAGAATCACCTGATCATTCGTGTAGGAGTGGATGGTCGTCATGGTTCCGCTGATGATCTTGAACTCATCGTTGACAATCTTGGCTATTGGCGCCAGGCAGTTCGTTGTGCACGAAGCATTGGAAATAATGTGATGTTTGGCCGGATCGTACTTATCGTGATTCACGCCCATGACAATGGTGACGTCTTCGTTCTTAGCCGGAGCAGAAATGATGACCTTTTTCACCGGGCCACGCATGTGCTTCTTGGCATCTTCTGCATTGGTGAATCGTCCCGTGGACTCGATCACAACCTGCGCGCCAACGGAAGCCCAATCCAATTGCGCCGGGTCCTTCTGGGCAAATACGCGGATAGTCTTGTTGTCGACCTTTATGCAGTCCCCGCCCGCAGTGATGTTATGGGGAAGATTGCCCAGAATTGAATCGTACTTAAGCAGGTGCGCGAGAGTTTTAGGATCGGTCAGATCGTTAACCGCTACGAACTCCAAATTAGGATCATTAAGAGCCGTACGAAAAATGTTACGTCCGATACGCCCGAATCCATTGATGCCGACTTTTATCGCCATTTCGCCTCCGTCGAGTATGAAAACGTAAGAATTTCTGGAATGACCGGGGTAAACAATTGATGTTAGCAGGCGGCCACACGGCGCAGCAAATAACAAAAGGTTGCAATTAGGGAGTTTTGGCGCACTTTCCCGATTCGAAAATAGGTCAGCTATGTGAGGTCGATTTCCAGGAGGATGCTATTCTTACTCCACAAAAACGGCACCCTCATCAGCCAGTACTTCTTTTCCAGCAGCCTGCGAGCTCCGGGCGCTGCTTGCGCCGAAAGAAAATGCGCTTGCCCAGCAAAATCCGGCCCTGTCACTCTGCCGCGAATGGTGCACGGCGCGACGCTTACCGCCGGATTGTTCCGCATACGCTTCACTTTGCCCGAGGTGGGGTTCGTGAAAATATAAAGCTTTCCATTTTCTTCCGCGAACCAGACCGGCGTCCGGACAGGCGCACCCGTCTTCCGATAGGTGGTTAAAGAGATGTACTTCTGGTTTCGCAGCTCGGCAGGCAATTCGCGCGACATTCGGTCATTGTACGGCCCTGCCACGGCGACATGCTCGCTCCCGAGTGGTGCGCTTCTCTGACTCCGAATTGCTCACCCAGAACCTGCCGTTGCTTGCACATGTCCACCAGCATTGCTCGAACCTGTGCTGGTGTGTTACAAGCCATGAATGCGCAAATGGATGCGCGAGCGTATCAAGCGCCGCAAAACGAATTCACCAAAAGAGAATCAGCCAGCAGAAGCTGCGCAAGCCCCTCTTCAACCTGCATACTTCGACGCTGCCGAAGCCGCTGGAGATAACGCGACGGAGTTGGAGCCCCAGCCACAGTCAGAGCCAGAAGCCGAGCCGACACCTGACGTCGACACCAGCCCAGCCGCCGTGCAGCCATCTGCGAAGCGTGCGCCAGGTGAATCGGATGGACCTCCTCGGCGTCGCAGGCGGCGCGGGCGAGGTGGTCGAGGCCGCAGTCAGTCTTCTGTTCAAGGGGGGCAGCAAGCGGTTCCCCAGAGCGCGCCAGCCCAGGCAGAAAGTAGCGAAGCTGAGCCCACTACGCCGGCCTCCTCCACCGCCCAAGTTGCTTCTCAAACGCCGAAGGGAATCGTAGTCCTCGCCATCGGTCTACCCGGATCAGGCAAGAGTTCCTGGTTCAAGCGGCACAATATCAATCCACTCTCCAGCGACACCTTGCGGCTGCTGCTTTTCGACAATCCAACCGAACAGCGTTATCAGGATTTGGTCTTCTCCAACTTACGATCCATGCTCAAGGCGCGCCTGATTGCGCGTCGGCCCGTGAACTACGTGGACGCAACTAACCTTTCGGCGCACGATCGCCAGGGCTGGATCAAGTTGGCGCGTGACTTCGGCTACGAGGTGCATGCTGTTTATTTCGACGTTCCCCTTGAGGTTTGCCTCGAACGCAATCAGCGTCGCGATCGGGTAGTGGCTGACGACGTGATGCGGCGCCTCGCTTCCAAGCTGCGCCCGCCGCGCTTTGAAGAAGGTTTCGCCAAGATCACCGTCGTTCGCGTGAAACGCAAAGAAGGAGGACCGGTAGAGTAGAAGGAGAAACCCCAGGACGCGCCGCTTTCATCCAACGTTTGTACGGGGTCCTCTTTTATGTTTTATCGGCGCCTTCTTCGCGGAATTTCCATCGTTGCTCTCCTGGCACTCTCAACTGTTCTTCTGGAATGTGGCGGTAGCTCCTCTTCACCCGCTCCACCTGCGCCTGCCCCTCCTGCCGCTCCGCCGCCGCCCAGCGGTCCGCTTGTTCTCACGCTTACTCCGGTCCTTTCTGGTCTTAACAGCCCAGTCGATTTGCAAAATGCCGCTGATGGCAGCGGGCGCCTTTTCGTAGTCGAGCAACAGGGCCAGATTCGGATCGTGAGCAATAACTCGCTTGTGCCCACACCATTCCTGGACATCACGAGCGTGGTCGATTTCGGCGGCGAAAAGGGCTTACTGGGTCTCGCATTCCATCCGGCGTATACCCAGAATCGGCGCTTTTTCGTCAACTATGACCGAGTCCTCTCCGGACAGATGCAAACCGTCATTGCTGAATTTCAAACGTCAGCCAGCAATCCCAACCAGGCCGATCCCAATAGCCAGAGAATTCTGTTTACCGTCAACCAGCCATTCCCCAATCACAAAGGTGGACAGTTGGCCTTCGGTCCTGACGGATTTCTCTACATCGGGCTGGGCGACGGCGGTAGCGCCGGCGATCCTCTCGGCAATGCTCAAAACCGCCAGGTGCTGCTGGGCAAGATGTTGCGAATCGACGTCGATCACACCAGTCCCGGTCTGCAGTATGCGATTCCATCCGACAATCCATTTCTCAACGGAGTGGACCGCGGCGAGGTCTGGGCCTATGGGCTGCGCAATCCATGGCGCTTTTCGTTCGATGTCCCGAGCGGCCGCCTCTTTGTTGCTGACGTGGGACAGGACAAGTTTGAGGAAATCGACATCCTGCAAAAAGGCGGCAATTTCGGCTGGAACATCATGGAAGGCCTGCACTGTTTCAAGCCGTCCAGCGGTTGCAATATGACCGGCCTTATTTTGCCCATCACGGAATACGACCACAGCCAGGGAGACGCCGTGATCGGCGGGTACGTTTATCGAGGCCCTGCAATACCTCGACTCAGCGGAACCTACCTGTTCAGTGACTTCGAGAGTGGAACCATCTGGGGCCTGACCGAAAATTCAACCGGTCAATGGACGCGCTCGCAACTCATCGCCGGAGGCCGGAACATCAGTTCCTTTGGCCGGGATGAAGCCGGGGAACTTTACGTTCTCGACTACAGCGGATCCCTGCTGCGGATCACCGCGCAGTAACTAAGCACTCAGTATGCGGCGATGGAAACTTGTTTCGCGCAATCCTTGTGTGTGTGCGCCTACCCCTTCAAATAGGGCAGCAGTTGTTTGAAAGCTTCGCTTCCCGAGGATTGCAGTAATTCATACATCATCATCTCGGTCGAAGAGATGATTGCCCCTGCGGCCCGCATTCTCTCCAACCCGATCTGCCAATTCCACTCGCTGCGCGAACTGACTGCGTCTGACGCAACATGGACCAGGTATCCTTCGCGTAAGGCCGCCAGCGCCGTTTGCGTCACACAGATATGTGTTTCCATTCCGCATAACAGCAACGTTGTGCGTTTTCCGGGCAGTCGCTTCAGTGAAGAACAGAACGCATCGCTGCCAAAGCAGGAGAACTGCACTTTATCGTGAACTGGCACTCCGGGGAGAAGGGAAGCGATCTCCGGAACTGTTGCCCCCAATCCTTTGGCGTATTGCGTAGTCACAAGCGCGGGCAAATTCAGAATGCCCGCTAACCGGATCAATAGCTGCGCGTTTCGCAGAAGCTGATCTTTGCGATGAATCGGCGGCAGCAACTTCTCCTGGATATCGACCACCACCAGCGCGCACTCGTCGGGCACGAGTGTCCGGCGTGCGGTTTCGCTGTACTCGCTAAGTTGATTGATGCTGCCGATTACCGTCGCCATGAGCGTCTCCCATCTGCTTTCGATCGAACTTCAATTCTAACCCCGCTGATAGTGACGGAGAAAAAGCAAAGGCAGATCGCTCTTACTAGCGACCTGCCTTTGTGATGAACTCCCAAGCTACGGATTAACGCCGTTTATGCAGCTAAAGCGCAGGCGTCGTGATTGCAGCCGCAGCTCCCCCCTTGTGCTTGCGTTGTTCCTTGTCGCGCGGAATCGGCGCACGCTGTGCTGCAATATTGCTCGCCGCCGCTCACCGGACAAGAGCAAGCAGGGTGGGCGCACTTGTTGGAAACAGGATTGGTAACAGTTGAACTCATAAATTCTCCTCTCGGTTTGGTTTTGAGATGGAGTTTCGAAATCGGCGAGTTGCTCGGAGCGGTAATCTTGTCAGCAAGTCTCTGCCGGCCGGGTGTCATGCGGACTTCCTCTGGCGAGGGTTTCGGGTTGCATTGCAATGCTGCTGGATCTACAGCTCGTTACCCGGCGCGCGCCGTGAAGTAAGCGGTGATGTTCCGTAACATCGCCGAAGAGCCCACTCCATTGACCGGAATGGAGGCAGCCCATAGAATCGAAAGAGGCTCGTGCAACGCGAGCTTGTAACAAGTTGCTGCCCCCTCGTTCAACGGCAGGACAGCTGACTCTGGATCAGCATATCGGGGTTCGAATCCCTGGGGGGCAGCCAATCTTCACACTTTGGCCGGTCCCCGCTCCAGACGAACCAAACCGGTTTGTCGCATCTCTTCCCAGTCGTATGCAAAGGTTGCGCCGCAAGTCAGACAAACCTGGTAATAGCGTCCATCATCGCCACTGCGCGGCCATGAAAAGCGGTGAGAGCAACGACCCAGGAGGCGCCGGAGTAGCTTCATACTCGATCTGACCCCCCATCATCATCCTTCTTTCCCATCGCTTTCTCAGGCGCAACTTTCCATCTGTCTTTGGTCAGCCGTTCCGCCAAGGCGGGAGCAAGCGCCAGGGTGTCGCGACGCGCTCTGAGGTTCGAGGATGCAGTAGACGGTTGATGGTTGGCCTGCGGCGTTTGCTTTGTCGTGTGGGGATTCACGGGAACTCCTACGGCCAGAGACTGTGAATTGCAGACGAGAGCAACGTAACACAGGTCCTTGTATTTCCGTTCCACACGCTAGTTCACTTGAACATACGAGGTTGGGCACTGTACTGATTTTCTGTCGCTTCAATTGCGGGAGGCGGGATTAGCTGGCGAAGATTCGAACTACGCGCGGGATCTGCTTCCGCGGCTTGAGGTCATAGCACTGGCCAATCGCACGATGCTGTCACGCAATCTGCCTAGTTGCTGGCCCGCCAGACTGCCGAGAGAATTTTCTTTCTTCTGCGCCGCATCGCTGAAGCCTGCTTCCTGCATTTGTTTGGCAGCGGCGCTGAATCTGCGACTGCTTGTCTCATCCATACTTAAGAAACGAAAAGCTTGGGCAAGGGGTATGCCGTCCGCCCCCGAGTGCAGAAACTCTATGTGCGCTTTCACTTTCCCGAAGACTGTGCGAAACGCCATTTCGGCTAGTGTTCCTTTGGCGATAGGGCCTTTTGACAATACTGCCGACCCTCCCGTCAAAGAGAGGCGTTGAATCACTCCCACAAACTTCTGGCTATCCGCGGTGAATAGAGCGCGCTCCTGGTTGGGCACCCGGATCCGTGGAGGGCGAGCCCCCCGGCGACGCTTCTCTTGCTCGCGGGACATCAGACACAGGATTGCAATTGATAGTCAGTAGGTCAACGTTACTGAAGTTTTCACGCCAGTGCTTCGTCGGCAAAGTCCCGCTGCGGCATCACCTTCCCGGCGCTGAGTAGCCGCGCTTGTAGGACGCCTGCAGCTTGGCCTCGTTGGTAGCGGGTGTGACCCGGACCTTGATTCTTCGCCAGCTTCCGTCGTGCACAGTATTGCTGGGCTTGTAGCCAAGCACATACTGGCTGCGCAGTTCACGGCTGATCGACGCGGCAGCCTCAGGCACTCTCGCGAGGTTGTCTACGATAACCGTGCGGCCTCCGCTGGCATCGGTCATCTCATCCAGCCACTTCTTACCCATTTTCTCCTCGAATGACTTCAATAGAGGAAGGTTCAAATCATCGAAAATTCCGATGGCGTACACCATTACGTCAGATTCTTGCACCAGGCTCTTTATGTCCCGGAGCCGGTAGCGGCTGTTGTTGTCTCCGCCATCCGAGATAATCAACAACGCCTTGCGCTTGTACCGGGAGTTATGAAGCTTGGCTACTCCCAGCGAAACTGCGTCCAGCAGCGCCGTGTTGCCATCCGGAGTGACTTCCCCGAGCTTTGCCTCGATGGTGCCAATCGATTGAGTGGCATTGGCCAGGATTTTGGGCCGGTTGGAGAAAGATATCGCGAAATAGTCGTCCTCGGGATTCGCGTTGTTGAAGAACTCTCGCAGCGCAGCGCGTTCCGTTTCGATTTTGCTGCGCATACTGCGGCTCACGTCCAGCAGCAGGCCTATTGAAATCGGCGCATCTTCCACTGAGAAAAACTGCAATTGCTGCCGCTGATTATTCTCGAACAACTCGAAGTTGGGTTTGTCCAGGTTAAGGACTGGCTGATTCGCCGGATTGGTGACAGTCACCGGTACGAGTACGAGATCCACGTCCACCCGAAGTGGCTTGATCCGCGTGCTGAGCGCTGGCTCGGAGTCTGGCGGGGCAGGCGCATCACTACTCCGGTGAATCGGCCGTTCCATCGAAGTGCGTGGTGTGATATGTACGTCGGCATCTGATTGCGCGAAAACCTGGCTGAATGCCAATAGCGCGAGTGTACTAAGGAGAGAAACCAAGCGGGTCAGACTCGGCATGACCGTCCTCCACTACCTAGGGAAGTCTTGAGGGCGTTCACTCGCTGGGAGTTGCGAGCGGCTCAGAGTGCATCAGAAAATGAGTGTTGTCAATAAGGTTTCGTGCCGCCGCGGGAGAAAACTACCTTAAAGTATTACTTTAAGCAGGAGTGTGCACACGAACCGCAAAGATCTGCACAGCTAGGCCTTGGAATCGAGTCGATCAAGGTGCGCTTGCCGGAGCCGGGTGGCAGTTTCCGGATCAAGCCCGGGTTCTAAATCCGTTTCTTCAAGAAAGAAATGCCAGCCCGCGTAACGGTCGGCTTCGCTTTGCCCGTGTTCGAAGTCGAGTAGTCGGCTCTGTGCTGCGGCGCGACCCTTCACCACCGCAACCACCCCACCCGATACATAGGTCCGGCGATTCACGCGAACGATAACAAACGTCGACTTCGATTTTTCAGCCATGGAATTAACGCCGGCGCGCTGAACGGATGCTCAAGGCAAGCTTCCGTCCAAAACAAAACGTCCCAGACTCACTGAGTCGTGGGACGCTCGTCGAACAGCCCTCCCCCGAAGTCTGTCCAAAAACATGCTATCGGGTAGTCGGCGAGGAGGGAATGGCCCGTATGGGCTACTCCGGCAACAGGACTCAGCAAGGCGCGCAACTATGCCCAGAGATTTTACTCCAGAATGCGCGGGAACCCTGAAAGTAGACGCCTTATAGGCGACATCTTGAGGTTCATTGTTACAATAAGGCCTTGTCCTCCCCCACGGGGGGCCTCAACTTAAGGCGTAAGTCCCGGGTTCTTAAAGGTTGGAACAATCAAAGCAAAATCTGAGCCAGACCGGCTCCGCTGGCCGTGTGTTCTGGCGCGTGGAAGGAAGCCTCCTGAACCTCTCCACGGTTCAGCCGGTCGCATTCTTCACCTGGAATGCGCAGACCTTCCTTCAACGATCGTTGCGGCGTGGTTCAGTGCTGCTAATGGCCGTCCTGCGACCGTTCCTCTATGCGACTCACCGCGTATTTGCCACTCGAGTGGTTCACACTGTGCTTCGAGGCGTAAGTCGCGATCGCCTGGATCTGCTTGGCGAAGAGTATTTCCAGTACAAGCTAAAGCCTCACCTCAAGACCGAAGGCACAGGAAAGCTTAAAGAGTTGCTCGAATCGGGCGTAGAGGTGGCCTTGGTTAGTCAAGGTCTCGATCACGTCATGGTTCCGCTGGCTCGCTATCTTGGTGCCAAATCTGTCCTCTGTAACCGGCTTGAGTTTCGCGATGGCATTGCTACAGGCCGGCTTCTCGGTCCTGTCATTCGCCCGCGCGGCGCATTTGCCCGCATTACCGGTGGAGGTCCGGACGGCCGCCGCTCAATCGATCAGCTTACGCGGGAGTTGGGAGTCGATTCGTACGCGCAACTAGCCGCGAGTGTGCCCGCCGAAAGATCCAGCCCAAACCGCGTTCGCCCCGTCGTCCACTACGACGGCACTCGGCACAGTGCCCCTTTCTCCGTTCGCAAGGCTTTGGCTGGAAAAAACATCATGCTGGTCGGTGTCACCGGCTTCATAGGCAAAGTATGGCTGGTAAACCTGCTTATGGATCTGCCCGAGATCGGACGTCTTTACCTGCTGATTCGTCGCCAGAAGACGAACCCGGCTTTGCGGCGATTCGAGAAGATAGTTGAGGAAAGCCCGGTCTTTGACCAGTTGCATGATCGGTATGGGTCGAAGCTGGCGGAATTCCTTGCCGAGAAGGTCGAAGTAATCGAGGGCGATGTCTCGGAATCAGGTCTTGGCTTGGCGCTCGACGTCGCAGACCGCCTCCGCAAAGATCTGGATGTAGTGGTCAATAGTTCAGGTCTCACCGATTTCAATCCCGACCTCCGGGACGCCCTCGCCACCAACGTCGATGCGTCGATGCACATTCTCGATTTCGTGCGGCAGTCTGACCACGCCGGACTGGTACACCTTTCCACCTGCTATGTGGCGGGCACGCGAGATGGACGGGTGAGCGAGAGAGTGCGGCCCAATTACACCCCTGCCGGAATTGCGGACTTTGACGCCGAACAGGAACACGCCGCCCTGTACGAACTCGTCCGCAAAGCGGAGCACATGGCCGAAAGTCCTGCTGTGACCCAGGAGTTGCGAAACGAGGCCTTAGGCAAGCAGCACGCTGCAAAGCATCTCCAGGGTCCTGCCCTCGAGAATCAGATCCGAAAAAACCGTATTCGTTGGCTTCGGAATTATTTGACCGATGCGGGCATCAAGCGCGCGCGCGAGCTGGGCTGGCCGAATACTTACACCTTCACCAAGAGTCTCGCAGAGTCTTTGATTGTGAAGTATGGGGCAGGATTGCCCATCGCGATCGTCCGGCCTGCAATCGTCGAAACCTCGGTAGTTAAGCCGTTCCAGGGATGGAACGAGGGTATCAACACCTCCGCCTCGCTCTCCTATCTGCTGGGCACATACTTTCGGCAGCTGCCGACCAATGAGCGTAAACGGTTGGACATCATTCCGGTTGACGCCGTCTGCGCTGGCATGACGTTGATCGCGGCTGCGGTAGTCGAGCGCCGGCATGACTCCCTTTATCAGCTGGCAACGTCCGTGACCAATCCCTGCGATATGCGCCGTTCCATTGAGTTAACTTCGCTGGCCCATCGCAAACACTACCGCGCCCAGGAAGGATTGGAGTACTGGTTGCGTCTGCGCTTCGATGCTATTCCCGTCTCCAAAGAACGGTATCGGCGCATGTCAGCGCCAGCGCAGAAAGCAATCATAAAGTCCATTCAGCGCGTCATGGCGCCTCTGCCATTGAAGAAGCCCCCGCTGGTTAAGGCCGAGAGGAGCTTGGAAAAAGTCGAAAAGCTGATCGGTCTATTCGAGCCTTTCATCCTGCAAAACGAACATGATTTCGTGGCCGACAACATAGAAAAGCTTTCTCACGCTCTGGTTCCTGAGGAGCGGATTGCCTTCGCATACGACACCTGTTCGCTGGATTGGTGGGAGTACTGGATCAATATTCACATCCCGGCTCTTCGACGGTGGACTTATCCGCTCATCGAAGGTCGTCCCATCGAGGCGCGGCCACGACGCAATTTCCAAATCGCAACGGCAACAGCGGGCAGTGACACCATCAAGACCGGGACCAACGGAGCAACGTGGCGATTTTCCTGACCGGATCCACCGGATACATCGGCGCGCACGTCGCCGCTAACCTGCTGGCAACGCATGGTGCCTCTTTGAACCTCCTGGTCCGGGCAAAGGACGCTCAGGATGCAGAGATGCGCTTATGGCGCGCTATGCAGCTGCACCTCGAATTCCCTCGCTTCTACGAGTTCCTGCAAGCCAGCGTGCGGATTTTTCGCGGCGATCTCACCGCGCCGCTTTTTGGGCTGTCGCGCGATGACTACGACCGCCTCGTTCATACGACGGACTCCGTCATTCACTGTGCCGCGTCCCTCAACCGCAAGTCGGAGAAGACCTGTCTGAACGTAAACCTGCGTGGCACGCTCGAAGTCATTCAACTCGCCCGCAGGTCGCAGTACTATCACGGCCTGCGCCGTTTCAGTGACGTGAGCACGGTAGCCGTTGCGGGCAAGCGCAGCAACGAGGTGGTCACCGAAGATGCAGCTATCGATTGGAACCGCTCAGACTACGATCCCTACGCTCGCACCAAAAAATTCGGCGAGCACATGTTGCGCGAGTTGCTCCCCGACACGCCTTTAACTGTGTTCCGGCCAAGCATCGTTCTCGGCGACAGCCGCTACCCGCAAACAACTCAGTTCGATATGGTCGAGTCATTCGTCTTCCTGGCAGGTTTGCCGATGTTGCCCTTCCGCCCGAAAGATCGAATCGACATCGTGAACGTTGATTTCGTGGCAGACGCAATCGCCACCCTGCATGTAAAAGAGCAGCCACAGTACGATACCTATCACCTTTCCTCTGGGACCGGCTCCCAAACCTTCCGCGAGTTGACCGACGCCTTAGCCGTAGCCGGAGGAAAGCGCCGGCCAGTATTTCTGCCCGGCATGGAAAAGCCCTTCTCCTCGATCATAGAGGCGCTTTCGAATCGCAAAGGTGCCGTCGGACACGGCGCTGCGCTCATGAAGGTCTTTCTTCCTTACCTGGTGTGGAATACGGTTTTCGACAACACGCGCGTAACCAGCGAATTAGGGCGTAAGCCGGTACCGTTCTCCCAATACAGCTATCCCCTCCTGAAGTTCAGCCGCGAAAACAACTTCACCTATCCCTACCAGGACTGGCCTGCGGTCAAAAGAGGAGGCTCCGCCGCATGATGGACCTGGTATTGGAAGCGTGGGTAAGCAGCATCATTGAGGCCAAAAAGCTTCGTTGGATGTTGGGCGGGGGACAGGCGTGGAAACCGGGCGAGAAGCTCAAACTACTCTTCGCCGGATATAACGGCACGCGCAACACCGGCGCAGACGTGCGCGTGGAAGAGATGTTGCGCCAGATCAATCACATTCTCGGCCCGGACAAATGCGAACTGAGCGTGCTGACGCAAAACTTCAAGCTGACGGACGGCTACTT
>Ga0207657_10006590_pt1 | contig 12025 bp, 6 predicted proteins | sample KBSC33metaG_FD_184316 | JGI IMG/M metagenome (GOLD analysis project Ga0207657, IMG submission 184316) | Corn rhizosphere microbial communities from Kellogg Biological Station, Michigan, USA - KBS C3-3 metaG (SPAdes) (version 2) | ecosystem: Host-associated > Plants > Roots > Rhizosphere > Soil ...
GGGACAGGTCTGCGTCGCCGGGGGTGGCGGCGGCGGAGGCGGCGGAGGAGGAGGTGGTGGCGGAAGCGGAGCAGCGCGAGCGCCGAACTTGTACGTGGCCCCGAGCAGGAAGCGGCGCCCGTAGCTCTGGTACTTGAGCCACGAATTGGGTTGGCTTGGAATGCTGATCGTTGCGGAACGCTCGTTCGTCAGGTTCTGCCCTTGGAGGAAGACCGACAAGCCACTGAACGTCGACCCTTCAGGGAAGTCATAGCCGATCTGGGCATCGTAGATCGTTTCGGCGAGGACGTGCTGGCGGTCCAAGCCCCCGCTGAACAGCACGAAATCGCCGAGGAAGCCGGAGCGATAACGCATGCTGCCGCGAACGTTGAAGCCGTGGTTCTCATAGAAGGCAGTGAGGTTCGCCACCCACTTCGAATAGCCGGGGATTTCGCTCCGGTTGCCGTTGAAGTCCGTGATGCGAGTCTTGGTGTAGCCGGCGCCGCCCGTGATGCCGAACCCTTCAAGCGCCGGCATAAAGATGTCGAACGGAAGTGTGCCGGCGAGTTCTGCGCCGTACATATAGCCGCCGTGCGTGTTGAGGCTTGTATCGAAGAAGCCGATCGGCGTCGGCGGAATTGTCTGATTCGGCGGCACCGGGAACGGTGAGAAATCGAAGTTCGTGTTGGTGCCGCTCGCGATGTAGGTGTCGATGTGCTTGTAATAGCTCTGTAGAGCCACGTAGCCCTTGTTCCCGAAATATTTCTCGAGATTGAGGTCGACCGCTTTGGCCTGGTATGGCCGCAGGAACGGATTGCCGCCGCTACCGCGATAAAGCTTGATGTCGTTGTTATACCCGAAGCTGACGCTGTTGTTGAGGTCAGTGAGGCGCGGCCGCATATATTCCTTCGACGCGGCGAAGCGCACGACCCAGCCGCTTTCCCAGCGGAAGTTGAGGTTCAGGCTGGGCAGCCACATCCAATAGCGATCGTTTGCCGTCGGATATGCCGGGCTCGCCGAACGCAGGCTGGTGTGCACCGCCTGGAAGCCGATGTTGCCGGTCAGATGGGCGGCGCCCAGGTCGGCATTGAGCGGGGCCATGACGTAGGGCGTCCAGACCTTCTCCGTGACATGATAGCCGCTGTTGGGCTGGGTGTTGTCGTGAAAGATCAGCACCCCGTTCGATTCGAGTGCGCGCGGGTCCCACGACAGGATCGGTCCAAAGCCACGGTCAAGTGTGAAGGAGGGTTGCAGAAGATTGGACGGGATTGCGATTTGGCAGCCAGCGGCGCCCGCCGTATTACAATATCCGGCCGGAAGGTTCGCGCCCCCGGGCGGCGACAGGAAGCCCTCAATCTGCGACAAGGTCTTATCTCGGTCGGTATAGTCGAAGCCGACCTTGATCGACCTGATGAAGCTGCCGACGTCGCGCTCGACCTCGGCCCGAGCCTCCTTGAGGTCATCCTTGCTCGACCTGAGTTTGTCGTAGCCCGCCTGCACGGGCGAGCTGCTCCAGCCCTCGACGTCGGTCAGCACGAGCGCCGGATTGGCTCCATTGTAATTGCTAACGAACTCCGGACCGTGATCCGTGACTTGATACGAGACTGTAGCGGTGGGCGCGGTGGACGCATGGCCGTTTATTAGGCCAGCAGTGCTCTCAATATGATGCTCGCTACGGTTCGTACGCGACCAGCTGAGGTCGGCCATCGCACGCCAGCCATTGTGGCCGTCCCACAACGTGTTCCAGCCAAGGGCGTATTGGTTCGCTCGGTGGTCCGTTGCATAATTTTCAATGACGGGCGTGCCCGCGATGGTCGCCGCCGTGACGAGCCCGTTGGTGACCGTCTGGCTCAGGATGGCGTCGTGCCCGCAGCCGCCGCCGCAGGCGAACGGCATCTCGAACCCTTTTTGGTCGACGTCGTCGGTAAAGTGCGAATAGAGGCCGTCGAACGACATCGTCAGATTGTCGTTGAGGTGCGCCTGAAGAGTAGCGGTCGTGCCGAGTCGCTTGAGCTGGTCGGATTCGAACCAGGTCTTGACGCCCTGCATGCCCGTCGCGCCGCCCGGAAAGCCAACCCAGCCCCAGGCGTTCCAGTCCTTCGTCGAATAGGGCTCGTTGGTGTAAGCCGCCGAGACGGCGAGGCCGATCGTGTCGTGAGCGAACTGGTCGACGAACGTGCCGAACACGCGGCCGCCCTTGTTCTTCGAGCCGGGCAGAAGCTTCTGATCGACATAGGTACCGCGAACGCCGACGGCGAAGACGCGTTTGCCGTAGTCCAGCGGCCGGATCGTCCGCATATCGATCGAGCCGACGAGACCGCCCGCGGTATGGTCCGCTTCGGCTGTCTTGTAGACGTCAACTCCGGCCAGGATTTCGGAGGGATACTGCTCGAATTCGACGGCGCGACTGTCGTTGGTCGTGGTCTGCTGCCGGCCGTTCAGCGTTGTCGTCGAGAAGTCCGGGCCGAAGCCGCGGATGGAGATGATGGTCGCGCGGCCATTGTTGCGCTGTGCCGCGAGGCCAGGCAGGCGTGCAATCGATTCAGCGATGCTGTTGTCCGGTAGTTTGCCGATGTCCTCAGCGTTCACCGATTCCACGACCGTTTCCGAATTCTTCTTCTTCGCGGTGGAGTTGCGCAGAGAGGCGCGGAAGCCGGTAATCACAATTGTGTTCTGCGCCGTTGCCGGCTGGTCCGTGCTTTGGGGATTCGCTGCCGTGTCAGACGGCGGCGGCGGGACCGGCTGTGCGGTCGCGGCACTGGCCGCGCCAGTGATCGCCGGCGTTGTCGCCTGCGCGTCCTGCGCCCAGGCCGGTGTCGCGTAGAGCGCCGAAGCGATTGCCAGCTGGCTTGCCGCCGCTCCGAGCAGCGAACGCGAAGAAATGGTCGTCATCAGTATGATCCCCCTTTGAGGCCGCCGCCGATGCGACGGTCGCAAAAATGCAAAGGGGCTTCAGACCCCTCTCCCAAGCCTAGGGATATCAGAGCTTTACGGAAGCGAAACGGGGTGAACGGCTATACATACGTATTCAGGGCGCTAAGACTTCGCGCAGGATGATGCAGAGGCGGCCGACCTCGTTCGACATCGCCGCGCTGGCGGGGGTTTCGCAACCCACCGTCTCGCGCGCCTTGTCGGGCAATCCGTCGGTCAGTGAGGAAACGCGGCGCCGAGTCCTCGCCGCCGCCGAGCAGCTGCACTACAAGGTCGACAAGAACGCCTCGGGCCTGAGGCGCCAGCATTCGAAGACGCTTGCCCTGCTGTTCTTCGAGGAATGGCCCGACGGGGCGCTGATCAACCCATTCTATTTGTCGCTCGTCGGCCCGATGGTCCGCCGCTGCGCCGAGCACGGCTATGACCTGCTGATCTCGTTCCAGCAGCTCTCGTCCGATTGGCACGTCGATTATGAAGACAGCCGCAAGGCGGACGGCATCATCCTGCTCGGCTATGGCGACTATCTCGAATACCGTCCCAGGCTCGAGCAGCTGGTTGCGCGTGGCGCCCATTTCGTGCGCTGGGGGACCGGCGGCGAAGGCCAGATCGGGACCACTGTCTCCTCGGACAACGAGCAGGGCGGGTTCGACGCAGCGACCCACCTGCTGCAGCAGGGCTGCCGCCGTATCGCCTTCATCGGGACTGGCGGCGCGGCATTTCCAGAGGTGGACGAGCGTTGGCGCGGGTTCTGCCGGGCGCTCCACGCCGCGGGAATTGAGCCTGACGAACGGCTGCGCATCGACGCCGACCCGAGCGAGGACCATGGCCGCCTCGCCGCCGAGCAGCTGCTGCAGCGCGGCGTCGAGTTCGACGCGATCTTCGCCGCGAGCGACGTCGCCGCGATCGGCGCGATGCACGCTTTGCAACACGCCGGCCGCGGCGTTCCGGGAAGCGTCGCCATCGTCGGCTTCGACGACATCCCCGCCGCACGGCTTGCAAGCCCGGCGCTGACGACGATCACGCAGGATGCGCGTCAGGCCGCCGAGGCGCTGATCGACACGTTGCTCGAGGCGATCGAGCGCGGGTCGGCGAAGGACAAGGTCCTGCCGGTCCGCCTAACCGTACGAGAGTCGAGCCTCCGCCCGGCCGATCACCACCAGGCGGCGTAAAGCGCGACGAGGATCAGGATCACGCCAATCGCGCCGGCGTTGAACACGGCCGGGGTTCTGAAGCTCACGCCCTCCATGGTCACGCGGTTCGCGTCGCCGCGGGCGGGAAACGCGAGCGAGCAGATGACTGCGAGCACGAGCGATGCGGCGAAGACGATCTCCATCCGGTGCATGAACGGCACGCCGTTCAGCGCCGGGCTCCCGCCATATTGCGCCGGGAACCAGTAGACGAAGCTCAGCACCACCGATGCAATCGCCGCAGCAAGCGCGCCGGCTTCGGTAGCCCGTTTCCAGAAGAGGCCGAGCAGAAAGATGACCGTGATGCCCGGCGTGAAAAAGCCGGTGAACTCCTGGATATACTGGAACGCCTGGTCAGACTTGCCGAGCAGCGGCCGGACCACGATCAAAGCGATGACGATCGAGACCACCGCGACGGTGCGTCCGACGAGCACGAGATGCTTCTCCATCTGCCGGCCGTCGGGATCGGAGCCGTCCTCGGCGCGGGTCTTCACGTGCTTCATCTTGGCGTAGAGATCGAGCGTGAAGATGGTCGCGATCGAGTTGATCTTCGATGCCATCGACGCGACGATCGCCGCCACCAGCGCCGCGAACACGAGCCCGAGCAGCCCCGGGGGCAGCAGCCGCATCATCGTCGGGTAGGCCTGGTCCGGCTTGGCGAGGTCGGGCGCGAGCACGACGGCGGCGATTCCGGGAACGACTAGGATCACCGGCATCAGCAGCTTCAAATAAGCGGCGAAGGTGACGCCCTTCTGCGCCTCGGCGATGCTTTTCGCCGCCAGCGCGCGCTGGATGATGTACTGGTTGAACCCCCAGTAGCTAATGTTGGCGATCCACATGCCGCCGATGAGGACGCTCAAGCCCGGCAGGTTCTGGTAGCGGTCCTTGTCGTAAGCAGCGTTGCCGGTCGGCTCGAGGATCATGTGGAAGTGATCCGGGACTCGCGCCACCAAAGTCTCGAAGCCGGCGATCACGCCATGGCCCGCGCCGATCTGGCCCAGCGTCAGGAAGGTCACGACGAGGCCGCCGAGCACCAGCAGCGTCACCTGCACGATGTCGGTCAGCGCGATCGCCTTGAGGCCGCCGTAGAGCTGGTAGGCGAGGGCGAAGACGCCGAGCGCAATCAGCGCATAGGTCTGGTCGACGCCGGCGACCTTGGTCACCGCAATCGACCCGAGCCAGATGATCGAGGTCAAGTTCACGAAAATGTAGAGTGCGAGCCAGAACAGCGTCATCAGCACGCGGATCGCTTCGCCGTACCTCTGCTCGAGGAACTGGGGCATCGTGTAGATCTTGTTGGTGAGGAAGATCGGCAGGAAATATTTGCCGACGATCAGCAGGGTCGCCGCGGCCATCCATTCGTAGGAGGCGATCGCCAGCCCGATCGCATAGCCCGAGCCCGACATGCCGACGATCTGCTCCGCCGAGATATTGGCCGCGATCAGCGACGCGCCGATGGCCCACCAGGGCAGGTTCTTCGACGCGAGGAAATAGTCGGACGTGTCCTTCTGGTGCCCCGCCTTCTCGCGGCTCACCCACTGGGCGAGGCTGAAGATGCCGATCGCGTAAGCGATGATCACGACGAGATCGATTGTCGAAAGGCTCATGCCGCTTCCCCACCGCCAGTGAGGGGACCTTAAGTATCGGCTAGCGGCTGTCCAGCCGCCAATCAGACCCGGAGGATGGTCGCTTGGTACGGCCTCAGCTCAAGCCTGCCGTCGATGCGGGCGCCGCTCAGAAGGTCCCGGCCGGACACTGCATAATGCTCGGACTTCCCGGAAAGATTGACGACGATGAGCAGACGCTCGCGACCGTCCGACCGCTCGACGACTAGGATTCCGGCCGGCGACCGGACGACGCGCTGCTTGCCGGTGCGGAGCGCCCGATGCTCGGCGCGCAGGCTCAGCAGGCGCCGGTAGTGGTTGAGCAGCGAATTGGGGTCGCGAACCTCCTCCTCGACCGAGATCCCGTCATCGTCCCTGGCGAAGCGCTGCGTCCAGTAGCTCTTCGGGCCCTTGTACCAATTGGCCTGCCCCGGCGCTTCGGTCCGCCCGCTCCATTCGAAGGCCTCGCGATCGCCGATGTCCTTTTCGTCCGACTTGTACTCGTCGCGCGGATGCCCGCGCATGCCCAGCTCCTGGCCGTAATAGATCGAGGGCGTGCCCTGGAGACCGATCACGAGGGTCGCGGCGGTGCGCAGCCTCTCGGGCGTGATCCCCGGGTCCGACGCGATCCGCGCCATGTCATGGTTCTCGACGAAGACGAGCTCATGCTTGCCCGGCGGTATTGCCCTGTCGAGCCGCTCGATCGCCGCGACGACCTTCGCCTTGTCGAAGCTGCGGATCGCGGCCGTAAGTGGAAAGGCGAACGCGGCGTCGACCCCGCCACGTCGCAGGAAGTCGGCGCCGTCGCCCCAGTCCCACTGCTCGGCGATGAACTCGAGCTTCGGGTTTGCAGTCTTGAGGCTCGCAAAAAGCGGCTTCCAGAAGGTCTCGAACAGGTTCGTGTTGATGTGCTTGTTGTCAAGATCGTCCATCATGTGATCGAGACGGAAACCGTCGACTCCGTCGGAGAAGTCGCCGTCATGGTTCGGGTCGACCCAGCGCATGAGGTAACCGGCGGCCCATGCCCGGAACCGCGGCGACTTCATGTTGACCGTCGTGATGCCCGTTTGCGCGCCGGGGAAGCGCTGCGCGATCGTGATCCCGAACGGGCCCGATTCGGGGTTCGTGTTATTCGGCCCGTGAAAGATCAAGAAGCTGCTGTACGGCGACTGAGGATTGCCTAACGCCGATTTGAACCACGCGTGGTCGTAGGCGACATATTGGAATTCCTCGTCGAGGTAGATTTTCATCCCGCGGGCATGAATCGCGCGCACCAGGCGCCGGTAATCGGCCATCGTCCCGAACTCCGGATCGATGCCGTCGAAACTGCTCGCGAAATAATTATGATAGAAGGACGACGGATACAGCGGCGTCAGCAGGATCGATGTGACTCCGAGCCGTTGGAGGTAGGGCAGGCTCTGTTCAATCCCCCTGAGGTCGCCCTCGCGATCGCCGTTGCTGTCGCGCATTGAGCGGGTGAAGATGTGATAAAAAACTTCATTCTCCAGGCCCGCGGGCGCGGCGGCGACGGCGGGGGCTGCCGTCCGGAGATGTGCCGCCGCGCCCGGACCGGCAGCCGTCGAGGCTGCCAGTAGAATCGCGAGGGGCCGCTTCACGCGGCGAGCCGGGCAAAATCGGGAATTCGGTTCCAGCGCATCGGCGCGACCCCGCCGTCGTCGGGCGGAAGCAGATGGGCGATGCGGCTTTTCAGCGGCTCGGGCCAGTCGAGGAAGGTGCTCGGGCTTGCCACGCTCGACGGAATATCGTCGCCGCGCATGAAGCCCTTGTAGGCGAGCGCACGCATTTCAGGCGGCATCGAGCTCCAGTGCGGCATGAACCACAAAGTCAGCAGCGGACGCTCTCCGCCGGTGCGGTTGGCGAATGCGCCGTGGATCAGGCGCGCGTCGCCGATCAGCACGTCGCCGGCTTTCACCGGCACGGCGAGTTGGTCCGGATGGTCGGCATAAGCCGGGTTCGACGGATTCTCATAAGCCTGCATCGTTTCAGAGTGGGCGGTCTCGAGATGATGCAGGAGGTGGTCGAGCCGATGCGACCGCGGGATGACGCGCAGACAGCCATTCCCGACGCCCGTGTCCGTGAGATAGATCATCGCGAACAATTGGTGGGCGCGCGGCTGGTAGGCGCTGTCGTCGTCCCAGCCCCACCAGTCCTGGTGCCAGAACAGCGGCGGGCCGCCACCCGGCTTGGAAATCAGGAACCCGCCGGTGAAGCGGGGATCGGTCGCGCCGCAATCGCGCAGCAGCTGAAGCAGCGCCGGAGCGGCGATCACGTCGGCATATTCGGGATTGTCCGCGAGATGGATCAGCGAACCGTTCGACTTCACCGCCTCGCGTGATTCGGCTGTCGCGCGGAACAATGTCGCTTGCGCGCGAAGCAACAGCGAATCCATCAGCGACGGGTCGAGCACACCCCGCGCATGGATGAATCCGACGTCCTCGAGCTCGGCCGCCAAATGCCGATCGGTGAGCGCTGTTGCCATGCGTTGATGATAGAAGGGCAAAGCGCTCCCGTCAGCGCCTGAAAGTGTAGCGCACGAACGCAAAAACTATCCTGTGGTTGACCTTTCCAGCCATGGGCCGCTCTTGCGCAATGGTTAAGAGACTATCACAAGCTTGCCATGGCCACCCGCCCCATCTGTGAGCCGGTCGAGCTTGCGCCCGGCACATCGGTCATCGCCGAGCGGGTCGCAATCGAAGCAAATACCGGCGGTCTCGGCCGTTTCATGCATTTTCACGACGTCGCCGAGCTGGTGCTGTTCAAGCGCGTCACCGGAACATTCATCGCCGATGGGCGCCGGCACGAGCTTCGCGACGGGGCCATCGTCTTCGTGCCATCGATGCATCATCACGATTTCGAGCTCGGTCGCGGAGCGATGGAGTGGGTGCTGGTCCAGGTCGACCCGTACCTCGTCGAGAAGCTTGGCTTGCGTCTGTCGCGGCTGTCACGGCCATTTTGCGCTTTTCCGGACGCGACGGCGCGCACGCGCATCGCCGTCCTCGCCGACTGGCTAATCGAGGCGGCAAGCCGCCGCGATCGGAAGATCGAACGCATCGTCGAGCTGTTGATCCTGACCGCCGCCGAAGCCGAGCTCGGCGGCGGTTCGGAAGTCGACGGCGAAGCGGCTCATGTGGAGCGGTTGCTCCCCGCGCTCGAGCTCCTGCGGACATCCCCTGGGCAATCGATTTCGCTGCGGGCCGCCGCGAGCCAGTGCCGCCTTTCATCGGCTTATTTCTCACGCCGCTTCAGGCAGGTTTTCGCAATGACCTTCACCGATTATGCGCGCACTTACCGGCTGCACCTCGCGGCACGCCGCCTGCTCGGCGGCGGCGCCTCGATCTCGGAGATCGCCTATGGCGTCGGCTTCTCGAGCCCCGCACATTTCACCGCGCGCTTTCGGCAGCGCTTCGGTATGACGCCGCGGGAATATCGGTCGAGCGCCGGCGCGCGCGACCTTGCCGAAGGGAAGGAAGGCGAATGAACCGGCGGGAGCTGATCGACAAGCCGCGGCAGTCGCTCGGCGGGCTGTGGAACATCTCTTTCGGGTTTTTCGGAATCCAGGTCGGCTTTGCGCTGCAGACCGCGAACATGAGCCGCATCTTCCAGTCGCTCGGATCGAGCATCGACAATTTGCCGGTGCTGTGGATCGCCGCGCCCCTGACGGGACTGCTCGTGCAGCCGATCGTCGGTCATCTGTCCGACCGCACCTGGCTCGGCCGCTTTGGGCGGCGCCGGCCCTATTTCGTCGCCGGTGCGCTGCTTGCGGCGCTGTCCTTGTTCCTCATGCCGCTGTCGTCGAGCCTGCTGATGGCTGCGATCCTGCTGTGGGCGCTCGATGCGAGCCTCAACATCACGATGGAGCCGTTCCGCGCGTTCGTTGGCGACATGCTGCGACGCGACCAGCACACGACCGGCTATGCAGTGCAGACGGCATTCATCGGCGCCGGTGCCGTGCTGGGGTCGATCTTTCCCTATGCACTCGACCGTTGGGGCGTATCGAACGTGACCGGCGCCAGCGCGATCCCGGAGACGGTCCGGATCAGCTTCTGGGTCGGCGCCGCGGCGCTGCTGGTTGCCGTGCTTTGGACGGTCCTTTCGACCCGCGAATATTCGCCGGACGAGCTTGCCGCCTTTGCCGAGACCGCCGAGCATCCCGATGCCGATCAGACGATGAACGCGCTCGCCAACCGCAGCTTCGGAACCAGCGTCCTGTGGGTCGCACTCGGCATCTTCGTCCTGTTCGCGGTCGTCGAATGGACGCTGCAGAAGGAGGTCTATCTGCTCGGCGGCCTGCTCATCGCCTACGGGTTGGCGACTGCGGCCGGGATCTGGCTCGCCCGCCGCGGAGCGACGGCGAACATGCTTGCAAATATCGTCGGTGACTTTTCGGGCATGCCGCCGATCATGAAGCGGCTGGCGCTGGTGCAGTTCTTCAGCTGGTCGGCGCTGTTCATCATGTGGATCAACACGACGCCCGTCGTGGCGCTGAACTTCTATCGGTCGCCGGACCCGGCGAGCGCCGGATACCAGGACGCCGGCAATTGGGTCGGCGTCCTCTTCGCCGTGTACAACGGCGTCGCCGCCGTCGCCGCGCTCGCCCTGCTGCCGGTTCTCGCAAAGGCCGTCGGCAAGGCGCGGACGCACATGCTTTGCCTGCTCGCCGGCGCCGCGGGCTATGCGAGCTTCCTGCTGATCAGGGATCCTCGAATGCTGCTCATTTCGGAAGTCGGGATCGGGATTGCCTGGGCGTCGATCCTCGCCATGCCCTATGCGATCCTCGCTTCGAGCCTGCCGCAGCGCAAGCTCGGCATCTACATGGGCCTGTTCAACATCTTCATCGTCGTGCCCCAGTTGCTGGTCGCGACGGTGATGGGGTCGATCATGAAGGCGTTTTTCCCGGATCAGCCGATCTGGACCATGCTTGCCGCGGCGATCGTCATGGCCATCGCGGCCCTTGCAATGTTGCGCGTCTCGACCGACGAGCGCGCGGCCGATGGTTAGCGCCAGCACCCTTTCCGACCGCCGAGGCCTGTGGGCGTTCATTCTCGGGGTGATCCTCGTCACCGGCGGTGTGCTCATGCACGCGCCGATGTTCCTGATGGGGCGGCACAATCACTTCGTCCTCTACGGAATGCACATCGGTTGGGACATGATCGCCGGCATGGTCGCGATCGTCGCCGGATGCGGAATCGCCGCTTACGGTCTGCTTCCCAGGGACATTGCCGGCCAGCTCGCCGCCCAGGACCAGATCGTGGTCTCTCCGCCCGAAGATGCGCCGCTCAGCGCAGCGCATTGGCGGCTCATGGCGGTGCTGGTGATCGCGCTCATCATCGACATCATGAAACCGGCGACGCTCGGCTTCACCCTCCCGGGCATGATGGCGGAATATCATGTCACGAAGGCGACGGTTTCGTCCTTCCCTTTTTCGGCCCTCGTCGGGACCGTAGTCGGCTCGATCATCTGGGGCGCGCTGGCGGACATCTACGGCCGCAAGGCGACGATGCTCGTCTCGGCGGTGATGTTCGTCGGCACCTCGATTTGCGGCGCCATGCCCTCGCTCGCGTGGAACGTCGGCATGTGCTTCATGATGGGGGTCGCCGCCGGCGGGATGCTCCCCGTGACCTATGCGCTGCTCGCCGAGATGATGCCGAGCCGGCATCGCGGCTGGGCGCTCGTCCTGGTCGGCGGCCTCGGCGCCGTCGGCGGCTATTTCGCGGCGAGCACCTTCTCGGCGGTCCTGCAGCCCTTCTTCGGCTGGCGGATCCTGTGGGTCCTCAACCTCCCCACCGGCTTGTCGCTCGTGCTGCTCGGCGCCTTCATCCCGGAATCGGCCAAGTTCCTCCTGGCACGCGGACGGCGCGAGGAAGCGCGGCGAGTGATGGAGCGGTTCGGGTCGAAAGCGCGCCAGACACGGGTCGCGGAACATAGCGCGCTGCAGCGCGGTCCTGCCGTCGCCCTCACCGGGCGCGCCTTCTTCGGCAAACTGTTCGCACTCAGTCTCGCCGCCATCTGCTTCAGCCTGATTAATTTCGGTCTGCTGCTCTGGCTTCCGGCCGACCTCATCGCCAAGGGCTACAGCGTTGGCCTGTCGAGCAGGCTGCTCGCCGAATCCGCGCTGATCGCCTTCCCGACGGTCTTCGTCGTCGCCTACATGTACAGTAGCTGGAGCACGAAATGGTCGGTCGTCGCCTCGCTCGCGGTGACGCTCGCGGGCTTGGCTGGCGTGCTGCGGCTCGAGCTTACCGGAGACGGCAGTCCGGTGCTGCCGGTCGCGCTGCTGATCATCGGCACCAACGCGCTGATCGC
>Ga0207657_10006592_pt1 | contig 12025 bp, 8 predicted proteins | sample KBSC33metaG_FD_184316 | JGI IMG/M metagenome (GOLD analysis project Ga0207657, IMG submission 184316) | Corn rhizosphere microbial communities from Kellogg Biological Station, Michigan, USA - KBS C3-3 metaG (SPAdes) (version 2) | ecosystem: Host-associated > Plants > Roots > Rhizosphere > Soil ...
ATGACGGCCGAACATTTCCACGCGTCGGGTGTCTTTGCCTCGCTGGCGGCCGGCCTGGTCATCGGCAATCTCGGCTGGAAGGGCGTGATCTCGGAACGAGGCCGTGAACACCTCATATCCGCCTGGGACTTCTTCGCTTTCCTCGCCAATTCGTTCGTGTTCATCCTGATCGGAATGCAGCTCGCGATTGCCCCGGTCCTTCGCATCGGAACGGTGACGATTGGCGCGGCGATCCTCTTCGTCCTCGTGGGACGAGCGCTTGCGGTATATCCGCTCGCAGCGATTTTCCGGCGCTCTCACCTGGCGGTGCCGACCCGTTATCAGCATATCCTCGTCTGGGGCGGGCTGAGGGGGGCCCTGGGTCTGGCCCTCGCCCTTGCACTGCCGGCCATTCCGGAACGCACTGCGATCATCCTTACGACATTCATTGTCGTCGCCTTCTCATTGTTCGTGCAAGGGCTGACGATGCCGATGTTGGTGAAGCGTCTCGGCATCCTGTGCGAGCGGGAGACGATGACGAGCGTTGCCGGGTCGACTGACGCGCCCTAGGCAGCGCGCGTGGGCATCCTTCCCGAACCGCTCCGCATAACACAGTTCCGCAACTTCTGGTTCGCGCGGCTGACATGGACGATCGGCAGCCTGGCGATGGTGATCGTCATCGGCTGGCAGGTCTATGACATCGCCCGTCATACCATGGGTCTCAAGGAAGCGGCGTTCCGGCTCGGGCTCATCGGCCTGGTCCAGTTCCTGCCGCTCTTTTTCCTGACGCTGATCACCGGATGGACGGCGGACCGGGTCGACCGTCGCTGGATTGCGCGCGCGGCGGTTGCGCTGGAGCTCGGCTGCGCGGTCGCGCTCGGAATTCTTGCATGCACGCATGCGACGACGCTGGAGGCGCTCTATTTCGTGGCTGCGCTGCTTGGCGTTGGCCGCGCCTTTGCAGGACCGGCGATTGGTGCGCTCGCGCCCAATCTCGTTCCGCGCGAGATACTGCCGCGCGCTATCGCCTTGTCGTCGATCGCCTGGCAGATGGGCGCCATCCTGGGGCCGGCGCTCGGCGGCTATTTGTACGCCTTCGAACCCTATGCGCCCTATGCCGTGAGCGCACTACTCTTCGCGGTCGCGTTCATCGGACTGCTGGCGATCCCGCCGGTGCCGCGAACCGACCTGGCGGGCTCGCCAAATCCCTGGTCGCAAATGGTCGAGGGTCTGAAATACGTGCGTCACAACCGCCTCGTGCTGGGCGCGATCAGCCTGGATCTGTTCGCCGTTCTGCTTGGCGGCGCGACGGCGATGCTCCCGGTTTTTGCGCGCGACGTGCTCCATGCCGGCGCGGAAGGCCTTGGGCACCTGCGAGCCGCCCCGGCGCTGGGAGCGACGCTGACCGCGGCCTACTTCTCTTTCCGACCGCTCAAACACGATGTCGGCGTAAAAATGTTGATCGCCGTCGGTATATTCGGAGCCGCGACTATCGTCTTCGGCTGGTCCACCTCCATGCCGCTTTCTCTCCTGTGCCTCGCATTGCTGGGTGCAGCCGACATGTTCTCGGTCTACGTCCGCCAGTCGCTGATCCAGCTCTACACGCCCGACGACATGCGCGGCCGGGTCGGAGCGGTCTCGTCCCTCTTCATCTCCGCCTCAAACGAGCTTGGCGAGACCGAATCCGGCTTCCTCGGTGCTATCATCGGGCCAATCCCCGCGGTCATCGCCGGCGGAATCGGCGCAATCGCGGTTGTGTTCCTGTGGTCCTGGTGGTTCCCCGAGCTTCGGCTTGCAAAGAGTTTCGACGTCCCCGACTTGGCCGAAGCGCCAGTGAAGGAGAGCTAGGCATGAAAGCCGCGAACATCCTCGAGACCATCGGCAACACGCCCCATGTCCGCCTCAACCGCCTGTTCGGCGACCGCGCTGAAGTCTGGATGAAGTCGGAACGGCGGAATCCAGGCGGATCGATCAAGGACCGGATCGCTCTCTCCATGATCGAGGATGCGGAACGCTCGGGGCAGCTAAAACCCGGCGGGACGATCATCGAGCCGACGTCGGGGAATACGGGCATCGGCCTGGCGATGGTCGCGGCGGTCAAAGGCTACAAGCTGATCCTGGTGATGCCCGACAGCATGAGCGTCGAGCGGCGCCGGTTGATGCTGGCCTATGGCGCGACATTCGACCTCACGCCCAAGGAGAAGGGCATGACCGGCTCGATCGAGCGGGCCCAGGAGCTTGTCGATCAGACACCGGGCAGCTGGATGCCGCAGCAGTTCGACAATCCAGCCAATGTCGAGGTGCACCGTCAGACAACCGCGCAGGAGATCCTTCGCGACTTCGCGGACACGCCGCTTGACGCGGTCATCACTGGTGTCGGGACCGGTGGGCACATCACCGGCTGCGCCGAGGTGCTGAAGGGCGTCTGGCCGAAGCTCAAAGTCTTCGCGGTTGAGCCAGCGCTCTCGCCGATCCTCAGCGGAGGCAAGCCCGGCCCGCATCCCATCCAGGGCCTCGGCGCCAATTTCGTGCCGAGCATCTTGAACAGGGAAATTCTCGACGGGGTGATCGATGTCGACGCCGGCGAAGCGAAGGAGATGGCGCGGCGCGCCGCCCACGAGGAAGGTTTGCTGATCGGAATCTCATCCGGAGCGGCGCTGGCGGGCGTCGCTCAGAAGCTCCCGGAGCTCGGCGATCACCCGCGAATCCTGACATTTAACTACGATACGGGCGAACGTTATCTCTCGGTTCCGGACTTCCTTCCCGAATAGGGTTAAGCCCTTGGCAACTGCGTTCGTTCGCAGCACGGTTAACTCCCGGTCCTAAAGTCGCAAACGGAGGGTTCCGTCGCATCTTGCTGCGGGCCCGTCCGTGGGAACCATGCGACGGTCACGATTCGCCAAGTCAGCCGAAGCCAATAGCGGCAGTCGCGCGCGCGCATCCGTGCGTGACGCGTGCTGGTTCGACGTTCGCACTCCCGACACCAGCGATGAGCGTTCCCTCGCGGACTGGCGGCTGGCCGGCCTCGATCTCATTGCGGCTCTTCTCGGTTTCACCCACCTGATCTTCGGGGCCGCCTATCTTCTCCTGGCCGCCGACGTCCCGGACACGTTCACCTTCGACAATCCTTTGATCCCGCTCATCCTGGTGATCGCGCTCGACGCAGCCGCCGCGGGCGCCATGCTCCTGCGCCGTCGGGTCGACCTGCCATCGCATCACGTAGTGCGCGCACTCTGCGCTTATGTCGCGGTGAGCGGCCTGCTCTGGACGTGGTTCGGCAACACCGTCCAGGACGATCGCTTCATCATCCCGATCGCGGCCGCGCAAATCATCCTCTGTGCCGGCATTTCGATGGGGACGATCGTGTCGATCAGCGCGCCGCCGCTCGCGGCGGTGAACGCGATAGTCGCCACCTTCGCGGCTTTCGTCCTCGCGGATTCGCCGCTGATTGGGTTTGGGGTCGCGATCCTGTCGCTGGCGCTGGTCGCGTACAGCATCGCGGGAACCCGACAGATCATCGCTACCGGACGCATCAGGCTGAAGCTCGAAGCGCAGGCTCGCAAGGCCCTCCACTTCGTCGACGAGTTCGAGAACAGCGGGCGCGGCTGGTTTTGGGAAACGGATTACGCCGGAACCTTGTCCTACGTCTCGCGCCAGCTCGCCGAGGATTTTCAGTGCGAGCCCGAGGAATTGCTGGGCCGCCGCTTCACCGACCTGTTGTCCGTCGACAATGCGTCGGAATCCGCCGAGGAGCGCAAAACCCTCGGCTTCCATCTTTCCGCGCGCTTTCCATTCTCCGACGTCGTCGTCCGTCCGGCGAGCGAGGAGGATGTTCACTGGTCGCTCTCGGGCAATCCGATCTTCGACGAGCGCGGCCGCTTTCTTGGCTTTCGCGGGATCGGCACGGACCTGACCGAGCAACGCAAATCGGAGCGCGAGATTTCCCGCCTCGCACGCTTCGATTCGCTCACCGGCCTCCCGAACCGCGCGATGATGCGCCAGACGCTCGACGAAGCACTGCGCAATGCCGCCCATCGGCACAAGGGCTGCGCGCTGTTCATGATCGACCTCGACCGCTTCAAGAACGTCAACGACACCCTCGGCCACCCCGTCGGTGACGCGCTGCTTCGGCAGGTCGCGGACAGGCTCAAGTCGGTAATGGGAAATCACGGCCAGGTTGGGCGCCTTGGCGGCGATGAATTCCAGGCGGTGCTTCCGGGCACGGTTGATATGGGTTTGCTCGAATCGCTTGCGCGGAGCCTGATCGAGATTGTCTCGCGGCCGTATCAGGTCGAAGGTCACAAGGTGATGATCGGCGCATCGGTGGGCATCGCCATCGGCGATCCAGGCCGGGCCAGCGCGGATGCGCTCGTCCGCAACGCCGACCTGGCCCTGTACGCCGCCAAAGCGGCAGGCCGCGGGAAGCACAGCTTCTACGAAGCTTCCATGCACAGCGAAGCGGCTGAACGCCAGATCCTCGAGAACGAACTTCGCCAAGCAATCGATCGCGGCGAACTCGAAGTCCATTACCAGCCGATCGTCCGTACCGCGGGCGAGGAAATATGCGGCTTCGAATCGCTAGTGCGTTGGCACCACCCCAGCCGGGGATCGATCTCGCCCGCGAAGTTCATTCCACTCGCGGAAGAAGCTGGCCTCATCAGCCGGATCGGCGAATGGGTGCTTCGGACCGCGATGGAGGAGGCCAAGAACTGGCCGGAGAGCGTCCGCGTGGCGGTCAACCTGTCGCCGCTCCAGTTCAATGATCCGGGCGTGGTGCAAATGGTTTCGAACCATCTGCGCGAATCTGGCCTTCGCCCCGATCGGCTGGAGCTGGAAATTACGGAGGGCGTCTTTCTCGCCGAAGGCGATTCGACCGATGAGACGTTCGCGGGCCTGAAGAAGCTTGGGGTCCGCCTCGCGCTGGACGATTTCGGCACCGGCTATAGCTCGCTCGGCTATTTGAAGAAGGCGCCGTTCGACAAGATCAAGATCGACCAGAGCTTCGTCCGGGGCGCTTCGTCCGAAACCAACCGCAACGCCGCGATCATTCGCGCCATCGTCACCTTGGCCGAGACGCTGGGCATGGATACCTGCGCGGAAGGAGTCGAGACCCATGACGATTTGCACCTGATCCGCGAGCTCGGAGTCAGCATGGTGCAGGGATACATCTTCGGAAAGCCCGCGGCGGCCGAGGCGTCCCGCGAGCTCGCCAACCGCGCGACTGTTCAGGCGGACGGCTTCGCATATGGCCGAGCGCCACGCCACCGACTGATGCGCCGGGCAGTCACCTGCATCGACGGAGAGATGGTCGAGGTGAAGCTGCGAAACATCTCGTCGATGGGCGCGCTGGTCGATTGTCCCATTGCGGTTGCGCCAGACGTCGAGCTTGCGATCGACATCGTGGGCGTCGGGCCGGTTCGAGGCATTGTCCGCTGGGCTCAACCGGGCAAGTTCGGGGTCCAATTCAGCGATCAGTTCGACCTCGGCCGCCTCGCGCCAAAAAAGGAGAAGCGCGCGGAATCCGTTATGGTCCCCTGGTATCTCGACCGACGGAAGGTCTCCTAAAGCGCGGCGAAGCGCCGCACTTCCCCGCGATCCTTGCCGTAGAAATCGTCGAAATAGACGATCGACGTTCCACTGGGCACCGCCGTCAGATACGTGATGTAGACTGGCACCGGCGTTGGCAGATTGACCTTCTGCTCGGGGCGGGCGCCCTTCGGATTTGGCGGTCGGCCATTGAACAGCCAGCGCTCCAGCCGCGCCGCATCCTCAAGCCTAACGCAGCCGTTGCTCTGGAGGCGAGCGGCGTCCTCGATCTTTTCCCGCTCGGGCGTGTCGTGCAGCCAGATGCCCTGCGCATTGGGGAACATGAACTTCATCTTCCCCATCGAATTGGCGGGACCGGGCTTTTGCCTCAGGCGAGCCTGAATCCGACCCGCCGCGACCGCGTGCCAGTCGATCGACATGGGATCGATGACCCGCGCGTGGTCGGACCAGTCCGACAGTAGCTCATAGCCCCTGTTCTTGAAGTAAGCGCGGCCCTCCTTGAGGATGGTCGGCACAAGCTTCTTCGCGGTGATGTCCGCCGGGGAATTCCAATACGGGTTGAGCGCGACGTACCGGATGTAGGCATTCATCATCGGAGTCTGGGCGATGGGATCCGGGCGGCCGGCAACGACACGCATCGAGTCCACGACTTGCCCGTTCTCGTACATGTAGAGGCGGGCCGCAGGCGGATTGACCAGCACGTAGCGCCCATTTCCGGACGGCAGCGCACGGGAGCGTTCGAGGTTTAGCTCGAGAAGCCTGCGCTCCGCATCGGTGCGGTACAAACGGCTCGCGATTGCTGAGCGGAGCTTGGCGTAAATCGGGTTCATCCAGCCCATGTTCTGGACGTAATCGGAAAGCGATGGAGCGCGGGCCGCAGCATTCAGCAGTTCGCTCGCCGACGGCGGAGTCGGCTTGAGCTCGGCATCGACATAGATGATTCCGCCGGGGTCGTGCCGCTGATCGCGGGCGTACAAGACGAACGCCTGGCTCAGCATCAATTCGGCGCGCTGCACCGCCCCTGGTCCGCCGCGACGCGCGTCTTCGAGCGCCCGCTGCAGAGCCTTCACATTGTACCGTCTCGGATTGAGGTGATCGGCTTGCGCAGTCGCGAGCAGCGAGATCAGCTGTTGCTCGGCAGCTCCTGAATTCGGCGCCAGCCAAAGCGGAGCACCGCCGCGCGCTCGATAGAATGCTGCAACGCCGCCGTCGGGCGTCGATCGAGACGCGGCAACCGCTGGCGCACTCGAGGCAGCAAGCGGCATTGCGATTGCGGTCGCTAGGCCAAGGACAAAAATTCCGTTTAGCAGCCGGCCGCCGCCCAAAAGCTTTCGCATCACTCTCACTTCGTCTCTTCGATGAATGCGCCGCGGCGCCCGCTGGAGATCATGAACGCATGAAGTCGCCCAAGGGTTTAGCCGCGACCATGCTGAACCTGCAATGTCTTGGCTACGCACGCAAAAAGAAGCGCCGGCGAGTACGCCGGCGCTTCCCTTCAGGTGTCCGCTAAAGGTTAGCGGCGGTTGATGTCGACGTCGCGGACGTAACCGCGGTAATCGACGTCGCACCTCCACGACAGGTCGGCCGCAGCGGCATAATTGTAGCCGAGCGCGCCATAGGCGCCGTAACCGTACGGCCCGTAATTATTGTACGCATAGCGGCCGCTGCTCGCGAGACCGCGGATACGCATTCCGCTACGCGTCGGCGTCGTCGAAGTAATCGCGGTTACGCGACCATAGGCCGACGTGGGGAGACCGACGAGCGAACCGAGGATCTGGCCAATGCTGGTACGGCTTGCGAGGCGGTTCTGGACAGCCGCCGAGCACTGCTGCGCGGCAACATTCGAGTTCACGCCATACGTCCGATAGCCGTAAGAGCTGTAGCCATAGGGGTTGGAGCTGTAGCTGTAGGGGCTATAGCTATAGGGGTAGTATTGCGCGGCCGCTGGGGCCGCCGCCGCCAGGGCCGCCATGCCCGCGGTCCCGGCTAGAATCTTCGTAAAAGTACGCATGGCTCGTACCTCCTTCCAATTTGGTTGGAGCCTTTGGGAATAAAACGATCTGGCAACCGTCCTTGTCCGGCATTCGTCCCGGGCGGCGCTCGGCTCATCGTCCGAACCTGAACGGCAGTTAAACGACGCCGGAAATAGGGTGCGCGAGTCGCTAAGTCGCTGACTCGCCAGCATTTCACATCCGCTTTGTCGAATTTTGTGCTATATGCGGTCGGGGGTCACAAGGGGAGAGACGTCATGGAAAGCACGTTTGGAAACTGGCGCAGCGCCGCGATCGGCCTGGGCCTGACCGTTGTCGTGGTCGGCGCGGGCCTGGCCTTCGCCTTCCTGTAAGTCGCACCGCTCGCCGGGATTCGGCGAGTTGGATTTCCTGCGTTGAATCACCCACGCCAGGCGGCGCGGGACGATATTGCTCTTGCCGTGGGACGCTGTGGAGCGAACTGACCCTGCGGAGGGGGGCAATCGCAGTCCGCTCCACAGGCACCCTCGGGGGGATGCGTCCGGCGAACAGAGCACCGGCCATTCCGTTCCACAAGCTGATGAAGATTAGTGGTCCGCGATCAAAAGGCCTCGGCGGGAATCTTCATGAGGGTATCCGCGCCGGCTTCGATCTTTCGGCGCAAGGCGGTTGAAAGTGGGAGTTCCCGCGCCGCGTAGAAGGCTGCGGTGGTCAGCTTCGCGTCGTAAAAAGCCTTGCCTTCGTCGCCGCCACTCTCAATCGCCTTCGCGGCAGCTCGCGCCATCTTCAGCCACATCCAGCCGAGGCTGACGAGGCCCATCAGATCCATATACGCATAAGCGCCGGCGCCCGCGTTGTCGGGGTTCGCGGGTGCATTCTGTGCGAGCCAGATCGTCGCGGCCTGCAGATCCTGAAGCGCGGGCTCGAGCGCCGAGGCGACGCCAGCCGGATCACCGTCGGCTCTTGCTTCGGCGATGTCGCGCCCGACGACTTCGAAAAAGGCGCGAATGGCCCTGCCGTTTTCACGAGGGAGCTTCCGGCCGACGAGGTCCATCGCCTGGATGCCGTTGGTACCCTCGTAAATCTGGGCGATGCGCGCATCGCGAACGAACTGCTCGATACCGTGCTCGCGGATGTAGCCGTGGCCGCCGAGCACTTGCTGAGCGTAGACTGCCGCCTCGAACCCTTTGTCGGTGCAATAGCCTTTGATCACCGGGGTGATGAGACCAAGCAGATCGTCCGCCTGCTGCCGCTCGGTCTCGTCGGGCGAGCGCCGGACGAGGTCGACGAGAAGCGATCCCCACAAGCATAGCGCTCGTCCAGCTTCGTTCCAGGCCTTCGATTCCATCAGCATGCGGCGGACATCGGGATGGACAATGATCGGGTCGGCGCGAGCATCGGGATCGCGCTCGGACTCTTTCAAGGCTCTGCTCTGGCGCCGTTCGCGCGCGTAATCGGCCGCGTTCTGGTAGGCTACCTCGCCTTGGGCGAGACCCTGCAGCCCGACGCCAAGCCGGGCGGCGTTCATCATGATGAACATCGCGGCGAGGCCCTTCTCACCTTCGCCGACGAGCCAGCCTTTGGCCCCGTCATAGTTCATTACGCAGGTCGGGTTGCCGTGGATTCCCATCTTCTTTTCGAGCGCGCCGCAGGAGAGGCTGTTGCGAGCACCCAGGCTGCCGTCCTCGTTCACGAGGAACTTGGGGACGACGAACAGGCTGATCCCCTTGACCGTGTCGGGCGCTCCGGATCGCTTGGCGAGGACCAGGTGGATGATATTCTCGGCGAAGTCGTGCTCGCCCGAGGAAATGAAGATCTTGGTGCCGGTAATCGAATAACTGCCGTCGTCATTAAGCTCGGCGCGGCTCTTCATCAGGCCGAGGTCCGTGCCGGCGTGCGGCTCGGTCAGGTTCATGGTCCCGGTCCATTTGCCGCTGACCATGTTGGGCAAATAGCGCTGCTTCAGCTCGTCCGAGCCCTTGGAATAGAGCGCCGCGATCGCGCCGCTCGTCAGTCCCTGGAACATCTCGAAGCTGTGGTTGGCGGAGAGGACATATTCGCCGATCGCCGTGCCGATCACTTGCGGAAGGCCCTGCCCTCCGAACTCTTCGGGCGCCGTCAGCGTAGGCCAGCCCGCCTCGGTCCATTGCTTCCACGCTTCCTTGAAGCCCGGCGCGGTCGTCACCGAGCCGTCGTCAGCTCGCTTGCAACCAATCTCGTCACCGATCCGGTTGAGCGGTTGGAGGACCTCCTCGCAGAAGCGTGCCGCTTCCTCGAGGATCGCTTCGACGACGTCCGGTGACGCGTTCGCGAAGCCGGGAAGATTCGAATAGCGCCCGACGTCGAGCACTTCGTCTAGGATGAAGCGGGTTTCGCGGACGGGTGCTTTGTAGGTCGGCATCTCGGACTTACTCCCCTGTCAGTATAGTCCTATTGGGCAACCCATCCGCCGTCCAGCGGTGCATCCTTCATTCGGCGGGCTGCGTATTGGTAAGAAACGACAAGGAGTGACTTCGATGAAGCGCTTGACGACCCTGCTTGCCGGAACCCTGCTGACCTTGCCCTTGAGTGCACCAAACGCCGCGCCCGCCAAAACCGATTCCGCGGTCCTTGCCGGGGGGTGCTTCTGGGGAATGGAGTGGGTGTTCGAGCATGTGAAGGGCGTGAAGAGCGTCGTTTCAGGTTATGCCGGCGGGAGCGCCGCGGACGCCAGCTACGACAAGGTCAGCTCGGAGAGCACCGGGCACGCCGAGGCGGTGAAAATCACCTACGATCCCGCCCAAATCAGCTACGCCAAGCTGCTGCAAATCTATTTCACCGTCGCTCACAACCCGACCGAGGTGAATCGGCAGGGGCCGGACGTCGGGACGAGCTACCGCTCGGCAATCTTCCCGCAGAACCCGGACCAGGAGAAGTTCGCCCGAGCGTACATCAACCACCTGAACGCCGCACACGTCTGGAAACAGCCGATCGCCACGCGGATCGAGCATGGCGGCTTCTATCCGGCGGAGGCCTATCACCAGCACTTTGCCGAAGAGCACCCCTATTTCCCGTACATCGTGTTCAACGACCGGCCCAAGCTCAACTCGCTGCGGCAGAAATTCCCCGCTCTTTACAAGGGCTAAGGATGCTAAGCGGTTAAGATTTCACGATTTATTCAGGCTGGGGGCGACAAATGCCCGCGCTCACCCTATATGAGGCGCGAACAGCGCAACCACGGGTAGCCGGGGACCCTGAAGCCATGCTGACGACCAATCCTTTCGATGACGACAAGCTGCGCGAGGAGTGCGGCATTTTTGGAATCTGGGGCGCCGACAATGCGGCGAGCTTCGTCGCGCTCGGGCTTCACGCGCTTCAGCATCGCGGCCAGGAAGCCGCGGGCATCACCAGCTTCGACGGCCAGCATTTCCACTCGCACCGCGCGATGGGCCATGTCGCAGGCAACTTCGACCGCGACGACATCATGCGGAAGCTGGCGGGCAATTCGGCGATCGGGCACGTCCGCTATTCGACGACCGGCGAGACCGCGCTTCGCAACGTCCAGCCTCTGTTCGCCGAGCTCGCCGAGGGCGGGTTCGCTGTCGCTCACAACGGCAATCTCTCCAACGCCATGAAGCTTCGGCGGACGCTCAACCGCCGCGGCTCGATCTTCCAGTCGACCAGCGACACCGAGGTCATCATCCACCTCGTCGCCACGTCGCACTGCACGACCACGCTCGACCGGCTGACCGATGCGTTGAAGCAGGTCGAGGGCGCTTACTCGCTTGTGGTTCTTACCGAAGAGGGCCTGATCGCGTGCCGCGATCCGCTGGGCATTCGTCCGCTCGTCATGGGCAAGCTCGGTGAAGCGACGATTTTCGCCAGCGAGACTGTTGCGCTCGACGTGATCGGCGCGAGCTTCCTTCGCGACGTCGAGCCGGGCGAGGTCGTCCTCGTCAACGATAGCGGGATCCGCTCCTTCCGGCCGTTCGAGAGCCAGGCTCCGCGCCCGTGCATCTTCGAGCACGTCTATTTTTCGCGTCCCGACAGCATCGCCGAGGGCGTTTCGGTTTACGAGGTGCGCAAGAACATCGGCGCGGAGCTGGCCCGCGAGGCGCCGGTCCAGGCCGACTATGTCGTGCCTGTTCCGGACAGCGGCGTTCCTGCGGCGATCGGGTTCAGCCAGGCATCTGAAATTCCCTTCGAGCTCGGAATCATCCGCTCGCACTATGTCGGACGCACCTTCATCCAACCGAGCCAGGAAGTCCGCCACCTCGGCGTGAAGCTCAAGCACAATGCCAACAGCGCGCTGGTCGACGGCAAGAGCATCGTGCTCGTCGACGATTCCATCGTCCGCGGAACGACGAGCGTGAAGCTGGTGCAGATGATGCGCGATGCCGGCGCCCGCGAAGTGCACATGCGGATCGCGTCGCCGCCGACGCGGCACAGCTGCTTCTACGGTGTCGACACGCCCGAGCGCGCCAAGCTGCTCGCGGCGCAGATGAGCGTCGAGCAGATGCGCGATTACATCAACGCCGACAGCCTCGCCT
>Ga0207657_10006593_pt1 | contig 12024 bp, 8 predicted proteins | sample KBSC33metaG_FD_184316 | JGI IMG/M metagenome (GOLD analysis project Ga0207657, IMG submission 184316) | Corn rhizosphere microbial communities from Kellogg Biological Station, Michigan, USA - KBS C3-3 metaG (SPAdes) (version 2) | ecosystem: Host-associated > Plants > Roots > Rhizosphere > Soil ...
GAGCGGCGCGTCGACTTCGTCCAGCACGCAGATCGGCGACGGGTTGGTGAGGAACACCGCGAAGATCAGCGCCAGCGCGGTCAGCGCCTGCTCGCCGCCGGAGAGCAGCGACAGCGACTGCGGCTTCTTGCCGGGCGGCTTGGCGATGATCTCGAGCCCGGCTTCCAGCGGATCGTCGCTCTCGATCAGGTGCAGCGCCGCTTCGCCGCCGCCGAACAGGTGCGTGAACAGCCGCTTGAAGTGGGTGTTCACCGTTTCGAACGACGTCAGCAGGCGTTCGCGCGCTTCGCGGTTGAGGCTCTGGATGCCGGTGCGCAGTTTCTTGATGGCTTCCACCAGGTCGTCACGCTCGGTGGTGAGCGAGGTGTGCTGGGCATCGACCTCACGCAACTCTTCCTCGGCGCGCAGGTTGACGGCACCTAACCGCTCGCGGTCGCGGCGCAGTTTTTCCAACTCGGCCTCGGTGTCGCCGAGCGGCGGCAGTTCGTCGCCGGGATTGATCTCGGCCAGTCCGGCGACGCGGTCGGGTTCGACTTCCAGCATGTCGCGGATTTCGCGTTCGATGTCTTCCAGCCGCCGCTTGGCGCCCTCGAGCCGTTCCTCGGCGCGCGCGGTGGCTTCGCGCGCAGCCGACAGCGCTTCGAGCGTCAGCTTGGCGACGCGGTCGGTCTCGGCCATTGCGGATTCGGCAGACGCCAGCGCGTCGGCGGCGGCCTGACGGTCCTTTTCGGCGTGCTCGATTTCGCTGATCAGCGCGCTGCGCTTTTCCGCGAACAGCGCCGGTGCGTTGTCCAGTTCGGCGCGCTCGGCCGTGACCTCGGTGATGCGCGCTTCGACGATGGCGATCTGCGATGCCGCGCTTTCCTTGCGACTCTGCCACTGGGTGCGCTCGGCGATAATCGCTTGCAGGCGACGGTCGGCGAGTTCGGCTTCGCGCGCCAGCGCCTGCGCTTCGGCGCGCACCTGCGCGGCGAGGCGGCGATGGCCTTCGATCTCGCCGCGCACGGCGGCAAGTTTCATCTCGGTCTCGTCGCCGGGCGGCAATTCCGCCAGCGCGGCATCGGCGCTCTCATGCGCGGCGTCGGCCTCGGCGCGGTCGGCGGCGAGGCGCGACTGCGCTTCGCTCAGCGCCGAGCGGCGGGAGGCATGACGATTGATTTCGCGCTCGGTGGTGGCATGGCGCTCGCGCGCCGCATCGACCTCGCGTCGTGCGCTGCGCAGCGCCTCGCGCGCGGCGGCCTCGGCGGCGGACGCAGCCTTCACCTCGGCATCGGCGGTTTCCAGTGCCTCGCGATTGGCTGCGGCTTCGAGACGGGCCAGTTCAAGCTCGGCTTCGATATCGACCAGCCGTGCGCGCTCGGCCAGACGTCGCGCCGCGCCGGTCGGCGCGTGGGCGGCGGTGACGAAACCGTCCCAGCGCCAGACGTCGCCTTCCAGCGACACCAGCCGCTGGCCGGTCTTGAGGTGCGACACCAGTTCAGCGCCGCGTTCCTTGCTGACGACGCCGATCTGCGCCAGACGCCGCGCCAGTTCAGCCGGGGCCTGCACATGTGCGGCGAGCGGCTCGACGCCGTCCGGCAGCGCCGGATCGCCTTCGAGCACGCCGGTATCGGTCCAGCGCATCGGCGCGGAGGGATCGACCGGCGCATCGAGGTCGTCGCCCAGTGCGGCGCCGATGGCCTTCTCGTAGCCCTTGGTGACGGTGACGCCGTCGATGATCGGCGGCCACAGATTCTTGGTCTCGCCGTTGACCAGCTTGGCGATGGTGCGGGCTTCGGTCTCGAGCCGCTGCACCCGCTTGTCGGCTTCCGCCATCGGCGCACGGCTGGCTTCCAGCGTCTGCCGCGCGACGACATGGCCGGCCTCGGCGGCCTGCACATCGGTTTCCGATTGCGCGAGGATCTGCTGCGCGGTCTCCATCGCGCCGGCCAGCGCGTCGATATCGCCGAAGCCGCTGGTCTGCGCGGCCAACTGGTCGATGTCGGCGTTGACGGTGGCGATCTCGTGATCGAGCCGCGCCACGCGCTCGCGATGGGTGCGGACGTTGGCTTCGAACTGCTTGCGCCGCGCGGTGAGGTCGGCCAGTGCCGTGGTCAGTTCGGTGAAGGTGCGCTCGGCCGCAGCCAGCACGGCCTCGGCTTCCGAGACGCGCTCATCGACGCCGCTGCGCTGCTCGACGCGCGACTTGATCTCTTCCTTCAACTCGACGTCTTCAGTCTCCAGCCGTGCCAGCGCCGCATCGGCGTCGATGTTCTGCGTCTGCTCGCGCTCGATGTCGGCGGAAAACTGCGTCAGCCGGCGATCGAGTTCGGCCACGCGCTCCTTGGCGCGCTCTTCCTCGCGGTCGAGCGTGTCGCGCGCATTGCTGAGACGCTGAAGTCCGGCGGCGGCGCGCGCTTCGGCGTCGCGCAGCGCCGGCAATTCAGAGGCGCGGATCGCCTGGATGCGCGCGGCTTCGGCCTGCTGCTGGGTGCGTTCCGCCATTTCGCGGACGCTGAGATCGTGGGTCTGGCCGGCTTCGCCGACATCGGCATGGGCCTGCAGCCAGCGCAGATGGAACAGCGTGGCTTCGGCCTTGCGCACCTTGGCGGCGACTTCACGGAAGCGGATCGCCTGCCGCGCCTGCTTCTTCAGGCCTTCGACCTGGCTGGCGAGCTGACCGATGACATCTTCAACGCGGGTCAGATTGGTTTCGGCAGCCTTCAGCCGCAACTCGGCCTCGTGACGGCGTGCGTGCAGACCGGCGACGCCGGCGGCATCTTCCAGCACACGGCGGCGCTGCTCGGGTTTGGCCTGAATGATTTCGCCGATCTTGCCCTGGTGGACCAGCGCCGGCGAACGCGCGCCGGTAGCGGCGTCGGCGAACAGGATCTGCACGTCGCGCGCGCGCACGTCGCGGCCGTTGATGCGATAGACCGAGCCGGCCTCGCGCTCGATGCGGCGGGAAATTTCCAGCACTTCCTGATCGTTCACCGCAGCCGGCGCCGAGCGATCGGCGTTGTCGATGGTCATCACCACTTCGGCGTGGTTGCGCGCGGGGCGGTTGCCGGAGCCGGCGAAGATCACCGCATCCATGTCGGTGGCGCGCAGCGACTTGTACGAGGTCTCGCCCATCGCCCAGCGCAGCGCTTCGACCAGATTGGATTTGCCGCAGCCGTTCGGTCCGACCACGCCGGTGAGGCCCGGCTCGATCAGGAAGTCGGTCGGTTCGACGAAGGACTTGAATCCGTGCAGGCGAAGGCGCGTGAGTTTCATGAAGATTGCCCTGTTGGCAAGACGCGAATCAGCCCGCAGTTACAATACCATAGAAGGCATCGCCCGGTGGCCGGTTGAGTCGCGCATTGCATCTCGCGAGGCTGGACAATGGCGAGGCGGACGCATCAGGGCAACCGCGCAAACAGGCTTTTCCAATGGCTTTTGCGGGACTTATGCAGAACATCGGGGCGCTTGCGCGGGGCGGTTGCGGAAAGTTCCCGTTATCTTGGGAGCTGAACTGGAAAGACGGCGGTCCAATACGAAAATCGTCATACTCCGCGAAAGCGGAGTATCCAGTATCCCGCACAGGCTCGGATTCCTCTTACGGTTGCCTCGATTACTGGATCGTCCGCCTTCGCGGACGATGACGCCTCGGGGTAACGATGCCGAAAGAGCGCGATGCCTCAGGTCTTGAGCAGCGCCTTGATTCGCTTGTCGAACTCCTCGAACGAGGTTTCGCCTTTGATCATCTCGCCGTTGAGGAAGAAGGTCGGCGTCGAATTGACCTTGAGCTTCTCGTTGGCGAATTTCTGGTCGGCGGCGATCTTGTCGAGCAGGCTCTGGTCCTTGAGGCAGGTGTCGACGTCCTTCTCGCTCAGGCCGGCCTGCTTGCCGATCAGCGTCAACTGCTCACTGGTCTTGTTGAACCAGTTTTCCTGCTGCCGGAACAAGGTGTCGATGGCGGCGAAATACTTCACCGGATCATCCTTGGCGATGCAGCGCGCCAGCATCGAACCCGCCGCCGCCTTGATATCGAGCGGGAACTCGCGGAACACATAGCGGATCTTGCCGGTGTCGATGTAGGCCGCCTTGATCTTCGGGAACACCTGTTCGGCGAACGCCGCGCAGTGCGGGCAGGTCATCGAGGCGTATTCGACGATGGTGACGGCGGCATCCTTCGGCCCCAGCGCCATGTCGGGCAGCGACTGCGGCTTGGCGACGTCGGCGGCGAGCTGGCTCTGCGCCATCGCCTCGCCGATGAAGCGCCAGGGCGACAGCCCGGCGAGAGCGGCAAACCCGGTCAGCGACAGGGCGGCGGTGAAGGCACGGCGCGTGAGTTTCAACGGAGTTCTCCTGGATCGGCGTGGCAAAACGCCGGAAAAGATCGCCATTGGCTAGCTTGAAACCAAGATTGTGGCAATGGCGCGCCAGAAGGCAAGCCGGACACGGAGCCTCAATTTCGCTTGATGGACGCACCGAGCCGCGCCAGCGCCGCGCGCAACTCGTCATCCTCGACCGAGGTCAGCGTCGCCTCGACCTTGGCGACGGCCGCGGCGTCCGGCTTCGGCGGTGGTTTCCGCGACCCACGGCGCGACAGCGGCGCCTGCCGCAGCGCCAGCCGCCCCACCGCGTTCCAGCCGAGGAAGCGGTTGACCCGCTGCAGGATGACGTCGGAGGTGTGCTGGATTTCCAGCGCCATCGGCCCCTCGACGCGCAGCACCAGCGTCGCCGGCTCCTGCGGCTGGCCCTCGACCGGGCGCGGCCATTGAATCTTCAGCGGCTCGGTGGTCGCGGCAATCTCGGGACCGGCGATGTCCGCCCAGCGCGTCACCAGTTCGCGCGCGGCAAAGCCCTGCTTCGCAAACGCGTCAGCAAATACGCCGCCGAGCAGGACGGACAACGGCTTGGCGGAGATTGGACCGGGTTTGGACATGGGCGGATGCTTTGCGTAGATACGAGGATGACCCTAGCAGGCCCCGCTGCGCGACGAAAGAAATCCGAGGCGCAAGATCGCCCCGCGCTGCTGCTGGCGTGGTACGACCGTCATCGTCGCCGCCTGCCGTGGCGCGCGCTGCCGGGCGAACGCTCCGATCCGTATCGGGTCTGGCTATCGGAAATCATGCTGCAGCAGACCACTGTGAAAGCGGTGGGACCGTATTTCGAGAAGTTCGTTGCGCGCTGGCCGAGCGTCGAGGCGATGGGCCGCGCGTCGCTCGACGATGTTTTGCGGATGTGGGCCGGGCTTGGTTATTACTCGCGCGCCCGCAACCTGCATGCCTGCGCGGTGATGGTGACGCGCGAGCATGGTGGCGCGTTTCCGGATAGCGAAGACGGACTGTGCGCGCTGCCGGGCATCGGGCCGTACACCGCAGCCGCCATCGCCGCGATCGCGTTCGATCGTCGCACCATGCCGGTGGACGGCAATATCGAGCGCGTGGTGTCGCGGCTGTTCGCGGTCGAAGAGGCACTGCCGCAGGCCAAGCCGCGCATTCAGGAACTTGCGGCGACGTTGTTGGGGCCGACACGCGCTGGTGACAGCGCGCAGGCGCTGATGGATCTGGGATCGACGATTTGCACGCCGAAGAAACCGGCCTGTTCGCTGTGCCCGTTCAGCGACGACTGCATGGCGCGCGCCCGCGGCGATCAGGAGACGTTTCCGCGCAAGGCGCCGAAGAAAACCGGCACATTGCGGCGCGGTGCGGCGTTCGTTGTCACGCGGGGCGATGAGTTGCTGGTGCGCACGCGCGCGGCCAAGGGTTTGCTCGGCGGCATGACCGAAGTGCCGAACTCAGAATGGTTGGCGGGGCAGGAGGACGCTGCCGCGTTGGCGCAAGCGCCGGCCGTGAAGGGCGTCGCCCGCTGGCATCGCAAGACCGGTGTGGTGACGCACGTGTTCACGCATTTCCCGCTCGAGCTGGTGGTCTACACCGCGCGCGTTGCGGCCCGCACGCGTGCACCGGAAGGCATGCGCTGGGTGCCGATTGCGACGCTGCACGACGAGGCGCTGCCGAACGTGATGCGCAAGGTCATCGCGCATGGGCTGAGGGACGACTTCGGGACGTCATCCTGAGGTGCGCGCTCTTGCGCGCCTCGAAGGATGGGCAACGCAGGCATCTGTCGTCACCCTTCGAGGCTCGCCTGTGGCTCGCACCTCAGGGTGACGCTATCCCGCGCTGGAAATCTGCGAGACCGGCGGCGCGCCGACGATCGGCGGCTTGGCATTCAGCGCCTCGACCTGGAAACCGGCGACGCGCTTGTAGTTGGCGGCGATGTCTTCCAGTTCCTGCTGCGACAGCACGTCGGTGACGACGTTGAAGCCTTGCGGTGCGCGCTCCTCGACCAGTTGCATCACCTGCTCGGGACCGTTGCGGCGGTTGAGCTTGACCAGTTCGGTAGTCGCGGGCCGCCGCTCGACTTCATAGGCTTCGAGCGCGGCCGGCACCTCGCCGTGTGCCATGATCTCGCGCGTCAGCACCCGCGCGTCGAGGATCGCCTGCGACGCGCCGTTGGAGCCGATCGGGTACATCGGATGTGCGGCGTCGCCGATCAGCGTGACGCGGCCGAAGCTCCAGCGGTCCAGCGGATCGCGGTCCACCAGCGGATATTCGTAAGCGTGCGGGCAGTTGCGGATCAGGCCGGGCACGTCGAGCCAGTCGAACGTCCAGTCCTTGAACCACGGCAGGAATTCATCGAGCCTGGCGGTGCGGTTATAATCCTCGCGCCGCCATTGATAGGTCGGTGGCATATGTCGTTCCGCGACCCAATTGATCTGGTGCTTGCCGCGCGCGTTCGGCTCTCGCGAAATCGGATAGCAGACGAATTTCAGAATTTCGTGCCCGGCCATGATCATGGTGCGGCCGGAGAGGAAGGCATCGGCCTCGGTGATGCCGCGCCACAGGATGCGGCCGTTCCACAGCGGCGGGCCTTCCGTCGGGTAGAGCTTTTCGCGGATCGCGGAATGGATGCCGTCGGCGGCGATCAGCAAGGTGCCGTCGTAGCTACCCGCTGCTTTGCTCGTAGCTTTATCGATGAAATTCGCGCGGATGCCTTCCGGCGTCTCGCTCCAGTCGACGAGATGATGGCTGGTGAGGACGTTGTCGGCGCCGAGCCGCTCGATCGCGGTATCGAGCAGGATCTGCTGCAACTGGCCGCGATGCACCGAGAACTGCGGCCATGTGTACCCGGCCTCGAGCCCGCGCGGCTCGCTCCAGATCGGCTTGCCGTATTTGGAGAAGAAGGCGAGTTCTTTGGTTCGCACTCCGATAGAGTCGAGCTTGTCGAGCAGGCCGAGTTCGATCAGTTCACGCACCGCATGCGGCAGCACGTTGATGCCGACGCCGAGCGGTTTCAACTCGGTGACGCTTTCGAACACGCGACACGGCACACCGATCTGATGCAGGCTGAGCGCCAGCGTGAGCCCGCCGATGCCGCCGCCAGCGATGAGAACTGTCATGTTTGCCTCCCGGATTGCACCCGCGTCATCGCATGAAGGCGGCGCTTGGGGCAACCGGAAAGGCTTATGGCGCGGGCCGCCGCTGTCGTGCGAGACTGTAAGCACGATCATGCCGGCGATGTCCGTCGCTGGCCCAGCCACCCATAGGAACAGTAATGCTCAAGTTGTACTACACCGCCGGCACCTGCGCGCTGGCCTCGCACATCACGCTGGAGGAAGTCGGCGCGGACTATTCCACCGTTCGCATCAGCTTCGACGCCAATCAGCAGAACAGTCCGGAATATCTCGCCATCAATCCCAAGGGACGCATCCCTTCGCTGATCACCGATCGCGGCATCCTCACCGAAACGCCGGCGATGCTGGCCTTCATCGCGCAGAGCTTTCCGCAGGCGAAACTGGCGCCGTTCGACGACGCGTTTGCTTTCGCGCAGGTGCAGTCGTTCAACAGCTTCATCTGCTCGTCGCTGCATGTGGCGCACGCGCACCGCATGCGCGGCCATCGCTGGGCTTATGAGGAATCGTCGTTCGTCGATATGCAGCGCAAGGTGCCGGATTCGGTCGGAGGTTTTTACCGTTTGATCGAGCAGCACATGCTGCGCGGGCCGTGGGTGATGGGCAACAGCTTCACGATCTGCGATCCGTATCTGTTCACGCTGGCGCAGTGGATGGAAGGCGACGGCCTCGATCCGTCGGATTTTCCCAAGGTGAAGGATCATCGGCAGCGCATGTCGGAACGCGACACGGTGCAACGCGCCATTGCCGAGGAGACAAGCCGCTGAGACGATTGCGCGACAAGGTCTACAGTGCCGTCATGCCCGGGCTTGTCCCGGGCATCCACGTCTTAAAATAGCTCGGTAAGTACAAAGACGTGGATGGCCGGAATAAATCCGGCCATGACGACAGTGTGTATTCCCGATCAGGTTAGCTCAAGCCACTTTCGTCGCCAGATGCCTGAACATGGTGGCGCGGGCGGCGTCATCCATCTCGGCCTTGAACTTGAAACGGTCCTTCAGCGCGATGGCTTTCGCCGCTGCCGGACGCGCACCGACCTCATCGACCAGTCGCTTGAGGTTCGGCAGCTTGCCGAGCGCGTCGTCGCCGAGCACGAACGGCACCATGCGCGCCCAGCCCCAGACATCCATGTCGACGATGCTGTAACTGTCGCCGACCATGTATTTGCGTCCGGCGAGACGGTCGTTGAGGATACTGGCGTGACGCTGCGCTTCGTACTGGTAGCGGGTGTGGGCGTAGTCGACCTTCTCCGGCGCGAAGTGCTTGAAGTGCACGGCCTGGCCGAAGAACGGACCGACGCCGCTGGCGACGAACATCAGCCACGACAACAATTCAGCGCGATTGGCGGGCAGGAATTTTCCGGTCTTCTCGGCGAGGTAGAGCAGTATGGCGTTGCTGTCGAACACCGTGACGCCGTCGTCGACGATCGCCGGCACCTTGCCGTTCGGATTGATCGCCAGATAGTCCGGCTTGAACTGGTCGCCGGTGCGGGTGTCGACCGCGATCGGCTCGTAGGCGAGGCCGGCTTCTTCGAGAAACAACGCGACCTTGGTCGGGTTGGGCGAGCCGTTGAAATAGAACTTCAGCATGGGGTTTCCTGTCCGGATTAAAAATCGGCACGGCGTATTGGTGAGCCGGGGCGGAGTTCCATGTGGCGATTTCAGCGCCGCGTGCAAGCGACGATATCGTGATTGCGTGTTCGCTCATCAGAATTCGCGCCCGCCGCTACGTCGCGATCGTGAAAATCCGTGATGAAACCTCCGGATGTTGTGCGCGTTATGTTGGGGAAGATTTGTGTGATCGGCGCACCCGGCGCGCCAGAAGACATGGAGGACAAGATGCGGGCAATGGAAATCCACGACTATGCGCGAAAGCTGCTCGAGCGACGTGGCGCGAGCGCGATTGCCGAAGCTGCCCAGAAGGCGGCTGATCTTGAAAAAGAGGGACAGGCCGAAGACGCCGCCAATTGGCGTCATATCTCCGACGCGATGCGACAGATGCGTAGACCGCATCAGAGCTAGGGCATCAATTCAGAGCTAGGGCATCAATAACGACAACTCAGCTTAAACTTAGCTCAGCCCACCGCCATCTCGGAGCGGATTTTGGCACGCAGTTCGTCGATCAGCTTGAGGCCCTTCCTGGTCTCGATGTGCCAGTAGGTCCAGCCGTTGCATGCACCGGCGCCTTGCGCCACCGCACCGATGCGGTGGATCGAGCCGACCTTGTCGCCGAGCATGATGGCGCCGTCGGCGCGCACCAGCGCGTTGTGTTTTTTCTTGGCATCGAACAGCGTCGCGCCGGGCATGATCATGCCGCGTTCGATCAGTTCGGAGAATGGCACGCGGGGGGCTTCGCGCGCGGTCATGAACGGCGCCAGCGTCGCGCCGGGCAGCGGCAGGATCGAGGCGATGCGGGCTTCCGCCGCAGCCGCATAAGTGCGGTCGCGCTCGAAGCCGATGTAGCGGCGGCCGAGCCGCTTGGCGACGGCGCCGGTGGTGCCGGTGCCGTTGAACGGATCGATCACCAGATCGCCGGGCTTCGATGACGACAGCAGTACGCGGGCCAGCAGCCCTTCGGGCTTCTGCGTCGGATGTACTTTCTTGCCGTCGGCGCCCTTGAGGCGTTCGTCGCCGGTGCACAGCGGAATCAGCCAGTCGGAACGCGCCTGCACGTCCTCGTTGGCGGCCTTCAGCGCTTCGTAGTTGAAGGTATAACCCTTGGCGTTCTCGTCGCGCGCCGCCCAGATCATGGTCTCGTGCGCATTGGTGAAGCGACGACCGCGGAAATTCGGCATCGGATTGGTCTTGCGCCACACAATGTCATTGAGAACCCAGAAGCCGAGGTCCTGCATGATGGCGCCGACGCGGAAAATATTGTGATAGGAGCCGATCACCCACAACGTCGCCGACGGTTTCATGATGCGGCGGCAGGCCAACAGCCAGGCGCGGGTGAAATCGTCATAAGCGGAGAACGACGAGAACTTGTCCCAGTCGTTGTTGACGGCATCGACATGCGATTCGTCGGGGCGCTTGAGATCCCCCTTGAGCTGCAGATTGTACGGCGGATCGGCAAATACCAGATCGACCGAACCGGCAGGCAGCTTCGACATCTCGGCGACGCAATCGCCAACGATGATCTGGGTACTCGGTACCGAAACCTCAGTACGCGACGATGACTCGAATTTGGTGCGGGGCGCCCTTACAGACGCCCCGCGACGCGACTCAACCATGACTCAATGACTCTGACTCAGGCGACGCTGTCGGCGACGCGGGACTAAACAACCGACTGGCGCTACAGTGACGTGGCAAAGTAAAAATCGGCTTAATTGGAAAATCGTTCTCACTAGGCAATAATTGCCGGGCGGGTTATTGATTAGCGGTCGGGATATTTTACGTTTGTGCGGCGGTCCGTTCGCAAACGGCCATCTGAAATGTAAGGAATTGCACCATGCGTTACGATGACTTCCGCCGCAGCGACAACATCGACGACCGCCGCGATGACGATGGCGGCGGCATGGGCGGCGGAGGCGGCTTCGGATTGCCGATGGGCGGCGGCGGTCTCGGCATCGGCACCATCATCGTGCTCGGCCTGGTCGGTTATGCGTTCGGCATCGATCCGCGCATCCTGATCGGCGGCGCCGAGATCCTCACCGGCGGCCAGCAGTCGCCGAGCTACCAGACCGACCGGCGTTCCGGTCCGGCCAAGAGCGGCGCGCCGAGCGACGAGATGGGCAGCATGATCTCGGGCGTGCTCGGCGAGATCGACGATCGCTGGAGCGAAATCTTCAAGGCCAGCGGCCAGCAATATACCGGCCCGCGCATCGTGCTGTTTCGTAACGCCACCAACGGCGGCCGCTGCGGCATGGCGCAATCGGCGATGGGGCCGTTCTATTGTCCGCCGGACCGGCAGATCTTTCTCGACACCGCGTTCTTCCGTCAGGTGGAGACGCGCTTCCACGGCTGTTCGGGCAACGCCTGCAAATTCACCGCCGCCTACATCATCGCGCATGAAGCGGGGCATCATATCCAGAACCTGCTCGGCATCCTGCCGCGGGTGCAGCGGCTGCAGCAGCAGGCCGGCAGCAAGGCCGAAGCCAACGCGCTACAGGTCAAGGTCGAGTTGCAGGCGGATTGTCTCTCCGGGGTCTGGGTCAATCGCGAAGAGAAGAAGCGGCCCGGCTTCCTCGAAGCGGGCGATATCGACGCGGCGCTGACTACGGCGTCGGCGATCGGCGACGACACCTTGCAGAAGCAGGCGACCGGGCGTGTGGTGCCGGACTCGTTCACGCACGGCTCCGCGGCGCAACGCAAGCGCTGGTTCATGACCGGCTATCAGCAGGGCACGGTGCAGTCGTGCAATACGTTCGCGACGGATAATTTGTGAGAGAGACGATCCCGTGGTCGTCATCCTGAGGTGCGAGCCGTCTTCGGCGAGCCTCGAAGGATGACGAACGTCAGTGTCTGTGGCGCATCCTTCGAGGCGCGCAAGAAAACGCGCGCACCTCAGGATGACGGTATTGGGTGAGGCGAGAAGGTTTAAGTCATGTCCTCCATCGACGAATCCAAACAGTTCATCCCGCTCAA
>Ga0207657_10006594_pt1 | contig 12021 bp, 11 predicted proteins | sample KBSC33metaG_FD_184316 | JGI IMG/M metagenome (GOLD analysis project Ga0207657, IMG submission 184316) | Corn rhizosphere microbial communities from Kellogg Biological Station, Michigan, USA - KBS C3-3 metaG (SPAdes) (version 2) | ecosystem: Host-associated > Plants > Roots > Rhizosphere > Soil ...
TCCGGCTACGCGAAACTGGACATCGGCTCGAAACAGGTCACCCGGCTCATCTTCGATGACAAGATGATCGATCGGCTCGGCCGGGCGAAAGACGCCGACGTGTACGCCTACATCGTCCAGTCATTCCAGGATTCACCGGACGCCTTCGGCAGCACCTACGCGCTCGAGTGCGATCGTGCAGACGGTGACTGGGCGGAGCGGCTGGCGCGCGGGGCGAGCGCCGTCGACGAATTGCCACTCGTTGCGGAGTGGAAGGGCGAGCCGAGTGGGCTGGCATGGGCACGAATCGACGCGACCACGCCGGAGGTCGCGCACCTCTATCAGATGTGGGTCGCACCGGAGTGCCGCCGCAACGGGATCGGGCGGGCGCTCCTCGATGCCGCAGCCTCGTGGTCGCGCTCCATGGGCGCCGAGCGCATCGAGCTGGACGTGACGTGCAGCAACGAGCCGGCGGTGCGGCTCTACGAGGAGGCCGGTTTCGTCGCGCACGGGGAGTCGACGCCGCTGCGGCTCGGCGAGACGCTCCGCGCGCAGCCGATGTGCCGGTCGTTGGGCGAGCATTCGTCGAGTCGGCCGACCACCTGACCATTTACAGCGCGTTCGCCGGCGACGACCAGACGACGCGCCCGTTGTGCAAGTCAGGATCACCACGGCGTCTCCCGCGTGTCGCCTCACCCCTGACCTGCCGACCAATGAACCCGAGAGCCCTCGTCGTCGTGCTTGGCCTCGCCGCTGCGTGCGGCGACAACGCCACTCGCCCGGAGATCAGCAGCGCGGTCCAGCACCGCAATCTCGCCGTCGCTGCTGGGGCGTCAGCCGCTGACACCGCGTCTTCCGCACCCTCGTCCTCGTACTGGGCCAACCAGAAGCTCATCCGAAGCGCGGACGTGCGACTCCGCGTTCGCGACGTCCCCGTCGCGCTGCGCCAGGCGGACAGCATTGCCCAGAGCGTCGGGGCGCTCGTCGCCGATAGCCACATGATCCAGGACAGCGAGGACGAGCGAAGGGCCGACGTGGTGCTTCGCGTTCCCGCGACACAGTTCGCGGCGCTGCTGCGCGGGCTGCGTGGGATGGGCTCCGTGGTGGCGGAGTCCATCGGCACCCAGGACGTCACGAAGGAGTATACCGATCTCGAGACGCGCGTGACCGTCAAGGAGCAGACGGTCACGCGACTCCGTGGACTGCTCGACACGCGAACGGCGAAGCTCGCGGACGTACTGGAGGTCGAGAGGGAACTGTCGCGAGAGGTCGCCGAGCTCGAGCAGATGAAGGGTCAGCAGCGCTACTACGACCAGCAGATCGCGCTCTCCACGGTTCGCCTGACCCTGTTCGAGCAGCTTCCGTCGCGAATCGGCCAGGCCGCGAAGCCGATCATCGATGCGCTGTCGAGCTCACTCGAGCTGCTGGGCAATTCAATCGGCACGATCATCTATCTCGCTGTCGCGATTCTGCCCTGGGTGGTCGTCGCGCTGGGGATCGTCTGGCTGGTGCCGGCGTGGCGGCGACGCTTGCTGTCGAGAGAGGCAGGTACGGAGCCGCCGGCCGCGAGCTGAGGCGCTGCCCCGCCGGACCGGGAGCAACGCATCAGCGCACGGGAGAGACAGCCTGGTGTCGTTCGACCCGGGCTCTTGCTCTCGTTCCACCAGTCGCATTACGCTCCCTGCTCCATGACGACCGTTCCCGCGACTGACCAACTCGATGCACGCCCACGTCGCGAGCTCACCGGCCTGCGACGAGCCCTCGTCGAGTTCCTGTGGTTCGGCATCAAGGAAGCCCGTGCCTGCCTGTTCGCGGCGCTGTTCTTCGTCGCCGTGTTCGGCGTGCCGCGCTCCGGACTCTTCGGAATCCCGCGTTACGACCTCCTGCTCCTCATCGCCATCGCCATCCAGGGGTGGATGGTGTGGGCGAGGATCGAGACCCTGGACGAGCTCAAGGCGATCACGCTCTTCCACATCCTCGGCTTCGCGCTCGAGGTGTTCAAGACGTCCGACGCCATTCGCTCGTGGAGCTATCCCGACTTCGCCTACACGAAGCTGTTCGGCGTGCCGCTCTTCTCCGGCTTCATGTATGCGTCGGTGGGGAGCTACATCATCCAGTCGTGGCGCCTGTTCGACCTGCGGATCCGGCATCACCCACCCTATTGGATGGCCGGCCTTGTCGCGCTGGCGATCTACGCGAACTTCTTCACCCATCACTTCATCCCGGACCTGCGCTGGTACCTCGCGGCGCTCGCACTCGGCCTCTACGCTCGGACCACGGTGGTCTTTCGCCCGCTCGACCGCGATCACCGGATGCCGCTGCTGCTCGCGTTCATCCTCATCGGGTTCTTCATCTGGCTCGCCGAGAACATCAGCACCTTCTTCGGGATATGGCGCTATCCGGATCAACTCGGTGCATGGACGGCGGTGCACGTCGGGAAGTGGAGCTCGTGGTCACTGCTCGTGGTGATGACGTTCACCATCGTCGCGAACCTGAAGCACATCAAGGAGCGGGTGCATGTGCCGGCGTGAGGACGACTGTCTCGCACCAGTGCCGCGCATGCTGATGCGGCTGAGCATGCTCGCGCTGACCCTCGCCGTCGCGGCGTGCCGGGAAGATGCGCGCAGCGCAACGCCGGACGGGAAGCCCGCCATCCTGCCGAGTCTGATGCAATCGGCAAGCACGAACGCCGATGCCCGACCGCCGGCTGTTCCCTTCGATTCCGCGACGCCGATTATCGTCGCGCGCGCCGACGCGAGCTGGCCGCACGACACCTCGGCATACACGCAGGGCCTGATCCTCGACGACGGGCGGCTGCTCGAGAGCACCGGGCTCGAGGGACGGTCCGAGCTCCGGGAGCTCGATCGACGCACGGGACTCGCACGCCGGCACTTCTCCTTGCCACATGAGGTCTTTGGCGAAGGTCTGGCAGCGCTGGGCGGTCGCCTCTACCAGCTCACCTGGCGCGCCGGCCGCGGGTACGTGTACGACGCGCGCACGCTACGACTCGTGGACAGCGTGTCGTATCCCGGCGAAGGCTGGGGACTCGCATCGGACGGCAACCATATGTACCTCAGCGACGGAACGAGCGAGATCCGCGTGCTCGACCCGCACGGATTCCGGGAGCTGCGTCGAATCCGGGTGACCGAAGCTGGCAAGCCGGTGTGGATGTTGAATGAGCTCGAGCTCGTGCGCGGAGAGCTCTGGGCGAACATCTACGAGACTAATTTCATCGCCCGGATCGATCCTTCCACGGGGCACATCGTCGGCTGGATCGATCTATCTGGGTTGCTCACACCCACGGAGCGCGCCGGCGTGGAGAAGCGCGGTGGCGTCGCCAACGGCATCGCGTACGACTCGATCCGCGACCGGGTGCTGGTGACGGGGAAGCTGTGGCCGCGGATGTTCGAGCTCGGTGTGGCGACGCGTTCGGAACTCTCACAGCGCCGGTGAATCCGCGATGATGCTCGCCGCCTCGACCGGTGCCTGAATTGGCCGACTCGACCACCCACCTCTCTCCTCCCGTCGACCCGACGCGTGATCACGTCCTCGGGCCAACGGACGCCGAGATCACGCTCGTGGAGTTCGGCAGCTACGCCTGCCCGCAGTGCCACGCCGTGCACGACGTTGTCGAGGAGCTGCGCAGCCGGTTCGGGGACCGCATGCGCTACGTCTTCCGGCACCTGCCCCTCGCAGGGAGCGACGTCGCCGTCCCTGCCGCCGAGCTGGCGGAGTACGCGGCGGAAACGACCGGACGCTTCTGGGAGGTTCATGAGGCGCTTATGGAGCGCGGGCCCGACTTCGCGGATGATGATCTCGTGCAGGTGGCGCTCGCCGCCGGCCTGCCGGACGCATCGAGCCCCGCCGGCGTGCTCGCGTCCAGCGCCGCGCAGGCGCGCGTGCGCCACGACATCGAGAGCGCGGAGTCCAGTGGCGTACGCGTGACGCCGACGTTCTTCATCAACGGCCGCCGCTATCGCGGCACGTGGGACGCGAGCTCGCTCGCCGACGCCATGCTCGGCTCGCTCGGCTATCGCGTGCAGACCGCCGCGTTCGACTTCGTGCGCTGGGGGCCGGCGTCGGGATTGCTGCTCGCGCTCGCAACGCTGCTCGCGCTGGTGCTGAGCAACTCGCCACTGCGGTCCGCGTACGACTCCCTCTGGACGACGACGGCAGGATTGCACTGGGGCGGGTCTGCCCTGACCCTGTCGCTGCTCGACTGGGTCAACCACGGGCTGCTGACGATCTTCTTCGTCGTCGTCGGTTTGGAGATCAAGCGCGAGTTCACCGTCGGCCACCTGTCGAGCCTCCGGTCGGGCGCGCTGCCGGTGGTCGCGGCATTCGGCGGCATCGTCCTCCCCGCTCTCATCTACGCGACCATCGCACCGCCGGCACTACGGCACGGCTGGGGTATCCCGATCGGCACCGATACCGCGTTCGCCGTCGCGCTGATCGTGCTGCTCGGCGCACGCGTGCCGGTAGAGCTGCGCGTCTTCCTCACCGCCGCGGTCATCATCGACGACATCGTGGCGATCCTCGTCATCGCGTTCTTCTACACCGGCGCGATCGACGTCCGCTTCCTCGCCGCCGGTGGCGTGGCAGGCCTCGCGCTGCTCGCGCTCAATCGCGCCGGCGTCTATCGCCTGCTGCCCTATGCGGTGCTGAGCTTCCTCCTCTGGTTCCTCCTGCACGAGGCGGGATTGCACGCCACGCTCGCCGGCGTGATCCTCGCCGTCCTCGTGCCGACGCGGCCCCCGCCAGACATGAGGGCGCTTCTCGCCCAGGCGTCGGCGCTGATCCACCTCGAGGACCGCCACACCGGCGAGGCGATGCGGAGCGGGCCGTCGGAGCCCGTCCTGCGCGCGCTCAACGCCATCCACCATCGCATCGAGTCGCCGGCCGACCGCCTGCTCGGGCGGGTCGAGCCATGGTCGAGCTACTTCGTGCTCCCCGTCTTCGCGCTCGCCAACGCAGGTGTCGCCTGGTCGCTCGGCGTGTTCGAGGGACGCGGACGGCTGACGTACGCGATCGTGCTCGCGCTGGTGATCGGGAAACCGGTCGGGATCATGGTGGCCGCGCGACTTGCGACGTTGCTCGACGTCGCGGCGAAGCCCGAGGCCTACAGCTGGCGCCAGCTGTGGGGCGCTGGGGCGCTGGGCGGCATCGGCTTCACGATGTCGCTCTTCATCGCGGGCGCGGCGTTTCCGGACCCGGCGGATTTCGCGGCAGCCAAGATCGCGATCTTCCTCGCCTCCCTCGCGGCGGCCACGCTGGGGGTACTGATCCTCTGGCGCAGGCCGGAGCCGCGCGAGGAGGCCGCGCATGGCTCGCCCGATGCATAGCTGAGGCGACGTCGATCGTGCCGTTTCCCGTCGCGCCAGGTGACCCCATGCGCATCCTCGCTGCACGTCTTCGTCGCGCCACCGTGCTGGCGTGCGTCCCGCTCGCCTTCACGTTGAGCTGCACCGACAACAGCACGAATCCCAGCGCGGCGGATATCTCCGGCACCTACTCGCTGCAGAGCATCGGCGGAATACCGTTGCCCTACAGCTTCCAGAGCGGCACGACGACCGTGACGCTCACGAACGACGTGCTCATTGTCGGCAGCGACGGCACCTGGTCGGAAACGATAGCCTTTACGCAGGTCGACAACGGCCAGACGACGACCGGCACCCTCGACGACGGCGGCACGTGGACGCGCTCCGGGGTGAGCGTGAACTTCTTCTCGCAGCCCGCCGCGGCCACGGCGTATACGGGGACGTACAGCAACAACACGCTCACGCTCGACGACGGGAGCGGCGCTCCGCAGGTGTTCCGGCGGTAGCGGACCGGCCGGCGCTCCGACGAGGGGAGCTGGCAGCTTCGCCCGACCAGTTCGAGCCTGCGGATGGAGTCGCCATTGGCGCGGAACTGGCGTGAGCTGGATCACATCCGAGTCGTCTCGACCCGTCATCCCTGGAGCAGAAGCGTGCGTGAGTTCCGTGATGCCGCCGGCGCCGCATGGACGGTGTTCCGCGCAACACCTCATACGACGCCAAGCAAGCGCGATCAGTTCCTGCCAGACACCTATCGCAATGGCTGGCTGGTGTTCGAGTGCGGGGTCGAGCGAAGGCGACTCGCTCCGGTGCCCGAGGCGTGGGAGGAGCTGGCCGACACGGAACTGGAGCGACTCTGCATCCTCGCCGACGTCGTACCGGTGCGACGGGCACAGAGCAGAACGACCCGGGATGCTCCCGGTCCGACGGCAGCACCCGCGACCGCCGAGTTGCGGGAGAGTACCAGCGACGCCGAATCAACGACGGCGCGCGCGGTCAGGATGCAGCAGCTGCTGGCCGAGGTGATCGACGAGGTCTGTGACCAGCCCCGCGCTCCGTCGCTCGACACGGGAGAGCTGATCCGGGTCGAGGAGACTCTGGCCATTGCCGCGCAGGCGGCGCGGGAAGCGGTCGCCCTGCGACGGGAGATGCACGGGAACAGCCGCTAGCGGCGCTCAGAACTCGATACCGAGCGCGCGAAGCTCGTCGGCAAGGCGATCCAGCTTCGAGTTCGCGATCTGTTCCTGGTGCTCGCTCTCCAGAAATGGACTAGCCGAGCGGCCGCTCCCCGGCTCGAATCTCGGCATCGGGGGAAGGCGGAGAGAGAGGGTCCATTCCTGCTGCTGCGAGTGCGACTTCATACCGACCGGGGTGTGGGCGAATGGAAGAGGGTTCCCCGCCAGCTGGGCACTGATCCCATCGCACGGGTTCCCGTGGCGTTGCAAGTAGTATCGGACGTACTCGCTCCTCCGCCCGGCAGCGTGACATTCTGTCACCTTCTGGCGTCCGCAGCCTCGCCCTACGCCCGTGGAAGGATCAGCGTGAAGGTGGCGCCGTCGCCGGGCTGGCTCTGCACGACCACATCGCCCCCCATTCCGCGCGCGAGCTCTCGGCTGATCGCCAGCCCGAGCCCGGTGCCCGTGACGGCGCGGCTGAACTGCTGCTCCGCCTGCACGAACGGTTCGAAGATCGCTTCGTGCAACTCGGCGGGGATCCCGCGACCGGTGTCGGTCACCTCGATCGCCACTGATTCGCCGAGCGGCCGGCACCGCACACGGATCTGCCCGTCATCGGTGAACTTCAGCGCGTTCGAGAGCAGGTTCAACATGATCTGCTCCACCTTGTCGCGATCCGCGTGCGCGACGAGGTCGGTGCCGCAGGGTTCGAATTGATAGGCGAGCCCCTTCTTGCGCAGCAGCGGGGCGACGAACGCCTCCAGGGTGCAGAGCAGCTCGTCCAGCGGGAGCGCGCCAAGCTGGAATCGAAACAGTCCCGACTCCAGTTTGGCAAAGTCGAGCACGTCCTCGATGAGGCGCAGGAGCGTGCGCTGGTTGATGCGGATCCGCTCGAGGTCGGAGCGCTGATCCTCGGTGAGCGGCCCACGGAGGCCGAGGTCGAGCAGATCCACGTAACCGCCGATCGCGTTGAGCGGGGTGCGCAACTCATGGCTCATCGTCGCCAGGAACTGACTCTTCACTCGGCTGGCGCGCTCGGCTTCCTCCCTCGCGGCAGTTCCCGAATCCACCGCCTGTTGCAGCTCCTCGTTCGTCTGCTCCAGCTCCTCCTGGAGCGATTGCGCTTCCTCGATCTGTTGCTCGAGCTCGATCGCCTGTTCCTGCAGTTGCATCGCGAGCTCGTGCTCGGCACGGCGCAGCCGGTTCGCTTCCGTGATGTCGCGGGCGATCTTGGCCGCACCCATCACGTGATCTTCGTCGTCGAGGATCGGTGATACGCTGAGCGAGACCTCGACGCGCGTGCCGTCCTTGCGCAGCCTCACCGTCTCGAAGTGCTCGACGCGCTCCTTGCGCACGAGGTGCGCCACGATGTCCTGCTCTTCCGCCTGCAGCTCGGGTGGAATCAGCGTGAGCACCGAGCGGCCGATGATCTCCTGCGGGGCATAGCCGAAAATCCGTTGGGCGCCGGCATTCCAGCTTCGGATCACTCCATCCAGCGTCTTGCTGACGATCGCGTCATCCGAGGACTGAACAACAGCGGCAAGCCACCGTTCCGGGTGCGCGGCCCAGGGAGCCGGTGGCACCAGCGAATCGTCCGAGACGTTCAGCATGCGTCAACTACGCCAGCGAGAGTAGGGAGTCCGAGGAGACGCCGCCGTGGGAGCGGGAAGGCAAAGTCTGTATGGAAGGCACTGGATGCACAAGCACCCGCCGGTATCGTCAATTCCCCCGCCCTTCACTCCGGCGTGACGAACAGCGACATCCCGCGCGCGTCACTGCTGATGCCGATGTCCAGCCGCCGGCCGAGAAAGGCGTTGTCGATGCGGTTGTGCGGATGTTCGTGGCTGTACGTCACCACCTTCTGGCCGGCGCGTCTCACACCTGGAACGCCGTCACCATCGATTGCTCCTCGTTGCGGTCGGCGATCAGTTCGCCGCCATCACGCCGAAGGCAAGCACGGTGCCGTTCGACCCGAGCGAGAGTCGGGAACCGCATCGATGGTCGCGGCACTCGCGCGCAGTCGAATGACGAACGAGGACCCCACGGGCGCCGCGCTTTCGACAGCCAGCCTCCCGCCCATCTGCGCAATCAGGGCATGCGAGATCGCCAGACCCAGACCGATGCCCGGCAGCGTGGCCGTCACCTCGCTCCGGTAATAGGGCTGAAAGATGGCGTCGCGTTCCTCGGCCGCGATTCCGGGGCCGCTGTCCGTGACGCGAATCTCGCCCCACTCCACATCGTCCACGCGCACGGTTGCCGTGGACACGGTGATCGCACCCTCGCTGGGCGTGAACTTCACGGCATTACCGATGAGGTTCACGAGCACCTGCCGGATACGAGCCGTGTCGCCGCGCGCGGTCACCGAGGTGCCGGCGGCAATCGTCAGCGTCTGGTTCTTCGCGTATGACGCCGGCGTCAGCATGTCCACGGCGTCGTGCGCCACACTCAGAAGGTCGACGTCCTCGTCGAGCACACCCATCACTCCCGCGCTCAACCGGGCCATGTCCATCACGTTGTCGAGCAGGGACAGCAGATGCTGCCCGCTCATCCGCACCCGGGCGAGCGCGCCGCGTTGTTTGTCGTTGATCGGCCCGTACAGTCCGTCCTCGAGGATCGTGCAGTAGCCGTCGATCGCGCCGAGGGGACTCCGGATATCGTGCGCGAGCGTGGACAGGGCGCGGTCCTTGGCGTTCGTGGCGCCCTCGCTCGCCAGCAACCGGCGCTCGAGGGCCGGCCGCACCTCCTCGCTGACCCGCGCGTTCTCGAGCGCCACGGCGGCTTGATCGGCGAGCACCGAGCACAGCCACTCGTCAGACTCCGTGGCGACGCGCGAGAGGGCGGCAGCCAGCAGTCCGGTGACGGCGCCGGCGACGACCAGTGGGACGGCGATGAAGCAGTCGTCGTCGACGGCGAGCAGGCCCTGGAGCCGGCCAATGACCTCATCGGTCAGCGGCGCACGAAAGCGGGCCACGCGCTCCTCGTCGACTCCGTGAGTGGCGCGGACCTGGAGCTCTCCGTCACCGTCGTGAAGCATCACGACGGTAGCGATCGCCCCCAACAGCTCGGCGCCCTGCGTCGCCGTAAGGCGCGCCACCTCGTCGAACGAGGAAGTGTACGAGAACGCCCGGCCGATGGCAGACAGCTTTCGAAGGTGCTCGAACTTTCCGTCGGCGAGGTTGAACGTGGCAATCGCGCTCATCCCGGCACGGTGAGGCCGGCCGCGGTGATCTCGACTTCGCGAACGCGCGTGTCGTGCGCGCTGCCGCGCGTCTTCAGCACGCGAAGGGCGCGACGGGTTCGTTCCTCGCCGTCCACCGTCAGCAGCAGCACGTTGTCCGACAGGTAGCTCATGGCGTTCTGCATGCTGTTGCCGGCGATCGTGTTGCCCACCGTCTCGAAGTTGAGGATGCTCGTGACGCCGCTGACGGCGAAGTGCTGCACCAGGGCATACAGGTAGTCGTGGAGCCGCTGAGGATCGGTCGCCGCGCTCGCCAGGTCGCCGAGCGCATCGATGACCAGCCGGCGAACCCGCCGCTGCTGGATGCGACGAAACATGTCGACGATGATGCTGTCGATCTGGAGCTCGACCGGCGACGCGTACACCAGGTCGAGGCCATCGGCCCGTGCCACCTCAGGGTCCACTCCGAGATTGCGGATCGTCCGCATGAGCTGCGACGGGTTTTCCTGGAAGTTCAGGTACAGGCTGGGCTCACCCTGGCGCACGCCCTCGAGCGCGAACTGCAAACCGATCGTCGTCTTGCCCGCACCGGACGGGCCGGCGAGCAGCGTCGTCGTTCCACGCCACACCCCGCCGTCGAGCATCGCGTCGAGACCGGACACCCCGGTCGAGATTCGCTCCGACGCCGGCTCATAGCCCTCGGGTATCTGCGGACTCACCAGCCGCGGATAGATGTCGAGTCCGGCGCTGGTGATGCTGAAGGCGTGCGCGCCCTCGAGATACCGGCTGCCGCGCAGCTTGTAGACCCGAAAGTAGCGTTCGTCCCGGTTGCCGAGGCGGCGGCGCGACATCTCGACGATGCCGTCGGCCACGGCGAACTCCGGATAGAGCTGGATGTCGTCCTCGGTGTACTCGCCGAGCAGGAACGCGGTGGTGCCGTACGATGTAAGCAGCGCCGTCATCTCGTAGACCATGCGGCGGCGGTCAGCGGCTGATGGCGCCAGGTCGTGCACGGCCTTGAAGGAGTCGATGACGATGACCTTGGGCGACAGCGTCGTTATCGCCTGGCGCAGCAACGGGATCAGTGCTTCCGGCCCGCTTTGCGCCAACTCGCTGCCGATGTCCTCGAAGATGACCTGGGTGCCCAGCTTGCTCTCGTCGAAGAACTGGAATCCCTGGAGATAGCGGACCACCTTGGCGAGGGGCTCCGAGAGCGTGGTGAAGTACAGGATGGGCCGGTCGTCGTTGGCGTTCTCGAAGATCAGCTGCTCGGCGAAGATCGTCTTACCCGACCCCGGGTGGCCCATGATGATGTTGATCGAATTCGCCGGAAAGCCGCCGCCGAGGATGTAGTCGGCCTCGTGATTCCCCGACGTCAGGCGCTCGGTGGTATCCAGGACGGGAGCGTGCGCGTGCACTCGGCGGTCGGGAATCATCGGCGACGAGATGGGCGTCATGATGGGCGTCGTCATCTCGCCTCCACTTCGGTATTCGCATTCATGAGCACTCCGTTGATTGCGGCGAGAAAGGTCGATTCCACCAACGGCTTGCGCAGGAACGCGGCCGCGCCGGCGTCCGTTGCGCGCGCCGCCGCGGCGAGAATGCTGAACACGATGACGGGCACGTCGGCGAGGGCGGCGTCGCTCCGGACGAGCCGGCACAACGTCAGCCCGTCGAGCTTCGGAATCAGGATTTCGGTAATGAGCAGCGTTGGCGGCTCACGCCGCACTCGGTCGAGGGCGCATCGGCCATCGTCAGCGAATTCGACGGTGAAGCCGGCGCGATTCAGGAAGAACAGTTGCAGCTCGCGGACAGTCCGGTCGCGCTCGACGATCAGTATCAATCGGCCCGCCCGTCGATCCCGCCCCCGAGATGACCGAAGTACGCCTCGACGCACCAGAGGATGACCAGGCGCATGACGGCCTGCTGCTCCATCACCGATGTCGTCTTCGAGCTCTCGATCAGTTCCGTGAGGGTCAGAATGACGCGGCCAGGAGACGTTCCGGCATGCCGCTCTTCGCTGACATACGTCCAGACCCCCCGACGAAGCATCGATTCATCGACCGGCCGTGCCGCGAACGCAGCGGCGATGACCGACTCGAGGTCGTGAGTATCCTCGAGCTGAGCGAGGGTGCGCGTCGGGGCGATTGGCGTGCGCGGCTCGTTCATGGAGCCTCCGGACACGAAGGAGCATGCTGACCAGAATGGCTCCAGGTGTCCCGCGCGCGTAGCGCGCTGGGAGCGCCGAAAGGGGGCAGCGAGAGGCTGCTCACCAGCTATATGCAAGCTACTCGATAGCGCGGGGTTTCGCTCGATCTTTCGCGGGGCTCGACCAGCGGCGGGCCAGCGCATCAACCATGCGGAGCCAGTCACC
>Ga0207657_10006599_pt1 | contig 12016 bp, 13 predicted proteins | sample KBSC33metaG_FD_184316 | JGI IMG/M metagenome (GOLD analysis project Ga0207657, IMG submission 184316) | Corn rhizosphere microbial communities from Kellogg Biological Station, Michigan, USA - KBS C3-3 metaG (SPAdes) (version 2) | ecosystem: Host-associated > Plants > Roots > Rhizosphere > Soil ...
AAGGCCTGTCGCTGCGACCAGGAACTGCGCGTCTTCGGGTTCGATCCGCAGTCCTGAGGGCTATAAACCGGGGTCAGAGTACAATTTCCGGGAACCAACTGCGGCGCGCGGAAATTGTACTCTGACCCCGGTTTTACGCGGTACGTCTCGCGCGAAGCTTCAGCCACAAGCCGCGCGCCGAGAGGATGGCGGTGAACCAGCCCGTTGCGCTGAGTGCGAACAGCGTCCACACGAAAAAGAAGCCGCCGTTCTTGGGGACTGTACCACCCTTCGAGTGCATGACGATCATCGCTGCCCCAGCCAAACCACCAAGCAGCATGATGACGTATCCCAGCACTCGATCGGGCAGCATGAGCGTCCCGTACAGCCACACGACGAAGATGATGACCGGAATCAGGAATGCGACCGCTCCGTCGGGTTGCAGCAGTACGTCGTCCGTCAGGTGAAACATCACGAGAAGAAGTGTGAGCAACGATGCGACGGTCAGCATGACGCTTGGTTTCATCGGGCGCTCCGGGGTGTAATGGTTCACCTGACCGGGATCATGTCCTGCACTGTGCGGCAAGTCCCTGTACCCTGACGAGGTAGCTCGCCAGGGTGCCTGAGGAAGCGGCTTCAACGGTGCAACGAATTGGGTCGTTGCGCCAGATGATAAATGCCACTGGCTGGTTTCAATAAAGTCTGCTCCGATCCCGTGTTTCCCCTACCGCCCGCCGCGCTCCGGCCGGCCTCCAGCATTCCACGCCGGCTTGAAGTCGCTCGTCGCGAGCCAACGCAGTGGGTCGATCAGACTCTGAATCGCCGACGTCATGAACGGAATGTTGAGATTCGAAAACTCATCATCCGGCTGATGATAGGTCGGTGGCGTTCCCCAACCTGCTGCGGTATGCGCCACTACTCCCTTCAGTGCGAGCGCATAGTTGTCCGAGCGCTCGAAGAAGTGCTCCTCAGGGTACGGATCCGGTCCGAGCAACGCACCGTGTGCCTTGAGCGCGGGTCCAAGATTCGATCGCTCCCATCCAGTGAACAACAACGTGCCCTTGGACGTCTTGGGATCCTGATTGCCGATCATCTCGAATTCGACATTCGCAACCAGACTTGTCAGCGGTACGGGCGGATGCTCACCGAAATATGTCGAGCCGAGTTCGCCGATTTCCTCGCTACCGTAACAGACGAACAGAATGCTGCGTCGGAGCCTCGGGCCTGCTGCGAGTGCGTGCGCAAGCTCCATCACCGCCGTCGTTCCGGCCGCGTCGTCGTTCGCTCCGTTGTAAATCGAGTCGCCCTTAACCGGTCGTCCGATTCCCAGATGGTCCAGATGCGCAGAAAGCAGAATCGTTCCGGCCGAGGGATCGGTACCCTGCAGATATCCAATCGCGTTGTACGTCATGCGCGGTTCAGCCTGCGGTGCAACCTGCACCGCGAGAGTCGCGGGCGCGCCATCGTTCTCACTTGCGAGCCGAGCGGCTGCAGCAGCCGTGAGCACGACGACATTTCGTGCGATTGCTGGTTGCGGGCTGTCCTTGAGCCGGACGCCTACGCGAGTACGTCCGCCCAGTTGCGTGGACATCGCGTCCGTCGCCGGACTCGCCGGTACCAGCACGACAGCTGCACCAGCGCGAATCAGTTGCGTCGCCGGTCCCATCGCTTTTAGTGGATCGCCGCCGACGAGCACGACCGCGCCTTTGGCGTGCGCCTGTGCCACATTCTCTGGCAGAACTTTCACCAACGTTGCGGTCACGGGAGCGCCGGAAGCGATGAGAAGATGAAAATCTTCGCCTTCCTTCAACGTCACGTTGCCGACCGTGAGCGTTGCGTTACCCGACAACGTTGGCGATACGACTTCAGCGCTCTGTATGTATCCCGTCATTCCTGGCGCAGGCTTCAACCCATAGGCCATGAACTCGGAAGCAACGTAGGTTGCCGTAATCTGTTCATCGCGAGTCGCGCTTCCGCGACCGTGCATCGCATCGCTCGACAGAAAATGCTCGTGCGCCGCCACCCACTCCGGTCGCACAACCCACGTCGATTTCTTTTGCGCTACGCTGCGTGAACTCGGCGCCGCGGCAGTCTTCTGCGCCACTGCCTGCGTGAAAGGCAACAGCGCGCCCACCGACAACGTGACCAGCAGCCGCGCGAACGACGAACGATGCCCTGCTATTTGACGCTCCTCCATTATCCTGACTCCGATTGCGTTTGATACCGATCGATAATTTCACGTCCGCTCCATATTCCAGTCGAGCGGCGTTCTGACAGCTATATAGTACCAATGTGGAGAAACCGGGGTCAGAGTACAATTTCTCGAGCCTCACGATCCTTGCGTGGCCGCCCCGCCTTTCCGGGGCCTGCGCGGCGTCCCAGCTTCGCTTCGATCCCTGCACGAAAGGTATCCGGACCGAGCGCGTGCTGGCGTTGCAGCTGCAGGCGGATGGCATGAAGGTCCTGCTCCGAAATGGCGCCGCTGACCATTGTCCGGTACGCCGCGCGCCGCGTTACGGCATCGTCGCCGAGCGCGAGGTAGGTCGGATGAGCGCGAATCGCCGGATCCCGGGCACCGAATGCGTTGGCTCCGTAGCTCGACCAGCGATAGTCCCTGGGCTCTGCCACCATCTGCGCCCGCACAGGATTCAGTTCGATGTAGCGATAGCAACAGAGCAGGTAACTGTCGCTATCCACCAGAGACGCCTTGTAACGTCCTTCCCACAGCGTCCCTGTGCGGTGATAGCGGTCGTTTACATAACGCACGTAGCGACGCCCGAGCGACTGCATCAGGCGGGAGACTTGTCCCTGTGCATCAGGCGTGACGAGCAGATGGACATGGTTCGTCATGAGCACGTACGCATGCACGGCACAATGTTCCCGCACGGACAGTTCGTGCAGAGCCTGGAGATAACAGAGATAGTCCGACTCGCGAAAGAAGCACGGCTTTCGATCGTTACCCCGTTGGACCACGTGCTGCGCGATACCAGGGATGTCGAGGCGCGGCCGGCGTGCCATGGTGAAGCTCCGGTGAAGCGAGCTACAACATAAGATGGGACGAAGGTCTCCCCGTTCAGCGGATTACGACATCCGGAACCAGAAAATTGCACTCTGACCCCGGTTTGCTCCTTGCCGGACCGGGAATTGGATACTATATCCTGTCGCCGTAACCGCTTGACGACCCCCGAGCAACCGCCAGCAACGCGGTCACCGAACAGCCACACGAGCTAGCTCCTAATGAGACACCGAATCCTTTTCACGGTCACGGCCATCTGCGCAGTGATGCCGGCCGCGCGAATCAACGCGCAGGGCACGGACACCCTCACCACCCGGCTCGTCTCATCTCTCCAGTACCGAAACATCGGCCCGTTCCGCATGCAGGCGCGCATCGCCGACATCGACGTGCCGGCGTCGCCGCGGATCGCGCATCTCTACACGATGTACGTGGCGCCCTGGATCGGCGGGGTCTTCAAGACCACCAACAACGGCACGACCTGGGAGTCGCTCTTCGACAGGCAGAACACGCTCTCGATCGGGGACGTGACGCTCGCACCGTCCAATCCCGACATCGTCTGGGTCGGTACCGGCGACGCGTTCACGTCCAGAAGCTCGTATGCGGGCGACGGTGTCTACAAGTCGACCGACGCCGGGAAGAGCTGGACGAACATGGGTCTGAAGGATTCGCAGCACATTGCCCGCATAGTGATCGACCCCACCAATCCCGACGTCGTCTATGTCGCCGCGATGGGCCACCTCTATTCACGGAACGCGGAACGCGGCGTCTTCAGGACGACGGACGGCGGCAGGACCTGGCGGAAGGTTCTCTACATCGACGACAATACCGGCGTCATCGACCTCGTGATGAATCCGCGCAATCCGAGGGTCCTCTATGCCGCGACGTACGACAAGACGCGGCTGCCCTGGCGCATGATCAACGGCGGTCCGAAGACCGGCATCTACAAGACGTCCGATGGCGGAGATCACTGGACTCGACTCGCGGGTGGTCTGCCATCCGGTCAGATCGGAAGAATCGGTCTCGACATATATCGCGGTAATCCCGAAGTCCTGTACGCGATCATCGAGAACGAGAATCTCAGACCGAAAGACGCGACCACGAGCACGGCGAGTGCTGCACGTCCACAGCGGAGCTCACCAACCGTCGGCGACGAGATCTATCGTACGGAGAACGGCGGCACTTCCTGGACGAAGATGAACCCGGACTCGGTGAACGTGGGACCCAAGGGTCCGTACTACTTCAATCAGATCCGCGTCGATCCGAACAACGACAGCACGATATTCATCACCGGATATCCAGGTGGTCTCTCACGAGATGGCGGCAGGACATGGGATATCGATAACTCGTTTCCCAGATTCTTCGGCGACTTTCGCACGTTCTGGTTCGATCCCGAAGACTCCGACAGGATGATTCTCGGGAGTGACGGCGGCATCGCCATTTCGTACGACGGCGGCAGGACGAGCGATGCGCTCTCCAATCTGCCACTCGGCTCCGTCTATACCGTGAGCGCGGACATGCAGGATCCGTACAACGTGTACGCCGGGTTGCAGGACCACGAGAACTGGACGGGGCCATCCAACAGTGCTTCCGGCAGGATCACGGAGCAGGACTGGTTTGCGGTTGGCGATGGCGACGGGATCGTCGCGCTCCCAGACACCACGAACAATCGCTGGCTGTACACCACGAGAGAGTACGGTGCGCCGGAGCGCGTGGACATGAAGCTGGGATACCGGAAGAGCATCGCACCTCGGCCGGATTCCGGCCAGGCGCCGTATCGCTTCATCTGGGAGACGCCGCTGCAGATCTCACCGCACAATAGCAGTACCATTTACCTGGGAAGCCAGTTCCTGCTCCGATCCACGGATCGCGGTGACAGCTGGACGAAGATCAGCCCGGACCTGAGCACACATCCGGCGGACAAGATCATGCCGGAGTCGGAAGGCAGTGTTCCCGGCGGCATCCCATGGTTCGCGATTTCCACAATCTCGGAATCGCCGGTGACGGCGGGCGTCATCTGGGTCGGCACGAGCGACGGCAAGGTTCAGCTCACACAAGACGGCGGAAGAAGCTGGACCGACATGACTGCACGCCTGTCATCGGTTGGCGCGCGCGAGGATGCGTACGTCAGCCGAGTATTCGCGTCATCGCACGTTGCGGGGCGCGCGTACGTATCCAAGAGTGGCTACAAGCTCGACGATTTCCATCCGTACCTGTACCGGACGGACGATTTCGGACGCACGTGGAAGTCCATCACCGGCAATCTTCCGGACCAGCCCATCAACGTCGTGTTCGAAGACAGCAGGAATCCGGATCTTCTCTTCGTCGGAAACGACGGCGGCGCGTTCGTGTCGGTCGATGGCGGCACGCACTGGGTGAACATGAACAACAACATGCCGCCGGTTCCCGTGCACGATCTGGTCGTGCAGCCCAGGGCCCGCGATCTGATCCTCGGCACATACGGGCGCGGGATATTCATCACGAACATCGAGCCGCTCGAGGAGATGACACCATCGGTGCTCGCGGAGGATGTTCACATGTTCGCGATCGCGCCGGCTACGCAGCGCGTCACGCGCTCATTCGGTGCGAACGACTATCTGTTCGGACAGCGCAACATCCAGACGCAGAACGAGCCGTCCGCAATGGTAATACGATACTATCTGAAGCACGCCGGCAACGCCGCCGCGACCGTATCGATCACCGACTCCGCGGGTCATGAAGTTGCCAGGCTGAAGGGTTCGAACGCAGCCGGAATCAATACCGTTCTGTGGAACATGCGCGCGGCGAACCCACCGGGAGCCCCTCGTTCGCGCACGCAGAACGGGCTCGACGGCCTGGCGCCGCTCGGGAATTACACCGTCACGCTCGAGCTCGGCGACGTGAAGCTGACGAAGCAGGGGCGAGTGGCGGCAACGCAGGGCTGGCGCATCGGCGCGGTGCCCGAAGTGATACGCTGACGGTCATCCTGTTGGTGCTGGGAGTGGAGCTGGTGTCATGGTACTGGTGTCAGGTCTTGCACCGTGCGCAACGCACGGTGCAAGACCTGACACCGTTTCCTGACACCGTTTCCCCCGGCGTAGTTGCGTGTAAGGAGTCGGACTACTTACGGTCGGGAAACCCCCGATATCGCAATCCCTGACGTCGCACGATACTTCGGTCTCCATCGTCGTTCAGTGGTCACACCGTTGCCGCATCCTGTGCGCGTCCGACTCGGCAACCGATACCGAGGAATCTACCAATGTCATGCCGCTACCTCTTCTCGCGAATTTCCGTTGGAGCCGCGCTGGCCATTCTCAGCACAGCAGCACCATCCTCGGGTGCCGCCCAGGCTACTGGCCATGCTGCTGAAAATCACGTGCAGACCGGTCAGTTCCGCATTCCCGAGTCAATTCGCGCCGAGCACGTAGAGATACATGCGGAGCTCGTTCGCGCCATGAAGATACCCGGACGCATCGGCGTTGCAGCGCGCGCGCTGGACGCTGTGCTCGCTCCGCACTTCGCGCGCGAGGAACAGATCGCGCTTCCACCGCTTGCGTTGCTGGCGCCGCTCTCCCGCGGCGAATTCACGCCCGGGATGCGCGCCGTGCTTCCCATGACCGACTCGCTACGCGCCGAGTTGCCACGGATGCTGGAGGAGCACAAGACGATCGTGGCCGCGACGCAGCGACTCCGCGACGTGGCTCGCGCGGCGCGCAACGCCACCGTTGTCGAGTTTACGGACAAGCTGGCACTGCACGCCCGTAGCGAAGAGGAACTGTTCTACCCTGCAGCCGTGCTGGTGGGCGATCTTGTCCGATCCAGATCAACTGCGCCCGGTGCGCCATGAGCGGGTGGTCAGCGGGGAAATGATCACTCGTCATTGCCGTATCGGGACGGAGCGGCGACGACCACGCAGAGAAGCGAGCGCCCGTTCGTGCAGAGTACGAGATGACGCGGGCGAGTCGCCACGATCCTGGCGTACCAATCGCCGAGCTGGCCTGATGCTGGCACCTCGGCGTCGGCGTGACCAATCCGGCGGAGCAATTGAGCGGAGCAGCGAAGCGTTGTCACGGCGTTGCAACAAGATCACTTAGACCGTCTGCCGACCGCATCGCGCTTCTTCCCGACTACCAGGTTCGTTACCGACCGCGATGCTGTTCAGTCGGAAACAGGAAACAACAGCTCGTTTCCGTCAGGATCGTCGACCTGAATCACGTCGTAGCCCCACCACGACTTGAAATTGGGAACCGAGCGCTCGACAAGTTCACGACGCAATTCTGCAAGGGCGGCCGGCGTCAGCTCGATGAACAGGCGTCCCCTGTCTCTGCGTGTGGTGTCCTCGCAGAGAATGATCTCGCATTCGCCGCGACTCACCTGGCACACCTTGCCGGCGCCATCGCCTTCATGCCAACGCTTCTCGAAGCCGAGCATGTCGACGTAGAACTGAAGCGCGCGGTTCACATCGGCGACGAAAAGAACCGGGCGCGTGTACCACCTGTGAGCAGTCTGGTTTGGCACGGCTCGTTCCCTCATTATCAGCGCCAATCATCAGGACCCGGATCGACCAACTGCTTGGCTCGGCCGACTGTTGCAGCACTCGTCATAAATATGACGTCACACCGCTTCGAACACGATGTCCTGCGCGCCATGATACAGCACGTAGCGCCCCATCTCCTCGAGTCGTTCTCGGCCTTCTATGATCTCGAGAAAATGATTTCCTGCGAGCTGGCCGGCCTTGCTTCCGAAGACTGATGAGCCATACGCGAACAGCAGCTCCGTTTCGCTGATGCCGCCCGGATACCAGAGCAGATCGCCGCGCGACGGATGGCTCGTGTGGTTTTCGAAGCCGACGCCGAGCTGATAGTCGCCGAGCGGGATCCAGCATGCCTCGCCGCTCCAGCGGGCGTGGATCAAGCGCTGGCGATAGGGAAGCAGGGCAGTGAAGGCAGCGCAGGTGTCGGGAGCGCGATCCGCAAGGAGTTTCGCCCTGAAGGCGAATGTGTTCGCGACAGTGATTCTGATCATGAGAACCGGGGTGAGAGTACAATTTCCCAGCGCCAAGCGCGGGCACCTGGAAATTGTACTCTGATCGCGGCTCTCACGGTCCAGGTGAGAAGCGAATCTAGAGCACGAACGGAATCAGCATGTTGGTATGACGCCTGTACTCCGTGTACGTACCGGGAAACAGCCGGGCCATCGTTGCTTCCTCCTTCGTCGCGGAATAGATGAAGTATGCGCCGAAGAAAAGAAGCGGGATGAAGAGAATCGCGCCGAGGGTGAGTGTCGAGCCGAGCAGCGCGGTGAGGGTTCCCGTGTAGATCGGATGCCGTATATGGGCGTAGGGGCCGCTCGTCACGAGCTCGGGATTCTCCTTCAGCGACATAGGCATGCCCCAGTTCCTGCCGATCACCGTACGCGCCCAGATCGCCAACGCGATCCCGACGACGCACAGGGCCACACCAATCGAGCGGACCAGCGTGCTGGAGAAGAGCCCGTGCACGGAGTACAATTTCCGGTACCCAACCGCGGGTTCCCGGAAATCGTACTTTGGCCCCGGTTCTCTTGCACCCGGTTTGGCATGAGTGAAATTCCTCGCATAGTTACGGAGCGGTTGCTGCTCCGGCCGTTCCACGTGAGCGACGCCCCACGCGTCGAGCGCCTGGCGGGCGCCCGCGAGGTCGCCGACACGACCTTGACGATACCACATCCCTATCCCGCAGGGAGCGCCGCGTCGTGGATTGCAACGCACTCCGCGGCCTGGGAAAGCCGCGACAACCTCACCCTCGCCATCTGCGCCCAGACATCTCCGGGCGAGCTGCTCGGCGCAGTCAGCCTTCGATTGTCGTTAGCCCACGCGCACGGTGAGATCGGGTACTGGATTGGACTGAGCGACTGGGGCAAGGGCTTTGCAACCGAGGCCGCACGGGCACTCGCCGGCTACGCGTTCGCCGAGCTCGGGCTCCATCGCGTCCAGGGACGCCATTTCACGCGGAACGTCGCGTCTGGGCGCGTCCTGCAGAAGCTGGGCATGAGCATGGAAGGGGTGCACCGGGATGCGTATCGTCGGTGGGACCGCTTCGAAGACGTTGCCGTGTACGCAATCCTCGCTCCCCAATGGAATGCAGGCAGCCAACCTGCGCAGCGCGCGTCACCGACCGAACGCTGAACCTGACGAGCGATCTTCCGTAGCTCGCTGCGCTCGCATTGTGCTCGATTCGCTCGCTGGTCAGCTGGAACGTCTCGCGCGAAGCTTCAGCCACAATCCGCGCGCCGAGAGGATCGCGGTGAACCAGCCCGTTGCGCTGAGTGCGAACAGCGTCCACACGAAAAAGAAGCCGCCGCTCCTGGGGACTATACCACCCTTCGAGTGCATGACGATCATCGCCGCCCCGGCCAAACCACCGAGCAGCATGATGACGTACCCCAGCACTCGATCGGACAGCAGGAACGTACCGCAGATCCACACGACGAAGATGAGGACCGGAATGGGGAATGCGACCGCTCCGTCGGGCTGCAGGAGAACGTCGTCCGTCAGGTGAAACATGACGAGGAGAAGCGTGAGCAACGAGGCGATGGTGAGCATGACGCTTGGTTTCATCGGGCGCTCCGGGGTGTAATTGGTTCACCTGACCGGGATCACGTTCTGCACTGCGCGGCGAGTCAGTGCGCATGGCGCAGGACTTCACACGTAATCGGCAAGAATATACTCGACAAGTCCGAGGGCGATGCGCGTGGGCAAATCCTCGAGGATGTCAGCCAGACGCTCACGCCGCCTTGAACAACTCAAACCGTTCCGCAAGGAATTCCGGATTCGGTCGAAGTTCGCTCTTGTGCGGTAGCAGCAACCGAATCCCTTCCGCTTCCTGAAGCCCATAACGCAACATCGGGCCGTCGGTTTCTACGAGGATATCCGCGCGAACGTGGACGCGAGCGAGCGGATCGATACCTATGATGTTCGCATCGAACGCCGAGTGATGGATCGTGCAGAGTCCGAGCCCGTTTGGAACAACGGGTTCACCTTTCGGATGCCTGTCCGGCAGAATGTGCGCAGCGTCGAGAAGCTCCACATGGCGGAGGTGACAGATACAGCACTGTCCACGATACGCGGTGAGGACCAGTCTGCGAAAGCGCTGTTGGTGCAATCGCTGGAGGACGGTCCGCGTGGTGTACTCTCGGCGTAGCGCCGTCCGCATCGGATCCGCAGTGTCAGCGACGAAGGCCATGGCCAGCTGATCGACCGTAAGTGTGAACTGGAGCGACGCGGGACTGTCGTGGGCCACGTAGACCGGGAGGATCGCATCATAGAAGCCAGGATCGACCGCGATGAGATAGATCAACGGTTGACGCGTCTCCATTGCACGTCGCAACGCGACGTTGTCGTAATGGTTCGGGTCCGTCCCACGGTACTTGTACGCAATCTCGCCAGTTGCGGCGTCCTGGACATCTGCGTAAGGAGAGTCGACCGATGTCTGAATGCTGAGTGCGGCGCCATCTCGGCCGAATGCGGCCGGTTTGAAGATTCCCTTTTGAGAGTTCCAGATCGGAATCTTCTGCCCAGCGACGACGACACCTTCCGAGAGCGCCGCTCGTGGAATGCGGCCACCGTAAGTGTCTCGAAGTTGAGATATTCGCGCGAACGCGGCGGCGCGAATCTCGGACTCGAAGGCACTCGGCATGCGCGAAAATATACGCCGCGGCCTGACCTGTCGCGGCTCCGAGCGCCCCGTATGACGTCATGGCTCGGCGACCGTCCCCGCAAGAAGCAACTCGGCCTCTCGCCACGGCCATGCTGTGCTCAGTGGGGAGCAGGGAGTGTCACACAGCCACAGGCCAAGCGCCTCGAGGTCGTCGCCTGATCGATCCTCGAACCATGCATCGATGGCATAAGTGAACTCGTTCATGCTGCCAATGACGGACCGGTTCGTCGCGCGGCCGAGTCGCACGTCCGCGAGCGCAGCGCGCTCCTTCATGCGAGCGTGTGCCGGAGCTGCGATCTGGTTGATGCGGTGTTGCGCGGCCTCGACGAATCGGTCGAGCAGCGTGTGTTGCGGCGCGAGCGGGACGACCACGCAGAGAAGCGAGCGCTCGTTGGTGCAGAGTACGAGATGGCGCGGGCGTGTCGCCACGATCCGTGCGTACCAATCGCCAAGCTGGCCCGACGGCGAGACTTCGGTGGCGACGGGAGCGAGCCGGCGGAGCAATTGAGCGGAGCAGCGCAGCGTTGTCATGGTGAGTCAATCATATCACGCAACACGGAACCGGGGTCGGAGTGCAATTTCCTCAGCCGGGCGTCGGACGCGACCGAGGGAGTGCGCTCGACCGCTATTACTCGTAGAATGAAATCTACGTTGAATTTCGGTTCTGCGGCGCGATGATCCGGGTTATGGAGCACCTCAGTTTGACATCCTGCCGTTATCGCCAGAACGACTCTTCCGCGAGTAGAAGATCGCGCGAACGCCAGCTGCGAGCACAGTGATTCCGACAATTGCCCACGTCGACGACGGGCCCTGAATCGGCGTGCAATTCGCGAAACAGAGGATTGGCCGGACGTGCACAATCCCCAGCCCCTGAAGCAGCCAGAGTCCACCCAGGAGCACGCCGATCACACCGGCGATTAGAGCGACCGTCTTCATGCTGCTGCCTCGTTTATTCCAGGTTCGAATCGGAACGCAGTTGTCGGATGTCCTTCGCGACTTCGGAGAGATCGTTGTTGAGTTGATGATCGCGGTTTGCGCGGCACCTCACATGTGCGCTGCAAATGCGGCCACCTCGATCGGCCCAAGGTTGCGATGGAGCATCGCAAGACGCTCCAGATCGCCGTAGACGTAGATCATATTGAACCGATCGGGTCTCGGGGCCAGCTACTTGGGTCTGCGTCCGTATTTGTCTATGTGGTCATGCGGGACAATATCTTCGAATAGAATTGCCCCGTTCTCCATTCGGTAGATGACTCTATCCCCATCGGTACACCGGGCCTCATTGTAGTACTTGTCGGGCTCGATGGGCTTCACTCGCATGCCGGGCGTTGGATCATCCGACAGGAGT
>Ga0207657_10006609_pt1 | contig 12002 bp, 11 predicted proteins | sample KBSC33metaG_FD_184316 | JGI IMG/M metagenome (GOLD analysis project Ga0207657, IMG submission 184316) | Corn rhizosphere microbial communities from Kellogg Biological Station, Michigan, USA - KBS C3-3 metaG (SPAdes) (version 2) | ecosystem: Host-associated > Plants > Roots > Rhizosphere > Soil ...
AATGACTGCGAGAATTTGCGGAAACCCCAGGCGCCTTAAGCGCAGAACCGCAGGGTTTAGTGCGAAGCTGAGCAAGAACGCCAATGCAAGCGGCACCAGGATATCGCGCCCGAAATACAAAGCAGCGAGTATAATTCCACCGGACACAAGTGTCGCCGCAATACGCACTGCATCAATCGAGCTGATTCGCATCGACGTCGGCGGTATTTGGTCGCCCGGTCCGAAAATACGAGGAGAGGGCAATCGCTCGGTCATACACGACACCTGGGGTTACAGCGATTACTGAACCCGGTCAGATCAAATAAGTTCCAGGATCGCGGTTTGCCGAGGAGGTTGTCAGTGGTGCCTTAGCTGCCAACAGCCCAGGTGGCCTGTAGAGAGAATCATGCAAGACGCGCAAATCGGTTGGATCGCGGGCTATCAGCGTTGGCGGACTTGCCGGCTCTCTCGCTGAGATGTTCATGAAGCGTGGCGCCGGCATCCAGATGAATATCTGGATTCTGCCTATTGCTGGCGTTCAACTACGTCGTCCATAGGAATGCGAACTGAGCATCTAACTCTGTCGGGTGAAAACTCAGATTTGCGCCCCCATGAGGAGAGTATTGCAAGCTGCGTCCGATCACCGTCCTGCCGAAGCCTCTTCACGTTGGTTCTTTTACCGCTAGACCGACGCGCTGGAAAGCGGCAGCGCAGCTGTTCTCAGTTTTCGAGGTTGGCAATGTCCGCGGTTCTTGTTCACCGGCATGACGGAGGTTCTATTGTTGGCCAAAGCTTGAGCCAGCGAAATGATCTCGGATCCAGCCTGAGTGTTGGCGGCGATTTCCAAGATTGTCATTGATGCGAGGGCAACTAGCAGCACAAGGGCGGTTTTCATGGCCGTGGCCTCTCGAAGATATCGCGTGCAGTATCTCACGGGCTACCCCCGTGATCTGTGCTGGAAATCACACTCCTGATCACGTCGTGGCTGCCGGCGGCTACCCGCTGGGAAATCTTCACGTTCGATGCTTGCCGGCACGCAACATGATCGAGTTCGAAAGCTCAACCGATCGACGGCCAAAACCGCGCGCGTGGTAGACTGCTACGCCCGCAACAATCTGTGGGTCAACTACGTCCGGCTCTTCTATGTTGAGATCACAGCCATCAACGAAAAGCTGTCGCCGGCTGCTATTTAGTTCGTCATCGCCGGATTTATTCCGGCTATGGCGGAAAGACGCGCATACACAAGTAGATGAGAAGGGTCCGAAAATGTTGATTGCATTTCCGGTCAGGCTCTAAGGATGGTTTTCCCACACATCGGTGCTGATGCCGAGTGCGTCAGCCTTTAATTGAATATCTTTGCGGGTTCGGCCAAGCATCCGTGCTATTCGAGATGGTGATGTCTGCAGTTTGATTAAACCTCGAAGCTTTTTGATTTCTGTCGCCGTCCACTTTCTATGACCGTCGCTGATCGAAACAGATTTTTTCATTGCGCATGCGTCATACGCAATCCGCGATGAAACAGCAACACGGCGCGGTAAGGTTCGCGTCAATCCGGTCCAGAGATCAGTCATATTGAAGCTGTTTGGATTTACAGCTCCTCGACGAGGAAAAGCACGTCTGCTACGTTATCGATATATCGCAACCAAGGGGCGAACCATGGAACAGATTCTGATCAATTTGGTCGCGGGCGCACTGGGTGGAAATGCTGCTGGCAAAGCATCGCCAACTTTCGATCTCGGCACGCTCGGTAACACGATTGCCGGTCTTGTCGGTGGCGGAGTCCTGGGGCAGATCATAACGCTTGTTTGGCCGGCCGTTTCTGCATCGCTTCAAGGCGGCAATCTCGATGTGGGTTCGATCATTACTCAGGTGATCGGTGGCGGCGCCGGCGGTGCCGTCCTTACAGCGATCGTTGGTGCGATAAAGAATAAGGCGGCATAGCAAATTCCAAGCGACGTATGAGCCGGCGCCCACATGTGGTCGCGTTAGACTTCGGTAAATTACATGCCGATTGGGGCGTTCGCTCCCGCCTATACCAGCAGCGTGCCGGATGCTGACGCGTTGCGCTATTTTCTCGCCCGATCGAGATATGAATACGCGGTGGCCCTGGAAATTCCGAACTGCTGGGCAACCTGCGTAATTCCCTTTCTGATGCCGAAGATTCCTTTTTCGTCGAGGACCCGGAAGAGGGCCACGCGTTGCTTGGCGCTCAATTCGTCGAAGTGCTGGTCTTTCAGCTCCTGCGACAGCACGACGTCGATGACCTCCCTGATGTCGTCGGTAAAGGTCGCCGGGGCCTGAATCGGCGCCGTCTGCCCGGAGATGCCGGACAGAAACGCCGCGGCGTTTCTGACTTCGGTGATGTCGAGGTTGAGGCAGAAAGCGCCATAAACCTTGTTGCGGTTGTCACGCAGAATCAGCGTGGTCGATTTGACGTCGCGCCCCCATGGAAGCTGGGTGATGTAGTTCATCTGGTCCTTGGCGGCTTCGCCTTCCGCCAGCAGCGATAATCCGATTTGCGACATCGAGCCGCCCACGGATCGCTTGGTCACCCGGCCGCCGATCGCAACGATCGATTTATCCGGTGTCCGGAAATCGTGCAGAACGATTTCGCAGTGAGGACCAATTGCCGCAGCAATTCCACTGACGACGGTTTTGAGGGCTGACAACCGTAGGTCCGCATCGCTCTTCAGCGGAAGCTTACGGGGCGCGCTCCGGCGCTTTACTGCTTTGCTCATACTTTGATTTTCACGTTCGGTCAGTCGCATGCACGGTCAGCCTATAATCCACCGCGGTGCATTTGGAAACGCATTCGAACGCAATCAAGACAAAAAGTCCAGCCCGCTTGACAGTATGTCCGGCTTCTGTAAGTTCAGCCGAATTCCGGGGGCGATCTTCGACCCCTGAGCGAAGCAGGGACGCGGATGTCAAAAGAGTTGATCGAAACGCCGCATGCGCCGCCGGCGCGGGGTGCATATTCCCGCGCATTGCGTGCGGGCGGGTTTATCTTTGTTGCAGGCCAAAGCGCGCGTGATGAGGATTTGCGTGTCGTTGGTTCGTCTATCGAGGAGCAGACCGAAGTCACGCTCGGAAACATCGAGAAGATTCTCAAGGACGCCGGTGCTGAACTGTCCGATGTCGTCCAGTCCACGGTGCATCTGAGCGATCTGACGAGTTTCGGCCGATACGACAAAGTCTACCAACGCATCATGCCGTCGCCGTATCCGGTGCGCACGACAGTCGGGAGCGTCCTGGCGCCAGGCGTGCTGATCGAGATCAACGTCGTTGCCTATGCGTCTGGACCTGCGTGATTTGACATGAGCGCGGCATCCGTTTCAGCCAACAGCAATAATAGCCAGGGGATCGGTTCGTCCCCAAAGCGGAACGAGGATCAGCGATTCCTCGACGGCAAAGGCGAATATGTCGCCGATATCCGCGTGCCCGGCATGTCGGAGGTGGTGTTTCTGCGCAGCCCGATCGCGCATGGGCGAATCCGGTCGATCGAGGTACCGCAGGAGCATCAGGGCAAGGTTTTCTTCGCTGCGGACATCGCGTTTGCCAAGCCGATCGTCGCGGCCAGTGCCGCGCCGGGCTTTCAGCGTTCCGATTATCCTCCGCTTGCTATCGACAAGGTGCGATTTGTCGGCGACATCGTCGCCATCTGTATCGCACCGACCCGCGCCGAAGCGGAAGACATCGCGCAAGCGTGCGTGATCGATTTTGAAGAGCTGCCTCCGATCTGGGATATCGACGTGGCGCTGGCGCCGGATGCGCCGCTGATCCACGACCATTGGACCAGCAATCTTTACGTTGAAACGCGGATCGAGACGGGTGACATCGAGGCCGCGCGCAAAAGCGCGCCCGTGACTGTCCATAAGTCGCTGCGCATGGGCCGTCATGCCGGTGTATCGCTCGAGTGTCGCGGCGTGCTTGCGCATCATGACCGGCGCATGGACGAACTCGTCATCTATAGTTCGACCCAGTTTCCCCACGTGGTTCGCTCGGTTCTCGCCGAATGTCTCGGCATCTCGGAAGGTAAACTCCGCGTGGTGGCGCCGGATGTCGGTGGCGGCTTCGGTATCAAGAACAACTTCAACCCGGAAGAACTGGCGATTGCGGCGCTGGCGTTGAAGCTGGGCCAACCGCTGCGCTGGATCGAGGATCGGCGCGAGCATCTCATCGCGTCGCCCCACGCGCGTGAACATCGATATGAACTCACCGCCTATGCCGATCCGAAGGGCCGCATCCTCGCGCTGGACGCTGTCGTGGTGGTGGATGCCGGCGCCTATTCGGTATGGCCATGGACCGCGTCGATGGAAGCGGGAATGTCTGCCGGCATCATGACCGGGCCATACGACATCCCGATCTATCGTGGCATCGCGCGTACCGTTTGCACCAACAAATCTCCGATGGGGCCATATCGTGGCGTTGGGCGGTCCGGCGCGTGTTTTGCGATCGAGACATTGATCGACGCCGTCGCGCGCAGCGTCGGCCGTGATCCGGTGGACGTGCGGATCGAAAACATGGTGCGGCCGGAGGCGATGCCGTATCGCAGCGCGACCCACAAGCTCTACGACAGCGGCGATTATCCCGAGTGCGCCCGACGCACCGCAGACGCGATCGGTGTCGCTGCGATCCGCAAGCGCCAGGCGGAGGTGTCACCTGACGGACGGCTGATCGGCCTTGGCATGGCGAGCTACACCGAACAGACCGCGCACGGCACCGCAGAATGGGTGGCGCGCGGGCTTCCGGTGGTGTTCGGCTATGAGCCCGCGCTGGCGCGGTTTACCCCCGACGGCAAGCTGCTGCTCTTTGTCGGTATTCAGAATCACGGGCAGGGGCTTGAGACGACGCTGGCGCAGGTGGCCAGTCAGGAACTTTCGATCCCGGTGGCCGATGTCATCGTGCGGCACGGCGACAGTTCGGTGTCGCCCTACGGCATGGGCACCTTTGCCTCGCGCAGCATGACGATGGCGGGCGGCGCGGTCTCGGCGGCCTGTGCACAACTCGCTGAAAAGATACTGCGGATTGGTGCGCATCTTCTGCAGGCGCCGCGTGATGAAGTTCGTCTCGCCGATGGGCGCGTTCATTTCGGAACCCAGAGTGTGGCCTTCAAGGATGTCTGTCAGGCAGCGTTTCTGCATCCGGAGCGATTGCCTGAAGGCGAAGACCCGGCGCTTGAAGTCAACGCCGTGTATCAGCCCGGCCGCAGCACGGGTGCATTTTCCTATGCGACGCATGCCTGCGTGGTCGCGGTCGATCCTGGGACCGGCCACACCGAAATCATCGACTACGTCGTCTGTCATGATTGCGGCACCATGGTGAATCCCATGATCGTCGAGGCGCAGGTCGTCGGCGGCGTGGCGCAAGGGTTGGGCACCGCGCTTTACGAAGAAATTCCCTATGATGAAAACGGTCAACCGTTGGCCTCGACGTTCCTCGATTACATGATCCCCGGCGCAACCGAAGTCCCCGATGTGCGCGTGCTGCACATGGAGACGCCGTCGCCGCACACCCGCTTCGGCATCAAGGGCATGGGCGAAGGCGGCGCCATCGCGCCTCCGGCCGTGGTCATGAACGCCGTCAACGACGCGCTGCGCCCGCTCAGCGCGACCGTGACTGAAACGCCGATCACGCCGGAACGGATCCTGGATGCGATTGCGGCCTCGGCAGCGCAGGGTGGCCCGACATGAAGCCCGCGCCATTTTCCTATCATCGCGCAACGTCGGTTGAAGATGCGGTCGCCGCACTGACGCAGGGCGGCGGTATGGCGCGCATTCTCGCCGGCGGCCAATCGCTGGTGCCGATGCTGAATCTGCGTCTCGCACCACTCGATACCGTCGTCGACATCGGTCGTGTCGAAAGCTTGAAGCAGGCACAGGAGGACGCTGCCTCGGTGCGCTATGGATCGTTGATCACGCATGCGGCGTTCGAGGACAAGCGTGTCCCTGACGGCTCCAATGGACTGATGTCATTCGTGGGCGGGCAGATTGCCTACCGCGCTGTCCGCAACCGCGGCACGATCGGAGGCGCTATCGCGCTCGCCGATCCCGCAGCGGATTGGTTGACGACGCTCGTTGCACTGGAAGCCAAGCTTGTCGTCGCCGGGCCGGGAAACCGGAGAACGGTTGCAGCCGCCGATTTTGTGGTCGGATCGTATCTGACCGATCTTGCCGAGAACGAGATGATCGAGGCGATCGTCGTTCCGCGGCGCGCTCCGACCGAGCGCTGGGGGCATTATAAAGTAGCACGCAAGACCGGTGAATATGCCGAGTCCATGGCCATTGCGCTGATCGACAAGGCGCGCGGCACCGCGCGCGTGGTGGTCGGCGCGACCGATGGCGCGCCGCTGGTTCTGGATCGGGCCGGGCGGGCATTTCTCGATGGACAACGCGACGCGGCGCTTCATGCCGTGATCCGCGATGAATTGATGGCTTCTGGACGCCAATTCTCCGCGGCACGGCTGACCATGCACACCACCGTCGCCATGCGCGGGCTGAAGGACGCAGCAGCAAAATGAAGGTCACGATTTCACTCACCGTCAACGGCGAACGTGTTCAGCGCGATGTCGAGCCGCGAACCAGCCTTGCGGACTTCCTGCGCGAAGAATTGCGGCTGACGGCGACACATCTGGGTTGCGAGCACGGTGTCTGCGGTGCCTGCACGGTGATGATCGATGGCGCGCCTGCGCGTGCGTGCATTGCGTTGGCGGTTGCGCTGGATGGTTCCGAGATCAGGACCGTTGAGGGATTCGCTTCGGATGCCGCGATGACCACCATCAAGGAAGCATTCCATCAGGAGCACGGCCTGCAGTGCGGCTTCTGTACGCCGGGCATGCTGATCAGTGCGCGCGATCTGATCGCGCGACATCCGGATGTCGACGAGGCCGGGATTCGCACGGCGATGAGCGGCAACCTCTGCCGTTGCACCGGCTATCAGGGCATCGTGCGTTCGATCAAGAGCGCTGCGCGCCAGTTGTCGTCTGCTCAAGGCAAGCAGCCATGAAGATCACCAAGCAATTCAGCCTCGCATATCCCCGCGATGTCGTCTGGAAGGCGATGGGTGACGTCTATCAGGTTGCCGAGTGCCTGCCGGGGGCGTCGATCGTCGAGGATATGGGCGACAATCGCTACAAGGGAAAGTTCTCCGTCAAGGTCGGGCCGATGGCGGCATCGTTCGCCGGCGAAGTCGGCATCGAGCGGAAGCCGGAAGACTGGACCGCTGTCGTTACCGGCAAGGGCGCCGATGCGCGCTCCGGTTCACGTGCCACCGGCAGCATGACATATGCGCTGGCGGCGCGCGCCGCCGACCAGACCGACGTCGATGTGCTCTGCGAAATCAATCTGGCCGGTGCGCTTGCGCAGTTCGGCAAGGGCGCCGTGATTCAGGAAATCGCCAATCGCATCACCGCGGAATTCGTTCGCAATTTCGAAGCGAAGGTCGCGGCCTCGGCGCCGGCCGATGCATCGCAGCCGCAAGCCGGGCAGCAGGGTTCTGCGCCGCAGGAGCCTCGTGCTGCAGAGAGTCTCGATGTCGGGAATTTGTTCTGGACCATGATGAAGGAACGCATCGCAGCGTTCTTTCGCCGTCTGTCGGGCGGTTCGAAGTAAGGCCGCGAATAGCGATTTTTATTGAACGTCAATTGAGCAATAAAACAGGGGAGATCGAAGCAATGTTGAAGGCATGTTTAAGCATCGCCGCCACTAGCATCATCATGGTGGCAACTGCGGCACAGGCACAAGAGACGATCAAGATCGGGCTGATCCAGCCGCTGACCGGTTCGGTCGCCTATAACGGCAAGACCGATGTCAACGGCGCGACGCTTGCCGTCGATGCACGCAACGCGAAAGGCGGCGTGATGGGCAAGAAGATCGATCTGGTGGTCGAGGACGGCCAGTGCCGGCCCGCCGAGTCGGTCAACGCTGCCGAGAAGCTGATCCAGCGCGACAAGGTCGTGGCGCTGGCAGGCGCGTTTTGCAGCTCGGCCACGCTGGCGGTGATGCCGGTTGCGGCGAACTACAAGATCCCCCTGATCACCGGCGTATCGTCGAATGCGTCGCTGACCGAAAAGGGCAACAAGTATTTCTTCCGCGCCACCGAGACGGATGCACTGCTGGCCAAGTCGTTCGCCAAGGTGGTGTTCGACACGCTGAAGCTGCGTAACGTGGCCTATATCGGCGTCAACGACGATTGGGGCCGTGGCGGCGTTGCCGAGTTCGAGAAGCAGATGATCGCTCTCGGCGCCAAGACCGTGATGAAGGAATACTTCGAACACGGCACCACGGACTTCTACACGCTGCTGACCAAGCTGAAGGCGTCCGGCGCTGACGGTGCGTTCGTTGCAGCGGAAACGCAGGACGGTTCGATTTTCGTCAAGCAGAAGGCGGAGTTCGGTCTTCCGGTGAAGGTGTTCGGCGTCGGCTCCTGGGCGACCGCCGATTTCATCAAGTTGACCGGCGATGCGTCGGAAGGGCTGTATGCCGCCGTTCCGTATGCATCGACCATGACGACGCCGAAGAACAAGGCCTTCGTGGAAGCGTATGTCGAGCGCTTCAAGGAGCCCCCGGGCAAGTACTCGGCGGCGGGCTTCAACTCGCTCAACATCATGATGGATGCGATCGAGCGGGCCGGTTCGACCGACTCGGAGAAGATCCGGGAATCTCTGACGAAGACCAAGTATGAAGGTCCGAACGGCCACTTCCAGTTCGATGCCAAAGGTCAGGCGACGGGCTTCAACGTCGTGCTGGTGCAACTGCAGAAGGGTGTCCCGACTGTGATTGCCACCACGACAGTTGAGCACTGACGGCGGTCTCGCTGTCCTTGACGAATTCCCTGCCTTCCTTGCGGCACACGCCGTGACGAGGGCAGGGAGCCTTCTGCAAACCCGCGCTCCAACAACAAGACGTGCGTGATGGATTTCCTGCTTCAATTGCTGGCGAACGGCCTGGTCAACGGCACGTTCTACGCGTTGTCGGCGCTCGGCCTGACATTGATCTTCGGATTGATGCGCGTCGTCAATTTTGCGCACGGCGAGCTTTACATGGTCGGTGGCCTGATCGGCTGGGCCTTGACCGAGTTGCTGGGTGCAAATTTCTTTCTTGCGTTGCTGATCGTCGTGATCGCAACCGGCGCGGCCGGCTATCTGATTGATCGCTGGCTGATCGAGCGGGTACGCAATCAGGGTCCCGAGACCGGCATCCTTCTGACCATCGGCATCTCGATCTTTCTCACCAACACGGCGTTGCTGATCGTCGGCACGGTGCCGCACAAGGTGCTCTCGCCGTTTGCCAACAAGCCGCTGTTTCTCGGACCCGTCGTGGTGACCCAGTCGCGGCTGTCGATCGTGGCGATTTGCGCGGTCCTCATGATCGCCGTTCATCTGCTGATCAAGCACACCACACTCGGACGCGCGATGCGCGCGACCGTTCAGGACGCCATGGCGGCGAGTCTCGTCGGCATCCGCACCGAGCGGATCCATGGCTTCACATTCGCGCTCGGCACGGCGCTGGCAAGCGCGGCCGGTTCGCTGCTGGGATCGATCTACGTCACCCAGCCGACCATCGGCGGCCTCGTCAGCCTGAAGGCGTTTGTGGTCGTTATTCTGGGCGGTCTCGGCAGTTTCGCCGGTGCGATCATCGGCGGGCTGTTGCTCGGTGTCACCGAAGCGCTGTGGGGCGGATATTTCGCCACGGGCTACGTTGACGCCATCGGTTTCGCGTTGGTCATCGTCATGCTGCTGGTGCGGCCATATGGCCTGTTCTCGGTCAAGTCGGAGCGCGCGTAATGATTTTCGAACGCCGCTTCCTGCTTGGCGCGCTCGTCGTCGCGATCCTCTTCCCGCTGCTCGGCTGGAGCGAATACGTGATTCATGTCGGCGTGCTGATCATGTTCGCGATCATGCTGGCGACGGGTTTCAACCTGATCGTCGGTTATGTCGGCGAGTTCTCGCTCGGGCACACCGCGTTTCTCGGGATCGGCGCTTATACGGCTGCGCTGCTGTCCTCGAGCCTCGGCATGCCAATCTATTTCAACATCGTGGCGGCGGCCGTGATCGCGGCCATCGCGGGGCTTTTCATCGGCGCGGTGACGCTGCGCCTGCGCGGTCCTTTCTTCGTCATCGTCACCCTCTGCTTCGCGGAAGTGCTGCGCATTGTCGCCAATAACTGGGTGTCGGTGACGAACGGGCCGATGGGAATCGCCGGCATCGTCAAGCCGGAGTGGATGGCGCAGCAGAGCGCCCTGCAGCAAAAGGTCGACTTCTATTATATCGGCCTGGCGCTGGTGGTGATCTGCGTCTATTTCGCCTATCGCTTCGTGTATTCGTTCCTCGGGCGCGCCGTCGTGACCATTCGCGAAAATCGCTTCGTCGCGCAGTCGGTCGGAATCTGGCCCTACTACTACAGCCTGCTGGCGTTTGTGGTCGCGTCCGCCATGGCCGGGGTCGCCGGCGCGTTCTATGCACACTACGTCTCGTATGTCGGGCCGGAGGTGTTCGGCTTTCCATTCATGATCTCGATGATCATCATGGTTCTGCTCGGCGGCAAGGGGACGTTGCTCGGCCCTGTCATCGGGCCAGTCATCGTCGTGCTGCTCGAGGAGTATCTGCGCGACTTCAAGGATTTGCGCTTCTCCATTTTCGGCCTCGTCATCATCGTCGTCGTGCTTTTCCTCCCGCAAGGTCTCATGGGCTTTGTCGCTGCTCGTCGCGAGCAGTATGCGAGAAAGTGAGACGCGCATGTTGCAAGTCGATAGCATCACCAAGAACTTCGGCGGCATCACCGCGGTCGCGAATGTCAGCTTCGCGATCAACAAGGGCGAGGTCGTCAGCCTGATCGGCCCCAACGGGGCAGGGAAGACGACGTGCTTCAATCTGATCACGGGCTTCTACCAGCCGACGTCGGGGCGGGTGCAGTTTGAGGGCATCGATATCACGGCGTTCGATCCGCATCGCGTCGCGCAGCTCGGCGTGGTCCGCACGTTCCAGAAAACCAACGTGCTGCCGCGGCTCAACGTGTTCGAGAACGTGCTGGCCGCGCGGCACCTCCACGGCGAAACGTCGGCGTTGCGAGCGTTCTTCCCGGGGAGGGCGGTTCGTGTTCAGGAGCAGCGCGTGCGTGACGAAGCGGTGGACCTGATCGAAACACTGGGGCTTTCGCTGCGGATCAATACGGCTGCCGAATCGCTGTCGTGCGGCGAACTGCGATTGCTGGAAGTTGCCGTGGCGCTCAGTGCCGGGCCCCGCCTGCTGATGCTGGATGAACCGGCGGCCGGCCTCAACACGCAGGAAGCCGAGAAGCTCGGCGAAATCCTGAAGCGGCTGGTTGGCACCCGCGTCGATGCGCTTTTGCTGGTCGAACATAACATGAGCCTCGTCATGAGCGTCTCGCATCGCGTGGTGGTGCTGAATTTCGGCCGCAAGCTGATGGAGGGATCTCCGGAGCAAGTGCGCAACAGCCCCGAAGTCATCGAAGCGTATCTTGGAAAGCCGGTGGAATGAGCACGCTGCTTGAACTCGCCGGTGTGGAATCGGCTTACGGAAAACTCAAGGCGCTTCATGGCGTCAGCTTCTCCGTCGCGCGTGCGGAGATTGTGGCTCTGCTGGGCGCGAACGGCGCAGGCAAGAGTACGACGCTGCGGGTGATCTCCGGGCTCATGAAAGCGAGCGCCGGCGATGTGAAGTTCGACGGCAAGCCGATTTCCAACATGCGCCCGGATCTCATTCTCAAAATGGGTATCGCGCATTGTCCTGAAGAGCGTCATGTCTGGCCGGAAATGACGGTCGAGGAAAACCTGCGGCTCGGCGGCTATATCTGCACCAGCAAGGCAGAACTGGAGCAGCGCCTCGAAAAGGTGGTTCAGCCGTTCGCGCGGCTGCGCGAGCGCTATCGTCAATTGTCAGGAACGCTGTCGGGCGGCGAGCAGCAGATGCTTGCGATCGCACGTGCGCTGATGTCATCGCCCCGGCTTCTCCTGCTCGATGAACCCAGCCTCGGCCTTGCGCCGCGGATCACGCAGGAATTGCT
>Ga0207657_10006614_pt1 | contig 11997 bp, 10 predicted proteins | sample KBSC33metaG_FD_184316 | JGI IMG/M metagenome (GOLD analysis project Ga0207657, IMG submission 184316) | Corn rhizosphere microbial communities from Kellogg Biological Station, Michigan, USA - KBS C3-3 metaG (SPAdes) (version 2) | ecosystem: Host-associated > Plants > Roots > Rhizosphere > Soil ...
GCGATCCACGCGGCCATTCCGGGCGCCGGGCTCGCGGTGCTCGAGGCTGCGCACATTTCCAATGTCGAGCAGCCGGAAATCTTCACGCGGGTGGTCGAGGAGTTTCTCGCGCAGGTGCCCGCGTAACCGTCCGGAATGCCGAAGGCCACTCGAGCGTTTTCGACGAAGATCATCGGTCCGCGCTCGCAGCGCCCGCTGACCGGCTGAAAGAACAGAGCCGCGCCCAAAAACAAAAGGCCCCGATCGCTCGGGGCCTTTCGAATGAGTATGGTGGAGACGAAGGGGATCGAACCCTCGACCTTCGCATTGCGAACGCGACGCTCTCCCAGCTGAGCTACGTCCCCGGAGCCGACGATTGTACCGCAGCGAGAACGGGTCGTAAATCGATCCGGGCACAGGGCAAGCTCGGCGGGCGCGCCGATTTCCCACTGCTAAACTCCTGATTCGACAAGGAGCTTCCATGGGCAAACAGATCATCCAGAGCGCCGATGCGCCCGCCGCGATCGGTCCCTATTCGCAGGCCGTGCGCGCCGGCGACACGCTGTACATGTCGGGCCAGATCCCGCTCGATCCGAAGACGATGCAGATCGTCGACGGCGGCATCGACGCGCAGGCGCGGCAGGTGTTCGCGAACCTGCGCGCGGTGGCCGTGGCCGCGGGGGCCACGCTGAACGACATCGTGAAGCTGACGATCCTGATGACCGACCTGTCGGAGTTCGCGCAGGTCAACGAGATCATGGCCGCACACTTCGACGCGCCGTACCCGGCGCGGGCGACCTACCAGGTGGCGGCCTTGCCGCGCGGCGCGCGGATCGAGGTCGAGGCGGTGCTGGTCCTGCGCAGCGCCTGATGCCCATCGCGCGGGCTGCGCGCAAGACGAGCGGGAAGGTCGCCCGGCGCAAGTCCGCCAGTTCCGGCAATGCGCTCGCCGACAAGCTCGCGCGCATCGGCGTCCTGCGCGACGAAGATCTCGTCCTGCACCTGCCGTTGCGCTATGAGGACCACACACGCCTCGTGCCATTGGCCGACGTGCAGGTCGGCGAGACGGTGCAGACCGAAGGCATCGTTGCGAGCGCCGAGATCCAGTATCGGCCACGACGCCAGTTCGTCTGCCTCATCCGCGATGACGAGCGCACCGATGCGTCGCTCGTGCTGCGCTTCTTCTCGTTCTATCCGAGCCACCAGAAGTCGCTGCAGCCCGGCACGCGCGTTCGCGTTTTCGGCGAGGTGCGCGCCGGGTACTTCGGTCCGGAGATCGTGCACCCGCAGTTCAGCGCCGTGCACGACGACACGCCGCTTCCCGATCGGCTGACGCCGGTGTATCCGACCACCGCGGGACTCGCGCAGGACACGCTGCGCAAGCTCACGACGCGCGCGCTTCTCGCCGATCCGGCGCGCACCGGCGAAACGCTTCCCGAAGACATGGTGCGCCGCCGCGGATTGTGGAAATTCGGCGACGCGGTGCGCTTCCTGCATGCGCCGCCGCCACGCCTGAACGCGCTCACGCAACGTGCGCTCGATGCTCGCACGCATCCCGCGTGGACGCGGCTCAAGTTCGACGAGCTGCTCGCGCAGCAGCTCTCGCTCAAGGCCCATCGAAAGGCGCGCTCCTCTCGTCGCGCGCCGGTATTGCGCGGCAGCGGCGAGTTGACGAAAGCGTTGCTCGCGCGCGTGCCGTTCAAGCTGACGCGTGCACAGGAGCGCGTCTGGCGCGAGATCAGCCACGACCTCAAACGCGCGATGCCGATGCAGCGCCTGCTGCAGGGCGATGTCGGATCGGGCAAGACGATCGTCGCAGCCCTCGCGGCACTGCAGGCGATCGAAAGCGGCAAGCAGGTCGCCTTCATGGCGCCCACGGAGATCCTCGCCGAGCAGCATCTGCGCAAGCTGCAGGGCTGGCTGGACGACGTCGGCATCGAGATCGCGTGGCTCTCGGGCTCGCTGCCCGCGAAGCAGCGGCGCAAGGCGGTCGAAGCGCTCGAAAGCGGCAAGGCGCCGTTCGCGATCGGCACGCATGCGCTGTTCCAGGAAGGTGTCGCGATGCCGCGGCTCGGACTCGCGATCGTCGACGAGCAGCATCGCTTCGGCGTCGCACAGCGGCTCGCGCTCCGCGACAAGGGACTCGCCGAAGCGCACCAGCTGATGATGAGCGCGACGCCGATACCGCGCACGCTCGCGATGACGTTCTACGCCGACCTCGACGTGTCGGTGCTCGACGAGATGCCCCCCGGGCGCACGCCGGTGACGACGCGCCTCGTGAGCCAGAAGCGGCGCGCCGAAATCGTCCAATGGGTCGGGAAGGCGTGTCGCGAGGGCCGGCAGGTGTACTGGGTGTGCCCGCTGATCGAGGAATCGGAGAAGCTCGAGCTGCAGACGGCGGTGGCGTTGCACGCGGAACTGACGGCGGAATTCGCGGAAGCGGGCGTGAAAGTAGGGCTTCTGCACGGCCGGATGAAGCCCGATGAGAAGGCGGCGACGATGGACGCGTTCGTGTGCGGCGATTTGCAGGTGCTGGTCGCGACGACGGTGATCGAGGTCGGCGTCGACGTGCCGAACGCATCGGTCATGGTCATCGAGCATGCCGAGCGCTTCGGACTTGCGCAATTGCATCAGCTGCGCGGGCGCATCGGGCGCGGTTCCTCGGAAAGCACGTGCGTGCTGCTGTTCGAGGAGCCGCTGACCGACGCCGCGAAGCAGCGGCTCAAGGTGATCTTCGAGACGACCGACGGCTTCGAGATCGCGCGGCAGGATCTGGTCATCCGCGGGCCCGGCGAATTTCTCGGCGCGCGCCAGTCGGGCGTGCCGCTGTTGCGCTTCGCCGATCTCGAGCGCGACGTCGCGCTGATCGAGCAGGCCCGCGATGCGGCGGATGCGCTGTTGCAGAGCGACCCCGCCGCCGCGGAACGCCATCTCGACCGCTGGCTGGGCGGCAAGCAGGCGTTCATCAAGGCGTGACCTTGCTATCCCCAGCCCAGCGCCTGGCCGATCGCGAACACGACGTGGACGCTCGCATGCGCGAACATCGCGCATTCGAGGCTCCTGCGCCAGAACAGCCACCCGAAGACGAGGCCGGCAAGCGCATTCAGCAGCAGGATGCGGAACACGAGTGCCGTCGTGAGCGGTGCGATCGCCATCGCGGCCGGCAGGTGTCCCGCCGCGAACAGCAGCGCCACGATGGCAATCGCCACGAGATAGACGCCGGGGACCGGCCGCGCCGCATCGCGCGCGACGAGGCGTGCTCCGGCCCAGACGACGAGCGACATCAGTCCCCAGCGCATCATGATTTCCTCGGTGACGCCACCGTACAGCGCACCGCCGATCAGGCCGTCGATGATCGTGCGCGCCGATGCCGGTGCGACCGCGGAAGGGCTGTGAAACAGCGCAATGTCGAGCGCGACCACCACGATGCCCGTCGCGACGCCGTACACGAGCGCAAGCGGCAACTCCGCCGTGACCACGTTGCGCACGTTGACCTTCGCGACGTGAGACGCGAGCCCGACGCGCGGCGCCAGCGCGGCACCGATTGCCGCCGCGGCGATCAGCAGCAGCGTCGGCTGGATGAGCGTCAACGCCGCGAGCGCGGGCAACGACAGCCCGGGCGCATGACCGTCGCGGATGAGCAGCCGCAGCGTCGGCAGCATCACGAGCGGCAGCGATGCAATGCCGACGAGCCCGAGCGCCACGAGCGGCCAGAAGCGGCGCGCGAACGACACCGGCGCGGCGTCGGACACGACTGTGCGATCGTCGTGCATCGCCTCGATATTCATCGCCGCGAAGTCGTTCCTGAGCGCATATCGGTTCCTTGACGAAAATCAATGAGTTGGCGTGGGGCGGCAAGCATGCTGCGGTAAAATGCGCGTGAAGCCCAAGGCGACGTGCCGCGCAACTCGCGCCGCGCCCGGGGGTCCATCCTCACGATGTCGCTCTACACACTCGGCCTCAACCATACGACGGCACCGCTCGATCTGCGCGAGCGCGTCGCGTTCGCGCCCGAAGCGCTGTCGGGCGCGCTGCGCGAGCTCACGTCGGGGCGCGTCGTCAAGGAAGCGGCCATCCTTTCGACGTGCAACCGCACCGAAGTCTACTTCCATGGCGGCGAGCCGGCGCCTGTCGCGCGCTGGCTCGAGCAGGCGCATGCGCTCGCGCCGTCGTCGCTGTCGCCGTACGTTTACACGCTGAACGGCGACCGTGCCGTGTCGCACGCATTTCGCGTCGCGAGCGGCCTTGATTCCATGGTGCTCGGCGAGCCGCAGATCCTCGGCCAGATGAAGCAGGCGGTACGCCAGGCCGAGGCGGCGGGCTCGCTCGGTCTCGTGCTGAACCGGCTCTTCCAGCGCACGTTCGCGGTCGCCAAGGACGTGCGCACGCAAACCGACATCGGCAGCGCGTCGATCTCGATGGCCGCCGCGGCGGTGAAGCTCGCCGAGCGCATCTTTCCGTCGCTCGCCGACCAGCGCCTGCTCCTCGTCGGCGCGGGCGAAATGATCGAGCTCGCCGCCACGCACTTCGCCGCGCGGAAGCCGCGCTCGATCACGGTCGCCAATCGCACGCTCGAGCGGGGCCATCAGCTCGCTCACCGCTTTGGCGCCGAGGCGATCACGTTGACCGAGCTCAACGAGCGGCTTGCGCAGTTCGACGTGATCATCACGTGCACGGCGAGCACGCTGCCGATCATCGGCAAGGGCACGCTCGAGCGCGTGGTGAAACGGCGCAAGCATGCGCCGGTGCTGATCGTCGACCTCGGCGTGCCGCGCGACGTGGAAGCCGAAGCGGCGACGCTCGACGACGTGTTCCTGTACAGCGTCGACGACCTCGCCGCGATCGTGAAGGACAACCTGTCGATCCGCCGCGAGGCGGTCGTGCAGGCCGAGCAGATGATCGCCGAGCAGACCGCGCATTTCCTGCGCTGGCTGCAGGGGCGAAGCGTGGTGCCGACGATCGCCGCGCTGTCGTCGCATCACGATGCTCTGCGCAAGCACGAGCTCGAGCGCGCACAGCGCATGCTGGCCGGCGGCGCGCCGGCGAACGAAGTGCTCGAAGCGCTTGCGCGCAGCCTCACGAGCAAATTCCTGCATCCGCCTCTCGCTGCGCTGAACGCGGCGGGCGAGGCCGAGCGCGCCGAGCTGATTGCGCTCTTTTCGCGCGTGTACGGTTGCGCTGAACCGCCGCCCGAAGGGTAGCTGCGCTGGTGCACTCGCCGGGCGCCGGTGATCGGCGCCGACCGACGCGCAAGCTCCTTGCGCGGTCTTCGCATCAACCTGGCTGTCCCTTCCTGACACGGTATCGCGCCTCACGATGAAGCTCTCTTTACGTACCCGGTTGGAGCAGTTGAGCGCGCGCCTCATGGAGCTCGACGCGCTGCTCGCCGCCGAGGACGCGACGCGCGATCTCGACCGCTACCGCAGCCTCGCACGTGAGCGCGCTGAAATCGATCCCGTCGTCGCGCGCTTCGGCGACTTCCTGCGTGCCGAAGGCGATCTCGCCGCGGCCGTCGACCTCGCACACGATCCCGAGATGCGCGACTATGCCGACGAAGAGCGTCGCGCGGCCGAGGCGCGGCTCGCGGTGCTCGAAGGCGAGCTGCAGGCGATGCTGCTGCCGAAGGACCCGAGTGACGAGCGCAACGTGTTCATCGAAATCCGCGCGGGCACCGGCGGCGACGAGTCGGCGCTGTTCGCCGCCGATCTGTTTCGCATGTACGCGCGCTACGCGGAGCGGCAGGGATGGCGGGTGGAAATCGTGTCCGAATCGCCGTCCGATCTCGGTGGCTATCGCGAGATCATCGGTCGCATCGTCGGTACGGGGGCGTATGCGCGGCTCAAGTTCGAATCGGGCGGCCATCGCGTACAGCGCGTTCCCGAAACCGAAGCGCAGGGTCGCATCCACACGTCCGCCTGCACCGTGGCCGTGCTGCCCGAAGCCGACCCGGTGGCCGACGTGACGATCAACCCGGCCGATCTGCGCATCGACACGTTCCGTGCCTCGGGGGCGGGCGGACAGCACATCAACAAGACCGATTCGGCGGTGCGCATCACGCACGTGCCGACGGGGCTCGTCGTCGAGTGCCAGGACGATCGGTCGCAGCATCGCAACCGCGCGCAGGCGATGTCGGTGCTCGCGTCGCGGCTCGCCGACAAGGAGCGGCGCGAGCGCCAGCAGAAGGAGGCCGCGCATCGCAAGAGCCTGATCGGGTCGGGCGATCGCAGCGAGCGGATCCGCACCTACAACTTCCCGCAGGGCCGCGTCACCGATCACCGGATCAACCTGACGCTCTACAAGATCGACGCGATCTTGCAGGGCGACCTCGACGAGCTGATCGGCGCGCTGGCGCAGGAATTCCAGGCCGAGCAGCTTGCCGATCTCGCGACGCTGGCATGAATGGAGAAGGCGCGCCGCCGGCCGCCGCGCGCGTTGCGATGGAACCCGGCGTGTCGCGCGCCCCGCGACACGCTGCCACGCCGTGGTGCGTCACGAAGCGCCTCGCGTTCTCGGAGATCACCGCTGACGACGGCAACGAGCTGCACGAGCTCGACAGCGACCCGCGCGTCATGCAGTACATCGGCAGCGGTCGCGTTTCGACGCTCGAGCAGATCGACGACGCGCTGCGCCGCATTCCACGCGCGTACCTGCTCTATCCGGGCCTCGGCACGTGGCGCGCGACGCGCCGCGACAACGGCGATTTCGTCGGCTGGTTCGCGCTCAAGTACATCCCCGGCACCGCGGAAGTGGAGGTCGGCTACCGGTTGCGCTTCGGCGCGTGGGGCCGGGGCCTCGCAACCGAAGGTGCCCGCGCGCTCGTGCGGCATGGCTTCGACGATCTCGGTCTCTATCGCATCGTCGGCGTGACGCATCCCGATAACCTCGCTTCGCAGCGGGTGCTGCTGAAGGCGGGACTCGCCGATGCCGGCTGGGGGCATTACTACAACCGGCCGGTACGCGTGTTCGAAAGCGTCCGCAACGACGCCTGGCGGCCGGACTGGGCGGCATGACGATACGGCGATGGTTGGCGTGACGGTGCGGCAGGCGCTCGTCCAGGCGGGTCTTGCGCCGATCGACGCACAGGTGCTGCTCGCGCATGTGCTCGGCACCGACCGCGCGTGGCTCGCGGCGCACGCGACCGATCCGCTCGTGCGCGGCGACGCGGAAGCGTTCTTCACGCTTGCGCGGCGCCGCCGCGATGGCGAGCCTGTCGCCTATCTGACCGGCAAGCGCGAGTTCTGGGGCGTGTCGATCACTGTCGATCCGTCGGTGCTCATTCCGCGACCGGAAACCGAAACGCTCGTCGAGTGCGCGCTGCGTATGCTGCCCGCCGATCGTCGGGTGCGCGTGCTCGATCTCGGCACCGGGTCGGGAGCAATCGGCCTTGCCCTTGCGCGTGAGCGCCCGCTGGCGCAAGTGCTCGCCACCGACGTTTCGGTCGCGGCCCTCGCCGTGGCGACACGAAACGGCGAGCGGATGAAACTTGGCAACGTCCGCTGGCTCCAATCCGACTGGTACGAGCGCCTTTCAGGCGACGAAGGCGCGTTCGACCTGATCGTCAGCAACCCGCCCTACGTCGCCGACGCCGATCCGCACCTCGCGGAAGGCGACGTGCGGTTCGAGCCCGCGACAGCGCTACGCGGCGGCCGCGACGGGCTTGCAGCGTTGCGTGTCGTGATCGCCGGAGCGCCCGCGCGGCTCGCGCCGGGTGCGGGCCTCGTCGTGGAGCACGGGTATGACCAGGCCGACGCCGTGCGTGGGCTGATGCGCGCGGCCGGCTTGGCTGACGCCGGCGTTTTCCGCGACCTCGCCGGGATCGCGCGCGTTTCGGCCGCGACGAAAGCCGGCGCCATATCGAATTGCGCTAATCCTGATTTTCGATCCGAGTCATGAAACTACCGATGTTCAACGACCGCACCCGACGCGTGCATGAGAGCCGCCGCGGGGGGCCGCGAAGCGGCGCAGCCGCAAGCGTGCGGCGATCGTACGAGCTCCTCCGCGATCCGGCACTGTGGGCGTGGTTGCTGGTCGCGCTGCTCGCGATCTTCCCCGCGCGGGCCGTGCTCGCGGGCGCCTGATTCCCTCGCCGGCGGCCGATCCGCCGCACGCTGTCCGTCCGTCCGGCGTTTCGTCTGCACCGCCGGCGTCCGGTCGCGCGGCGCCGATCGGGGGCCCGTCCTTTCGCTACACTTCGACTTCCAGCGCGGTGCACCGCGCGCAAACACACGGAGACTTCCACGTGCCGAGCCGTTACGTGTCGCTGGTCGCGTCGCTCGTCCTTTTCGTCGCCGCCGGCGCCGTGGCGCAGCCGAAGCCGCGCATCGAGAAGGCGGCCGACCTGCCGCGCTTCTCGTACCCGATCGAGGGCCGCGTCGACGACGTGATCCGCGACGACACCCGGTTCCGTCGCTTTGCGAGCGCCGTGCGCCGCGACGCCGAGTCGGTGCTGAGCGGCTACGAGATCGACGATCGCGCGACGCTGCGCCAGCTGGAGGGCGAGCTCGCGCAACTCGATTACCTCGACGGCAACGACGACAGTGCGCTCGCGCGTGCGGCGCACGTGCGCGAGCTGCAGGACAAGCCGGCCGACAAGCTGATGTCGGGCTTGCAGCTTCGCGCGATGATTGCCGCGCAGCGCAAGACGGGCGAGCGCACATCGGACGCGTATCGGCAGGAGACCGGGCGGCTGATTGCCGCCGACCTCGCGCAAATGCCGTACGACGTGGTGCAGAACGAGGTGCGGGAGGCCAAGGCATCGGCCGAAATCATGAGCGAAGCGCTCACCCTCGGCTATCTGCGCAACGTGATCCAGCCGACGGTCGACAAGGCCGGTGCGCTCAGTTCCGATCTCGCACCTGCCCTTGTCAACGCCAGATACCGGCTCGTGGCCACGCTGCCGCTCAAGGCAACGCTCGTTGCCACCTACAGCAGCTACCTTGCCGCGCATCATGTCGACAAGCCCGACATCTGGGCGGCACGCGATGTCGTGCTGCCGCCCGGCAAGCGCTATGCGACCGTGAATGTCGGCGTGTGGGACAGCGGTGTCGACACGTCGCTGTTCGGCAAGCGGGTCGTCGATGACGCCGGCAAGCCCGCCGTGATCGCTTTCGATCGCTACACGAAGCCCGCGACGGGCACGCTGCAGCCGATCCCCTCGGCGCTCAAGGACCAGATACCGCAGATGAAGTCGCGCCTGAAGGGCTTCTCCGACCTGCGCTCGAACATCGACAGTCCCGAAGCGAGCGAAGTGAAGCAGTACCTGTCGACGCTGAAGCCGGACGAATACAAGGCGGCGATCGAAACCCTCGACCTCGCCGGCAACTGGATGCACGGCACGCACGTGGCCGGCATCACGATGGCAGGCAATCCGTATGCGCGCCTCGTCGTGGGCCGCATCGAGTTCGACTGGCACCTGCTGCCCGATCCATGCCCGACGAAGGAGCTTGCGCTGCAGGATGCGAAAAACCAGCAGGCTTACGTCGACTTCTTCAGGAAGCATCACGTGCGCGTGGTCAACATGAGCTGGGGCGGCTCGATCAAGGCCGAGGAGGAGCAGCTCGAGCTCTGCAACATCGGCAAGACGCCCGACGAGCGCAAGACGATCGCGCGCGACTACTTCGACATCCAGAAGGACGCGCTGACGAAGGCGTTCGCGAGCGCGCCGGACATCCTGTTCGTGACCGCTGCGGGCAACAGCAACGAAGATGCGTCGTTCACCGAGGACATTCCGGCGGGCATCTCCGCGCCGAACCTGATCACGGTCGGCGCCGTCGACAAGGCGGGCGACGAGGCGTCGTTCACGAGCTACGGGCCGACGGTCGTCGTCGACGCGAACGGCTACCAGGTCGACAGCGTGATCCCCGGCGGCGACAAGCTCGCCGAATCGGGCACGTCGATGGCCTCGCCCCAGGTCGCGAATCTCGCGGCGAAGATCCTCGCCGTCAATCCGAAGCTCGCACCGGCGCAGGTGATCGCGCTGATACGCGACACCGCCGACAAGACGCCGGATGGCCGGCGCACGCTGATCAATCCGAAGAAGGCGGTCGCCGCGGCGGAGGCGAAGGGGTTGCCGTAGTCCCGGCGACGCGCGGCGCAGGCATGTCGTAGTCGCCGGGTGTCAACGCCGGGAGCGCCGCAATCTGCGCGAGGATCGGCGCGACTTGCCCCGCGCTGTTCACGCCGATGACGATATACGGCAGGCCATCGACGATACGAACGCTGAAGCCGGGCTTGTCGAGCTTCGCCGAACCGTGCAACGCCAGGACATCATGGCGTCGCTCGACAGGCACGATGGCAAGGCGCGGCTGTTTGCCTGCGTGTTCCGACCATGGTCGCTCGAAGTCCTGACCGCAGCAGTGAACGCGATAGCTCCACAGCGAATGATTCGACGGGAACGCCTGCTGGATCGGCGCCATGAACGTCCCGTCGCCATCGGCGAGGCTCGCATCGGCGACGGCTGCAAGCTCTCGTAGCACGAGCGCAGGCGCGCGCAGGCGCGCCCGCATCGCATGCGATAACGCGCCGACAAACGCGTCCGCGAAGGCGGGATCGTCGATCGAATGGCCCGCTTCGAACATCCAGTCGATGAGCGGCAGCAGCGCTTTCGCCGCTGCGTCCACGTCGTCGTCGTTATAGAGGCCGCGGCGCCTGGCGCTGCGCCACGCGAAGTCGTCGGGCGTGATCGATCGTGCGACGCGACCGTTGCCGATCGCCGTCGCCAACGCCTCGTTGAACAGGTTCCATGCGGCGACCCGCTCCAGCGATCTGTGCGCACCGTCGGTGCCGAGCATACGCGCGTGCAGCGCCGCGAAGCGTTTCGCCGGCATGCTCCGGAACAGATAGTGCACGTACTCGTGGACCACGACCGGCATATGCAGCGTGGCCGCCTCGTCTCCGATCTCGACGATCGCGTAGCGACCGATCGATTCGGCCGACGTCGTGAGCGACGGTGCGACGCGTCGGACGAGCTCGATGGACAGCGCCGTGTCGTCGGTCGGCGCAAGGCCGAAGAAGCGGTGCATGACGGTAAGCTCGTCCTCGATGTCGCCGGAGCGAAACGCCTTCTGCAGCGTGGCGACCTGTGCGGCGAGCGGGCCCTCTGCGCGATCGTTCCACCAGTCGTCGAATGCCGGTCGCACGCGCTGGATGACTTCGCGTGCGGTCGAAACATCGGCCGGATCGAGAAATTCGGGAAGGCGTGCGACGAACCGATCGATCGAGTCGATCCCGAAGCTCGCCGTTCGCAGCAACACGGGATCGGTGCGCGACGCCACGAGCTCATGGTTCGCGTCGCGAGGATGGGGTTGCAGCCGCGCCCATGCGGCGACGCCTTCGTCGTGCGCGACGTCGATGTGAAAGCGGATCTGCCACAGCGCGGCGTAGCCGTCGCGGTTGCCGCACGACTTGATCCGATGACTGACGCAATCGAGCTGATACACGAGGTTCGCCGCGGGCGATGCATGCACGAGGGTCGCCGCGGATGCGGGCGCCGATGCCCACGACAACGCGATCGCGACCAGCGTCCATGCATGCGTCAGCGAGCGGTTCATCCAAGGTTTCCAGGTAGCGCAACGCCGAATTTCGCCGCCCACGGCGCGAGCCCCGGCATGACCTCCCGATACAGCGCCACGCCGTTCGCCGCCTGTTCCCGGTAGAGGCGCAGCGCCCGTTCACCGGGCAAGCGTACCGGGGGTCCATCGGGGCGCGGCGTCGCCTCGTGGCACGCGCGCACGAGCCAGTCCATTTGCCGAGTGAACGGTTCAATGCCGCCGAATGCGGCCGGGTCGAGCACCTGCACGAACACGGTCGCACCCCAGCCCTCGGCGGGGTCGGCCCGGCCATGCCCGGAGAGGCCCGCCGTCATCGCCTCGATCAACAGCGCCAGCGCGAAGCCCTTGTGGCCCGCGTCGAGACCACCGAGCGGAAGCAGCGTCCCGCGCGGCTCGTTGAACAGCACGGCCGGATCGCGTGTTGGATTGCCCTGCGCGTCCTGCACCCAGGGATGCGGCAGCGCCTGCC
>Ga0207657_10006615_pt1 | contig 11997 bp, 8 predicted proteins | sample KBSC33metaG_FD_184316 | JGI IMG/M metagenome (GOLD analysis project Ga0207657, IMG submission 184316) | Corn rhizosphere microbial communities from Kellogg Biological Station, Michigan, USA - KBS C3-3 metaG (SPAdes) (version 2) | ecosystem: Host-associated > Plants > Roots > Rhizosphere > Soil ...
CCAGACCCTCGGCCCGGTCAACACCATCGTCGGCACCTCGGGCAACGACCAGACCGGGTTCGATTTCGCCAACTTCGAGCTCTACGACATCTCCGGCACGAAATATAACGACATCAATGGCGATGGTCAGACGACGGGCGATCCGGGTCTCGGCGGCGTCACGATCTTCATCGACAAGGACAACTCGGGCGACCTGTCGGCGGGCGACGATACGACAACGACCGCCAATGACGGCTCCTGGTCGTTCACCGGGCTCGATGCGAGCTATGCCGGGCTGAAGGTCTACGAGGTCGTGCCCGACGGACAGGTACAGACGCTCGGCCAGGCCGGCTACACCATCACCGGCACCTCGGGGACCGACCAGACCGGCCTCGACTTCGCCAATCACGTGGCGGGTCCGGGTGTCCGGACGCCGGGCTTCTGGGGCAACCTCGGACTGCAGTTCTGGGATGGCCAGGTCAATGAAACCAAGGTCGGACCGACCTTCCCCACCGGCGATCTTCTGATCTTCGGCCATACCGATGGAACGGTGGATTCCAACGGAGACGGAGTGGTAAACCAGGCTGACAAGGGCCTGTTGATCGGTGACTACGACCACGACGGCGTGACGACCGGCACTGAAGACACGTTCTTCATCAGCCTCGAAGACGCCAGGAACCTGGTGAGCGGCGGAGGAGGCTCGGACGGGGTATCCAAGCTCGGACGTGACGCCGTCGCGACCTGGCTGAATTACCTGGCCGGCAACGCAATCGGCACGCCGGGCGACCAATACAGCCCGCACCACTACCTCGACGATGCGGTCGACTGGCTGCAGACCTGGGGTGGCAAGAACGGGAACGGCAACGCCGCCAATCTTGGCGATAACGACAAGACCGAGTCATTCGACAGCTACGATTCGCACCACACGACGGTGAAGAGCAATGCCCCTCAATGGAACACGCCGCAGTTCGCCGGCGACAATCATTCGGCGGCGCTGCTACATGGAGAACTGGATTACTATAACAACTACGGTGCCACTTATACGCCGGGCAGCGATCCGTTGGAGCTTCACCAGTACGCGACGCCCGTGATTTGATGGGGGTTTGGGCAAAGGCGCGTCTGCGATCGGTCAGCCTGGGCCAAGGGGGAAGCAGGGAGTGATTTCGCATTCCGAGGTTGACGTGCCCAAGGGCCGGATTGCCGAATGGCTCTCCGGCCCTCTGCGCGCTAATCGCGCGATATACCTGAAGGTCGCGCTGGCGGCGGCGATGATCAACTTCTTCGCCCTGGTGACCGCGCTTTTCACCATGACGGTCTATGATCGCGTAGTTCCGAACAATGCCACGGATTCCCTTGTCGGGCTGACGATCGGGCTCGTCCTGATCCTGTTGTTCGATTTCACGCTGAAGCTGCTGCGGGCCTATTTTGTCGATGTCGCCGGCGCCAGGATCGACCGCGACATCGGCAAATCCATTTTCCAGCAGATCCTCGACATGAGGATGGACTTGGGCAAGCGCTCCACCGGTGGGCTGGCGGGTCTCGTCCGCGAGATCGAGACGTTGCGGGACTTCTTTGCCTCCGCCACGATCAGCGCGCTGGTCGACGTGCCGTTCATCGTGATCACGCTGGCCGTTATCGGACTGATTGGCGGCTGGATCGTGTTCGTTCCGCTGTGCCTCATCCCTGTGGTGATCGGAACGGCGCTGGCCACACAGCCCATCATGAGACGGCTGTCTGCCGAAAACCTCGGCGGCGCGCTCGGCAAGCAGGCCGTCCTGGTCGAGACCATCGGCAGCCTCGAGACCGTCAAGGCCGCCAACGCCGGCGCCCTGTTGAGCCGGCGCTGGGATGAGGCGGTGCGCGGCCATGCCGGCGTGTCGCTCCGCCAGCGGCTCGTTTCGACGATCTCGATCAATACCGCCGCGACCGCCCAGACCCTGGCCTACACGGGCGTGGTGGTCTTCGGCGTGTTTGCGATCGCCAACCACACGCTGACCATGGGCGGCCTCATCGCCTGCTCGATCCTGTCGAGCCGTGTGGTCACTCCGCTCGGAGCCATCGTGCACCTGCTGACCAAGATCAACGCGGCGCGGACGGCCTACAGCCAGATCAATCGAATGATGGAACAGCCGCCCGAGGGTCCTTCCGGAGTGGGCATCAACCTGGCGCAGCTTCAGGGCTCGATCGAGTTTCGGGATGTCGACTTCCGCTATCCCGACGCGCCCGAGCTCGCGCTTACCGGCGTCAACTTTCGCATCGAGAGAGGCGAGCACGTTGGCCTGATCGGCCCCATCGGTTCGGGGAAATCGACCATCGCGCGCCTGCTCATCGGACTTTATCCGCCCACCAGCGGCCTCGTGCTCATCGACGACACCGACATCCGCCAGCTCTCGCCGCCGTCGCTGCGCAAGAAGGTCGGCGCGCTGTTCCAGGACAATGTGCTGCTGACGGGAACCATTCGCGAAAACATTCTGCTAGGCCGTGAGGAACTCGACGAGGCGGAGATGCTGCGCGCTTCGCAGGTCAGCCTTGCCCATCAATTCATTTCGCGTATGCCGAGCGGGTACGATTTCGTCCTCGCCGACCGTGGCGAAGGGCTTTCGGGCGGTCAGCGACAGTCAATAGCGATGGCGCGAGCGTTGGTCGGCCGCCCGCCGATCATCATCCTCGATGAGCCGACGTCTTCGGTGGATACCGATACCGAAGCCCGCCTGATGGAAAACCTGCGAACCGAGTTCAAGGGCCGTACGCTCATCCTCATCACGCATCGTCCCTCCTTGCTGAGGGTCGTCGATCGCGTGATCCTCTTGTCGCGCGGCCGTGTCGCCATGGACGGGACACCGGACAGCATCACCAGCAAGGTCCGGGAAATCGTGACCAGGCCACGAGGGGCCGATCATGAAGCTGCGTGACCTTCTGGGAGGGACCGAAGCCGACGTCGACGAGCACGAGTTTTCAGCCCGGAATTCGGCGAACCTCGTTCTCCTGGTGATCTTCCTCTTTTTCGCTGCCTTCTTCCTCTGGGCCACATTGACCAAGATCGATCGCACCGTGCGCGGCGTCGGCCGGGTCATTCCGAGCTCCAAGCTGCAAGTTGTTTCCAACCTCGAAGGAGGAGTGATCGAAGAGATCCTGGTCAAGGCCGGCGAGCCGGTGAAGAAGGGCGACGTTCTGGTGAGGCTTTCGCCGACGCAGTCCTCGGCGGCATATGGAAGCACAAACGCCGAGGTATCGGCGCTGCAGGCGAAACTTGCCCGTCTCAATGCGGAAGTGCGCGGCACGTCACCGCAATATGGCTCCGCTCCTCAGAGCCAGGTTGCGATCGAGGAATCCCTGCGCGCAGCCCGGATTGCCGAGCTAAGGGAGATCTTGTCGGCGGGCGCAGCGCGCGTGCGCCAGGCCGAGCGGTCCGTCGTCGAGGCGCAATCGATGCTCGATGCGAAGCGCTCGACACTCGCCGCGTCTTCGCGAGAACTGGAAATGATCCGGCCCATGGCCGAGAAGATGATCATCTCCAAGGTCGACCTCCTGAAGGCCGAAAATGCCGCCGACGTTGCCCGCAACGAAGTGGACGCAGCCGAGGCGGCGCTGGCGCGGGCCCGCTCCGCGGTTGCCGAAGCGCGTGCCGAGATGGCCCAGCAGCGCAGCGACTGGATGACCCGCTCAGGCTCGGAACTGTCACAGGCGCAGGCGGACCTGGCGGCCAAGGAGAAGGAACTGCCGGCGCTTTCCGACAGGGTGGACCGCACGGTCATACGCGCGCCGATGAGCGGGAAGGTCAACCGCGTGCTGGTCACCACCGTGGGCGGTACGGTATCGGCAGGGATGCCGATTGCCGAAATCGTGCCCTCGCACGACGCGTTGTACGTCGAGGCGATGGTCAAGCCTTCGGACATCGCGAACATCCGCCTGGGCCAGAAAGCGGCGGTCGAGATTACGGCGTACAATTCGGCGATATATGGCAAGCTCGACGGCGCCGTCACGTCGATTTCGCCCGATGCGGTCCTCAACGAAAAGACCGGCGAGAGCTTCTACACGGTCGAGGTTGAGACGACCGACCATCTGCGCGACCAGGCCGGCAAGATCCTGACCATCGGGCCTGGCATGGTGGCAAACGTGAACCTGCTCGGCGACAAGCGCTCGATCCTGTCCTACATCTTCACGCCGATCACGCGGCTCAGCGAAAACGCCTTCCGCGAGTAACGGGCTCGCCGGCAAGCCTCAACCGTTGCGGCGGTAGGGGACGAACTCGCCCATGACCATCGTCGCGCCCGGCATGAAGGTCGAGGAATCGTGCAGGTGGACGATGTCCTTCGAGCACAACTCGGACCCCCAGACATTGAACACCGGGATGTCCCCCCAGGTCAAGAAGTTCACCCCGTCCGGGCGGTTGACGTAATAGGTGTCGCCGTCCTTGAACACGAGCGCGGTGCGATCGACGACCTGCATGTTGCGACGCTGGCTCGGGTCGAGACACTTGACCGGCTTGCCTGCAGAACGGCCGTCGAGGATCTTTGCGAGCTTCGCTTCGCCACGCTGACTGTCGTCACGCGCGGCGACTGCAGGCATCGAAACGGCGAAAGCGCCGATCGCGAGTAAGGCAGGGATCAGCTTCTTGATTGTCATATTTTCATCTCCCTTCATCGAAGTTGCTGCAACATGTGGTCTTAACCGACGCTGACCGCGGAAATGACACTTGCGGAAAGGTCGCAGTCGGCCCTAAGGTAGCGCTAACATCGCGCACTGCAAGGCGCGAGCGGGGAGGAAAGCATGAACACTTCGCGGACCGGCGTGAACATGGCGCTGATTTCGGCAATCGTGGCCGTGGCAACGATCGGCGGGTTGTTGTTCGGATATGACAGCGGCGCTGTGAACGGCACGCAGACGGGCCTGACGGCCGAATTCGATCTCAGTCCGGCCGCGCTCGGCTTCACGGTGGGATCATTGCTGATCGGATGCGCTTTCGGCGCGTTCTTCGCCGGGCGCCTTGCGGACGTCATGGGCCGGCGCAACGTGATGCTGATCGCCGCGGCGCTCTTCGTGGGCGGCGCGCTGACCCAGGGCCTCACCCACCTGCACTGGCTATTCGTGATCGCCCGCTTCTGTGGCGGCATGGCGGTCGGCGCGGCGAGCGTTCTATCGCCCCTCTACATCTCGGAAGTCGCGCCCGCCCGAATTCGCGGACGCTTGACCACGGTTCAACAGGTGATGATCATCACCGGACTGACAGCCGCTTTCGTCGTCAATTACTTCCTCGCCCAAGTGGCCGGCGACTCGCTCGGCAACCTTGCCGGCGTCAAGGCCTGGCGCTGGATGTACCTTGCCCAGGCGGTCCCTGCCGTCGTGTTCCTGATCGCGCTGTTCTTCATTCCGGACAGCCCTCGCCATCTCGTCGGCGTCGGCCGCAAGGAGGAGGCGCGCGCCGTCCTGACGAACCTGTTCGGCAGCGCCGAAGCCGAGCGCAAGCTGAGCGAGATCCAGGCGAGCTTTGCCGGCGATCACCGCCCTCGCCTGCGCGACGTGACGGCGCCCGGCACCGGGTTGCGCCCCATCGTTTGGGCCGGGATCCTGCTGGCGACATTCCAGCAGTTCGTCGGCATCAACATCATCTTCTATTATGGTGAGACGCTGTGGAAGCTCGCCGGCGTGTCGGAATCGGCCGCGCTCGAGCGCAACGTCGTCTCGGGCCTGGTTTCGATCGCCGCGGTATTCGCCGCGATCCTCTTGATCGACAAGATCGGCCGCAAGCCCCTGTTGCTCATCGGCTCGGTCGGGATGGCGGTCACGCTTGGGGCGATGACCTGGGCGTTCAGCGCAGCGGCGACGGACGCCGCGGGCAACCTCATGCTCGCCCCGACCCAGGGCTGGACGGCTCTCGTTGCCGCCAACCTCTACGTGATCTTCTTCAACTTCAGCTGGGGCCCGGTGATGTGGGTCATGCTCGGCGAGATGTTCCCCAACCAGATGCGCGGCTCGGCGCTGGCGGTCGCGGGCTTCGCCCAGTGGGCGGCGAACTTCCTCGTCGTGCAGACCTTCCCGTGGATGGCCGCGCACCTCGGCCTTGCCACGACCTATGCCTTCTATACGGCAAGCGCCGTGATCAGCTTCTTCCTGGTCAAGGCCTTCATCAAGGAAACCAAGGGCAAGGAGCTCGAGGAAATGGAAGGCTGGGACGCTCCGGTGGCAGCCGGTGATGCCGAGGTGGCGACGCCGGAACTGGGATGATCGCGGCGGCGCCTCTGGCATGAAAGACGGCGCCGCTTTAGTCTTGCGGAGATGACTGGCGGTCGATCTCCCACCCGGGTCGTCGTCCTCGGCGGGGGGACGGCCGGATGGATGAGCGCTGCTGCGCTGGCCAAGCTGCTCGGGCCGCTCGTCACCGTCACGCTGGTCGAGAGCGAGGACATCGGTATCGTCGGCGTGGGCGAGGCGACGCTGCCGCACATCCGCAGGTTCGTCGAACGGCTCGGCATCGACGAGGCCGAGTTCATGCAGGCAACCCACGCAACCTTCAAGCTGGGCATCGACTTTCGCGATTTCGGACGCATCGGTGAAAGCTACGTCCACCCCTTCGGCACGTTCGGCGAGGAAGCCGCAGGCGTGCCGTTCCACCACTACTGGCTCGAGCTTGAGCGGCGGGGCATGGCCGAGGCGATCGGCAACTATTCGCTCGCGGTCACGGCGGCGCTGGCCGGCAAGTTTCGTCCGCCTACCATCGATGGCTCGCTCACCTCGACCTACGGCTATGCCTACCAGTTCGACGCGACGCTGTTCGGCCCGTTCCTGCGTGAGCATGCAACGGCAAAGCTCGGCGTCGAGCGGATCGAGGGCAAGGTCGTCGAGGTGCGGCAGGACCCTGCAAGCGGTGACATTGCCGCCCTGGTGCTCGAAAGCGGAAGCGTGATCGAAGGCGACCTGTTCGTCGATTGCTCGGGCTTCCGCTCGCTGCTGCTCGGCGGCGCCTTGGGCGAGGCGTGGGAAGACTGGTCGCCCTGGCTCCCGTGCGACCGCGCAGCGGCACTCCCGTGCGCGCACGCCACCCAAGACTTCGCTCCGCTAACTTCGGCGATCGCCATGCCGGCCGGATGGCGCTGGCGGATTCCGCTGCAGCACCGGATGGGTAACGGCTACGTGTTCTCGAGCCAATTCATCTCCGAGGACGAAGCGTGCGCAGCGATCAGCAAAGCTGTCGAAGGCGAGCCGATGGCCGATCCGCGCGTGCTGCGCTTCCGAGCGGGACGGCGGGCCAAGAGCTGGAACCGCAACGTCATTGCGGTCGGGCTTTCGAGCGGTTTTCTCGAGCCCCTCGAATCCACCTCGCTTTACCTCTCGCAAATGGCAATTACCTACCTCATCGAGCTGTTCCCCATCGACGGCCGGATCGACCCGCGCGACCGCGACGAGTTCAACAGCCTCGTCGACATGGAATACGACCGCGTGCGCGATTTCCTGATCCTGCATTTCCATGCAACGACGCGCGATGATTCCGAATTCTGGAACCACGTCCGCACCATGCAGGTGCCCGATACGCTCGCTGAAAAGATGACGCTGTGGCGCGAGACAGGGCGCGTGGAGAAGTACTCCGACGGGCTGTTCTACGATGCCAGCTGGATCGCGGTCTACATCGGCCAGGGGGTCTGGCCGGAGCGGCACGACCCGCGCGCACAATTGCCCCAACCGGCGCAGGTCATGCGGGCGATGGAGGGTTTGCGCGATGCGATTGCGAGGGAAGTCGCGGCAATGCCCGGGCATCGCGCCTTCCTCACCGCAAACGCCCATCGGCTGGCGGCTGCGACGTGAGCAAGGCCCGCGAACTGCTTAGGCGGATCGTCGTGCTCGGCGATGGTCCTCTCGGCGTGCTAACCGCCGTGGCATTGAGGCGCGCACTGCCGAGCACCGAAACGATCGTAATCGCATTGCCGCCAGATCCGGCGGCTTTCGCCGAACGATTCGGGACGGCGTTGCCGTTCACAAACCGTCTGCACGACCGCCTGCGAATTTCCGAGGAGGATCTTGTCCGTCGCGCAGGTGCCAGTCATCGGCTGGTGATGCGCTATTTCGGTGGCGAAGGCGGTCATCAGGGTGCTGCCGGATACGGCGCGGCGATCGATCCAGCGATGAAGACCGCATTCGCGCGCGAATGGGGTGGCGGGCCGCGCAACGCCGAGGCCATCGCACCGCCGAGAAGCCTGGGCGAAGTACTCGCCGCTGCCGGTCGCTTCGCTGCGCCTTCGGGCGAGGCGAATTCGCCGCTGGCCGACCTCGACTATGCCCTGCGCTGGAATGTGCCGTCGTACCGCGCGCTGTTGATTGCCGTCGCCCAACAGCTCGGCGTTCATCACGAGCGCCGGAGAGTGCATGGAATTGTGCCCAACGGTGATCGAGGCGTAGCCGCCCTGACATTCGAAGGTGCCGATCAGATCGATGCGGATTTCTTCGTCGACTGCAGCGGTTCCGGCGCGATGCTTCTCTCCAAGCTACCTGGCGCGGAATGGATCGACCTCAATCGCCAGCTTCCGTCGCGAAGCCTGGCGATCGGCTCATCATCCGAGGGAGTTCTGGCATTGGAAGATCGATTGACGCTGACCACGGCGGGTTGGCGGTGGGAAGTCGGGGGGCGGGATGGGCGCTTGGCGGTTGTGGCGCTCGCCCGCCAGACCGCCGATGCAGATATTGCGATCGCCCTGGGGGGTGAACCGGTCGAATTTGTGTCATTCTGGCCGAGCCGGGCGCGATCACCGTGGATCGGAAACGTCGTGGCACTCGGCGATGCTGTCGCGCGGATTGAGCCGCTTGGCGGGATCGCTCAAGACCTTGCTCATCGCCAGCTTGAGCTGCTGCTCGAACTGTTGCCCGGTCGCGAGATCGCCCCCGCCGAGCGGGCAGAATTCAATCGCCGCTGTGTACTCATGATCGATCGCGCATGCGACTGGCTTGCTGCCCATTATGCAGCGCCCGCTGCGGCCGCCTTGTTTCCGGGGCTCGAGCGGTCAACCTTTCTCACAAAAACGCTCGATCAGTTCGGCCGCCGCGGTCGTTTGCCGTTCGCCGAAGAAGCGCCGATGCTTGTCCAGGAGTTTGGCGCGATGCTGCACGCGCTCGGCCTACCCCAGGGCGAAGCCCCTCTGGCAGCTGCGGAGGCAGCGGCGGGCGAGACGGCAGCCCGTGCATTCGAGGCACGCGCCGCCCAGGCATTGCAAGCCACACCGCGCTATGGAGAGTGGATGCAGCGCGTGCTCGCAGGCTAGACTAGATGCGCTGCAGTATCTCCTTGAGCGTACCGCGTAGGCGCCCGAACAGATCTGGGCTCGCTGGAGCCAAAATGCCCTTCACATGATCAGGCAGGTGAGCCGCCGGGTCGCCGTTCGCATCGAAAACGTAATGATCGAGCATCATTCTCCACACCGCTCGATCCCTCGCCGGCAAATGCCGATATGCGAGAATCGCATGCAGTAGCGCGTCGAAAGGCGGCGCAACGCCCGTGGGAGCATCGAACCACCAGTAGTTGACCAAGATGCTGACAGGCTCGAGCGATTCCACACCATGCCACCAGGCATATGGTATGTAGATTGCGTCGCCGGGCTCCAGCTCGGCTTGCTGGGCGAAGGCCCACGCCTCGGCGAATCGCGGGTAGCGCCTCAGGTCGGGTTCAGCGGGATCGACCATGCTTACCAGCGTCCCCGCCGGCGTAAGCTCGAACGGTCCTGGATACATGTTCGCTAATTGGTCTGGCGGAAACAGCGTGAAGCGACGACGGCCAGCCACGCAGCAGGCGATATTCTCCTTGATGTCGTAATGAGGTGCAACGCGGATGCGGTTGCCGATCCAAATTCGGGGATCGACGCCGGACAGCAGGGACAGCGTGTTCGCCTCGGCAAAGGTCGGCATGACCTGGGGAATGATTTCGGACTGGACGGCCATAGCCGGCGGACGGTCGCAGGCTTTGGCAGCCAGAAGATCGTGCAGAAACTCGTCCAACTTCCCTCTTCCGCGAATGAAGTTGAGGCCGTTCAGATCGGCATTGTAGAAGAAGCGGCCGCCTTCCTCTGGGCGGGCGGCGATGGCCTGCACCGGCCGCAATGGGCCGCAGCGCACAAGGTAATCAACGATCGCCTCGTCACCCTTCAACGCTGCACCGACGGCAGGCCATTCGCGCACCAGGCCGCGCATCACCACTGGCTGACGCGCGGGACGAATATTCTCGTGAAATCGAGAGTGATCGACATCCGCGATCTCGCGGACGGTTGCCGGCGGCGACAGCGAGTTCATGCGATGAGCTGGCGGGTGGCGTCGATCGCCGAACCATTGCCGGCCAGGAACTCATCCTGACCCGGCATTTGCTCCGCCGCGTTGGCGATTACCTGGCGAATGTGCTCAAGGCGTTCGAGCGTCTCGGCGTCCGACAACATGTCTGCGATGGGATGGTACCCGCCTGCAATGATGCCTTGTCCGACCATTACCGCCAGCCAACTGGTTTCGGTGAAAAGCTCGTTGTGCTCGCGAAAGACACGGCCCGAGGAGCGGAACATGGCGAGCTTTTGCCTGAGCCCATCGGGCAGGTCGATGTTGCGGCAATAGTCCCAAAACGCCGTATCGTTTCGTTCGGTCGCGTTGTAGTGCAGCACCAGAAAGTCGCGGATATCAACGTACTCCCGTTCGGTTTCCATGTTGAACCGATCGATCTCGACCGGAGTGAAGGCTTGAGTTGGGAACAGCGATAGCAGGCGGGCGATCGCTGTCTGGACGAGGTGGATCGATGTCGATTCGAGCGGCTCGAGGAACCCGCCTGCTAATCCCAACGCAACGACATTCTTATCCCATGCCCGCGCACGATGCCCGGCCAGAAAGCGCAGACGATTGGGTTCGGCGAGCGGTTCCCCATCGATGTTGGCGAGCAGCAGAGAAATCGCCTCGTCGTCGCTCATGTGCGCGGAGCAATATACATGGCCGTTGCCGATGCGATGCTGCAGCGGAATCCGCCATTGCCATCCGGCGGGTCGCGCGGTCGAGCGCGTAACAGGCTGACGATCTCCCGCGAGCGTGCACGGAATTGCGACCGCACGATCGCAAGGAAGCCAGGCGCTCCAGTCGACGAAAGGCACGCCCAGCTCTTGGCCGACCAGTAGCGCGCGAAATCCGGAGCAATCGATGAACAACTCACCTTCGAGCCGCACACCACTTTCGAGCACGACTGCGGTGACAAAGCCGCTTTCGCCGTCACGTTCGATCCCGACAATCCGGCCTTCGGTGCGCTTCACTCCCTGCTGCTCAGCTCGGCCGCGCAGGTAACGCGCATAGCGTCCGGCATCGAATTGAAACGCGTAGCTTAGCTTGGCGAGCGGCGACTTGGGATTGCCTGGTGTCGGCCACGCCATCTTCCCTGCCTTACCAGCGACCGCGCCGATCGAGTATTCGTCGAGCTGAAGCAGGTCGCCCAGCGTTCGACCCTTCAGCCAGAAATGATGGAACTCGATGCCCAGCATGTCGATGCCGTAATGACCGAACGGGTGGATGTAACGGTGCCCCAGCCTGGTCCAGTCGACGAATTCGATGCCCACCTTGTAGGTCGCGCGGGTCTCCCGGACGAACTCATTCTCATCGAGGCCAAGCATGGCATTGAAAAGGTTGATCTGGGGAATCGTCGCCTCACCCACGCCGACGGTGCCGATGGCCTCCGATTCGACAAGCTCGATGGTCAGTCCCGGGAAGCTGCCGACGATCTTCGAAAGCGCAGCCGCCGCCATCCAGCCGGCGGTACCGCCGCCGACGATCACGATCTTGCGGATCGCGTCGGCCCTCATGCGGCCGCTTCCTGCGCTGCTTCGGCCCAGGCGCCGGCCGCGCGCAGGAACTGCTCCTGTGTCGGCAATCCCTCAACAACTTGCCGGAAATCGGCGCGCATTTGCGCCATCGCCTGTGCGACCTTTGCTTCGTCGAGCGAATCGGCCATCGGGTCGTAAGCCTCGGGCCAAAGATTTTGCCCGAGCATGACCGCGACCCAGCTGGTCGTGCCGAACA